>FWPU01011231.1_pt1 | contig 12687 bp, 7 predicted proteins | sample 2228361 | NCBI WGS metagenome assembly FWPU01 (sample SAMEA103939777, study PRJEB20133) | metagenome | reverse complement strand
GCTCCAATAGGGACGCCCCCTAGCCGAACCGACGCTGAAGCTGTCGCCTAAAGGCGAGGGCTTCAACCCTCCCAAAGTGGGACAGTGACGTGACGGGCGGGGGAGGGCTCCACCGGGTCGATCCCGCTTGGGGCCTTCCCCTCGCCCTTCCCCTCGTTGGAGCGGAGAGCGAAAGTAGGCCGCCATGAGATTCGGCCGCCGCCTCTGGAGGTGGACGAAGCGCCTGCTCCTCGCCGGGGCGGCGCTGCTCGTCGTCTTCGCGCTCGCCTCCGTCGGCACGTACTTCTACTTCGCGCGCGACCTGCCGTCGGTCGAGGAGCTGCGCAACTACCAGCCTCCGCAGGTGACCAAGGTCTACTGTCGCAACGACGTGCTCTGCGCCGAGTTCTACCGCGAGCGACGCACCTGGGTGCAGATCGAGCAGCTGCCCAAGCACGTGCGCGACGCCTTTCTCGCCGCCGAGGACGCCGACTTCTACAAGCACGAGGGGCTCGACTTCATCGGCATGGTGCGGGCCGGCCTCAAGGGGCTTCTGCCCGGCAAGCGCGCCACCGGTGCCTCCACCATCTCGCAGCAGGCGTGCAGGAATCTGCTCCTCAGTCAGGAACGCACGCTCTCCCGCAAGATCCGCGAGTGGATCCTCACGCCGCGCATGGAGAAGGCGCTCTCGAAGGACCAGATCCTCAACCTCTACGTCAACACCATCAATTTCGGGCACGGGCGCTACGGCGTCGAAGAGGCGGCGCTCTTCTACTTCGGCAAGTCGGCGAAGGACCTCACGCTCGGCGAAGCGGCGGTGCTCGCCGGCACCGTGCAGCTGCCCCACCGCATCAACCCGGTCACCAACATCGTCAAGGCCAAGAAGCGCCAGCGCTACGTGCTGACCCAGCTCTGGCGCCACGGCTTCGTCCGTCGCGAAATCGCCGAGGCCGAGATGGAGAAGCCCATCGTGCTCGGGCCCCGGCCGCCGCCGAAGGTGGGCGCGTTCTACGCCGAGGAGATCCGCCGGATGCTGGTCTCCCGCTACGGCGAGCAGGCGGTGCTCGAGGGCGGCATGCGCGTCGACATCGCCATGGACGTCGCGTTGCAGGGTGCGGCCGACGAGGCGGTGCGGCAGGGGCTCGAGGCGCTCGACCGCCGCCAGGGCTACCGGGGCCCGCTGGCCACCATGGACCGGCAGCGCTTCGAATCGCTCAAGGCGCTCCTGGCCAGGCGCATCGACGAGGCCGGCAAGCGACAGCAGGACGAGGTCTTCGTGGCCGACCTGCGCGCGCTCGCCGACGCCGAGCAGAAGGCGCCACCCGAGCAGGAGGAAGGCGTCGAGAAGCAGGCCGCCTCCGGAGAGCCGGACGAGGAGGAAGGCGAGCCGGCTCCGAGCCCCGACGAGATGCTGGCCCGCGCGGTGGCGCTCAAGCCCCTCAAGGAGGGCCTGCGCCTCGGCGGCTACGTCATTGCGGTCGACGACGCCAAGAAGACGGCCACCGTCGACCTGGTCGGCCGCATGGCGACGGTGCCGTTCTCGTCGGCGAGCTGGGCCCGCCCGCGCAAGAATGGCCGCGTCGGCAACGCCCCCACCAAGATGTCCGACGTGCTCGCGCCCGGCGACGTCGTCCTTGTGCGCGTCACGAAGGTCTCGAGCCCCTTCGTCGAGGCCGCGCTCGATCAGATCCCCGCCGCGCAGGGAGCGCTCGTCGCCATCGACCCGAACAGCCGGCACGTGGTGGCCATGGTCGGCGGCTACGACTTCACGCTCACCTCGTTCAACCGGGCGACGCAGGCGAAGCGACAGCCCGGCTCGTCGTTCAAGCCGTTCCTCTACGCGGCCGCGCTCGCCAGCGGCAAGTACACGCCCGTCAGCATCGTGAACGACGCTCCCGAGGCGGTGCGCGACCCGTACACCGGCAAGGTGTGGAAGCCGCAGAACTACGAGAAGGGCGGCTTCGAGGGACCGATGACGCTCCGCCAGGCGCTCACCAAGTCGAAGAACACCGTCTCGGTGCGGCTCATCGAGGCGCTCACCCCGCAGGCGGCCATCGACTTCGCACGGCGCGCCGGCATCCGTTCGCCCATGCCCGACAACCTGACGCTCGCTTTGGGCACCGGCGAGGTCTCGGTGCTGGAGATCGCCAACGCCTACGCGACGCTCCACTCGCTGGGCCGTTACGCCGAGCCCATCACGCTGGTGCGCGTCACCGACAGGAAGGGCACCCTTCTCGAGGAGCACCAGGCCGCGTTCGAAGAGTCCCTGCAGCCCTCGGTGGCGTTCCTCGCGACGTCGCTGATGAAGTCCGTCGTCGAGGAGGGCACCGCCACCGCCGTGCGCGAGCTGAACCGGCCGGCCGCGGGCAAGACCGGCACCGCCCAGGAGTTCCGCGACGCGTGGTTCTCCGGCTACACCGCCGACCTGGTGGCCACCGCCTGGGTCGGCTTCGACAACCACGACCCGCTCGGCCCGGGCGAGACCGGCGGAAAGGCGGCACTCCCCATCTGGCTCGCCTTCATGAAGGCGGCCCACCAGGATTTGCCGGTGCGCGACTTCGAGCAGCCCACCGGAGTGGTGTGGGCGCGCATCGACCCCGCCTCGGGGCTCCTCGCGGGCAACGCTGTGCCCGGCCGGCTCGAGCTGTTCCTCGAGGGGACGGAGCCCAAGGCATTGTCGCCGCCGCCGAACCAGGTCGGCACCGAAGACTTCTTCCTGCGCTGATGAGCCTCTCGATGGTCACGGTGGTGCTCCTCTCGGCGAGCGCGCCTGCTTCGGCGCCGGCCGACACCGCCCTGGCCAGGGCCGCGCGGCGTCTGGCCGAAGAGGTCGCATCCGCGGGTGCCGAGCCCCCATTGGGCGTGCACGTGGTCGGCTCGCCGGATCTCGCCCGCGGCTTCGGAACGCTGCTCGCCTCGGAGCTGGCGAAGCGCAAGCTGGCGCCGACGATGGTCGAGGCCCGCGACCAGGCCGAGGCCGAGTCGGCCGCGCGCCGCTCGGGATTGGGCTCGGTCGTGCGCCTGACGGTGTCGCTCGAGCAGGGCCTGCTGACGGTGCGGGGAGATCTCGTGGGCACGTGGGTGAACTTCTGGTCGGGGCGGACGCCGACCCGCCCGGCCAGGCCCGCCGCGGCGCTCGAGGTCGCCGTCGAAGCCGACGGCCACGCCCTGGCCCTGGCGGCCTCGCCGCAGCCGCCCGGTGGAGACGAGGGCCCGCTGAAGCTCTCGGGAGCGCTCCTGGCCCGCCTTTCCTCGCGCCCGGCGGCGATCGCTTCGGGCGACGTCGACGGCGACGGGCGGGAAGAGCTGGCGGTGCTCACCGATGCCGAGGTGCTGCTCCTTTCCCCCGAGGGGAAGGTGCTGGTCCGCTACGAGCACCGGCACCTCCCCGACGCCGATGCTCCGTGCCGCGAGCCGTTCGGCGCCGTCGCAGTGCAGAAGGGCCGCCTCGCCTATTTCTCGGCCCGCCGCGCCCGCGGAGAGATGCTCGCCGTCGATCGGAACGGTGTGCGGGCCATCGCCAGCATCGACCGCGCGGTGCTCGCGTTCGCGGATGGTCCGGTCCAGGCGGCGCTCGGCCGCGGGACGAACACCTTCCTGCCCGAGGTGGCGGTGGGGAAGTCGGTCGCGCCGGTGAAGACGCCCTTCACGGTCCTCTCCGCGCGGCGCGGCGCGATGCTCTTCGTTGGCCCCGACGGCGTCGCCACGTTCGTACGCGCGTCGGGAGAGGTGGCCACCGTCGCCGGCTTCGGCGCCGGCAGCGCGCTGGCGGATCTCGACGGAGACGGCCAGCCCGAGGCCATCGCCAGCTCGATGCAGTTCGCGCCCGATCCCGACGAGCTGCGCGTCTATTCGCTCGCTGCGCTCACCGCGCCGGCCAGGACGATGCGACGGCTCTCGGAGGTGGAGCCGCTCTGGCAGGGGCAGGTTTTGCGCGGTCACGTCGTCGAGGCGGTGGCGGCCGATGTCGATGGCGATGGAACCGATGAGCTCGTCCTCGGCGTGTGGCTGTCCGACGGCACCGGCGAGCTGTTGCTCTACCGGAGGGCCCCGTGAGGTGCGGTTGGCATTCGGCACAGGCGCACGCCGACGCGCGCCTCGCGCGCGATGCGTCGGCGGTGCCGAGCGACTCTTCTCTCCATCGCGCTGAAGCTCACGTTCAGTCACCCGCTCTGTCGGCGTCGCAAGGCTCGAGAGCCCCGGTGCGCGAGCACACTGAAGTGGAATCGATCGGCGGCAGGCGCGCTGAACCGATCGATCGTTCCGGCGATCGCGTCGGAGCACGTCAGGCGAGCCATCGCTCGCGCGCGCGGCGAGCCGATTCTGTCTTCAGGTCTTTGGCCGTCGACCCTGCGCCCTCCCCGAGGCGGTCGTGCTCCCCATCCGCTCCCGAGCGGCCGGTGGCGACCCGTCGAGTCCCGCCGCTCGCGCTCTTCCTCGCAATCGCCATGTGCCTTTTGCCGCCATCTTCGCTGGCCGCCTCGCGCGCCCGCTACGGAGGCACGCTCAAGGTCGCGGTGGCCTCCAAGCCGACGGCGCTCGATCCGCTCTGGGCCGACACGCCCTCCGAAGCGGCGCTGGTGGCGCTTCTGGCACGGCCGGTGTGCCGCATCGACCGATCGCTCGGCTTCGAGCCCATCCTGCTCTCCGAGGTCGCCCGGCCCTCGCCGACGCGGCTCGAGGTGACGTTGAAGCCGACCCTCCGCTTCGGCAACGGCGTCAAGGTGACGTCGAAGTCGGTGGCCCAAAGCTGGCTCAGGCTGCTCGAGCCCGGCGCCGCCTCGCCGTACCGCGCGCTCCTCTACCCGCTCCGCAACGAGGGAAAGCAGCTCGCGACGGCCGCGACGTCCGATCACCGGCTCGAGTTGCAGCTCCAATTCCCCTGGCCCGACCTCGAGCGCTCGCTCTGCCACCCGGCGCTTTCCGTGACCGACTCGCGCACCGACGAGCTGCGCGGCGTGGGCCCCTTCAAGCCGACCGGCGAGCCCGGCGCGTTCTCGGCCAACGAGGCCTACCCCGAGGGCCGGCCCTACGCCGACTTCCTCCGCGTCACCGCCACCGACGCCCGCGGCGCCTCGCGGATGCTGGCGCAGAAGCAGGCGCACCTGGCCATCGGCGGCTCCGACGACAACCAGCTCCAGGCGCCGGCCCTGTACGCGACCTACCTCGCCTTCAATCGGCGATACGTCGCGCCGGACTTCCGCGCCGCGGTGGAGAGCGCGCTCGACCGGAAGGACCTCACCCGCTTCTTCGTGAAGCCGCCGGCATTGCCGATGCCGCACCTGCTCCCGCCGGCGCTGTACGAGGGGCCCGATCGGCCTGCGAGCCGGCCGCCTCCGCCCGCGCGGTATGACGTGAGCCTGGCGTACGACCTGTCGGTCGAGGACCACCGCGCCGTGGCCGAGCGGCTGCAGCTCAAGCTCCTCGAGCGCGGCTACCGCGTCTCGCTGCGCCCGCTGACCCGGCAGAAGCTGCGCGCCGCGTGGGCCTCGGGGGATTACGACCTGCTGCTCCACTCGCTCCTGTTGCCGCCGGTGCCCGGCCCGGCCCTCGCCATCGTCATCGACGCCGCCGGCCGGCGCGACCTGCTCGCGAAAGAGCTGCCGCCCATCGGGGCCATCGCCGACCCCAACCTTCGCGACCAGCGGGCGCGCGAGCTCGCGGACGCGCTGCGCGAGCAACTCGACCTGGTGCCGCTGTACGCGCAGGCCCTGCGGGTGACGAGCTCGCCCGAGCTGCTCGGGCTGTCGGTCGACGCGCAGGGCCTTCCCTCGCTCGACGGAGCCTTCCTCGGAGAGCCGCGGTGAGGCTGCGCACCTCCATCGCCCTCGCCTTCGCCGCCCTGTCGTTCCTGCAGGTGGCCATCGTGGTGCCGCTCGCGCTGCGGAACCTGAACGGCCTCTTGTCCAAGCAGCAGGGCGAGCGCGTCGACCTCGCGCTCGACGCGGTGACCGCCGAGCTCGGCCGCACCGGCGCCGACGTCGAGTACGCGGTCTCCGAGCTTTCCCAGAGCAGCGCCCTCGAGGAGGTCGCCAGGGACTTCCAGCCCGAGCGCGATCGCGCCGCCCAGCTCATGGCCCCGCGGCGGTTGAACGTGCTCTCGCTGTTCGACGAGAAGGGCCGAACGCTCTCGTCCGGTCACTGGCCCGCGAAGCTGAACGAGCCCGACGAGCGCCTGTTCGCCCTGACGAAGGCGCCTTCTTCGAACGCCACGGCGGTGCTGGTCGACGTCGGCACCGAGTCCGGCCCGCGCACGATTCCGGCCCTCGCCACCGCCCGCGCGGTCGACTACGGCGATCGCCGGCTGCACGTGGTGGGCGGCCTCTTCCTCGACGAAGCGGTGGCCGCGCACCTGAAGAAGCTGGCCGGTGCCGCGCGGGTCGAGATCTTCGCCTCGGGAGAACAGAAGCCGGTGGCCGCATTCGGCGACCTGAACGGACCGGCGGTGTCCCGTTCGCTCCCGTTCGCGGCGGGGGAGATTCGCCTCCACTTCTCGACGGCCGATCTCGTCGCCGCCGAGGCCGAGATCCTGCGCGCCTTCTTCCTGTTGTTCGCCATCGGGTTGACGCTGGCGCTTCTGGCCGGTCTCTTCGTCTCGCGCCGCATCACCCGGCCCATCGAGGCGCTGACCGCCGCCGCCGAGCGCATCGCCGTCGGCGCGTGGGACGGCCGGGTCGAGGAGAAGGCCTCGGGCGAGGTCGGTGCGCTGGTGCAGGCGTTCAACCGCATGACCGCCGACCTCTCTCGCACCACCGAGCAGCTCGTTCAGACCGAGCGCGTCGCCGCCTGGCGCGAGGTGGCCCGCCGGCTCGCGCACGAGATCAAGAACCCGCTCACGCCGATCAAGATGTCGCTCGAGACGCTGCTCGCGGCCAAGAAGACCGGGTCCGCGCGTTTCCCCGCGCTCTTCGAGGAGAGCGCCGGCGCGATGCTCGAGGAGGTCGAGCGCCTCGCGCGCATCATCGACGAGTTCTCCCGCTTCGCGCGGCTGCCCAAGCCGACCCTGGCCCGGCTGGATCTCGCCGAGCTCGCCTCGCAGGTGCTGTCGCTCTACGGGGCCACGCGGACCAACGTCGAGCTGGCCTCGGCGCTCGAGCCGGGCGTCGTCGTCGAGGCCGACCGCGACCAACTCACCCAGGTGCTGGTCAACCTGGTGAAGAACGCCGAGGAGGCGATGCCGGGCGGCGGCCGCATCGGGGTACGCGTGCGGAAGGACGGCGCAAACGCGTACCTCGAGGTCGAGGACACCGGGCCGGGCATCAGGCCCGAAGACCGCTCGCGCATCTTCGAGCCCTACTTCACCACCAAGCAGGGCGGCACCGGCCTGGGACTGGCCATCGCCTCGCGCATCTGCCAGGAGCACTCGGGCCGCCTCGAAGTGGGCGGAGAGCCGGGCCGGGGCGCCATCTTCTCGGTGGTGCTCCCGCTCGCGCGGTGAGCTTCAGCGGCGCGGCGAGGAGAGGGGACGAGGGTGGAGGGTTCTTCGGGAAGCGACCATTCCATGAAGACTGCCTCCCTCCACCCTCGCCCTCAACGACGGAACGTGTGCGCGCTGCGCAGCGCGCCAGCCTTCAGCGGCTCGATCTCCTTCACCTGCTCGAGGTGGACCTCGATGGACACGCGCGGGCTGGCCACGATCCAGAGAATCATTCCGAACGCCACGAACGCCAGCGGGGCAAACAGCGGCGGCGCCAGGCCCAGCGCGCCCTCGATCGCCGCGGCCGACAGCTCCTCGTCCTGCAGGTCTTCGATCATCGGCACCAGGTGGAACACCGTGCCCGCGATGCCCACGATCGCCGCGGTGACCGCGACCACGCGCATGCCCAGGCGAAACGTCTTGCGCGAGATGGCCGGCATCGCGACGACGACGAGGAAGACGCACGCGGCCGCGCCGTACGCCAAGGGCACGATCTGCCCGGCGTGACTCATCGTCTTGCCGGCGAAGTGCGCGATGGCCGAGTCCAGCCCGATCGCCAGAATCCCCGGCCCCAGCGCCAGCGCCACCAGGCGCTTCGCTCCGAGTCGATCCACCAACCCTCGCATGGCCTCTCGCATGTCGCCTCCCGAGTGCGCGAAAGACCCAGAGCAGCGCGCATGCCACGATGCAGCCGCGCGCAAGTCCGCAAGCCGACTGCGGCGATCGTCCGGCCGACCCGGGCGGGTGCGGCATGAACACTCCGCTCGGGAGCCAACTGGAGTGGTCGGCCGGTGACGCGACGTGCAGGCGCCTGGTGCCTTCGCGCACCACGCGCACGCGCCCGCTTCTGGATTCGGGCGCTTGAGGTTGGCGAAGCCGTTGCAGTCGCGCGGGGCATGAGCGTCATGTGGCCCGACCCCAACGATGAGACATACATCTTTGATAATGATTAGGCCCCCACCGAGAGCTTTGCCGAGCTCCGCCCCACCGAGCAGTTCGACCGCGAGGACGAAGACCCGAACGAGGTGCCGAACACTCGGCTCCACCGGGCGTGGAACTGGCTCGCGGCGACGAGGCTCCGCACCACCCTGGCGGGCGCGGTGGCGGTGGCCGTCGTGGCCCTGGCCGTCATCGTCCTGCGCTGACCGTTACAAAAGTGATGGGGCCGGCCCCCGCAGGAGGACCGGCCGTCAGGCCATACCCCAAAGGTGCGTTTCAGCCGTCCGCGCGCGGGTTGGACGGCCCGGCGCTGTCGGGCGGCGTCGGCGGCGTGGGCAACAGAGGCACCGGATCCTGCGGCAGCACCCGCGGATTCACGGGCAAATTGCCAGTCGTGGAGCCCCCTTGGGCGCCATCGGGGTCGGAGGGTCGCTGCGTCTGCCCGTCGGAAGGCGCCAGACCCTGGCGGCTCGCCCGCCAGACCGGGTGGTTTTTCACGGCGGCCTGCCCCTCAGGGTCGTCCACGCCCACGCCACAGCCCAGCCAGGTGACGGCTGCCAGGATTGCGACGATGCACCGCTTCATGCCCGTACCCTCGTGCAAGCCGGGTGCCTTCTCAGTCGCCGCCATGGACAACCCCCTTCAATTCCGGCTCGGCGTTGACGATCTGCGAGAGCCGCGAGCGCTTCATGCGGAGCAGGCGCGCCGCCTCGCTGATGTTGCCCTTGGCCTCGAGGAGCGCGCGCTTGATGCACTGCATCTCGACCTCGTGGCGCAGATCCTTGAGCGAGATTCCGCGGCGGCGCGCCAGCGAATAGTAGTCGATGGGCCCGTCGGCCGGCTCGGCAGGCGGCGCGGCGGGCATTGGCGGCTCGCACACCGCCACCCCCTCGACCGGGGCCACGACGCGCACCGGGGGCGGAGAGGCCGGGCTCGACGTCAGCGCTGCCAGCTCGGCGACGTGGGCGAAGGCCTCGGGCCCGATGACCGGCCCGTCGGCGAAGATGGCGGCGGAGGCCAGCACGTTCTCCAGCTCGCGCACGTTCCCCGGCCAGCTGTGCCGCGAGAGCAGCTCGATGGCCTCGCGCGAGAGCTGCTTGGGCGGCTCGTGGCGCTCCTTGGCGATGCGGGCGAGGAAGTGCGCGCAGAGCAGCGGCAGATCCTCGAGCCGTTCGCGCAGCGGCGGCAGCTCGAGCATCACGCCCTTGAGCCGGTAATAGAGATCCTGGCGGAAGCGGCCCTGGGCGATGAGCGACTCGAGGTCGCGGTTGGTGGCGCAGATGACGCGCACGTCGACCTTGATGGTCTTCGTGCCGCCCACCCGTTCGAACTCGCGCTCCTGCAGCACGCGGAGCAGCGCCACCTGGCACTTCGGGCTGATGTCGCCGATCTCGTCGAGGAAGAGCGTGCCGCCGTCGGCCAGCTCGAACCTGCCCTTCCGCTCGCGGATGGCGCCGGTGAACGCGCCCTTCTCGTGGCCGAACAGCTCCGAGAGGAGCAGCTCCTCGACCATCGCGGCACAGTTCACCTTCACCAGCGGCATTCCCTTGCGGCCGGAGAGGTTGTGAATCGCCTCGGCCAAAAGCTCCTTGCCGGTGCCGCTCTCGCCGCGGATGAGCACCGTGGCGTTCGACCGGCCGATCGGCGAAAGCTGCCGCACCACCTTGAGGAGGGCAGGCGACTGCCCCACGAGGCCGTGCTCGGCGCGCTCGGGCAGGCCGGCCACCGCGAAGCCCTTCGGCAGCCGCAGCTCGGGCTCGAAGGCGGCCAGCACCTCGGCGCGACGCGGCACCGACAGGAACTGGGTGCGCCGCACCGCAGGCACCCGCTGGGTGAGCTCGTCGAGAAGCCGCGCCGCCCGGGCCATCTCCGCCTGTGCACCCGAGGTGTCGCCCGCGGCCAGCTTGAGCCGCCCCATGACGTAGTAGACGCGGTAGGGTCCCTCGAGCTCCGGCCGCGACAGGAGCGCCTCGCGCGCGCGGTTCGCCGCCCGGCTGGCACCGTGCAAATCGTCGAGCTTCAGGCACAGCTCGGCCCACGTCAGCTCGACCTCCACTGCCGCGGCCGGCAGCGCGCGCACGCCGCGGTCGACCACCCGCCGCGAAAGCTCGGCCGTCGCCAATGCCCGCTCGGACGACAGGAGGTGTGCCCGCGCCTTGAGCGCGCAGGAGAGGGCCGCGTACCCCTCGTTGCCGACCTCCTCGAAGCGGGCGCGCGCCTCGTCGAGCAGCTTCTGCGCCTCGTGCAGCTCGCGCTTGTCGATGAGGATCGCTCCCAGGTTGAGGAGCGCGCTGCCCTCGAGGTACCGCTCTCCGATCTCCTTCGACAAGGACAGCGCGTGCTCGGACAGCTCGATGGCGCGATCGAGGTCTCCCAGGAAGTGGTTGAGGCGGGCCAGGTTGGACGCGACGTGGGCGATTTCGCGCTGCCCCGAGAACCGCGAGAACGCCTGGAGCGCGCGAGAGAGGTAATCGAGCGCCAGCTCGAAGTCGCCGCTGTCGGCGTAGAGCGAGCCCAAATTGGCGAGGGCCTGCGCCTGCGCCGGGCAGTGCCCGTGGGTGGAGGCCTGGTAGCAGCGGATGGCCTTCTTGAGGTCCCCCCGCTTGTGCGCGGCCACGCCGGTGTTGAGCTCGGCCAGGGCGACGAGCTGCACGAGCCCGTGCGCGCGCGCGACGGCGGCGTTCTCCTCGAACGCACGCTCTGCCGCTTCGAGCTCGCCCTTCACCAAGAGCGCCTTGCCGACGACGTTGCGCACCGCGACGGCCTGCTCGGGCGCAAGCGGCTTCTTCAGCGCCTCGACGCCCAGGCGAATCGCCTCGTCGGGCCGGCCCGAGAGCAGCTCGAGCTCGGCGCGGTTGACCGGGGCCGCTCCGTCCCCGGCGAGGGCGAGCACGCGCGCGGCCATCTTGAGGCGGCTGAGCCGGATGAGCAGGCGCGCCGCCCGGTTGGCGAGCTCGGCATCGGGAGCGGCTCCGAACCGGCGCGACGCGAGCAGGTACCGAATCGCGGCACGGAACTGGCCCTGGGCGGCGGCGACTTCCGAGAGCCGGCGCAGCACCACCGCCTTGCGGCTCGGCACAAGGTGCGGCAGCGCCGAGAGGTACAGCTCGGCGGCATCCTCGTGGGCTCCGCGGGCCGAGAGCGAATCGGCCGCGGCAGTCGCCGTCTCGGCTCCGCTGGCGGGATCCACCTCGAGCAGGAGCGCCGCCGCCGCGTGCAGCTCACCACAATCGCGCAGCTCGTGGCCGAGGGCCTTCTTCACCTCGAACAGCGCGCGGCCCGACGCGAAGGCGTGCTTCTCGGTGTCGCGGGCGAAGCGGTACACCGGCCGGCCCGAGACGACCTTCACCGCCACCACGTGCTTCTGCACCAGCTCGTCGAGGACGGAGGCGTCGACGCGCTTGCCCAGCCGCCCCAGCGCACCCAGCACGACTTCCTGCGGGAGCGCGTCGCGGCAGGCGGCGAGCAATTCGAGCACCGCCTGCTGCTCGGCGGACATGCGCTCGACGCGGCGGGTGAAGAGCTCGATCGGCTTGCCCGCGGGCCGCGAGAGCAGCTCCTCGAGGGCGTCGGGGTTGCCGCCGGTGACCTCGAGGAGCCTCTGGGCCACCTCGCGCCGCGACAGGTAGGCGCGAATGCCGTCGACGTCGAGGCCGGCCAGAGGCAGCGAGCGCGCGCAGACCTTGCCCACCACCTCGTCGAGCGGTTGGGGCAGCCGGCCGTCGTCGCGGAAGCTGGCGACGAACAGCCCGGCGGACCTGCTCTCGGGCGCGGTGGCGACGGCGGCGAGGTAGCGGAACAGCTCGAGCGAGGACTTGTCGGCGACGTCGAGGTCCGGGAAGAGGAAGACGGGCGACTCGCGACCGGCGAGGGTGAACAGCTCGCAGATTGCGTCGTAGAGGACGAGCCGGCGGTCCTGCATCACCTCGGTGCGGCTCGCGCACCCGGAGAGCGGCGCCACCGCGTTGGACAGCTCGGCGAGCTTCTGGTCGGGGACGCCCGCGTGCGAGAGGTGCTCGAGCAGCTCGCCGACGACGCGGGCGAACAGGCCGAAGGGGCGCTTGCACTCGCGCGGCGACTCCGCCTCGAAGACCGGCGCGCCGCGGCCGAACACGGCCTTGTGAAGCAGCCCGAACAGATGGCTCTTGCCGACGCCCGCCGGCCCCCGCACGAACACGAACCGGGCGCGCTCGGAGGCGCGGGCCTCTTCGTGCTCGCGCAACAGCACCGACAGCTCGGCCTCGCGGCCGCAGGCGCTGTCCAGCCCCACCGGCTCCCGAAACAGCGACAGCACTTCGCTCGCCATGCTGGCTCCCACGCCGAACCTGCCGCTCGCTTCCCCCTGCCGAGCC
>FWPU01011228.1_pt1 | contig 12692 bp, 7 predicted proteins | sample 2228361 | NCBI WGS metagenome assembly FWPU01 (sample SAMEA103939777, study PRJEB20133) | metagenome | reverse complement strand
TGGGCGTTCGTCTCGTTCGGCTTGAGCATCTTCTTGGCGGAACCGCTGAGCGGTGTGCGGATCGGTTCCCTGCCCATGAGCTTCTGGTTCGCCCAGCAGGGGAGTATCTTCACCTTCGTGGTGCTGATTCTCGTCTACGCGTGGCGGATGGACGCCTTAGACCGCAAGTACGATGTTCACGAGTGAGGCAGAAGGATGAGCGCGGAACTCTGGACCTATCTGATTGTGGGGCTGACTTTCGCAGCGTATATCTACATCGGCTATCGCAGTCGGGTGCGCGATACGAAGGGGTTCTATGTGGCGGGGCGGGGTGTGCCTGCGGTGGCTAACGGCGCAGCGACCGCCGCCGACTGGATGAGCGCAGCGAGCTTCATCTCGATGGCAGGGCTTATCTCCACACTCGGCTACGACGGCGCTATCTACCTGATGGGCTGGACAGGGGGCTATGTGTTGCTGGCGCTCCTGTTAGCCCCTTACCTGCGCAAATATCGCAAGTTCACCGTGCCCGACTTTGTGGGCGACCGCTACTACTCGAACACGGCACGGATGCTTGCGGCGCTGGCGACAATCTTTATCTCGCTGGTCTATGTGGCGGGGCAGATGCGCGGGGTGGGCATCGTGTTCAGCCGATACTTGCAGGTGGACATTACGCTTGGGGTGCTGGCGGGTGTGGTGGTGGTCGCCTTCTTCGCAGTTATCGGCGGGATGAAGGGGATTACTTGGACACAGGTAGCGCAGTATACTGTGCTGATTTTCGCCTATCTAATCCCTGTGGTGGCGATTGCGCTCATCACCACAGGTAACCCAGTGCCCCAGCTGGCAATCGTCACCAGCGACCTTGCCGAGCGACTGAACCAAACCCAGCTTTCACTTGGCTTCCCAGAGTACACTCAGCCGTTTCAGAATAAGAGTCTGATGGATGTGTTTGCGATTACGGCGGTGCTGATGATGGGCACGGCGGGCTTGCCCCATGTGATTATCCGCTTCTACACCACGCCCGATGTGCGTTCGGCACGCTACTCGGCGTTCTGGGCACTTGTGTTCATCGCCCTGCTTTACACTTCTGCACCTGCGCTGGCGATGCTCGCCCGCTACAACTTGATTACCACCCTGCACAACAAGCCAATCGAGCAGGTGCGCCAAATCGACTGGGTGGCGAAGTGGGAGCAGACGAAGTTGCTAGCCATCGTGGACAAAAACGGCGACGGTCGCATCACGATTGCGAAGGGCAACGCCTTCCAGATAAAAGGTGGACGCCCCGACTTCGAATCGCCCGATATGAGCAACCCGAACGAGGTGTTCTTGGATAACGACATTATTGTGCTTTCCACGCCCGAAGTGGCAGGGTTGGCAGGGATTGTGATTGCGCTGGTCGCAGCGGGCGGTCTTGCGGCGGCGCTCTCTACTGCGTCGGGGTTGCTGATAGCGATGTCGAGTGCGGTCTCGCACGATATTTACTATCGTATCTTGAACCCGCGTGCGCCCGAACAGTTGCGCCTGCTGGTGGGACGCCTAATGATTCTGCCTGCGGTTGCCATCGCCGCGTATCTGGGGATTAATCCGCCGGGCTTTGTGGCGCAGGTGGTAGCGTTCGCCTTTGGACTTGCTGCAGCGGGACTGTTCCCGATTATCCTGCTGGGCATCTTTGACCGTCGGATGAACAAACAGGGCGCAATTGCAGGGCTGGTGGTGGGCTTGAGCTTCACGGCGGTGATGATTGCGCTGATGCGCTCGCCCCAACTGTTCGGCACGGCAGAGCCGATTGTGAAGGAGGTGTTCGGCATCAGCGCGGAGGGGATTGGGCTAATCGGGATGCTCCTGAACCTGACCACTGCCCTGATTGTCTCGCGCCTCACACCGCCACCGCCTCAGGAAATCCAGCAGCTGGTGGACGACATTCGCATCCCGCGCGGGGCAGGGGAAGCGGTGGATGAACACTGAGAGGCAAGACTGTTCGTAGCACAGGCGTCTCGCCCGTATGAATCCCTCCTTAGTAAGGGGGGATGGGCGAAACGCCCAAGCCACTTTCTGCAAGATGGGCAGGATGCCCAAGCCACAAGACTCTGTTTGGGGGCAGACATTCCTGTCTGTCCCTACAAGGATTAGGCGACGGTCGCTTCCTGAACGGTTTCGAACACGAACTCGCCATTTCGATAGTCCACGCGCACGGTGTCGCCCTCGTTGATTTCGTGCGCCAACACCTTCTGGGCGAGCGGGTTCAGCAGTTCGCGCTCGATGGTGCGGCGAAGCGGACGCGCACCATACTGCGGGTCGAACCCACGATTGGCGAGCTCGATGAGTGCCTCGTCCGAGACCTCCAAGCGGATGCGCTTCTCGTCCAACCGCTTCTGCACCTGCTTGAGCTGAAGCTCCACAATCCGCTTGATGAGCAGAATGTCGAGCGGGTTGAACATGATAATCTCGTCCACTCGGTTCAGGAATTCGGGGCGGAAGTGTGCCCGAACCGCTTGCATAATCTGCTCACGGATGAGTTCCTTATTCTCCTCGGTCATCTCGCTGTAGAGCACCGAGCCGATGTTGCTGGTCATAATCACGATTGTGTTGCGGAAGTCGACCGTGTGTCCCTGTCCGTCGGTCAGGCGCCCATCGTCTAGCAGTTGGAGTAGTACATTGAACACCTCTGGGTGCGCCTTTTCGATTTCGTCGAACAGGATAACGCTGAACGGTCGGCGTCGTACCGCTTCGGTGAGTTGCCCGCCTTCTTCATAGCCGACATAGCCAGGCGGTGCGCCGATCAAGCGCGAGACCGTGTGGCGCTCCATATACTCGCTCATATCGATGCGCACCATATTGCGCTCGTCATCGAACAGGAACTCGGCGAGTGCTTTCGCCAGCTCGGTCTTCCCGACGCCCGTCGGCCCGAGGAAGATGAACGAGCCGATGGGGCGGTTCGGGTCGGACAGTCCTGCGCGCGAGCGTCGGATCGCGTTCGCCACCGCGCTGATCGCGTGGTCTTGCCCGACAACACGCTGTTTGAGCCGTTGCTCTATATGGAGCAGTTTCTCGGTCTCGGTCTCTTTCAGACGCTGAACGGGGATACCGGTCCACTTAGCGACCACCTCGGCGATGTCGTCGGCGTCGACCTCCTCTTTGAGCAGTTGCATCTCTTTTTGCACTTCGGCTAACTGCTCTTGGAGGTTGGTGAGTTGCTTTTGGAGTTCCAGAAGCACGCCATAGCGCAGTTCTGCAGCTTTGGCGAAGTCGCCTGCGCGCTCGGCGTTCTGCTCTTCGAATCGTGTTTGTTCGATGCGCTCTTTGGTCTCGCGAATCTTCAGGATGAGTTCCTTTTCGCGTTGCCAGTGGGCGACGAGGCGTGCCTTCTCCTCGTTCAGGCTTGCTAACTCGCGCTCCAGCCGTTCGATCTGTTGCTTGGCTTGGGGGTTATCCTCACGCCGTAGCGCCTCGCGCTCGATTTCCAGCTGGCGGATACGGCGTTCAATCTCATCGATCTCGGTGGGCATCGAGTCGATTTCCATTCGCAGTTTCGCTGCCGCTTCGTCAATCAGGTCGATCGCCTTATCGGGCAGGAATCGGTCGGTGATGTAGCGTGCTGAGAGTTTCGCCGCGGCGATAATCGCACTGTCGTTGATTCGCACACCGTGGTGAACTTCATATCGTTCCTTCAGCCCGCGCAGGATAGCAATCGTGTCCTCGATGCTCGGCTCACCCACATAGACGGGTTGGAAGCGTCGTTCGAGGGCAGGGTCTTTCTCGATGTGCTTGCGGTATTCATCGAGGGTGGTGGCGCCAATCGTGCGGAGTTCTCCACGCGCCAGCAGGGGTTTGAGCATGTTCGCTGCGTCCATCGCGCCCTCCGCTGCGCCCGCACCCACCAGCGTGTGAATCTCGTCGATGAACAGGATAATCTGCCCTTCCGCGCTGGTGACCTCCTTCAGCACGGCTTTCAGGCGTTCCTCGAACTCTCCGCGATATTTTGCGCCCGCAATCAGCGCGCCGAGGTCCAGTTGGACGAGCCGCTTATCCTTGAGTGTATCGGGCACATCGCCCGTAGCGATACGCTGTGCCAGCCCTTCCACGATGGCGGTCTTTCCGACACCCGGCTCGCCAATCAGCACGGGGTTATTCTTGGTGCGTCGGGACAGCACATGGATGACGCGCCGAATCTCCTCATCACGCCCGATGACGGGGTCGAGCTTGCCCTGCCGTGCGAGCAGGGTGAGGTCGCGCCCGTACTTTTCCAACGCCTGATACTTCTCTTCGGGGTTCTGGTCGGTGATGCGCTGCCCGCCCCGAATCTCTTGAAGGGCTTTGAGAATCGCATCGCGCGACACGCCGTTCATTCGCAGGACACGCCCGACCTCGCCCGAAGTATCGCCTGCCAAGCCGAGCAGGAGGTGTTCGGTGCTGACATACTCGTCTTTGAGGCGCATCGCCTCGTCGAAAGCGGTATCGAACACCACCTTCAGCCGTTGGGTAATCTGCGCGCCGAGGCTGGACGCCCCCGATACCTGCGGGCGACGCTGGAGGTCTGCTTCAATCGCACTCTGAATGGTTCGGGGCAACACGCCCAACTTCTGCAGTATCGACGGCACGACACCCCCCTCCTGCTGAAGCAAAGCGAGCATCAGATGTTCGCTATCGATAGCAGGGTGCCGATACTGCTCACTTATCTGCTGAGCGGTCTGGACCGCTTCCTGTGCCTTGATGGTCAACTTGTCAAATCGCATCGTTGTCCTCCTGACTTGAGTATACCATTATCAAGTCTCTTGATACCTACTGATTATACGCGATGAGGTTCCAAAAAGTTCCCTTGAGAGGGGTCAGTTTGTGGCTTGGGTATCTTGCCCATTTCGCACATGGGCGGGACGCCTGTGCTACCGACTGCCTACTGCCCACTGCCGACTGCCCTAATAACCTGGCTAATGGGCAGGATTCCCAAGCCACGCTAAACCCCTTGCATACGGCAGTGCGAATGTGCTACAATTAGGGAGTTCACAGAGCCAGCCCTATCGCTGGCTCGTGAGAACACCTGCGCCCGTAGCTCAGCGGATTAGAGCACCAGACTTCGGATCTGGGGGTCGGGGGTTCGAATCCCTCCGGGCGCGCTTGGCTCCCTTCGGTATAATTGCCCCCGACTATGCTCAAGGAACCGTCGGATTCGCATCGAATGTGGGGCGGACGCTTCGAAAAGGAGCCTGACCCCCAAGCACAAGCCTTCTCGCATTCGCTCTTCATCGACCAGCGACTCTGGTCGCAGGACATTCAGGGCAGTATCGCTCACGCACGGATGCTCGGCATTACAGGTATTATCAGCCAGCACGAGGCGAACACGATTGTGCAAGCCCTGCTCGAAATCGCGCACGAAATCCAAGAGGGTGAGGGCGAGTTCGATTGGGATGCCGAAGACATCCACACTGCTATCGAAAGGCGATTGTACGCCAAAATCGGTGCGCTGGCGGGAAAACTCCACACGGGCAGGAGCCGAAACGACCAAGTCGCTACCGACACGCGCCTCTGGCTGAGGGAAATGACGCCCAAGCTTGGCTATACCCTTGCCGACCTGTGCCAAACGCTGATTGAATTGGCAGAGGAGCATACGATGACCCTCCTGCCAGGTTTGACTCACCAACAGCACGCCCAGCCCGTGAGCCTTGCGCATCACCTGATGGCGCATATGTGGGCGTTCGGGCGCGATCTGGAACGGCTCGTGCAGTCGGCACATCGAATGAACCTCTGCCCGCTCGGCTCAGGCGCGCTGGCAGGCACGAGTTTTCCCATCGACCGCGAACTGACCGCTAACGAACTCGGCTTCAGCCTACCTACGCCCAACAGTATGGATGCGGTGTCCGACCGCGACTTCGTGGCGGACTACCTCTACACCTTCACGATGATCATGCTCCACCTCAGCCGTATTGCGCAAGAACTGATTAACTGGAGCACACCTGAGTACGGTTTCGTGGAGTTGGACGATGCTTACACCACAGGCAGTAGCCTGATGCCCCAAAAGAAGAACCCCGACATCGCCGAACTGATTCGGGGACGCAGTGCGCTGGCGGTGGGCAACCTCACGGCGTGGCTCACGCTTCTCAAAGGGCTACCCCTCACCTATAACCGCGACCTGCAAGACGACAAACCGCTCCTGTTCGCCACTTTTGATTACCTCATGCCTGCAATTCGGCTGATGAACGAGATGCTCAAGACCGCCAAGTGGAACACAGCGCGCATGCGCCAAGCACTGGTGGGCGATTTCTCCACCGCAACCGAGTTGGCGGACTATCTCGTGCGCAAGGGAATGCCTTTTCGGGAGGCGCACCATGTCGTCGGGCAGATTGTGCGCGAGTGCCTCCAGCAGGGGATAGGACTCGAATCGCTCACGCTGGAGCAGCTGCGTCGCCATTCGCCCCTGTTCGAGGAAGACGCTTTGCAAGTGGTGCAACCCGAATATGCAGTGCAGGCGAAGCAGGTAATCGGAGGCACTGCGCCCGAAGCGGTTCAGGCACAGGTGGAACACGCAAAGAAGGTGCTGGAACTCTTGCAGAATCAGCTCCACGAGTTGGCGAACCCCGTATGAGATGAACTTTTGGCGTTCCGAAGCGTGGCGGTTTCGGTGGCTCCCCCTGCTGACAGCGGTGGCGGGCGTGGTGGCGTTGTTTCTGATGCAGGATATTCCCCTCTTGAGACGCCACGCACTGTTGTTCGTGCTGATTGCAGGGATGGGCTTTTTTGTGCCTGCCCTGCGTCATCGCCTGCTCATCTTGTTCGCCTACGGAATGAGCCTTTATTTCCTGACTAAATCGATTGCCACTTGGCTGGATGCGCCGCTGGGTGGGCTGGGCGATGTGGATAAGACCTTCTGGATGGTGGTGGGCATTTTGATGGCAGTTAGTGCAGTCGGGATGGGACGGCGCAATCCCCCACGCTGGCCCGTTTCGGTTCTGCTGATCGGCTTGGCGCTCTACTTCGCCTCCTACACCTACGCGGAGTACCTGCTCAACAACTGGCTCCAAGTGTTGGCAGGGGCGGGGTTGACACTGGTTGCGCTGGCACAATCAGCGGTGAACTGGGTCGAAGCCGAAGCCAGTCGCTCTGAAGGAGTTTCACAGCAGGAAGCCGAGAACCCCTCACGAACCTAACTGCTTGTGCAGACCCTTTTCACGGCAACTTGGTGGTTTGGAAAGCGCGGAGTCGAGCGCGCATGGCAAGCGTGGCAAGCCAGCGAGAATCCTGACCCCCACCAGCGTCTGATGGATGCGGTGGTCGCTGGCACAGTCGCGGTGGAGTTAGACCCCGAAGTGCTTTCGGTGGGCTACGGCGGACTGCCCAATCGCGAGGGCGATATCCAGCTCGATGCGGGGCTGATGGAGGGTGCAAACCTGCGTGCGGGTGCGGTGGCAGGCGTGTGTGGGATTGTGCCGATTATCGAACTCGCTCGTCTTGTGATGGAACGCACGCCCCACCTGATGCTGGTCGGGGAAGACGCCGAGCGATTCGCCCTGCAACACGGCTTTGAAAGGCGCAACCTGCACACTGCCGAATCGCTCAAGCGCTGGCAGGAATGGCACGCCCAACAAGAAGCACCCAAAGATGTGTCGCAGGAGCGAGCCAGCGAGACCGACGATGTGCGTGTGAGCCGAGAGTGGCACGACCAACGAGCCGAATCGCACGATACCGTCGGTGTCATCGGCTGGCATCGGGGGCACCTGGTGGTCGCTTGCTCGACCAGTGGGCTGGCGTGGAAACTGCCCGGACGGGTGGGCGACTCGCCTATCGTAGGGGTAGGCTACTATGCGGACGACACTGTGGGCGCGGTAGTCTGCACGGGCGTCGGGGAGGAAATCTGGCGGTTTGCGATGGCTACGAGAGCCATCGAGCGTATGCGCTTGGGAGATAGTGCTTCTGAAGCGTGCCGACGCATCGTGGGAGAGATGCTTCAGCGCAAGCCCGAAAACGCCAATCTACAGTGCGCCCTAATCGCTGTGCGTGCCGACGGAGACTATGGCATCGGTGCGACCCAACCCGACAAGTTCGAGGCGCACTTCTGCATCGACGGCGAGCTTCGAGTGATGAAGGCATCGGAGGTGGAGTAGACCCACTCTGCGCAGGCACTGTCAGTGAACCCAACTTTCCTGTTGCCCCTCTCTCGTCATTCGAGTGCCCCTTCTTTCGTCATTCTGAGCCGAAGGCGAAGAATCGCGACGGGGGCGACATAGAGACCCTTCGCTTCGCTCAGGGTGACGAAAGGGTGGCTCTGGATAACGCCACGGGCGAGACGCCCGTGCTACGGCTGCCCACTGCCCCTTACTACTCCCTACTCCCCATTCCCTACTCCCCCCACTCGTCATTCTGAGCCGAAGGCGAAGAATCTCAACGGGGGTGACATTGAGACCCTTCGCTTCGCTCAGGGTGACAGATGGGGGGAGCGATTTCGCCTTAGTACACCTTTCCTTTGTGGCACTCTCATCAGTATCGACAGGAAAGTTGGGTTATTAAAAGACTCACTCGTCGGTCAAAACCGGACACGCATAATTACGGGGATTCGTGCCCGTTTCAGGTACAATATAGGGTGATGAGTACCCCCATCGGTCGAGAGGTTCGGCAGGTTTCGATCGAGGAAGAGATGAAGCGCTCTTACCTCGATTATGCAATGAGCGTGATTATTGCGCGTGCGCTTCCCGATGTGCGCGACGGTTTGAAGCCTGTCCAGCGTCGTATTTTGTATGTGATGAGGGAGCTGGGCTTGACGCCCGATTCGCCTCACACAAAGTCCGCCAAAGTGTGCGGTGAGACCACCGCAAACTACCACCCGCACGGTCAAGAGGTGGTTTACCCAACACTGGTGCGAATGGCGCAGGACTTCAACATGCGCTATCCGCTGGTGGATGGGCAAGGGAACTTCGGAAGCGTGGATGGCGATCCCCCGGCCGCGATGCGATACACCGAGGCACGGCTCACTCCGATTGCGATGGAGATGCTCGCCGACATCGATAAGGAGACTGTAGACTGGATGCCCAACTACCTGCAAAGCACGGAGGAGCCGATAGTATTGCCTGCGCGCTTCCCGAACCTGCTCTGCAATGGTGGGAGCGGAATCGCCGTCGGTATGGCGACCAATATCCCACCCCACAACCTGAGTGAGGTGGTCGACGCGCTCATCTATCGGCTGGAGCATCCCGATTGTGGGCTGGAGCCAATCCTGAAACTCCTGCCCGGTCCCGATTTCCCAACGGGCGGGCTTATCTTAGGCACACGGGGTATCCGCCAAGCCTACGAGACAGGGCGCGCAAGCATCGTGATGCAGGCGAAAACCCAAATCGAACCGCTCGATGGGGGCAAAAGCGCGATTGTCATCACCGAACTGCCCTACCAAGTGAGCAAGACCCGCCTGATCGAGCAGATTGCGCAACTGGTCAAATCGGGCAAGGTGGAGGGCATCACCGACATCGCCGACTACTCCGACCGAACAGGAATGCGCGTGGTGGTCGAACTTCGGCGCGATGTGAACCCGAACCGAATGCTCAATCTTCTGCTGAAGCATACCGCCCTGCGCACCACCTTCGGCGCGATCCTGCTGGCGCTGGTGGACAATGTGCCCCGCGTGATGAGCCTGCTCGACCTGCTTGATCACTATCTCACGCACCGGCGCATCGTTATCGAGAGGCGCACCCGCTATGAACTCTACCGCGCCAAGTCGCGCGCCCATATCTTGGAGGGCTTGCAGATTGCGCTCAACTTCCTGGACGAGATTATCCGCCTGATACGCGCCTCCGAGACCGCCGAGGTCGCCCGACGCGAAATGATCCGCCGATTCGGACTGACCGCGCTCCAAGCCGATGCGATTTTGGCGATGCAACTGCGCCAACTCGCCCGATTGGAGCAAGAGAAGGTCGCCGAGGAGTATCGAGGGCTACTGTGCGAAATCACCCGACTGGAGCATATCCTTTCCGACCCCAAGATGGTGGAAGGGATTATGAAGGACGAACTGCGCACGCTGAAGGAGAAGCACGGCGACGCCCGACGCACCCGAATCGTGGCGCGCGAGGCAGAAGACATCTCCGAAGAAGACCTGATACCCGAAGAGGAGACGCTCGTGCTGATTACGCGCGACGGCTATATCAAGCGCGTCTCGATGGACGCCTACCGTTCGCAAAAGCGTGGGGGCAAGGGCGTGATTGCTACCACCGCCCGCGAAGAGGACGAGGTGGAACACCTGTTCCAAGTCAGCACACACCACTACATCCTGTTCTTCACCGACCGTGGACGTGTCTATCGGCTCAAGGCGTATGAGATTCCCGAAACTTCGCGCCAAGCGAAGGGCACGGCGGTCATCAACTACATCAACATCCAATCCGACGAGCGGGTCACGGCGACCGTCTCGATACGCGATTTCAACGCGCCGGGCTACCTGACGATGGTCACGCGCAAGGGCGAAATCAAGCGCACTGCGCTCAGTGAGTTCGCCAACCTGCGCTCGAACGGGCTGAACGCTTTTGACTTGGAAGCAGGCGACTCGCTCGGCTGGGTGCTTCACACGACAGGGGAAGACGACATCCTGCTGGTGACCCGCGCAGGATTGGCGATACGCTTCCCCGAGAGCGATGTGCCCATTCGTTCCCGCTCGGCAGGGGGGGTGCGGGCAATCCGGCTCGGCAAGGACGATGCGCTCGTCTCGGCGTGTCGGGTCATCCCGAATGCGATGCTGTTGGTCGTCTCCGAGAACGGCTATGGCAAATGCACTCCGCTGAAGGAGTACCGTGTGCAGTCGCGCGGGGGCAAGGGCATCTTCACGATGAATGTGACGCGCAAGACAGGGCAGGTCGTTTCAGCGGAAGTGGTGGAGAAGGACGATAAGTTGATTATCGTCACTTCGAACGCAAAAGGCATTCGCCTGCGCGTGGCAGACCTGCGCGTCACAGGGCGTATCGCTCAGGGCGTGAAACTAATCGACCTAGCAGAAGGCGATAGCGTCGCAGCGGTCACCCGAATCGTGCTGGGCAAGCGCCTGCAGGAGGCGGAGGCAAGCCGAGCGGAGGGGTAGCTGTGCTGAGCGATACGCATCCTTCTGCCCGCGCGGTGCAGGTGCGCATCCTGAAAACGATGAGCGCAGGCAAGAAGGTAGAGCAGGTCTTCCAACTCAACGCGCTGGTCGAGCAGGTATCCGAGCGGTTCCGCCCAACCAATCGCACGATGAGCCAACTCTTTGCGCTGATCGAGCAGGTGGTGCGCGTGCTGGATGAACTGTGCATTCCTTATCTGGTGGGCGGTTCGATCGCGTCGTCCCGATATGGCGACCCACGCACCACACAAGCCATCGACTTCGTCGTGATGCTCCAGCACGAGCAGGTGGAGCCGTTCGTTTCTGCGCTTCGGGATGCGTTTTATGTGGACGCGCAGATGATATACCAAGCGATTGACCTCCACAACTCGTTCAACATTATCCACTATCCGAGTGCGTTCAAGATGGACTTTTTTGTGCCAGCGATAGATGAATGGCATTTGCAACTCTTTGCACGACGGCGCTACGAACCGATAGCGGTAGGCGACCGAACCTTCACGCTCGCCTTTGCCAGCCCAGAAGATGTGGTGTTGCATAAGTTGGTCTGGTATCGGCTGGGCAACGAGGTTTCCGAGCGGCAGTGGCGCGATGTGCTTGGCGTTTTGGAGGTGCAAGGCGATCGGTTGGATTGGCCCTACCTGCGCGAATGGGCGGACACTCTCGGTGTTGCCGATTTGCTTCAGCGTGCAGAAGGTTCCTAAAAAAATCGTCTTTTGTCATTCTCTTCCCCACTCGTCATTCTGAGCCGAAGGCGAAGAATCTCGACTTTGGGCAACATCGAGACCCTTCGCTTCGCTCAGGGTGACGGGTACTTTCCACTGCCCACTGCCGATTGCCCACTGCCCCAACTTGAGCCGAAGGCGAAGAATCTCGACTTTGGGCAACATCGAGACCCTTCGCTTCGCTCAGGGTGACGAGTGCTTTCCACTGCCCACTGCCGACTGCCGACTGCCCACTGCCGATTGCCCACTGCCCAAATCGAAGCGAAGAATCTCAGCCCCCTCTCCTACGACCCCTTACTGCACGACAGTTTTTCGTACTTGTATCTGAGGCTGGCTTCTATTCAGCAGGGCAAACACGGGGGTCTGCCCCTACAGACAAGGCGGTGGAGTAGGGGCGCACCCCCGTGTGCGCCCGTTTCGATTCGCTTTCAAAAAAGCGTCGTGCAGCAAGCCTACGGCTCAGGGTGAAGAGAAAAGGAATATCAGGGAAATAGAGTCAACTGACCTTCAGAAAGCAGGAGATTCGGTCGGTTGGGTGTATCATTGTGATGGGTTAGGTCGTTGCGTGCGCAGTGAACGAGGTGACATTGTAGTGAACTATCTTTATTCAGGCGATTGTCAGGTATATGACTGGAACGGTGCGTGGGGCTATCGGAACGAGCCACTCACGGGTGGGTTAGTGAAGGTTGGGGTTCGGTGGTACGACCCGACGGTTGGGCGGTTTCTCCAGCAAGACCCGTGGTTGGGTTCGGTGTCGGTGCCTCTGACGCTGAATGCCTACGCTTACTGCCTGAATGACCCTGTGAATGCGGTGGATCTGAGTGGGTTATTGCCCCTCGCAGTTCTTATAGGGATTGGTATAGCTGCGGGCGCACTTGGTGGATTTGTATCAGGACTGCTTCTGGAGTCTTTTGATGACAAGCCAGGTGTTAATT
>FWPU01011227.1_pt1 | contig 12692 bp, 11 predicted proteins | sample 2228361 | NCBI WGS metagenome assembly FWPU01 (sample SAMEA103939777, study PRJEB20133) | metagenome | reverse complement strand
TGTGCCCTGATGCACTGGGGGTGAGGTCAGTCCGGCCTGGCCAGCTTCCAGCTACCCTCCCCCTCATCCCTTCGGCACCCTTAGCGCTTGCCCCGCGTCCACCGAGGGGGCAGGCCCGACCGACCACTAGCCCTTGCCGCGAGTCATCAATGCATGGACGACCGCGAAGGTCCCGGCAGCCACCCCGAAGGCTATGAGGGCGACTCCAATAGCGTCTTCGACACCCGGTCCCGGAGGTTTCTGCACCACTACCACGGCGGCCCCTGAGGCCGGCCCAGGTGACAGCCCGGCGATGGCTGGGCTGACCTCGTCGGCATCCTCTGGTGCAGCGGTGGACCTCAAGACCGACGGCGTGCCCGCTGGCGACTGGACTGCCAGGCTGTCCTCAGCTCTTTCAGTCAGGTACTCCAGGTACTCGCGCGGCGGCGTCTCAATGACCGCTGACAGGGTGGGCGTAGCCGTTGCGGTCGGGGTGAGAGCAGGAGTGGGAGAGGATGTAGGCGTGGATGTAAGGGTAGGTGTTGGTGCTGGAGCAGGAGATGGCACGGGGGACTGCGGTACCGGCGTTGCAGTGCCCGGTACAGGAGTGACCGTTGGCGTCGGAGGCGGCGTATGCGTGGGGGTGGGCGTGGGCGTTGGAGTCGCCGTGGGAGTGCTGGTGGCCACGCTGGCAAATGTGGGTGTGGGGGAAGGCGCCACGCTGGGCGGCCTCCAGCCGGCGGCCTCGGCCTCCGCCACAGTGCAGAACCAGCGCTCGCCCCTGGACTCGTCTATCAGAGTACGGTCGTAGTATGGACTTCCAGGCACGTGGTATATCTTCTCGCCCCGGCTGCCGATGTTGCCCTTGATGACAGGCTGGCTTGTGCCGGAGTAGTCGCAGATGGCCGCTATCAGGGTAGGGGTGGGCGATGGGTCGTTTCCACCGGAGCCGCCTGCCCTTCCCCGGCTACCGCCTGGGCCGTCGCTGCCGCCCGACGAAGAGTTATTTGCAGGCGTGGCAGTGGCGGTATAGGTCGGCGTGGGGGTACGTGTAGCAGTAGGGTGGGGCGTAGCCGTCGGCGCTGAAGTCTCCGTGGGCGTTGGCGTGGGTGATGGCGTCCTGGTTGGGGTGCTGGTAGCCGTAGGCGTCGGAGAGGGCGTGGCGGTAGGTGTAGACGTCGCTCCAGGGGTAGGTGTCTCGGTCGGCGTGGGAGATGGCGTGTCCGTCAGCGTGGGCACAGGGGTCGCCGTGGGTGTGGGTGTATTAGCCGGGGTGCTAGTGGCTGTGGGCGTCGGCGTCGCTTCGGGCGCAGGCGTGTAGGTCGGAGTGGGAGAAGGGGTGGCCGTGGGCATCGGGACCGGAGTCGCGGTAGGGGTCGGCGTGTGGGTCGGAGTGCTGGTGGCTGTCGGCACCGGGGTACCCGTGGGTGATGGCGTCTCGGTGGGGGTGCTGGTGGCCGTAGGCGTGGGCGTCGGAGAGGGGGTTGCCGTCGGGGTAGGCGCCGGAGGTGCGACTACCTCAGCGCTATCAGAGGGGATGCCATTCCCTGTAGCGGCGCCGACGTATTCGACGGTCACCTGGTCCCCAGGCCGTACCCATATGGCCCCCGGCGTGTTCCTGGCCTCCTGGTCCTGGCTGAGCAGGACCTCTCCTCGGAACAACGCCGAGACCTCGCCGGGAGAAGGGTCGGTCTCGCTGGCTACCTCAGCGATGGCTACCCACTCGCCTTCTCGGTCGGAATCACTGCTGACTTTTACCAGCCCGGCTTCCGAGGGATAAGCATCCTGCACAGGCTCCTGGAAGGTGAACCTGACTCGTATGGTGCTGCCTGCACCTATGTCTTGCTCCAGCAAGAATGTGCCGGTCTGCGGGTCAACAGGCCCTACGAAATAAGTGGAAGAATTGCCGTTAGCGTCCGTTATCCGCACGCTCCAGTCCACGGAGGGAAAGGTCAGTGGCGTGCTTGCTGGCGCATCCCGCCGGTAGGAACAGTCGTCGCCAGGGGGAACGTAGGACTCGCTGACGGGGGCGCCAGTGGTGAGGTCCCAGGGCGTGCGGCGCGGGACGTCGGCCACGGTGTTTGTCCAGGAGGCGGTGCAGGCGCCCAGGGTAGCCAGGCGTATGTCCCTCAGCAAAATGAAGGCCGTATCGCCGGGGCTATAAGTGCTGACCGGGTTGCCCGCCACATCCCTGAACTCCACTTCCTCGTCTTCAACCTCCGCGGCGCCGTCCGCAAGCCGGCCAGCCTCCAGAACGGAAGACGCCAGCAGCAAGCTGGCGAAAGCAAGAGCGGTGGATATGGCCAGAAGCTGCCGCAGCATGGCGTGGGTCCTGGCGCTGGCGGTGTCGCCCGGAGGCTTGTTCTGCGACGGGTGAAAAGGTAATGCAGCGGTTGACGCATGTCAAGCGCCAGGGAAAGCAAGCCGAGCGCCGGTGCCGACGCGCCAGAACACACAGCCACCGGAGGCTAGCTTTTAAGCAGGCGCTCTATCTGCGCCAGGTCGTGCTCGCCCAGGCGCCAGTCTGCCGCGGCTGCGTTGGCCTCCACCTGCTCGGGCCTGGTGGCCCCTGCGATTACCGAGCCGACCGCGGGGTTGGCCAGAAGCCAGGCAAAGGCCAGCTCCAGCACGGTATGGCCGCGCTCAGCCGCGAAGCTGTCAAGGCGCTCCAGGACGTCGAAGTTGGCGTCGGTGAACATGCCACGGTCGTTCTCCGCCAGCCTGGTGCCTGGTGGCGGCGGCTGCCCCCGGCGGTACTTGCCTGTGAGGAACCCGTTGGCCAGCGGGTAGTAGGGGAGTATCCCTATTCCGTAAGCCTTGCAGAAGGGCACCAGCTCGGCCTCGACCTGCCGCTCCAGCATGTTATACCGGGGCTGGATGCTCACGAAGGAGGTCAGGCCCAGCATCCTGGAAGTCCAGACAGCCTCGCACACCTGCCATGCGGCGAAGTTGGAGCAGCCGATATAGCGCACCTTCCCCTGGTGCACCAGGTCGTCCAGCGCCCGCAGTGTCTCCTCAATTGGCGTGGCTGGGTCAGGGAAGTGTATCTGGTACAGGTCAATGTAGTCTGTGCCCAGCCTGCGGAGACTCTTCTCCACCTCGGTCATGATGTGCTGGCGGGAGTTCCCCGACTGATTGGGGCCTGGCCCGACCTTGCTGGATACCTTGGTGGCAATGATGGCCTGGTGCCTCCTGTCCTTCAGCGCCCCGCCGATGTACTCCTCTGACAGGCCCTGGCCGTAGCTGTTGGACGTATCTATCATGTTGATGCCCAGGTCGAGGGCCTTATGGACTATCCGGGCGGTCCCCTCGGCGTCTACCCTGCGCCCGAAGTTATTGGTCCCCAGTCCAATTACTGAGACATCCAGCCCCGACCTGCCAAGCTTGCGGTACTGCATATTGCCTCCTTGCGACACCCGGTCTTGCTGTGTTTAGACTGAAACCTCGGCGCTAGACCTCGCCCGGTAGGCCGGGCAGCAGGGCAGGAGAAGCTCAAAGGTGCTCAGGTCTGGCGACCAGAAGCCCGTTCTCCCGCGTGACGCGAATGGCGAAGGGAATGCTGTCTATCTGCAAGGCTAACTCCCTGTCCTTGGGGTGGAAGTGTGGGCGGGCCGGGTCGCCGTACTTCTGGGCCTCGGCACCCGCCAGCACCAGCTTGCGGACGGCGTCATGGTCGGGCCTTCGCCCCTGGAGCAGGTTCCTGATGTAAAGGGCGCACTGCTCGTCCTCGTCGGCCCTCACCTTGCCCTCGGCGCCCATGGCTACGATGGTTACGAGCCTGGGCTTCCTGCGCAGCACGGCCCTGGCTGTGGCCTCGGCGATAACCAGGGAGGCGGCGTAGATCTCCTCGGCATTCCGGGCAGCGTCAACGCCCACAGTGCCAGCCCGCGTGGACTGGACCAGCGTCTTGCCTCTGACGTCAGCGAGGGAGAGCTCGTAGGGCGAGTTGCCGAAGTCAAAGCCCTGGGGCCGCATGCCAGCTACCTCGCCCATGCACAGCTCGCCTGCGCCCTGGCGCCTCAGCTCCAGCGCCTCCTCTACCTCGGCCACGAGGACGATCTTCTCCGCTCCCCGGGAGAAGGCCACCGCAGCCGTGGTGAACGCCCGGAACACATCTATGATAATCGTTGTACCCTGGGCCTCCCGGGCGTCCCGAAGCAGGCTGCCCATGCGAATCTCCATATGCTGCTCTCCTGTGGCATATTCTGGCCCATGCAGACTGGGCCAGACAAACTTTTGCTGGACTCTGGAGCAAGCTCGAAGGCGAGGTCAAGGACTGCCGCCTGGCGTTGGCATGCCTGGAAGCTACCTGGGCTGGGGCTGGCGACGCTGAGAGGCCCGCACGAAGAAGCGCTGGGGAGGGGCCGGCTCGCTGAGGCCCGCCTTGCGCTGGAGCACGGGTGTCACCCGCACCAGGTCGGACACGAAGTCAATGATGGTGCCCAGCACCGGGTGGTTGACCTTGACCGACGCGTAGCTCTGCCGGCCCAGCAGTATGCGGCAGGTAAGGCCATCTAGCATCGCGGTGAGGCGCTCCACCCACACGTACACGCCGGGAGTAAGGTGGAACAGGTCGTTGAACTGGCGCGCTACGGCGATATCCGGGACCAGCTCGCGCTCCACGTCCCGCTGGTAGCCCTGGAGGTCCGGGGCTTCCTCTCCCAGATAGGCGTAGATGTTCCTGGCTGCCGTGCGCCCGCTCCAGATGGCGGCGTAGATGCCCTCGCCAGTCAGCGGGTCCAGCAGGCCGGCGGCATCGCCTACCAGCAGCACGTTGCCGTCCAGGAGGGGGGAGTCAGGGTAGCGCAGCGGCAGATGGTAGCCCCGTAGCCCCCACATCTGGGCAGGGTCGAAGCCATAGAACCGCACCAGCCTGTCCAGGCGCTGCCGAAGGGTCGGCCCCAGGTACTTCCAGCCGCCCAGGCCGATGTTCACGTGGTCGCCCTTGGGAAATATCCAGCCATACCCGCCGGGGACTCCGCCCACGTCAAGGCCCAGCACGTCCTGCCACTGCTCAGGGAAGCCGTTGGACACGGTGATGTTGCCCTCGAGGGCGATGCCCTGGGTTATCCTGACGTTGATGCCAGCCAGCCTGGCGGTAGTGCCGTTGGCGCCATCTGCGGCCACCAGGATGCGCCCCTGGAAGCTCTCGCCGTTGGCCCGCACCACTACGTGGGACGGGTGGCGCTCCACCTCCCGGACGGCGGCACGCTGGCGCAGCACTACCCCTTTGTCCAGGGCGCGCTCCACCAGGAAGGTGTCCAGGCGACAGCGCTGGGTGAGATAAGCCAGCCGCTCAGACGAGTAGCGGGTGAAGCCGCCAGACTGGCGCAGCGTCAGGTGCATGCCGTAGACAACCCGCTCGACGACCGGGCCAATATCGAAGGGCAGAAGGGCAGCCGCCCGGGCGGTGACGCCGCCGCCACAGGGCTTGTCCCTGGGGAACTCGGCCTTGTCTAGCAGAAGGACAGAAAGACCCCGTGAAGCGCACTCACGCGCGGTGGTGCTGCCTGCGGGGCCTGCCCCAACAACTATGACATCGTAGTGCATGGGAGAAGACCACGTTGTGCGAGGGCCGTTATGGCTGCCCCTCTTCAGCCGCACATCAAGTTGGCATTATAGTAGCGCCCCCAGCCATTAGCAACGGCCTGCGGCGTCCCGCTGGCTGGCCCGGGCCTCGCGTAGCTCCCTGGGCAGAACAAAGCTCACGTCTTCCTCGGCGCCCTCGATGGGCACAACCTCCTCTGGCGCGAGCTTGTCAATGACGGCCTGCACCAGTTGCTCTGGAGTGGACGCGCCGGAGGTTATGCCAATTCTGTCCACGCCCTGGAGCCAGTCGTCCTTTAGCTCCTCAGGCCCGTTGATAAGGTACGCAGGCACACCGTTGGCCTCGGCCACCTCGCGGAGGCGGTTGCAGTTGGAGCTATTGGGCGCGCCTATAACCAGTACCAGGTCCACCAGCTTGGTCAAGTCCTTGACTGCCTTCTGGCGGTTGGTGGTGGCGTAGCAAAGGTCGTTGCGGACCACCACATTGGGGAAGCGTTGCTTGATCTCTTCTATGGAGCGCCTGGTGTCATCCACGGAGAGCGTCGTCTGGGTGAGCACTGCCACAGGCGTACGGGCGCTCCATTCTGGCAGGGTAATCCCTTCCCGGTCATCCACCAGGTACATGGGGTGCTGGCCCATGGTGCCCTTCACCTCCTGGTGGCCGCGATGTCCCACCAGGATCAGCATCCTGCCCTCGGCCGCGTACTTGCGCGCCTCGTTGTGGACTTTGGTTACCAGTGGGCAGGTGGCATCAATGACGTGTAGCTTACGCTCGCTGGCTTTCCTGAAGTCTTCAGGCGGCGAGCCGTGGGCCGAGAAGACAACGGTGGAGCCTTCGGGGATTTCATCCACGTCCTCGACGGTAATGGCGCCCTTGGCCTCCAGCGACTTCACCACATAGGGGTTGTGGACGATCTGGTGCTTGACGTACACCGGCGGGCCGAAGTGCTTCAGGGCCAGTTCCACGATATCTATGGCCCTGACCACTCCGGCGCAGAAGCCGCGCGGGACACCCAGGTAGACCTTCATCGGCTGCCCTCCGTGCCTTTGGGGTCTTGTCTACGCAGCGATTTTACCATATATGGGCCCCCTTCGCCGCTGGTCAGCTTCCCGGGTGGGTGGGAAAAGGGCCTTTGTCTCACGGAGCATGCCGGCGCGGCTGCATACCGGCGGGTGACTTGGGGGGAAGTCCACAGTCCCGATGAAACCAGATAGTAGCCGTGTACCAGCATTATGTAGGTTGATTTATGTGCGCGGGGTGGGTCGTTGGTGACACGTATGGACCTTGCAATCGGGATTGGGTGGAGACTACCACCCAGATAAGGGAAGGCTACATGTGCTCCTGTCAGTCATGCTGCCACAATCAGACTGTATGGTCGTCGCGGGGGTGGGACTCCTGGCGCTGCTGTGGCATCTGGCAGGGTTCACGCTGCACGCTTGCCGTTCTCAGCACCGCGCTATCTGCGCCCTCCTTCGCACAGTGAGTACCAGCGGCCGGGACAGTCACCCGGCCGGCCATTAGATAGCTGGGCTGATAAAGAGGAGTTAACCTGTGCGTAACGGATGGATGATCAGAAAGCTCCGGCGGTTTGTGGTCGTGCCTGTAGTGCTCGGGCTGCTGGCAACTGCGCCAGCGGTGTATGGTGGCTTGCGCTGGACCGGCATGGACCCAGGCCTGACCGTCAATGGTCATGCCATCAATGTGCACCTGGAATGGCCCGAAGAACACACCTGCTCCATCCGCGGGCCGATGCAGGTCGCCTTCGGAGTGCCTGCGAGCGCGGACCTGGGCGAGATAGAAGAGTCGTCCGGGGAGTTCGACTGCGACAGGGACGGAGTCCTTGATGTGCAGCTCACCACGCAGAGCTCGGTCGTCGAATACAACAAGAAGCATGATGCTGTCCTGGTAGCAGCCAGGGTGAAGGCACTGGCCAGGTTCCCGGTAAGGGTGCTGGTGTACAGGGACGGGGAGCATGTCAAGACCTGCCGTGGCGTGTCCAATCACGTCGTCAAGTGTCCTCCGGTCAAGCTGGAGCAGTAGCCGCGGCCTTGCTCGAGGACTTGGAGACCCATTGAAGCCTGTCCGCCTTATCAGCAAAGTACGTGAAACATCCCAGGTAATGGGCCAAGGCGACGTAGTCGTGGGACCAGGCAAGTACATGACTGTGGAGAGATGCCCGGGGCGTCCAGGAGTCGCTACGCCCTCGCTGGAGGCTAGATAATGGCGGAGACGGTCCTCATAGTAGATGACGAGCAGTCTATACGGGAAGTCTTGAAGACCTGGCTGGAAGAGGCTGGTTACCAGACTTTCATGGGGTCCAATGGCGTCGAGGCCCTGCGCGAGCTTTACCAGCGCAGGCCCGACCTGATTGTGGCCGACATCCTGATGCCAGAGATGGACGGCTACGAGCTGTGCCGACTGGTGCGCGAGATATCAGAAGCGCCCATCATGCTGCTCACCGCGCTGGGCAAGGAGTCGGACAAGGTCAAAGGGCTGAACCTGGGGGCCGACGACTACGTGGTGAAGCCCGTGGGCATGGAGGAGTTCCTGGCACGGGTGGCGGCGCTGCTGCGCCGTCGCGGCCGCTCCAACATCGCGCCCACGCAGGAGCGCCGTGGCTACTCCGACGACGTCCTGACCATTGACCTGGACAGGCACGAGGTCTGGATCCGAGGTAAGCAGGTAGAGTTCACGCCCACCGAGTTCAAGCTGCTCACCTTCCTCACGGAGCGGGCAGGCAAGACCTGCGGCCTGCGTGAAATCCTCATCAAGGTGTGGGACTCGCCTCACTACCCCTTCGAGGTGGTCAAGTGGCACATCGCCAGGCTCCGCACCAAGATCGAGGACGACCCGCGCAATCCAAAGCTAATCATCACCGTCAGGGGGATCGGCTACAGGTACGACCCTCCAGCCTCGTCCAACGCCGTGAACGGTTTCCGCAGCCAGGCCCAACGGTAAGCAAGCCGCCTGGCCTCTAGCAGTACCCATTTACATCCTGGCAGGGCCGTTCCACGGGAATCCTGGCCAGGATGTCTCTTTTAACTCTCCCCCAGAACGTTGACGAAGAAACTGAAGGGCGCACGGGCGGCCAGCCCTATCTCGAAACGCTGGGTGAAGGACTCGCCGGGCGAAAGCACGCCGTCGCCCAGGGCGGCCTTCGGCACAGGCACTTGGGAGCCTGCCCCTCCAGGGCGGCCCTCGGCGTTCAGCACCACGTGGCCGCCGGTCAGCACCGCTACCTCGAAGCGCAGGGCCGTCAGCTCTCGCTCCGAGGCGTTCCTGATGGTGGCCGTGAGCACCACCACGCCTGCGCTGCCTCGCGCATCCCCAGAGTCATAGGCCACTGTCACGTCAACGACCTGGAGGAGGTGGTTCACCACAGCCTCGCCCGCGCCGGGTGGCTGGACGGTGGACGCCCTGACCTCCACGGTGACTGTGGCCGATGCACTACCTCCCCTGGCATCGTTCACCGTGTACCGGAAGGTGTCCGTGCCTGTGAAGCCGGGCCTGGGGATGTACCGCACCACGTCAGCGCCGGCGATCTCCGTGGAGCCGTTGGCGGGCTGCGTGAACCCGCTCAGGGAGAGCCTGTCCCCGTCTATATCGAAGTCGTTGGCCAGTACCTCTATGTACACGGGGGAGTCCACCAGGGTGCTGGCGAAGTCGTCCATGGCCCGCGGCGGATGGCTGCCACTGAAGCTCCCTGACCTGATGAACACATTGGAGTCCACGAACCGGTCGCTGGTGTCGGCAATGGCCAGCTTGATATGGTTGAGCTCGCCGGCCCTGACCTGGGCGACCACCGAGAGCACCACCGTCATGCCGTCCATCTCCGTGTCCAGCAGGCCGCCGCCGTCGTCCAGGTCGTTATTGATATAGTACTCCGGGCTGCGGGCGAAGTTCCTGGTGCCGAAGGGCTTGCCCTTGTTCACGTTGTTCACCGATACCGGGACATTGGTGCCGGGCACGAGGGCCACGTTGACCCCATTCACGAAGAAGCCGAAGGCGTCGTTGAAGGGCGAGCCGACGAAGTCATTGTACTCGTCGGAGGCGAAGACGTACTGGAAGGAAATGACGTCGCTGCTGGGCACGAAGTCAAACTCCAGCACGGCGGCGTCGAAGGTCTTCAGTCCGCCAACCAGGGCATCCAGGTCGGGGTCGCCGTCGGCGCCGGTGGCGTAGGTGACGCCATCCTCCTCGTTGGGTCCGACGACGTTGTGGATGGAGCCTGTGCTCAGGATGATGCCGCTTTCGAAGCCAATTATCCCCGTGCCGCCAGTGAAGGTCCCGGCAGCAATGGTGGCGCCGGTAAAGGCCACGTTGCTGGCAACGACGCCTTCCCCCAGCAGCGACGCCAGCAGGTCCTCCTGGTCCTGCTCCCGGAGGTCTTCGACCTCCAGGCCGGCCGATTTGGCCTGGGCGTGCGGCCCCAGGGCCAGCGCCGTGGCAATGGCCAGCAGGAGAGCCAGGTACCTCAGTCGCTTTGCCAGGCGTGAGGCCCCAGCCAAAAGCGGCATTGGCCCCGTGATGGCCTGTCTCTGTGTGATGCCCATGTTCCGCGCCGAGCTGCTTTCACCAGGAGATATAACCGGGGGCACACACCGTTCTACCACAGGCGAAGGGGCGCGGCGTGCCGCGCCCCTTCGCTCACTTGCAATGCCTTGGAGCGGGCTACTTCACGAAGAAACTGTCCGTGCCAATCCAGATCTCGGAGGCGGTGGTCGTGTCGCCCTCGGTGGACACCGACTTCACTACTCCCATGACCTTTATGACGCCGCTGGGCCAGGTGTAGATGGTGTCGGCGAACTCGGCGAAGGTGATCCACACATCGCTCCAGTAGTCGCCCGGCGACACCTGGGCCTGGGCGTCAAAGGTGATGGTCTTGGTCTGGCCCGGCAGGATGCGTTTGGCCGGGTAGAAGTCCCAGTCCAGGCGTTGCCTGCCCTGGAAGTCAGTGGTCGTGGGGTCAGCAGTGGTCACGTTGCCCGAGGTGCTGCCCGTCACGTAGGAGAAGCTGGGCGGCAGCAGGTCACGGACTTTGCTCATGCTCAGGACCGAGGTGCCAGTGTTCTTGATGGTGATGGTGTAAGTATAGGTCACCAGGGTGTTGCCGGGAGCGGCGTTATCGAAGCCAGGCGGCAGGTCATCAACGTTGGAATCGCCGTCCAGGGTGACCGACACGGCGGCACCCGGGCACAGGTTATTGGCGGGAGAGCCGACCTTGACCAGGGCCGTCTTGCCGCTGCTGGTCTTCTTCTGGCCAGGCTCGGCCCAGGCCTCGTTGCAGTAGTTGCCTGTGCCAACGCTGGCCTGCGCCTGGAAAGTCAGGGTTACCATGTCCCCCGCCTGGAGAGTCGGGCCCAGGCCCGCCAGGTTCCAGGTGAGCTGCTGGCCGGAAATGGACGGGTCGCTGGTGGTGACGCCGCTGGTGGAGCCGGAGACATAGCTGAACCCCGTGGGGAGGATATCGTGGATTTTGGTCAGGCCCTCGGACTCGTCGTCCCGGTTCTCCACGGTGATGGTATAGGTATAGGTGGTGGGCGTGTTGGGCTCAGCCGTCGTGGGCGTCACCGCCTTGAGCACCTGAAGCCTGCGGCTGTTGTCAGCAGGCGACGGCCCGTACACCGGCGGGTCCGATTGCTTGACTACTGTGACTTCCACCGGCTCGTCGTTCAGCTCAATGGTGTAGGTGTCCGGGACGCCGATGGTGAGGCTTTCCGTGTAGCCCTCCTCGTATATGACTCGATAGAACGCATGCTCATTGCCGCCCAGGGAGGAGTACAGGCGCTTGAGTATGCGTATCTTGGTCCTGGAGTCCAGGCTCAGGGTACTGGCCAGGCCGAGGGCCGCCGTCACCAGCGGCAGCGACAGCACGATGAGGGCCAGGGCCACCACCAGCGCCACACCCTCCTCACGGCGTAGAGGCTTCCTCACTGCTGCAACCTCCTAAGGAAGACCTGGTGGCTGATGCTGTCGGTCCCGCCCCTTTCAGCCTCTACCTCAAGGTCAAAGGTGAGCATCCTGCCCGACAGGGAGAAACCCGCGTTGACCACGCGCCGCGCAACGCTGATGGTCGCGCCATCGTATTGCCTGAAGAGAATGCTGCCCGATAGCGTGTACGTGGCCGTATGGGGAACGCCTGTCCTGTCGGTCCAGTCCAGGGTGACGCTGCTTACTGGCGGGGCGCCCTCAACCAGGCTGGTGGCCTGGGCATAGACGGCATCCCCGGCGAAGATGCTCCCGGCGTGGCGCAGCTCCTTGGTGGCAACCACCTGCTCTCGCCAGAAGCGCTGGACGGACAGGGCCTGAAAGACGTTCCTGCCTACCACGCCGGTGACCACCGTAAAGATGCCCACGATGACCAGCACCTCCACCAGGGTAAATCCCCTGGGGCTGGCCAGCAGCCTTCTCAGTGGCGCTATCAGCATGTCCGTCCTCCCCTCCGCCTTCACTGCTTCGTCCTGAGAGTCTCCAGCACCAGCAGAGTCCTGCCGCCTCTGGTGACCGTCACGACGATCTTCTCCACGCTGGTATCGCCGACCTCGAACTCTACGGCGTCAGCATTGACGGCGTACCCGGAGGGCGGCGTGATGGCAAGATAGGAAGCCGGCGGGTCTTTGTACGCCTGCGTGAGGATGTACTCCATCTGGTTGCGGGCGATATTCTCGGCGACCGCCTGCTCCTCGGTGTTGGTGCCGGAGACGTGAGTGGTGGAGAGGCCAGCCATGGTCGCCGTGCCCAGCACCGTAAGCAGGAGCATGGAGACCACCGCCTCGACCATCAGGCCCCCCGAGCGGTCGGATAGCAAGGCACGCGCCCAGCGGACGCGGCGCCAGAGCCGACATGTCCTGGAATTACTAGCACTCTGTGGCATGTAAGACCTCCAGCCGTACACCTTCATACTACAGGCGACACTCCCATTCCAGCGCCGTCCAATAGTCCCAGGAACCATATGCCTCTAGGGATGCCCGGCTCGGAGCGGCCTGGACGGGTGGCAAAGAGGGCCTATCCCGCGTGGGGCCCATCAGCGGACAGTTTTTCAAACTAGTGGTCTGTCACCTGTGATTTGATGCATGGTCCAGCCCCCTTCCCCTCGGCAGGCTCGGGGCAGGCTCTAGCCTTCCCCCAGCGGGGGAAGGGACTATGTTCTCTCCCCCTGTGGGGG
>FWPU01011224.1_pt1 | contig 12694 bp, 8 predicted proteins | sample 2228361 | NCBI WGS metagenome assembly FWPU01 (sample SAMEA103939777, study PRJEB20133) | metagenome | reverse complement strand
GGTATGGGGCGGACACGCAGGTCCGCCCCTACAGAAATGCACCACATTAACCCGTAGGGCGCATGGAGGCGAAGCCGAAATGCGCCACCATCACCACAAACCGTAGGGCGCATGGAGGCGAAGCCGAAATGCGCCACCACAGATTTTCCCCGAAAATGCTCTACGACTTCTTGACCCAAAAGGAACTTGGAACCCAACGGCCGAAGCCGGCGTGCTCCCAAGCCATCCCCAAGGGGAATATGGCCCCGCTCTCAATCGCTGACAGATTCTTGGATAGGCCGGATGTCACGCTTCCGGTTACTGGCGAGAGAGGAATCATGCCCTTGGTCTTATCTTCTCTTAGACTACCACATCCAGCTGGACAATGAGCCCTACGGATTGATTATCCCTGACAAAAACCCCGGCTTGTCTCATGGCGCCCTGAAGCTCACCGTTTTCATCTTTGAAATGAAACGGTGCGGTCACGCGGCTAAGAGAAATAGCCGCAATCCCTACGTCAGAGAGCTTCAAAAGGACATCCTCGCCGGTTTGAGTCTTAACCCACAGCCTCAAGCGTCGAAACACGGCATCCGCCTCGTCAATCCACCCATTTCCGTCATTGTCGTGAAGCGCCAGTTCAGAGAAACCGTCCCCGGTTGTCGGCCCAAAGAGTTCACGGCCGTCGTTGATTCGACCGTCTTCATTCTTGTCTAAAGCAAGGAAACCGCTTCCTTGGGACACAAAGGGCAAGCTTTCTAAGATGCCATCCCCTTCCAGATCAAAGGGGATCACGGTATCGCCAAACCGAATGGTTCCCCCTTGAAAGTCCACCACGAGAGGATCGTAAAGGGGAGCGTTTCCGGCTCTCAATCGATAAGATTGCTCCATTGCGAACGATCTCGACAGGGAAAAGGAAAGCTTAAAGGCAAAGGTGGAGCCGTCGGTGGTTTCAATGGTTCCTTCCGCGCTCAACAACAATTCTTCTGACTCTGAAAACGTCTCCGTGGAATCGTAAGCCACCTCCCACAGCAACCCTTCCCGACGCTCAGGGCTTTCGGCTGCTTGCTTATTTCGTGCTTCCTCGCAGCAGCCGTCTTCGGCAGAGGTCATGTCTTTCAGGGACAGAGGAACGATCTTTATCTCTTTTCCTGTCAGCATCTTCACTAAAGTTTCCACGAGCCGAATGCGAAGGCTCTGGTCGTTTTCTTCCGAAGAAGGCACCTCCAGGGAGCTCGGATTCGCCGACGTTGTCCGCTTTGACAGCTCAGAAGATACAACCGGCAGATCCACAACATCGTCCAAAGGAACCTGCGCTCTTCGGGACGATATGGACACCCGTAGGGATTCGGTTTTTTCGTGCCTTGCTTCGTAAATTTGACGGCATGACAACATGATGTTGGAATTGGCTACCTTCATCGCCCATCCCCTTTCAAAGGCATTCCCGAAGACACCCTTACGATTCCACTTCACGCAGGCAAAACGGCCCCCGTGGCACACGAGCATCGACGGTTAATATTTTTATCGGCAGATTTCCCGATTTTGATAAGGCAAAAGGGAAAAGCCATAGATGGAGGGATCAACGGTCCATGACATGCTGAATGGCCGCCAACAATTCGCCAAATCGGTAAGGTTTCGAAAGAAAGGTGACGTGTTCCGCCATACCCAGGCTTTCCACTGCGTGGCTTTCCAGGGATCCGCTGGCCATGATGACGGCGACTTCAGGGTAAAGGTGTCGAACTTTCGAAAAACATGCCGATCCTCCCATGCCGGGCATGTTCTCATCAAGAATCAAGACGTCCACACGCTCAGCACTTCCGGCAAGAACCTCTAAAGCCTCTTCGCCAGACGATGCCGTCAGGACATGAAACCCCTCTTCCACAAGGGTTTCTGAAACCAGTTCCCGAACATCGTCTTCATCGTCCACAATGAGCACCGTGGCGCGTGTGTTTTTCGTTCTACGTCGTTCCCGGAAAACGCTCATTCCAGCTTCATCGCTCTTTCTCTCCTGCTCCAGAGTCTTGGTGGGACTGTGGGCCGGAAACGTGATGGAAAACGTGGTTCCTTGTCCGACTCGGCTGTGCCACGTGATGGAGCCGCCATGTCGTGTCACAATGCCGTAAACCGTGGAGAGCCCCAATCCGGTTCCTTTGCCGGGTTCTTTGGTGGTGAAGAAGGGGTCAAAAATTCTCTCCTGAATGGATTCCGGAATTCCTTGGCCTGTATCGGAAACCGTTAGAACAATGCCATCCCCTTCACCGGCGCTCGAGGGCTCCTTCCTCCTGGTGCTCACCCGAATACGGCCTTCCGTGCCTTCGGGAATGGCATCCCGAGCGTTCACCACCAGGTTGATAAGGATTTGTTCCAACTGCAGCCGGTCGGCATAGACGGCGGGAAGGTCCTGGGCAAGGTCCTCTTCCAGGCGGATCATGCGGGGAATGTTCCGCCTGAGAAAAGCCAGCGTCTCGTGAACAAGACTGTTGATGTTCACCACTTCCGGGTTGGCGTCATCCTGGCGGGCGAAGGTCAGCATACGGCGCACCAATTCGGCGCCTCGGTCCGCCGCTTCCTGGACCTGCTTGATCCAGCGGCTTTTTCGATCTTCCGGATCCGTGTGTCGAGCCAGAAGATCCAGGTAGCCTGTCATGGCCTGCAGCAGGTTATTGAATTCATGGGCGATACCACTGGCCAAGGTCCCGAGGGATTCCATTTTTTGAGCATGAGACACGATTCTTTCCAGTTCCTGGGCCCTTTTTTCGGCTTGAATCTTTGCCGTCACATCCCGAGCCATGACTCGAACGCCGCGAACCGATCTTTCTTCAGCACGCATCGGGCGCGCCGAAATTTCCGCCGTCTTCGGCGATCCGTCGAGGTCATAAAACTCAAAGGTTCGAAGCTGGCCCACATGGCGCCCTTCCGCCACACCTTGAAAAAAATCCTTCAGGGTCTTGGCTGCTTCGGGTTGCATCCTATCGGACAACGCAAAGGGATGGGCCGGCGGCGGATCCAGGCCGAGCAACCGTGCAAAGGCACTGTTGTGAAACATGACAATACCGTCCGCATCCAATTCGAAGTAGGCCTCATCGATACTTTCCAAAATCTCTCGATATCGCTTTTCGCTGCGCTTCAGAGACTCCTGCACTTTAAGCAAAGCCTTTTGCCGCTCAATCAAGGCCTCCTCACGTTCCTGCACCGCTCGGCTCATCTCTCGAAAACGTTCCGCAAAAACACGAAGTTCGGCAAAGGTGCCATGAAAATCAGGCCACAAGTTTCGGGATTCGACACGACCTTCGGCCATGCGTTGGACTTCTCGAGTGAGGTTTTCCACGGGCCCCACAATGACCGCCTGCAGCCGCCGCATAAGGCCCCAATGAGCGAGGCCGAGGAAGGCAAAAAACATGAGAAACCCCATCGTGGCGCTCCCCACAACGGGGTAAAGCGCCGGGAACAAGGGGTAAGCCACAAGGACCACCCATCCCCATGGATCAATGCGCCAGCTGGTACCCCAAACAACGGTTCCGGCCAATCCTCCAAGAAGCGTGGTGCCTTCAGGGCGTGCCAGAGCCTGAGCGACAAGGGGTTCGTGCCCTACGTTTTCCTGTTCCTGCACCATCCGGCCGTCGGGATGCACGATCAGGTTACCGTAGCGGTCGGTGATCCAGATGATTCTATGAGGAACCTTTCGAAGATAGGCGTCAATCAACCTTTGGACACGCCCTAAATCCAGTTCTCCCACCACCGTTGCCCATCGGGTCGGGATCATGGTGGCGACGGTCACCGCTTTCAGATCCGATCGGTAATAGGGTACTGAATAAATGGGCCAGCCGTTCATTTCCGGAAAATAGGAAGCGGGTGGAGGAAAAACACTTTCCGGGGTTGGCACTTCCCGGCCTCGACGATAAACCGTGTAGGAATCCGGCTTAATAAAAAAAACGCGGTGATACGCCAGCGGGGTTTCTTGGAAGATCTGGTTCTCGTAGAAGTTCATGAAGGTCGATGCTTGGGCAAGCATGCGCAGGTTTTCATCTGCACCTTCAAGAAGGCTGGATACATAACTATCCACGCTCCAACTGACCAGCCTGTGTTCTTCTTCCAGTTGCACAAGGCGCCACGCAACCAGCGCGCAGGTGGTCATCACCGCCAACACCGCCAAAGGGAACAAAAGGCGCCGGTGCAAAAAAGTTCGAATGACTTCAAAAAGAGGTCGATCTCTCATGGCGTCTCACCTGGATGGACAAGGATGAAACGGCCGTCCCGAACGGTCACCAAATAGCTTTCGGCATGCACATCGCCGTAGGAATCCATCACCATTCGGCCGAACACGCCCTCGAACTCTTTGGGCTGAGCCAAGGCTTCACGAAGCCTCTCGGGTCGTCCTTCTGCAGATTCCAATGCCTGCACAAGAAAACGCACCGTATCGTAACTGCGAGCCGCCGCAAAAGCCGGCGATACACCAAACCGCTTTTGGTAAGACCGAACAAATTCCTGAGCCGTAGCTGTTTCCTCCAGCGGCGGATCGTTTGTGGCCAAGACGATGGCTTCCGCGGCCTGCCCGGCTTGCGCGATCAAACGGTCGGTCTGAGCCCATCCCACACCAAAAAGAGATGCTCGAACTCCCCCGTGAACCACAGGCACGACCAGACGAGCGGTTTCTTCCGCAGACGCCACCAGGAGCAGCGCATCGGGGTTTTTTTGCAAAACATATTGGGCAAAGGAGAGTGCGGAACCGGCGTCCAGCTCAAAAAAGCCTCTTATAAACACAATCTCGCCGCCTAAGGCTTTAAAAGCTTCTGCAAAACCGTCCACCCACGGCTCCGTGTAACCCGGATTCTTGGTGTCATAAAGAACACCGGCACGCTTGAGCCCGCGGGCCGTCAAATGGCGAGCCAAGAGCCTTGTCGGGGCTTCCGTGTCGGGTCGCAGTCGAAAAAACGTATCTTTCTTTCCCGATAAGAGGGCACTGGAAGCCACGGGGGAAACAAGGGGAATCGGCAAATCTTCCAGGGTCATGAGGGCATGAAGGCATTGCGTGCTCAAAATATGCCCGATAATGGCCGAAGCTCCTTGCCGCATGAGAGTTTCCCGGGCTCTTTTGGCTCCTTCCAGAGTTCCTTCATCATTTTGGACGAGAAGCATGACAGGGCGCCCGCGCACCCCGCCACGACGGTTGATCTCTTCCACAGCAAGCCTAGCCCCGTTCCTGGCGTGAATGCCCAAGTCCGCATAGGGACCCGTGAGCACCCCGGCCAATCCAAACCGAATCGGCTCCTTTTGGCATGTCGTCAGAAAAAGTCCAAAAAAAATTACCATCCATCCACAGCATCGACGACCTGCTCTGTTTCGCCAAAACACGATCTTCCTTTCTCAGATCAAAATCTCCATGGAGGAACATCGGACAGCCCGATCACCTCCAACTGAATGGCCTGTGCAGAAAGGAAAAATCTCTCCGTAAGAAAGCAAAAAGCGTTGATCTTTCGCAACATTCTATTTTTCCACTTGATCAGAACTCTCAACCTCCAAAATTTCCTGCCTATCCTTCCCCCCCTCCAAGGCTCCAAGCTTGCCAATGAAGTCCATGACGGCCCTGGCTTGATGCTCCAAATCTTGCGCTCCTGATGCGGCCTCCTCTGCCTGGGCCGCCGTGCGCTGGACAACCTTATCCATTTGGGCCACAGCCCGGTTGATTTGATCAATGCCTTCTGCTTGTTCTTGCGAGGCCACCGTAATGGTTTTGACCAACGCACCCACACGGTGGGCTTTTTCAGCAAGATCCGCAAAAACGGACTTGGTCTCCTGCGTCAGATCAACACCCGTACGCGTCTCTCTCACGGATTCCTCAATAAGCTGCGCCGTGTTTTTGGCCGCTTCTGCGGCTCGCATGGCGAGACTTCTCACTTCATCTGCCACCACGGCAAAACCGGCTCCGGCTTCTCCAGCCCGAGCCGCCTCCACGGCGGCATTGAGCGCTAGAAGATTGGTCTGAAACGCGATTTCGTCGATGGTCTGAATAATCTTCTGGGTTTGCCCGCTTTTGCTGGAAATGATTTCGATGGAAGCTACGAGGCGTTCCATGGATTCAGCCGTTTTTTGAACACCTTGGGATGTGGCTTCCATCAGGATTTCCACTTCTTTGGCGTTTTCTGCATTCTGTCGTGTCATGGCGGCCATTTCTTCCAGCGCCGAGGATGTTTCCTCAAGTGACGCCGCTTGTTCGGATGCCCCTTCGGCAAGATTACGGCTCGCATCCATGAGTTGCGTTGCGGCCCGCTTCACTTCCCTGCTGACCTCGGCTCCCTGAGAAACCACGCTACGTAAAGCCACCTGAATCCGTCGAATTAACCAATATCCCAGACAAAGCAGCACGACAACTTGAAAAAGCACGCCTCCAAGGCTCATACGGTTCGTCTTTTGGCTAAACTTATAAAATGAATCCCGAATGTGATGGACGAAATCTTCGCATCCTTTGCGGATCTGGCTATTGGTCTTCTCTAACTCTTTCGAGGTGGTACGCTTTTCTTTCCATATATTGACAATCTGTTCCTCCAGTGAATCCAAGCCTTCTACCTGTTTCATGATATTGGACCAAAGCTGGCCATATTCCTCATCTTTGATGGCCGTAACGATGAAGGTTGTGTTTTTAATGAGACCCTCAAAGGATTTCTTCTCGGATTCCCTGGCTTGAAGGTAAGCTGATTCATTCTCGCTTTTCAGAAGGTCCTCAAGCAAGGCGCCTCTTTGGTTTAAAGCAAAGCTCACGTCTTTCATGCGATCTCGAAGGCTGGCTTCCTCGGTGCCGAGATTTTCCGCCTCCATGATCAACTGGGTTTCTTTTTGTGTAATCATGTCGATGACAGACGCACTCACATTCTGGACAGCTGAGATTTTTTCCTTTAAAGCATCCACGGTGTTGTTCATGGACTTCATGACTTCTCTGGCGTGTTCAAACTGTCGGCTTGCTTCCCCTAGTGTGGACTTTAATGCCTTCACCAAGGAGAGAGCCTGAGAATCGGTGATTGCCTTTTCCAGACTCTCCAGATCCCCGGCTAGTCGTGCTCTCATCTGTCCAATATCCCGATAAACAGATTCTTCCGAATGAATGAAGTAGTAGTTTTCAAGAGCCATAAGATCGGCTGCTTTAAGAGCTGCCTCTTGACCCATTAAGGTGGTCTGCATTGTCTGAGTTGTGCTTTTGCCAACGTAGTAGTTAAGTGATGCATTGATCACCAGAAAAGCCACGCCGAACCCAAGCAAAATAGCAACCTGCACGCGCACTGGAACTACCCGCTGTCGCTCCATAAGCCCTCCCCTCCTCCAAAGGCCAAGCAAACGTCTTTTCGAGGAAGGGGATGCCAGGCCGCCCCCCTTCCTTGAGCAAAAGTTCGTTCAATTCGACGCAGCCTTTTCTGCCTCTTCCTTTGTCAGATCATATACACCAGCTCCCACCAAATAATCCCTACCAGGAACTTTTGCAATGTAACTCACCTTGAGGGATGGTTCTTTCTCCCCGGGCTTGGGCCAATAATATTCGGACCATCCCTTTCCTTGCGGGCTCTTTGCAATGGCAACAAATTCGGCAGCAAAAATTTTTCCTTTGACATCCTTGGTATTCATGAGGTTCTTGCCTATAAGTCCAGGCTTGTCAGGATGGGCTACTATGGTGCCGTTCATATCGAATACGAAGCAGTAAGTATCTTTCCATACAAACGGTCCATTCTTATCATTAATCACACCAAAAGCTTCTTCCCCCTTTTCCGCTATAAGCTTAGCTGCTTCTTCGACCTTTTGCACGATTTCTTTGGGTGTTGCCTTGTCGGCCCATGCCATATGTTGCAGCGCGAACGTCGCCACCACGACCATCAGCAGGAAAACCAGAGCTTTCTTCATTTTCGACCTCCTCTGTTTCACTGGTTCGGCAGAGTCTAGTGTCGTTGCCTTGCCCGTAAAAGACTTCGCATGCATAGTCGCAGTAGGATCATCGGGGGAGCGCGAATCCATCGCCAACTCATGGGCACACCCTATTCATTCTGTTACCGTTCAATTCTTGACATACGTTAATTGGACAATGTGGGTAACCTCGAGGACATGGTTGTTGTGCCGGGCGGACACATCGGTCCGCCCTGACAGGTTCTTGGGGGTGGGGCGGACACGAAGGTTCGCCCCGATAAAGTGTTGGTCATGACGCGACGGGCTTGGAGCTGTCCGTTCCTTCCCGGTAGGCTAGAAGTCCTTAAAGTCTTCATCAAAAGGAATGAGTTCTTCCGGTTTCGGTGTTTTGGAACCCTTTCCTAAGGCGTCATGAGCCTTACCATTACCCGCCTTCCTTGTCGGCTTTGCCGCCACGGCCATGGACTTCGAATGCAGGGTGGGTGCCAAGGGGGTGGTTTCCTTTTTCTTTCGAAGGATCTTGAAACCCTGATCTTCACCGGCGCCTCCCACCAAAACCGCCAGGCGTGTCACGTATTGACGCATCTGTTCAGCCTGGGCGTTGAGTTCCTCGGCCGCCGAAGCCGACTCTTCCGCATTGGCTGCATTCCTCTGCACCACCTTGTCCATTTCAGCTACAGCTCGATTGACCTGGTCGATCCCTTCGGCTTGTTCTCCGGACGCCGCTGCAATTTCTCCAACCAATTCCCCGATCCGGCTGGATCCTTGGGCCACTTTGCCGAAAGCATCATTGGCTTCTCCAAGCGCGCGATCCCCCTGGTGGACCTTTTTCACGGTATCTTCGATCAATTGTGCCGTTGTTCGCGCAGCCTCGGCGGCACGCATGGCCAGGTTCCGTACTTCATCGGCCACCACGGCAAAACCGGCTCCGGCTTCTCCCGCCCGGGCCGCTTCCACAGCGGCGTTCAGCGCCAAAAGGTTGGTCTGAAAAGCGATTTCATCGATGGTCTTGATGATCTTTTGGGTTTCTTCACTGGCCGAAGCGATCTGCTTCATGGATTGGGTCAAGGCTTCCATGGACCTTTGAGCATCCTGAATATCACGCAAGGCTGCCTTGACAATGGCATCGGCCTGGTTGGCATTGTCGGCATTCTGACGTGTCATGGACGCCATTTCTTCTAAGGCCGACGATGTTTCTTCCAAGGAAGCCGCCTGTTCACTGGCACCTTCTGCGAGCTGTTGGCCCGCTCCGGAGACCTGAGAAGCGGCCGCCGCGACCTGGTCCGCCCCTTCCCTAAGCCCGGCCACGGATTCCATAATGGGCAGGGTCAATTTTCGCGAAAACACGTAAAACACACCAAGAGTGATCAAAAGTGCCCCCACACCGATGGTGAGCATTCCCATGATCTGTTGGCGAACGGGTTCAAGAAATTCCGAAGCAGGCTGGGTCGCTCCCACCATCCAGCCGTTGATCCCAACGGGAGCATAACCGGAGATTTTCTTTTCCCCTTTAAAGACGTAATCCACCACGCCCGCCGTTTCGGAAGCCATGGCTTTGGCCAGGTTTTCCAAACCTGGTGTTTTGTTGAGATCCAGCTTTAGAATGAGATCCTTGGTGGGATGGGAAATGACGAGGCCCTGTCGATCCACCATGTACGCGTAGCCGGTTTTGCCTACTTTGGTTTTGCTGAGGGTTTCAATGATAAAATCAATGCGAGCGGTCAGGCCTAAAATACCCTGAAAGGAGCCTCCTTGGCCCTTGAGTGGCACCGCGACGACCACCACAGGTTGGTTGGAGACCTTGGAAATCACCGGCTCTCCAATAATGGGTGTGCCGGCAGCCTTGGCCTTTTGAAAATAAGGCCGTTCGGCAATCTTCACCCCCTTGTAAATATCGGTCTTTCCATCCGGGGTCGTTCCGGCATAGATCGTTCCGGCGGCATCGGAAACAAAAACCCCTTCGTAATTGTCGCCGATGTTGGAAACGAGTGTTTGAAGCTCACGATTCAAGGCGGCAATTTCGGCTTGAGCGGCTTCCGGTCCCTGAGCCGTGACTTTTTCCATGGCCGCCCCAAGGGTATCAATGGAGGCTACTGCTCGAGCCGACCAGATTTGCCCCTCAAGGGCGGTATGCACCATCTGCGCCAAGCCTTGTGCTTGGGAAACCGCCGCTTGTTCGGCGTTTTCCCGCAAAGCCGAAGCCGCTTTCCATGTGGAAAATAACCCCGTCGCCGTAAGGCTTAAGAAAACCAACGCTCCACCGATCCCCAGAAGCTTCCCTTTGAGTGTCCATGTCCGCATGGATTTTTACCTTTCTTGTTATTCCGTCCGCTTGGTTGGGTGTGATCTTTCTGCGTATCTGTGCAACAGTTTCAAGGCGCCGAATCAAAAAGACCTCAGAAAATTAGTCCTCTGTGTTCTCTGAGTCTCTGTGGTGTCTTTTTCCCTCAGGCCGCCTTTTCCAGAAGTGTCATCTCCTGACTTGTCAACACCCGGTCGATATCCAAAAGGATCTTGACAGATTCTCCGGCCTTGGCCATGCCGAGGATGTACTCAGTGGAAAGACGAGCTCCAAAGGTGGGTGTGTCTTCAATGTCCTCTTCCTTGATGTTGACCACCTCCGAGACCGAATCCACCACGAGGCCCATCATGACACGGCCGGCGGCCAGTCCCGAAGCTTCCACCACGATGATGCAGGTGCGTTCATTGTACGCAATGGATTCCATGCCGAACTTGAGCCTCAAGTCGATCACCGGAATCACTTTGCCTCGAAGGTTGATGACCCCCTTGACGAAACCCGGAGTCTGAGGCACCGGCGTGATGGGCATCATGCCGATGATTTCTTTAACCTTCAGAATACCGATGCCGTATTCTTCTCCCCCCAGGGAAAAAGTAAGGTACTTACCCTCGCGAATCTTTGCGTTCTCCTGTGCTTTTGCCACCATCATGCTCATTTTCATCCTCCTTTTTGCGTGCGCGCTGCATGAAGCCCAACAATTGAACAGCCCGGGAACTTAAAGGCTTCTCAGGCGGGAACAGGCACCGAGAAATTCCCTTCCTTGCACCTGGTTCCCAATCCAAGACTCTTGGTGGAACCCATGGACGCGTGGTCTTCATCCCCCATCAGAACTTGTCGAAGTCTGTATCGGTATTTGAAGGCGAAGACTTGAGCAAAAAAGTGAACAAAAAATTTTTTCTTGCCCACGCGGCGACGTTCATGATAGGAAACCAGCGCTTTCCAAGGGAAAAAACCTTGTGGTGGGTGTAGCTCAATAGGTCAGAGCACTGGGTTGTGGCCCCAGAGGCTGTCGGTTCGAGTCCGATCACTCACCCCATGAAGAAAATCGGCCGCCCGTTCAGGCGGCTTTTTTTGTCGTGCCGCACCTTCCTTCGTAGACCGGCACAGGTTGATCGTTTCCAGGCTACAAAAGATTCTTTCAGCACAGCGCACTCCGCTCGGAGATGTCTATGGTTCAAGGGACTTTGATCATCGGCCGAAGGATTTACGTGATCTTGGCATCCTTGTTTGGGGTCGTTTCCTTTGGGACTCTGGGTTACATGCAGCTTTGCGGCTTCACTTTCATAGAAGCCCTTTACATGACCATCATCACACTGACCACCGTAGGCTACACCGAGGTGCGTCCGCTGGACAATGTGGGCCGTCTTTTTACCATTGTGCTTATCGGGGGAGGCGTCAGTCTGGTGGCCTACCACATCGCCTACTTTGGTCAGATGCTTGCAGAAGGAAACATTTTGGATGTGTATCGGAGGCGGCGCGTGAAGAAAAAACTTCAAAGCATGAAGGATCATTACATCATCTGCGGTTATGGGCAGATGGGAAGATTCATCGTGGATCAGCTGCTTCGCTACCGAATCCCCTTGGTCGTTATCGAGACGGACGAGGGGGCCGTAGGGCATCTTCAAGAACTGGAGGTTCCTTACTTGGTGGCGGACGCCAAAGAAGAAGAAAACCTTATCGCCGCCGGAATCCACCAAGCCAAAGGTCTCGTAGCCGTGGTGCATACCGATACGGACAATGTGTTCATCGTCCTCACCGCCCGCGATCTCAACCGAAATCTTTTCATCTGTGCCCGAGCCAGTTCCCCGGGTACCGAAAAAAGGCTTCTCAAAGCCGGGGCCGATCGAGTTGTTTCACCTTATGCCTCCGGGGCCATGCGCATCGCGCAAAACATTTTGCGTCCCACAGTGACGGACTTTCTGGAGTTAGCTCTTTCCAGCGAGGGCATGGAACTGTCCATGGAAGAGCTTATCATTCCCGAAGGGGCCGACATGGATGGAAAAGACCTGATGCATTCCGGTATTCGTAGCGATTTCAACCTTATTATCGTGGCCATCAAGCGCCCGGAAGGCACCATGATCTACAATCCGTCGCCTCGGCAGGTTTTGCAAGCGGGAGATACCCTCATCGCCATCGGACCGCGTCATAACCTGGATCGGTTTACGGAAAAACTCTACGGGACACGATCGCCCAGCTTTGCGTTTCGAAGCTCCTGGCATCCCAACTCCGAAACCAAATCACCGCCGAGATCCAACAAGGGATAGGCCGCTCCCTGCCAGCACGATCTGCAGGGGCGGACCCGTCCAGCCCCCTCTATCAAACGACCTGTAGGGGCGGACCCATGTGTCCGCCCCCGAAACCATCGGGAACCAACATCTTCACCTAAGACCGCCATGTCGTCGTCGGCAACCTGTAGGGGCGGACCCATGTGTCCGCCCCAAAAACACCCCACCGGGGCACGTTTTCGGGCGCACACATCGGTGCGCCCCTACAACTCGTGGCCGATTGGTTCCTCCAGCCAGAAAACAGCGTCCC
>FWPU01011223.1_pt1 | contig 12694 bp, 7 predicted proteins | sample 2228361 | NCBI WGS metagenome assembly FWPU01 (sample SAMEA103939777, study PRJEB20133) | metagenome | reverse complement strand
TTTGGCCCCGAGGCCCAAACCGAGTCGCGACTTGTGTGCAACAGCGAGGGCGTCAGCCCCCGGTGGACCCAACCAAGATCATGAGGCCTCAGCCCCCGGTGAGGCCGACCAAGACCCTGGCGCCTCAGCCACCGGTGGACCCAACCAAGATCATGAGGCCTCGGCCCCCGGTGAGGCCGACCAAGACCCTGGCGCCTCAGCCCCCGGCGGCATCCAACAAACATCCCGTCAGCGACCGCACGGCCAGCCGACCCGGTCCCTCTCAGTAGAGTTTCTGCTCTGCAAGCTCGCCAAGCCAGACAACTTCTGCGTGGGTCCATACCACCCTAAGTAGTTGCTACCGATCTCGGCAGGATCGCTAGCAGACGCCCCGGGCCCCGCGACCCTTCCGGTCCGCTAAACGTTCTGGCGTCCCCATCCTTACGCCAAGTCTCCACTTCGGGCTGGCCGATAAGCTGTTAGTACGGAGACTGCCACGGATGCCCTTGCACCCTGGCCCATTATCGGGTGCATGCCCTCCTATTGGAGCCATTGCGATGGAGCGTGCGGGTCTTGTCGCGCACTGGTTTTTGGCGGCGGCCGCGATCGTGGTGACATCCGCTGCCATTGGAAGTGAACCGGATGACACGCTTCTCCTTCCGACGAGCACCCCTCCTAACGAGGCCGCGCCGTCGCTAGAGCAAAAGAACGCCTTGGGAGTGATCGGGCCGGAGCTATCGGCTCAGGCGGCCCCTGGACCGGCGTCCCCGGCATTCCCTGCCGAGGCTTCGCCACCGGCGACCCAGGCCGCCAGCCAGCCGCCTGGGGCCAGCCAAGCGCCTCCAAGTGCCGACCTGGGCCGCTTGGTCCCGCGGGTCCTAGAACCCCGTAAATCCGTGCCCAGCGCATACAAGCCGGTGTTCTACGATAACGACTTCCGCTATCTGGAAGATCCCCGCAACACCGAGTGCTACTTCGGCGACTTGTGGAAGCGGCTGCCTGTGGGCCAGATGATGCTCGATTTGGGGGGCGAGTATCGGCTGCGCCAGCACAACGAGCATATCTTGCTCCGCGATAACGACTTCCTGCTCCAGCGCACCCGGTTGTATGCCAACTTGCAGGCCCGGCCGTGGCTCCGCCTGTATGGCGAGGCGATCGATGCCACGAGTTCTTACGAGGACCTCCCGCCCCGGGCGATCGAAGAAAACCGTTTCGACGCGCTGAACCTGTTCGGCGATGCTCGCCTGTGGGACGGCGAACGCATGGACATCTGGTTTCGCGGCGGCCGACAGGAACTGCTGTATGGCAGCCAGCGCCTGATCTCGCCGCTGGACTGGGCCAATACCCGCCGTACCTTCGACGGTTTCAAGCTCTTCGCGCGGGGCGAAAAGTGGAACATCGACGCCTTCTGGGTACGTCCCGTGCCCTTCGGCCAGCACCTGGGCAACGATCACAACTGGGACCGCCCCGACACCAGCCAGGAATTCATGGGGCTGTTTTTGACCCGCAAAGGCCTGGAGAACCAGACGGTCGATTTGTATTACCTGCGTCTGGCCGAGTACGCAGGGCAGCCCGATTTTGACTACCACACGCTGGGCGCCCGGTGGGATGGCAAGTACGGGGACTGGCTGGCCGAGGCCGAGGCGGGTTACCAATTGGGCGAGTTCGGCCCGCAGGACCATTCGGCGGGGTTCTTTACGATTGGCGGTGGCCGAAGGCTGGTGCGCCTGCCGTGGAACATGGTCTTTTGGGCCTACTACGATTGGGCCTCGGGCAACGATCCCACCGCCCGCACCCACGGGACGTTCAATCAGCTTTTCCCCTTTGGCCACCGCTACCTGGGCTTCATGGACCTTGTGGGGCGCCAGAATATCGAGGACCTGAACTTCCAGTTGACCGTAGCCCCTTGGAAACCGATCGAGCTGTTGGTGTGGTGGCACATCTTCCACCTGGATCAGGCGCAGGACGCCCTGTATGACGCCGGTGGGGCGATCGTGCGCCAAGACCCCACCGGGGCGGCCGGCACCGATGTGGGGCAGGAACTCGACCTGCTGCTCCGGTGGACCATCACACCGCGGGCCGAAGTGCAGTTCGGCTACAGCCACTTGTTCCCCGGCGACTTTTTGCTCAACACCCCAGGCGGAGCCCCCGGGCGCGACTTTTACTACACGCAGTTCACTGCCCGGTTTTGAGCCCTGGTGCCATTGCGGCGTGCCGGCCCGCGAAAGCGAGGCCCGGGACGATACCGCCAAAGCAGCCAGTGGGGTGCCTCCCCTGTACGCACGCTACACCATTTGCGCGTGGGTGCAAGCACCCACCCTACGCCGGGTGGCACGCCCTGAGCGCAAGCGAAGGGCGTGGGCGTGGCGGGGGCCACGGCCATCGCTTCGCTCTGGCCGTGCCACCCAGGTCCACCGGGGGCTTACGCCCCCGGCTCTATGCCACCGGGGGCTGACGCCGTGCGGCTCTGTGCGGCCACCGGGGGTTGGCGCCGTATGGCTCGATGTACGTGATTTGCACGGACGCCTCTCCAATTGCGCGTGGGGTGCAAGCACCCACCCTACGCCTTTCTCTCCAATTGCGCGTGGGTGCAAGCACCCACCCTACGCCTTGCTCCAATTGCGCGTGGGTGCAAGCACCCACCCTACGCTTTTCGTGTGGGTGCAAGCACCCACCCTGCTTCCTTCTGGGCGTGCCGTGGAGGGTCGCGGTGCCAAGCAGTCGCGCCGGGGCGTTGTGGCAGGGCACGGGATCCGGTGTGGCAGGCCAGATGGTGCAATGGGCGGTCGATCCCGGTCACGTTGCCGGTGGTGGCAGCATGGGGACCGGTACTTGTTCGATGAGTTGTTCGACCAGGTCGGCCACACGGACCTTGCGGAGGCGGCTTTCGGGCTTGAGGATCAGCCGGTGGGTCAACACCGGTCCCGCCACACGTTTGACGTCGTCGGGCAGGACGAAGTCGCGGCCTGAAATGGCCGCCAAGGCTTGTGCGCAGCGGAACAGGGCGATCGAGGCTCGGGGGCTTGCCCCCAACGCCAGATCATCGCACTTGCGGGTCGCATGGACGATTTCGGCCAAATAGCGGCGGACCTTCAAATCAACGTGGACTTGCCGAACGGCCTGCTGCACTTGGCGGAGATCATCGGCCGTGGCCACGGGCTGGAGGTCCTCGATCGGGTGCCGCCGCTGGAGCATATCGAGCATTTTCAGTTCTTCGTCCAGCGAGGGGTAACCCAGGCTGAAGCGCATGAGGAACCGGTCCAACTGCGCCTCGGGCAGAGGAAAGGTCCCCTCATGATCGATGGGATTCTGCGTGGCGATAACTAGAAAGGGCGGGGGCAAGGGGTGCGTCACCCCGTCGACCGTCACTCGGCCTTCGGCCATCGCTTCCAGCAGCGCCGACTGGGTGCGGGGTGTAGCGCGGTTGATTTCGTCGGCCAGCACGATGTGGGCGAAGATCGGCCCGGGGCGGAACTCGAACTCGGTGGTCCGCGGGTTGAAGACCGAGGCCCCGGTCACGTCCGTGGGCAGCAGGTCGGGCGTGCACTGGATCCGCTTGAACGAGCAACCCACGCTGGCTGCCAACGCGCGGGCCAGCATCGTCTTGGCCACGCCCGGGACATCCTCGAGCAAGATGTGCCCCTCGCAGAACCAGGAGACCAAAGCCAGGATGATCTGCCGGCGCTTGCCGACGATGACCCGCTCGGCATTGGCGAGGATCTGCTTGGCCACCGCAGGAACGTCGACCATAGGCTTTTCGGACAACCTCGATCTTTTTGCGGCGTGCTGGCACTCTGTCGAGGCCGCCGGCCGCGGGAGACTACCGGTGTCTGGCGGACTGGGCCTCGAGGACCAAGCGAACCAGTTCGGGCAAGGAGTTGGCCCGCATTTTGCGGAAGATCTCACGCCGCCGGCTTTCGACGGTCCGCAGCCCCAGACCCAAGGCCTGGGCGATGGCCTTATTGGGCATGCCGGCCACCAGGCGGTCCATCACCTCGCGTTCCGAGGGAGTGAGCGAGTCGATGCGGGTCTGGATTTCGCGCCGTCGTTGTCGCTGCGCCCACAAGGCGGCCTCTTCGCTGAGGGCTTTGGAAATGGCCTCCCAAAGCTCGTCGTCGCGGTAGGGTTTTTCCACCATCGTTACCGCCCCGGCCCGCATCGCCTGGACCGTTACCGAGGTTCTGGGGTACGCCGTAAGGATGACCACAGGCAGCGGCCAGTCGCGGCGGATCAGTTCTTGTTGGAGGTCCAGGCCGCTCATGCCCAGCATCCGCAGATCGGTGATCACGCATCCCCGCCGCCCCTGGCGGTAAGCGGCCAGGAACTCCTCGCCGGAGGCATACCCCTCGGCGGCAAGGCCCATGGACACGACCAATGCGCAGACCGACTTGCGGGCTTGCACATCGTCGTCCACTACGAAGACCGTAATCTCCTTTTCCGGGTCGTCAGGGCTCATGGAGGGGCCTTTGCGCTTGGGGCAACTGCCTCAATCTAACGGGTGCCGGCCGGTGGTACAATGACGGCGGTATGGGCCGCTGCCCGGCGCCGGGAGGATCGGGGGGACAGCGAGCGACCGGACCGGTGCACGGTGAGCTGGTTCGGGGCAGTGCGTGGCGGGGCGCTGGGCCCTAGAATGGTTCGGCCGGCTGGGAAGTCTCGGGGGCGGGGGGGCCGAAGCGGGCCGGCTTGGGCCGGTTCACCCTTGCTCGGACGTCCCATTGTTGCGAAGCCTTCAAAAAAGAGGTGCTTAGAAGGTCGGAGGGCACCATGAGAGCGACACAAGACCGTGTTTGGGGTTGGTCTTCCTTAGGGCCGTTTGGCAGCCGCGGCGGTGATCGGCATGGGGGCCGCGGTCATCGGCTTGGGGGCAAGGGCCCTTGCCACGCCGCCGAGGGGGGCCACCGGCATGGGGGCCGCAGGCGGAACGGATTGGCGTGGAGTGCCGTGGCACTGATCCACGTCGTGCTCGGCGTTCTGGCGGTCCTGGCACTGCCCGCGGCGGTACAAAGCGCGGCACCGGCCGTCGCCCAGGCGCCGGTGCAGGTGCTGCCGGAGCATCCGCGGTTGTTCTTGCGGGCCCAAGAGGTGCCGGCCTTGCGGGCGCGGTGCGCCGGCCATCCGGTGGTCAAAGAAGCCTATGCCCTGGTGCGGAAGTTCGCTTATAGCGATTCCCGCAACCCGAACCTCTGGGTCACCCCTGACGAGCTTTCGACGGTGCTATTGGCCTACGTGGTGGAAAACCGCGACCCGAAGCTGCTGGCCCGCGCCCGCGACTATCTGGAGTTCTTCGCCCGCGCCCAGGGGGATGAATGGACCCGGCCGCGGATGCTCAAAGCCCTGGCCCATGCTTATGATTGGCTTCACGCCGATCTTTCCCCGGCGGAGCGCCGGAAGCTGGCTGGCCAAATGCGTGCCTTGGTGGCCGAGATGCGGCGGGCCTACCGCCACAGCGACTACAACAATCACGTATATCTGCAATACGGGCCCTTGGTGTACCCTGGGCTGGCCCTGGCGGGCGACGGGGTGGACGAGGCCTTGGCCCAGGACTGCCTCCGTCAAGCGAGGTCGCTCTTGGAAGACCACTTTTTGCCCACGATCAACCAGGTGGGTGGCCGGGGGGACGGCGGCTGGCACGAGAGCATGAGCTATTGGAGCTTCTTCGCCTACGAATTGGCCCATCAGATGGAGGCCTTTCGCACGGCCACAGGGGAGGACCTGTTTGCGCGATGTCCTGGCTTGCGCGGGGCAGCGCGGTGGCTGGTGTATTGTACGCAGCCCTACGACCAATCGCTGGCCCCGGTGGGCGATATCGACACGCCGGTCCGCTGGGGGTGGCCGGAGACGGCGTTGATGCCGCTTTTGGCGGCTCGCTACCGCGATGGTCTTTCGCAATACGTGGCGTTGCGCGTGCGGCCGGAACATCCCGCCCGCGCCTGGCCCTTCGTGCTTTGGTTCGACCCGGCCATTCAGCCGGCCGATCCCGCCAGGTTGCCGACCGGCACGCTGTTTTCCGGCCTGGGGTGGGCTGCCATGCGCAGTGCCTGGGATGCCGAGGCGACCTGGGCCCTGTTCGTTTGCGGCGATTATTATGCCGGGCACCAGCACAGCGACCAGAACAGCCTGATCATCGGTTGCCAGGGGCCCTTGGCCATCGACGCCGGCCAATATGGCGCCAAGGCCACCGAGTTCCACAACACGCTTCTGATGGGCGGGCCGCAACGCTTGTTTGGCACCGACCCGCGGCAGCGGGTTGGCCCCACGCCCCCCCATTCGTCCCTGGACACGGGCGATATTCTGGCTTTTGAGGAGAACCCCCATTTCACCTATGTGGTGGGCGATGCCTCGAACGCTTACGCCGAGTTCCGCGACGGCAAGCCGCTGGAACCCGTGCCCCAATGCGTGCGCCGGGTGTTGTTCCTCAAGCCCGACGTGTTCGTGGTCGATGACCTGGCAGCCCTGGGCAGCCGGCAAGGCCCGCTGCGCTGGCTCCTCCACGCCGAGCAGAAACCCGAGGTTTCCGGCCGCCAGGTGGTGATCGACAACGGCAAGGCCCGGCTGGCGGTGCTTTCGCTTGCGCCCGAGCAGGTCGATATCCAGGCGAGGCCACAAACCGGGGGTCGGCGGAAGCTGGCCCACTGGCGGATCGAGATTGCGCCGGCGGGGTCCGTGTGGCGGGCCCACTTCGTGCATGTGCTTGGAGTGCAGCGGGGCCCGAAGGGCGATCCTCCCCAATGCCGCCTCGTGCGGGCCGGCGAGCATCTGGAACTGCGCATTGCCGCGGCAGGGCGGCGCTACACGGTTTGGCTGCCGGAACAATCCGAGGGGCCGGCCTATTTGGAGGCCGTGGCGGCCGATGGCACAGCGATAGTGCCGCGGCGCTTGCTACCTGCGGGCATTCTGCCCTACACGCCGGAAAGCATCGGGTTGCTGGAGCGGTGGGACCGCGCGTACCGCGGGGGGCAAATGCCCGGCTGGGATGTGGGCCGCCCCGATAGCATCCTCCGCGAGGTGGTGCAAACCAAGACGGTGCTTCCCGGGCGCACCGTAGAACTCGGTTGCGGGACGGGGACCAACGCCGTGTACCTGGCCCAGCAGGGGTTCCAGGTCTCGGCCATCGATATCGCGCCGACCGCGTTGGCCCTGGCGGAAAAGAAGGCGGCGGCTGCGGGCGTGAAGGTCCGATGGCTGCTGGCCGACGTGCTCTGGCCGCCCCGCTTGCCACCGGCCGATTTCATCTTCGACCGCGGCTGCTATCACGGGGTGCGCCAGAGTAATGCCGCCGGATATGTGGCGGCGCTGCGGCGGCTGTCCCGCCCGGGGACGCGCGTGCTCATCCTGGCCGGCAATGCCAACGAACCGCGCACCGGTGGTCCGCCGCGCGTGACCGAGGAACAGTTGCGGGCAGATTTCTCGGCCGAATTCCAGTTCGAGTGGTTGAAGACCACGCGCTTCGACACCCGGCAAGAGGACCGCGCCGGGGCCCTGGCTTGGGCCGTGCTGCTGCGGCGCAAGTAGGCGCCGGGCTGGCCGCGGCGCGTGAGGGCCGGCTGGCCGGCCGGCCCGGAGGTCCAGCCCGGAGATACGGCGCGGAGGTCCAGCCCGGAGGTCCAGCCCGGAGATACGGCGCGGAGGTCCAGCCCGGAGGTCCAGCCCGGAGGTCCAGCCCGGAGGTCCAGCCCGGAGATTTCGTGTTCCACTAGGCCCTGACATCATTTCAAGGAAAGTTGCCATGCACGCAGTTCGTTTCGGTGCTCTACGGGTGGGATTGGCCTTGGTGATGGGCCTGGCGATTGGCGGTTGGTCGCGGTGTGCCGAGGATTCGGTCTCCAAGCCAACCCCGACGGCGCCCCCCTTCGAGTTCATTCACACCACGCTGGAAAACGGCTCGCCCTTGCAATGGGAGGTGGCTTCGGATGGCACGGTCCACATCCGGCTGCTGTACGACTACGAGCGGAACTCGCCCAATCGGGCCGCCGGACACTGGCACTTCCAGCTCCAGGGCAAACCCAAAAGCGAGCTGGTGCTCATCCTGGAGGGGTTCGAGAACATTTACAATGGCCGCTTCGGCTCCCCCGTCTCCAAGAAAAGCATCTGCTACATCTCCGAGGATGGCAAAGCGTGGCGGGTGATCCCCACCGAGTTCCTCGAAGGCAATCGTCTGCGGATCCGGGTGCGGCTGGAAACGGGAAGGTTGTACCTGGCCCGACTGGAACCGTACCGCCTCTCGGACCTCGAGCGGTTGCTGGCAGACCTTCGCCCGCGGCCCGAGGTGGAGATCACGGTTATTGGCCGGACGGTGGAGGGCCGGCCTTTGGAGATCGTCGGCGTCGGCGATCCGGCCGCACCGCGCGCTGCACTGTTCCGCGCCCGGGCCCATGCGTGGGAGCCCGGGGGCAACTGGGTGCTGGAGGGGTTGCTCCGCTTTCTGGCAAGCGACGATCCTGCGGCCCAGCGTTGCCGGAAACGATACGTGGTGTATGCGATGCCCATGGCCAACAAGGACGGCGTGGCCCGCGGAATGACCCGTTTCAATGTGCTGGGGCGCGACTTGAATCGGAACTGGGACCAGCCGGCCGATCCTGCGCTGGCCCCCGAAAACCACGCCCTGGAATCGTGGCTTCACGAGATGCGCCGCCGCAACCGGCTGCCGCATCTGGCCATCGACTTCCACAACGACGAGGGGGGGATGTTGCACCTGTCGCGGCCGCCGGTCGCCCAGCTCGACCAGTACCTGGCCCGGATGCAGCGCCTGGAAGCCCTGCTCCGCAAACATACGTGGTTTACCGAGGGGAGCACCGGGGCCAGGTTCCGCAACCCCGGCACCTTCGGCGAAGGGCTGCTGGAGCGCTTCGGCATCGATGCCTGCATCCTGGAACTGAACTGCAACTGGATTGCCGGACTCAACCAGCACCCCAGCGCCAGAGCGTGGATGGATTTCGGGCGGCAGTTGAGCTTTGTGCTGGAGGAATACTTCGCCCCGGAGGGTTCGCCGTGACTGGGAAAAGCTGCCCGGTGAGCCCGTCGTGCCGGCCCGGCGGTGCCCACCCCAATCGCCCCTTAATCGGCCTTTTTTGGTGGTTTTTCTGAGGCGGGCCGGCCCGGGGCCAGGTGTTCCGGCTCTATTGGCGGCGCCGACTGGCCCGTGAAGTTCTGCGGCGAGGAGTTCTGCGGCGATTGGGGGCTGGCGGCGGCCTGACCTGCCGGCCCGATCTTCGCCAGGATGTCCTGCGCCTTGCGAACGGCCCGGGCCGCCCACGACTTGTCCTGATAGAGGAGGACCACGGCGCGGCAGATGGCCGCCGCCGTGGCCGGGTCCGTCTCGCACAGCGCTTCGGCCCGCGACAGGCGAAGTTCCAGTTCGCTCAGCGTATCGGTGGCCACCCCTTCAAGCTGGCGGCGTAAACGTTCCCTTTGGCGGCGGGCCAGCTCCAGGCATTCGGCCGTGGGCCCCGAAGACTCGGTGCGGTCCTGATACAAATCCAACAGGGCTTCCAACCGCGCCAGGCCTTCTTCCGGGTCGATCTGGGCGAGGTTGATGGCCCGGATATAGGCCCGTTCGATGGGCAGCAGTCCTTCGCTGCTGGCCCGGCCTTTGGCCCGCAGCTCCAACTTGCGCTCCAGGCGGTAGAGTTCGATTTCGCGGCGGAAGCGGCGCAATTGCTCGGCCCGCGGGTCCGTGGCAAACCGGCTGAGGAACTCGTTGATGTCCCGTTCTACCTGGATGTACGACTCGATCGACTTGTCTTCGGTGCGCCGGGCGATGCGTTCGTACAGGTCGTCGGCCGACAGCGGCCGCAACAAGTACCAGGCCCCGCCGCCCAATGCCACCAGCGCGATGGCCAGCAACCACGTGTGCAACGAGATCAAAGCGGGGCGTGGGCGCTCGGGCTCGTAGCGGTCCAGGTCTTCTTCGGCCAAGGCGACGAAGGTTCCCCGGACCGCAGTCCGGCCAGGGGCAGTGCGGGCGTCATCGGCCTGGCCGGGCGCGGCGGGCACGGCCCGGGCCGAATCTTCGCGAGTCGGTGGCAAAGCCTCGGCCGCGGGCGGTCTTCCTGCACCTGCCCCGCCCGAAGCGACGGCCTCCGAAGGCCGTATTGCCGCTGCCTGCTCGTCGGCAACCGTGGGGGCCAAGGCCGCCAAGGCTTGCTGGGATGCCGGAGGCCGGTCTGGCACCCGTGCCGCCATTGCCGGTCCTGCCGGGGCCGATAGCGCATTGGGTTCAGCCAGTGTGGGGCCGGCGATCCCTGGACCCCTGGACGGGCCAGAGGGCGGCGGCTCGAAGGGCATGGTTGGTGCCGGAAGCGTCGGCGCTAAACCGTCCGGCGTCTTGCCGCGCAAGCCGGCCGACGCGGCCGGATCGTCCGACCGGGTTGGTCCGGGTGCAGCTTTGGCCCCACCACCCTGGGGGCCGGCTTCGCCTGGCTGCACTTCCCCGGCAGTTGAAAGAGCGACTGCCAAAGAGGGGGGCTCACCTTCGCCCAGCGCCCGCAGCATCGCCTCCAGACGCCGGGCAACCAACGTGGCATTGGCAACCCGCTTGTCCGGGTCTTTTTGGAGAAGCTCGGCGATGAGGAATTCGAACTCGGTAGGCGTTTCGGGGGCGTAGCGCCGCACCGGTTCGGGGGTGGCGGTGCGGTGTTTTTCGAGCATTTCGGCGAGCGAGCGGGCCCGAAACGGTGGCCGGCGGGCCAGAAGGGCAAAGAACACCCCCCCAAGGCTGTACAGATCGGCACGGGGCCCCACAGCCCGGCCGTCGGCTTGCTCCGGCGCCATGTATTCGACCGTTCCCAACACACTTCCGGCCGCTGTCATCCGGGTGTAGCCGAACAGCCGCGCGATGCCGAAGTCGGAGAGCTTTACCCTCCCGTCGTGGGAGAGCAACAAATTGGCGGGCTTGATATCGCGATGCACGACCCCCCGATCGTGGGCATGTCGCAGGGCCCGACAGATTTGAATCCCCAGCCGGGCTACCTCGCGCCAGTCGAACCGCCGCCCCCTGCGGAGTTCTTCTTCCAAACTGCGCCCTTCGACCAACTCCATGGCGTAAAACAAGATTCCGTCTTGTTCGCCAAACCCGAAGAGCTGCACAATATTGGGATGGTAGAGCTTGCGGAGCGTCTCGATCTCGGCCTCGAAGCGCTGGCGGAAGCCTTCCTCCTCGGCCAGGCCGGCGGCCAGCACCTTGATGGCGGCCGGCTCGTCCGTATCGACGTGGATTCCCCGGTACACCGCCCCCATGCCCCCCCGGCCAAGCAAGCCGACGATGCGATACGGACCTAGTTGTTCGGGATCCATGGGTTCAACCGGTCGCCATGAGGAACGTCTCTTTCCATCCTAACCCCCATTGTCGCCTGCTGCGAGAGTTCCGTTGCCCGATCCGCCGCAGAACATGACCTCCGGACTCTTGGTGTTGAACAAGCCGAGCGGCATCACCTCGCGCCACGCCGTGGACCTGGTGCAGCGAGTGACGGGCCAGCGCAAGGCCGGACATGCTGGCACGCTGGACCCCCTGGCGTCGGGGGTGCTCGTGGTAGCCTTGGGACAAGCCACCCGGCTGATCGAGTACATCCAGCAGATGCCCAAGCGGTACGAAGCCGCTTTCCTGCTTGGCCGGTCCAGCCCCACCGACGATATCGAGGGCCCAGTAACCGAATTGCCCGATGCGCCGGTGCCCTCGGCCGAGGACCTGGCCGAGGCTGCCCGGCAGTTGACGGGGGTGATTGCCCAGCGGCCCCCCGCGTACTCGGCCGTGAAAATTGGTGGCCGCCGTGCCTACAAGCTGGCCCGCCATGGCCGGCGCGTCGAGCCCGCCCCCAGACCGGTCGAGGTGTATCGCCTGGAAATCCTCGCCTACCAATACCCGGAATTGCGTCTGGCCATCCAGTGTGGTGCTGGGACGTATGTCCGGGCGATCGGCCGAGACCTGGCCGCTAAGGTAGACACCCAGGCCGTGATGTCGGCCTTGGTGCGCACGGAGATCGGGCCGTTTGGTCTGGACGGGGCGGTGGATCCCCGATCGCTCAGCCCAGCCACGTGGCGCCGGCACATGCTGGGCATGGTCCACGCCGTGGCCCACTTGCCGCAGGTGCGGCTTGAGTGGGACGAGGCCGAGCGGTTCCGTCAAGGCCAAACCTTGCCCGACCGCTGGAGCCGCGAAGCTCCGCACGCCGGCCCCTGGGCGGCGCTGGACGCCGAAGGCAACCTGGTGGCCATTGTCGCCCCGGTGGGGGTACGGCGTGTGGGGCCGGTTCGGACGTTTTCGGCCGAATAAGTTTATAGCTTTGTCAGTGCGTATCTCGCACGTACCCAGCCACCGGAGCAACGCGTCGTGGGTCGTTCCGGCTCCCGGCGGCCGCCACGGTAGGCTGGTCCCGAGCCGGACCCGTAAGGGTCGGGTGGAAGGGGGCATCAGCCCTGGCCAGCCAAAGGCCGTGTCCGAAAGGGTCTGGTGGAAAAACGCCGTGTGCCGCGGGGGTCAGGGCTATCCGCAACGCGGTGGCCTTGCTACTTGGCGGCCGCGGGCTTGCGCCGTGGGCGCCTCCTTTGGCGACCGGGGGCTTGCGCCGTGCGGCTCTTCCTTTGGCGGCCGGGGGCTTGCGCCGTAGGGCTCCTTTTTTGGCGACCCGGTGGCTTGCGCCGTGCGGCTCTTCCTTTGGCGGCCGGGGGCTTGCGCCGTGTGGCTCCTTTTTTGGCGGCCGGGGGCTTGCGCCGTCGG
>FWPU01011222.1_pt1 | contig 12695 bp, 12 predicted proteins | sample 2228361 | NCBI WGS metagenome assembly FWPU01 (sample SAMEA103939777, study PRJEB20133) | metagenome | reverse complement strand
CAAACCTAGCACTTGGGGAGACATGGGCGCCTTGGGTATGGATCGAACCGTATGCGCGCATCGTGCATGTCAAAAATACGGGCGCGGCATTTGGCATGCTGCAAAGCTTTGGGGATGTCTTTATGATCCTGGCAATTATCGTTGCGCTAGCAATTCTATATTATTACCCACAAGTTCCCCGCCAGGACCGTCTCCTGCGCCTGGCTATGGGAATGCAGTTCGGCGGCGCAATCGGCAATTTGATCGACCGCCTGACGATCGGCTGGGTGACAGACTTCATTTCCCTGGGCAATTTCCCGGTCTTCAATGTCGCCGATGCCAGTATTTCCATTGGAGTGGCCATCCTCCTGTTAGGAACCTGGTGGAAAGAAAGACACCAGCCAACCTCGATAGAAGCCCCTCCGCTCCAGGACGCAGCCTCAGAATCAAACCCTGAGGGGAATAAGTGAATGCTGAATTAATTGAGCTCATCGTTAATGAACCTGGCTCGATCCGACTGGATAAATTCCTGACAGCACAATTACCACAATATTCTCGCTCGCGTTTGCAGGCGCTGATCAAAGGGGGATCTGTGTGGGTCGATGGGTTTCCAGCCCGAAAAGCCGGACAGCTGCTTGGCGGAGGTGAACGCATCCTAATCCGGCTACCCCCGCCAACGCCTGCGGAGTTGATCCCCGAGCTCATCCCTCTGGATATCCTTTTCGAAAACGACGATCTCATCATCGTCAACAAACCAGCCGGGATGGTTGTTCATCCCTCCGCCGGACATGCGAGCGGGACGCTCGTCCATGCCCTGCTTGCATATGCGCCGGATATTGCGGGTGTAGGCGGGGAGCGACGGCCCGGTGTGGTTCACCGCCTGGACAGAGACACTTCCGGCATCATCCTGCTAGCCAAGAACGACGCAGCACATCAATGGCTGCAAAATCAATTTCGCGCTCGTCGTGTGGAAAAAACCTATATGGCTCTCGTTGATGGCTCTCCACCGACACCGTTCGGACGGATCGAGACGGACATCGCCCGCGATCCTGCTCATCGAAAGCGCATGGCCGTCGTCCCCTCCGGCAAGGGTCGTCTGGCGATCACGGAGTATCGTACGAGCCACTCATTCCCCGCCCACACCCTCCTTGAAGTTCACCCAATTACAGGTCGGACCCATCAGATCAGGCTTCACTTATCTTTTATGGGTTGTCCGGTCGTCGGCGACCGTGTGTATGGGCGCAAGCATCCAAGTTTGCCGGTCACCAGACAGTTTCTGCATGCAGCCCGTCTTGTCATCACCCTTCCGGGTGAGTCTAAACCGCATGTCTTTGAAGCCCCGCTTCCGGAAGAGCTGGCAATTATCTTGAGAAGATTACAGGAGCAACAACAATGAAATATGTCGATCTGCGTTCAGACACGGTCACACAACCTACGGAAGCCATGCGCTCCGCTATGGCTACCGCGCAAGTAGGCGATGATGTCTATGGTGAAGATCCAACCGTCAACCGTCTGCAAGAGATGGCTGCTACCCTGATGGGCAAAGAGGCGGCGCTCTTTGTCCCCTCCGGGACGATGGGAAATCTGGCGGCAATATTAGCCCACTGCAACCGTGGCGATGAAGTGATCCTGGGGGATAAAGCTCACACTTTCTTATTCGAAGCTGGCGGCATCGCTGCATTAGGGGGTGTGCAGCCCCACACGCTGATTAACCGGCTCGATGGAACGCTCGATCTGAATGAGATCGAGGCGGCGATCCGCCCGGAAGACATCCATCAGCCGGTGACGCGCCTGATCGCCCTGGAAAACACCCACAATCGTTGTGGGGGCGTCGCCATAACTGCAAGATACACCGAGTTGGTTGGCGAGCTTGCACACCAGTACGGTTTGAAACTGCACATAGATGGGGCTCGTATCTTCAACGCTGCAGCAGCGGAGGGCGTCGAAGCGTGTAAACTGGCGGCACCTGCCGATTCGATCACGTTTTGTCTGAGCAAAGGTTTGTGCGCACCGGTAGGTTCCCTGCTCTGTGGATCCCAGGAATTCATCGCCCAAGCCAGGCGCATCCGGAAACAGTTGGGCGGCGGGATGCGCCAGGCCGGCATCCTGGCTGCAGCTGGCATCGTCGCTCTCGAGACCATGGTGGATCGTCTTGGCGAGGATCACCTGCGTGCCAGACGCCTGGCAGAGGGCCTCGGCAGGATCCCGGGCCTGATCCTCGATCCAGGCACCCCGCACACAAATATGGTCTTCCTGTCCCTGGATGATGATATCCCTCTCGGAGCCGAACAGTTTGCTGACCGCCTTGTGCAATTTGGCATTAAGGTGGGTGTCGTCGCTCGACGCCGCTTTCGCCTAGTCACACATTATTGGATAGATGATGCCGGGGTCGACCAGACACTCGAAGCCTTCAGGGAAGTCATCCGGGCAGTATGATATAATTTTATTATCGTGTTGCTCGCCCGGTATTATCCTGGCGAAGGTCTCCTGGCCCTTCATTCCTCAGGATGTGCCCGGCTTCTGCCTCAATAACGCCGTGATAAATTCCGGTCATTACAGGACTTAAGCCTTGGAACGCGCGATCGAGGCTTTTTTAACTGAATTGAGAATAGAAGAGTCAACTTCCAGCAGCACACAGCTGGCTTATGCCAGCGACTTGCGCGCCTTTTTGGCGTTTCTTGGGAAATCCAATAACTGCTCAATCGGGATAAACGACCTGAAACCCCCAAAAATAGCAGCTTTCCTGGAAGCAGAGAAAAACGCCGGGTATAAACGCTCCACGCTGATCCGTAGGCTGGCGACCTTGAAAAAACTCTATATTTTTCTCGAAAACCAAGGGCAGATCGAAGCACCCAGTTGGAAGGAATCAGCACACACCTTCCAGGAAGTGATCCACACAGCCAGAACAGGTCTACATGCTCTGTGTCTGTCTGAGGATCAAATCTCCAGCCTCTTGGAGACAATGAACAGATTCCCACAACCACGTGCTCTCCGGGATCAGGCGATCTTGATGCTCCTGCTGGAGACCGGCTTTTCCGTGGGACAGTTGACTGCTTTGGACTTAAGTGACCTGGATCTGCCCGCTGGTCGAGTTAACATCACCTTCGCCGACAATCTCCAGGAATGGTTTCCCCTTGGAGAATCTCAAGCCTATCTTGAACGCTATGTGTTCAAGGGGAGACCAGACCTCATTCGAGATTCGCGAGAGACTGCTCTTTTTATCAGTCAAAAGGATGGCAGGCTGAGTCGACAGGGAATCTGGCAGATCTTGAATCACTGGGGACGGTTGGTTGATCCACCCATCTCATTATCTCCGCGTCTGGTACGGCATACAGCTGTGCAACGGATGTTACAACGCGGCCAGCCCCTGGAGGAAATTCAGCGTCTTCTAGGGCACAACAACTCGCTTTCAACGCGGGCGCTGATTCGACGTCTGTCCGTTAATTGTGATAATGGGCCAGCCCGATGCACCAATGACGAATCTGATCAAGAAGCAAACCTGGCTGCTTGATGGATGTTATCTGATCCCTTCGATTGCATTTCATGATGAATGGTATACGGCTCAGAAAGTATACCGGCCGGGAAAAGAGATCTTTCATGGAAAAATATTACACCATCCAGGAAATCGACCAGGCAGCAGAGATGATTCGAGGTCGTCACAGAGATGCCCTCCGCGTAGGCATCATCCTTGGATCTGGCCTTGGCCCATTGGCAGAGGCGGTCGATCGACCCACTCTTATTCAATATGCCGAGATTCCTGGATGGCCGGTATCCACTGTTGAAGGTCACCAGGGACGACTGGTGCTTGGAACCCTCGAGGGCCAGTCTGTGATGGTCATGCAAGGACGGGTTCATTACTACGAGGGCTACAGCATGGCGGAAGTTGGATTTCCTCTGAGAGTGATGCAGCGGTTGGGTCTGGAGATCCTAATCGTGACCAACGCGGCTGGAGCGGTGAACCCAGATTTCGAGCCAGGAGAGGTGATGCTTATTCGCGATCATCTAAATTTACTCGGCATGGCTGGTCAAAACCCTCTGCGCGGTCCCAACCTGGATGCTCTCGGCCCCCGTTTCCCGGATATGAGCCAGGCTTATGATCGACAGCTGGCAGAGCTCGCCCGTCAGGTGGCAGTAGAAAACGACATCCATTTGCGCGAGGGGGTCTATGTCTGCCTGGCTGGACCATCGTTCGAAACCCCCGCTGATTTGCGTTTCCTCAGGATGATCGGAGTTGACGCTGTGGGTATGTCGACGGTGCCAGAAGTGACCGTCGCCAGGCACGGTGGGATGCGCGTCCTCGGTCTTTCAACCATCAGTAACAAAGCCAACCTGGATGGTGAGACCATCACAACTCATGCAGAAGTACTGGCGGCGGGAAAGGTCGTTCTACCGCGCCTGATAACCATCGTACGCGGGGTGTTACGCAGGCTCTGATTCAGACACTTTATCGCCGCAGATTCGATTTGATATGGAAGATGCACTCCGCTTCCTCAGAACTTATGAGATGTGGATCTATTCGATCCTTGCGCTTGCCGGGTTGATCTACATCCGGAGATTCATTATCGCATGGGATGAGCTGCGTGCTGCTGCCTTTGGTCTGGAGCGTGAGAGCGCCCAGGCCAGATTAAACCAGGCTGCTGGTATGCTGGTTCTGCTATTGATAACTGCGGTGATTATCTTCAGTATCGTCTCGTTCGTCGTTCCAGGGCTGCCTGGGTCGATCCCCCTGCTCACGCCCACAGTCAACCTTGCAGCAACTTCCACCCAAACCCTGCCCGCTAAGGTCGATTTAAGTCTATCAGCCGAATCATCAATGGAAACAAGCGTAACGGAGAACACGCCAATGCCTGCGCCTCAAGGCGAGGGTTGTACAGCAGGCCAGATCGAGATCACCGCTCCTCAAGACGGAAGCGAGATCAGCGGTGTCGTGGTTGTCATGGGCACAGCAGATATCCCCAATTTCGGTTTTTATAAATTCGAAGTGGCGCGCCCGGGTGAGACGATCTGGCTGCCTGTTCAAGCTGGCCAGGCGATAAAACAGAATCAGGAACTGGGACAATGGGATACCCGGACTTTAGCAGCCGGGGATTATATGTTACGATTGGTCGTGAGTGACAATCAGGGTGTAGAGATGCCACCCTGCGTGATCCGGGTGCGCATCAACAACCCGGTCACGCCCTGACATTCGAGGGATCTTTCCAGGAGTCAGTATGCCCGAGATACAGATTCGTCCTGCAGTAGAAGCAGATATCCCGTTTCTGGTCAATCTCGACCATAGTTACACAAGCGAATATGTGTGGCAGATGGATCCCCAGTTTGAGAGCGGTCAAATTGGAGCTGCCTTTCGAGAAGTACGTCTGCCGCGTCAGGTGCGGGTAGATTACCCCCGTTCCCCCCGCCTCCTGGCATCCGAGTGGAAGAAACGCTCAGGAAACCTGGTCGCTGTTCTGAATGGTGAGATTGTCGGATACACCAGCCTCACCCGGCACATTATCCCTTTCTCGGTTTGGATCACCGATCTGGCTGTAGCGCCACGATTCCGTCGCCAGGGGATCGGCTCGGCGCTGTTACTTGCAGCGCTTGAGTGGACTGCCGCGCAGAAAGACTGTCATCGCCTGGTCCTTGAGATGCAGCCCAAAAACCACGCTGCCATCTGTCTTGCCCAAAAGATGGGGTTCGATTTTTGTGGATATATCGACCACTATTATTACAACCGGGATATTGCAATTCTATTCACAAAGTGGATAATTTAATTGATGGTGCAATTCTCTAAATGGTTGTTATGGTTGGTGCGCTTCTTAATGCTCTAAAGGTTTTAAACGATTTGATAACAGCCGGGATCGCGATTATCGCGTTCTCCCTGCTTCTCTACGCGCTCAGCTTCAACCTGAGAGATCGCGTGGCGCGGTCGTTTGCCATTATCCTCCTGTGCGTGGTCATTGTCTCATCCGGCGACGCCATCGCCGGAAATGTCACCTCAACCCGAGAAATCGATATCTGGTTGCGATTGCAGTGGATCGGGATCATATTCCTGCCTCCAGCCTACCTGCATTTCTCGGATGCCTTGCTCGAGACCACGGGACGCCCATCCCGGGGACGACGACGCCGTCTGGTGCGCCTGACTTATCTGCTTTCAACCGCATTCTTAGCAACCCTGCTTCCAGGCTGGCTAGTCGGACCCTTGCTGCCAACGGCTCAACCTGCCCCTCATCTGGAACGCACCTGGCTCACCTGGGTTTTTGCGCTCTATTTCTTGGTGATCACTGGCCTGGCCCTGATCAACCTCTGGCGAGCAAATCGCCGAACCGTTACCAGCACAAGTCGGAGGCGGATGCGCTACCTGCTCCTGGGTTCCCTTGCCCCGGTCCTGGATGCTTACCCTTTCCTGCTGTTTGGGTCGCAATTCGCCGCTGAGCACCCCCTGTTCTTCTGGCTGGCTGCCACTGCGAGCAGTCTGGTTGTCTCTTTTCTCCTCGTACTGATGGCTTATTCGGTTGCGTTTTTTGGCGTAGCATGGCCCGATCGCGTGGTTAAACGACGGCTATTCAAATGGTTGATGCGCGGCCCGGTAACAGCGATCCTGGTGCTGGCATTGACCACCCTCACCCGGCGAGCTGGAGAAGCATTCAACCTGTCCTACCCAGCTGCGATCCCCATCATCATGGTAGGCAGCCTGCTCCTCCTGGAGCATCTCATCACTCTCGCTGCTCCAATTTGGGAACGCTGGTTGTTTCACGGTGGAGACCCTGGCCATTTACAGCTTGTGCAATCCCTCGAAGAACGCATGTTGACCACCAGCGATTTGCGGGATTTCCTCGAATCGGTGCTGGCTGCCCTGTGTGATCGCTTGCAGGTTTCCAATGCCTTCATCGTGGTGCTGGGGGAGAGAAATTCAGAGATGCTGCTGACCATCGGCAACAGGCAGCCGTTTTCTGAGGAGCAGCCCCCGACCGAGTTGATAGAAGCAGCCGCTAAGAACGGCGGCATCGGGCTGGAACGGATCAACGATCGACCGCTGTTCCAGTGGAATGATTATTGGATCGCTCCCCTTTTCGAGGAGGGCGAGAATGAGCATCTGCTCGGCTTTCTCGGGGTTGAACATACCAAGAGCGACCTGTACGAGGAGGATCAGATCGAGGCAGTCATGATCCTTGCAAAACGGGCTGCCCAGGCCTTGGAGGATGTACACATACAACAGCAAGTGTTCACATCTCTGGAAACGTTGACCCCCCAGGTTGATATGATCCAGCGCCTCAGAGCGGCAGCCAGGTATGATGGTGCCAGTATGCTCTCTGCAGCTGATCTCGCTTTTGAAGACCGCGACATGTTGCGCTATGTGAAGGACGCGTTGTCTCACTACTGGGGAGGACCAAAACTATCGCAAAGCCCTCTGCTACGCTTGCAGGTTGTCCAGCGCGCATTAGAAGAGCATAACGGCAATCCAACCAATGCCTTACGCTCGATCCTCTCGAAAGCCATTGAGAAAGTGCGTCCAGAAGGTGAGCGACGTTTCACCGGGGAATGGCTGCTTTATAACATCCTGGAAATGAAATTTCGTGAAGGACGAAAAGTGCGTGAGATCGCAATGAAGCTAGCGGTATCTGAGGCCGACCTATACCGCAAACAACGGGTCGCCATCGAAGCGGTGGCGAGAGCGATCATCTCTATGGAACAGGACGCCAGAAAGGAGCGGAAAACGGGATAAGTCTCTAATAATATGCGTTTGTTTGCTTGTCGAGGGCCACACTCAGTGCACGTTACTTAAAAGGCAGGGATTAATGGTGAATAAACTTTATACCGAAGATATCGAAGGGGAACCGCCCCAGATCGACGATTCCTGGTGGGCAGCGATCATGGCTGAAGCGGAGAAGAATCTGTCTGATTCAGCCCCATCCTCACCAGGTAACACCCCCCGTAAATCCGGGCATCAGTCAGGCGTCAATTGGGAGCGGGTAAAAGAGATCTACGAGAAGGATCTGACTATCAGGCTGCGCGTCATCGATTACAACCGGGGGGGCTTACTGGTCGAGGGACCTGGATTACAAGGGTTCGTACCTATCTCCCACCTTGTCAATATCTCGACCAATCTGGATGAAGATGAGCGAGAAAAGATCCTGGCAGGCTATCTCGCCTCAAGCCTGCAGCTCAAGGTCATAGAATGCGATCCGGCGCGTAGCCGGGTTGTGTTCTCGGAGAGGGCAGCCCTTTCGGCTCCCGGTCGCAGGATGCAGCTGCTCGACTCCTTAAAATCGGGTGATCTGGCTTGCGGTACAGTGACGAACATCACCGATTTCGGTGTTTTCGTTGATCTCGGCGGAATTGAAGGGCTGATTCACGTTTCCGAACTTTCGTGGGGCCGCGTCAGGCACCCCTCTGATGTGCTCGCGATCGGAGACAGAGTCGAGGTGTATGTGATCAACGTCGATCGGGAAAGACTGCGAGTCGCCTTGAGCCTCAAACGCCTTCATCCAAACCCATGGGAAACAGTAGAAGATCGTTACCAGGTTGGACAGATCGTCAATGCGGTGATCACCAGTCTAACGCCCTTCGGCGCGTTCGCCCGCCTGGAAGAAGGGCTTGATGGCTTGATCCACATCTCAGAGATGTGCCTGCCTCAAGGTACTCTCAAACCCTCGGAGATCGTCTCAGAAGGACAGAATGTACGCGTGAGGATCCTGCACGTTGATGCCACACGTCAGCGTTTGGGTTTAAGCATGATTCTCAATCAAGCAACTTGAACAGATTATCTGGTGAGGGACATCATTACCGATCGATGGAACGCATCCTTCTAAAGCAAAGCTGGTGGGGAATCGCCCTTGGAGCCTTGAGCGGGTTGCTAGGCGCCGGTTTGCTTCTTCTTGTGAACCGGAATCCCGCTGGCAAGCCCATCCAACTGCTTCCTCCGCCAACCCCAGCGCCGTACAAAGTGTATATTACCGGCGCAGTTATGAAACCCGGCGTCTATGCTATCTCCCCAGATGCCCGGGTCGAAGATGTACTTATCGCAGCAGGCGGACCTGCTCCAGGAGCTGATCTGGCTTCGGTCAATCTCGCCGCACCGATCGATGATGGGCAACGCATTTGGATCCCAACGATCTCTCCTTTCGATCCATCCGATGCCCCTCAAAACAACGAGGAAGCGATCTCCCCGGAAGGTAATAAGCAACTTATCAATATCAATTCAGCCACCCAGGCACAGCTGGAAACCCTCCCACATATCGGACCCGGTTTGGCCAGAGAGATCATCCGCTATCGGGAGGAGCATGGACCTTTTAGAAATATCAATGAAATCCAGGAGGTGCCTGGGATTGGCCCAACCATCTTCGCCAGGATTAAAGATTCGATCACCGTTGGAGATCAACCCATGGATTGATTAAATTTGAAGCCGATTCAGGTCCGAAACATGGTTGAATCGTTTGCGAGTGCAAGGAAATAAGGCCGTCTTAAGCCCATTTGCGCCTTGAATCAGAATTTCGATGCCTTGTCGGGCGAAGAACGCCCTCCCCGCAATGACAAATATCTTACCTTTGAGAAAGCCGTGAGTTTTCGATGCGAAACGGTTGTCATCTTCCGTGGCATCTGATAAACTACTGTCCAAGGAATCCCGATGACTCAAGCACTATATCGGAAATGGCGACCTCGCCGCTGGGAGGCGGTCGTTGGACAGGATCACGTTATCCAGACGCTGCGCAACGCCGTCAAAGGCAACCGCGTGGCTCATGCTTACTTATTTGCCGGGCCACGCGGCACGGGAAAGACAACAACGGCACGCCTGCTGGCAAAAGCAGTCAACTGCCTGGATTCGGACTTGGCGGAGCGACCATGTGATCACTGCGCGCATTGCCAGGCAGTCAACGAAGGTCGTTTCCTGGATCTGATCGAAATCGATGCAGCTTCCAACACCAGCGTGGATGACGTGCGCGACTTGCGCGATAAGATCAATTTCTCTCCGAATCAGGGGCGTTATAAAGTGTACGTGGTGGACGAAGTCCACATGCTATCGACAGCCGCGTTCAATGCGTTGCTAAAAACATTGGAAGAGCCTCCATCTCACGCGATCTTCATCCTGGCAACGACCGAAGTGCATAAAGTCCCGGCAACGGTCGTGTCCCGCTGCCAGCGTCACGAGTTCCGCCGGATTCCGGTGAAAGAGATTGTCGAATACTTGGAACAGCTGGCGTCCAAGGAGGGATTGAACGCCACCAGGGAAGCTTTAACCCTGATCGCCAGGCAATCGACGGGCAGCCTGCGGGACGCGATCTCCCTTCTCGATCAACTGGCATCGATTGGGCAAGAGATCACGCTAGACCTGGTTCACTCCGTGCTGGGCACTGCGCCCGGTCAGGCGGTCATCGAAGTCGTCGACGCAATCGCAGAGTGCCAACCAGGACAGGGAATAGAAATGATACACACTGCCCTGGATGCTGGCAGCGATCCCCGCCAGTTTACCAGGCAGATTGTGGAATATTTGCGCAACCTTTTGTTGTTCAAAGTCGGTGAATTAGAACCATTGGATTTGCCGGCAGATCTCCTCAGGGAGATGAAAGAGCAGGCGGAGAGATTTACATCTAATCAGCTGATCAGAGATATCGGTCTGTTCAATCGGGCTGCCACGGACACGCGTGGCGCCTGGCAGCCATCCCTGCCTCTTGAGATGGCGGTGATCGAAGCCTGTCAGAGGGATGTGAAAACAAACCCAGAAGCCCCTCCAACGACACAGACGCCCAAGATAACGAACTCCACTCCGGCTTCCATCTCTGAGACAGCTCAACAGCAAAGAGAAGCCATTCCTGAGGACACCGGGCAGCAGAATCAAGCCACGCAAACTTTGAACAAGAACTGGCAGACCATCCTTTCTCTGGTGCGGCAGAAAAGCCCAAATACATATGGTTTGTTGAATTCCTGCCGGACGCGCTTTGTGAGCGGCAATGAAGTCATTTTGGGTTTCGCCAGCGACATCCTGAAAAACCAGATGTCCAAGAAAGAAAATCTTGCCCTGGTCCAGAGCATAGTGTCGCAGGTGATGCACCAGGAGTTAACTGTACGTTGTGTGATCAACCTGGCCAGGCGCACTGAGATCCCACCGGGGGTCGATGACGACGGGATGGTGGCTGCCGCTTTACGAGATCTGGGTGGAGAGATCGTCGATATTCAATGAGTGAAATAATTACTACCCGATATGCTTTGGGCAGACGCGAGCAAGTTTTATCAACCAGGAGAGAAAAATGGCCAAAGGATATAAAGCCCCGAAAGGGCAGAAACCCGTGAATATGTTGCAACAGCTGCAGAAGATGCAGGAACAGATCCAGCTCACTCAAGAACAGCTGGCGCAAGAGACCGTCACTGCAACGGTCGGAGGGGGAGCGGTCAAGATCGTCATGAGCGGAGATCAAAACGTCAAATCGGTCGTGATCGATCCAGCCATCCTTGAGGATAAGGACGTCGAAATGCTCCAGGACTTGTTGCTTACTGCGTTCAACACAGCTCTGGAACAATCTCGAGAGCTGGCTGCAGAACGGTTGGGACCGCTGGCTGGCGGATTACCTTTCTGAACTGGTACAGAAGGATTCCAGGTTGAGAGGTTGAATGATTCTCCCTGAACCGATCCAGAATTTGATAAATGCTTTTGCCCGTCTACCGGGGATAGGACCCAAGACGGCTTCGCGCCTGACCTTCTTCTTGCTCAACGCGCCAGAAGAACTCTCTGATGATCTGGCTCAAGCCCTGAGGGCATTGAAATCGGAAACCGCCTACTGCCAGACGTGTTTTAATATAACTACAGCGGGGAGGTTGGAATGCGAGATATGTTCAGCCGCGGATCGGGAGAGGAATGTGATTTGTGTTGTGGAAGAACCTCTCGATGTCCTGGCGTTGGAGAGGACGGAGGGTTATCACGGCCTATATCATGTCTTGCACGGGGCGCTCTCGCCTATCGAAGGGATTGGTCCGGAGGATCTTAAAATACGGCAGTTATTAGAACGCGTGAGCACTAGCGGGATCGAGGAGGTCATCCTGGCGACCAATCCGAGCATGGAGGGGGATGCCACCGCGATGTATCTTCGGCAGCAATTGCAATCACTTGGGGTGAAGATCACCCGATTGGCACGTGGACTGCCGGTTGGGGGAGATCTGGAGTATGCCGATCAGCACACCCTGCTGAGGGCACTGACTGGAAGGCAGGAGATGGGGAATTGAACATTTCCCTCCGGCTTTTGCCAGGTTTTTACTATCAAGTGTCTGGACCAATGAGATTTGATTGAGGTCGCATCCCAATTCTTGCACATCGCAAGCATAGACCTTCATTCATACGCAAAGCGGTTACAAAATCCACATCCTTTTATGATATAATTTGAATAACTGATTCAAAATTGGTCTCGCCCCGAAAAGGGCAGACGCTAACAACTGAGCGGCGTATTTGCGTCTGGGGTCAATTAACGGGCTTGCCGGTCTGACTAAGGAAGTCAGAATTCGGAGCTCAGCTTGGCGTCTTTGTAAATTGTCCTTGACAAGCACTGCCCAGGCTGATACAATGCAGCCCGCTTTCAAGACGAGTTGGTTCTTTTACAAGGACTGCACCTTAACAACTGAAGAGTGACAGGAAGGGCACAGAGGGGGTAGCGGAAGGAAAGAAACCCGTAGTGATACGGGAAGAATATTTGCGGAGAGTTTGATCCTGGCTCAGGATGAACGCTGGCGGCGTGCCTAATACATGCAAG
>FWPU01011221.1_pt1 | contig 12697 bp, 14 predicted proteins | sample 2228361 | NCBI WGS metagenome assembly FWPU01 (sample SAMEA103939777, study PRJEB20133) | metagenome | reverse complement strand
GAATTGGCCCAACGGGTATGTGATAACTTTGGCTGTGCTTATGAAGAGCATCTGACTTTAACCGAAAGGGTCTCCTGATCATGCACTAGGCCACTTTCCCAGGGCAATGCAGGGGTGGGGTTGAAGCCCATTCCTGCATGCCGCTGTGTGAACGCAACTCAAAAATGCTCTATCTCGCGAGGCTACCTATGAGGAGCAATGGTAGAAGACGAGTCGTGGTAACTGGCATGGGAGCGGTGACCCCGCTGGGCATGTCCGTGGAGGAGTACTGGCGCAGCCTGGTGCAGGGCAAGTCGGGGGTCGGCCCTATGACTTTGTGCGACGCCAGCGAGTTCCCGTGCCAGATTGCCGGCGAAGTGAAGGGCTTCGACCCGGGCCAGTTCATCAACCCCAGGGAGGCGCGGCGCATGGCCCGCTTCTCCCAGATGGCAGTGGCCGCCGCCGGGCTGGCCATCGAGGACGCCAGGCTCAACCTCTCCAGGGAGGACCTCGAGCGGCTGGGCGTGGTCATGGGCAACGGCAACGGCGGCTTCCCCACCACCGAGGAGAACGCCCGTGTCCTGGTGGAGAAGGGCGGGATGAAGATGAGTCCTTTCTTCATCCCCATGATACTGCCCAACATGGCCGCGGCCAACGTCAGCCGCGTCTACGGCCTCAAGGGCTACACCTCCACCGTCATCACGGCCTGCGCCGCCGGCAACCAGGCCATAGGCGAGGCCGCCGAGGCCATCCGCCGGGGCGCGGCGGACGTGGTGCTGGGCGGCGGTTGCGAGGCGGGCATATGCCAGCTTGGCCTGGGCGGGTTCAATATCATCAAGGCCCTCACGCGGCAGAACGACCCGCCGGAGAAGGCCAGCCGGCCCTTCGACGCCCGCCGTGACGGCTTCGTCCCGTCAGAGGGCGCGGCGGTGCTGGTGCTGGAGAGCCTGGAGCACGCCCTGAGCAGGGGCGCCACCATCCTGGCGGAGGTAGCCGGCTACGGCGTCTCCTCGGACGCCTTCCATCCCGTCCAGCCCGACGAGGACGGCGCGGGAGCGGCGCGGGCCATCCGCTGGGCGCTGGCCGACGCCGCCATCGGCCCCCAGGACGTGGACTACATCAACGCCCACGGCACCTCCACGCCCCTGAACGACCTGGTGGAGACCCTGGCCATCAAGAAGGTGTTCGGCGAACTGGCCTACAGAGTGCCCATCAGCTCCACCAAGTCCATGATCGGCCACGCCCTGGGCGGCGCCGGCGCCATCGAGGCTGTGGCCTGCGTCAAGACCATCCTGGAGAACACCATCCACCCGACCATCAACTACGAGTTCCCGGACCCCCAGTGCGACCTGGACTACGTGCCCAACGTGGCGCGCCACCAGCGGGTGGACGTGGTGCTGTCCAACAGCTTCGGCTTCGGTGGCCAGAACGCCTGCCTGGTCTTCAGCCGCTTCGAGGAGTAGCGGCCCGCGCGGCGACCGTGAGCGCCGTCCCTTCCAGGGTACAGAGGGAGTGCTCAAGCCATAGCTGACAAAAAAGGGACAGGCGACCCTGCTTCCAGGGCAGCCTGTCCCTGTATCTTCAAGCTCGCTATAGCGCGGGCCTTGCAGCCTGCGCCATAGCCCTGTGGGGCCTGGTCCGGATATTCAGGCGTCCGGGCCTGCTACCAGGACATGAGCGGCGCTTCCGAGACCATGCCATCCAGGATCATGTTCATCGCCATGGTATGGCTGCACGTGCCATGTCCCGCGAAATAGTTACAGGAACAATTCCACTTGCCTGCCTCGTATGAGACCGTGTGGTTCCCATTGTCCCCACGGAACTCCGCCTTCCACTGGGTGAACTGCACTCTCTCCGGCTGCTCAGCGTAGCTCCTGGCCTTCTCGATCTTCCGTACGAGGCTTGAGTACATCTATCCTAGTCCTCCATATGGGTACTTACAAGGTACATATCAGGACCACGGCCAACCACCCTCTACAACTCGATTTTACTTTGGCCGCGCTTACCCAGTCAATGCGCCCAGCGACGGTACTTCGGCCCTGTCCTCCAGGCCCCGTTGCCGCGCCACTGGCAGGGTGGTATATTCGTTGCAACTGCTGGGGCCGGCGCCCGGCACGCGCGGCCAGACTCCCGGGAGGTGCAGCAATGGCTGGCGACATGCGCATCGCGTTAATCGGACAGGCAGCCTTCGGCGAGAGCGTACTCAACAAGCTCATGGAACAGGGAGAAAAGGTTGTGGGCGTGTTCTGCCCGCCAGACCGCGAGGGCAGGCCGGCAGACCCGCTCAAGCTGGCCGCCCAGAAGCACAACGTCCCGGTGTTCCAGTTCCGCCGCATGCGCAGCCAGGAGGCCATCGAGGCTTTCAAGTCCCTGGCCGCCGACCTGTGCGTGATGGCCTACGTCACCGACATCGTCCCCGATGCCATCCTGGAAGCGCCCAGGAAGGGCACCATCCAGTACCACCCCTCGCTGCTGCCCAGGCACAGGGGGCCAAGCTCCATCAACTGGCCCATCATCTGGGGAGAGACGAAGACCGGCCTGACCATCTTCTGGCCCGACAGGGGCCTGGACACCGGCCCGGTCCTGCTCCAGAAGGAGGTCGAGATCGGCCCCGACGACACGGTAGGCTCCCTCTACTTCAACAAGCTCTTCCCGCTGGGTGTCCTGGCGCTGGCCGAGGCCGTGGAGATGGTGCGCCGGGGCACCGCTCCCAGGATACCCCAGGACGAGTCCCAGGCCACCTACGAAGGCTGGTGCAGGCCCGAGGACGTGGTCATTGACTGGAGCAAGCCCGTGGGCGAGCTGTACAACCTCATCCGCGGCAGCGACCCCAGCCCGGGCGCCGGCACGACCTTCCGGGGCCAGAAGGTCCAGTTCTTCCAGGCCGAGAAGCGCACCGCCGAGACAGGCAAGCCCCCTGGCCAGGTCATCGAGGTCGCCGACAAGGGCTTCGCCATCGCCGCCAGGGGCGGCTCCCTCTTCATCAAGCGCGTCCAACCCGAAGGCTCGGGCAAGGTCATGGCCCCCGAGTGGCTGAAGGCCACAGGGCTGAAGGTGGGCGACAGGTTCGGGGGCTAGGGAATTTATGCTATAGCCGTCCATATAACCATCTGGAGCGGACAGGTCATCCAGCTTGTGTGGAGAGTCCAGGGCTTCTCCTATCATTGGCAGGGGCAGTATGGAAGGTAATGAAGAACAACTGAACGGCTGGCGCACAAAGCCTTTATATCCTGTTAGCCTGGTGGCGAAGCTGGCCGGGGTGAGCCATGCCACCGTGAGGCGGTGGCTCTATGGCGATCCAAGCCCTGGCCACCAGATGCGCCCGGTCTTCGAGAGGCGAAGTCGTCCTGACAGAGGCGAAGCCCAGGCGGAGGTCTCTTTTCTTCAGCTAGCTGAAATCGTCGTCGTAAGTCGCTTCAGAAGCAGGCGCGTTACCCTGGAGCGGCTGCGGCGAGCGCACAAGTTTGCACGCCAGCGGTTTAACCTTGAGTACCCATTCGCCAGGCTAAGCCTGAAAACAGACGGGGTGCATGTACTGCTGGCGTTCGAGGACTCTGAACCAGGTGCCAGCCTTCTCTCCCTTGATGAGTATGGACAGTTGACCCTACCGGGAGATGTTATCGAGGTACTGGACACCTTTGATTTTGAACAGGACCTGGCAGCCAGATGGTTCCCGGCTGGGAGGCGGGTCCCTATAGTTATTGACCCGAGATTTGGGGCAGGCGTGCCCACAGTACCGCAGCGTCGGCTTACTGTGGCGACCATCTACAAGCGTTGGACAGCAGGCCAGTCCATCAAATTCATCGCTGAAGACTTCCATCTGAAGCCCTCCGTGGTGGAAGAAGTGCTGCGCTTTGCGGAGAAATATGCTGCGTGATCCTGCGACGAGGATATAGGGAGCAGAATTCCCAGGGCATTGCGGTTGGTCGGACTGGAAGCCTTTTACTCTGCGGACAGGCAGTGGCTAGGGAAGAGTGACATAGAATGGCTATCAGAAGTTGGCCGCAATGGCTGGCTGGCGCTTAGCTGCAACAAGAGAATGCTGATGGTGCCAGCGGAGCGACAGGTTATCGTTGCCGAGAAGGTAGGAATCGTGTTCCTCACCAGCGGCCAGGAGCGGCTTCCCGATACGTTGAGGCTGCTACTTGATAAATGGCCTTGGCTTGAGACCATTGATCGCTCGGTCCAAAGGCCCTTCGCATACTACCTGTATCCCAGTGGCCGCACGAGAAAAGTCCTCTAAAGGGATACTGGGATGGCGGTTACTGTGGGCCGGAGTCCGGAAACAAGCTAACATTATGAGGAGGTGCTACCATGCCCACGGGAAAGGCGGCGGTATTTGTGGAGCCATACCATTTTGAGCTGACGGAGCTGCCGGCGCCGCCGGTGGAGCCTGGCGGCATTCTGGTCAAGATCACCTCCGCCGGCATCTGCGGCTCGGACCTGCATTACTGGCGCGGCGAGATGAAGCCTATCGTGCGCGGCCAGCCGGGGCCAGTCATCCTGGGCCACGAGATGACCGGCGTGGTGCATACCCTGGGGCCAGGCGTCTCCACCGACTCCCTGGGCCGGCCCCTCAAGGAGGGCGACAGGGTCGCCTTCGCCTACTTCTTCCCCTGCCGGCGCTGCTACATCTGCCTGCGGGGCGAGCTGAACAACTGCCCCGACCGCTTCCGCTTCCGGGCGTCCATCGAGGAGTACCCCTACTGCAACGGCGGCTTCGCCGAGTACTACTACCTGTTCCCCGGCCACTTTGTCTTCAAGGTGCCAGAGGCGCTGCCCGACGAGGCAGTCACCGCCGCCAACTGCGCCGTGTCCCAGGTCATCTACGGGCTGGACCAGGCCAGGGTCAGGATGGGCGATAGCGTGGTCATCCAGGGCGCCGGCGGCCTGGGCATCAATGCGACGGCGGCGGCCAGGGAGATGGGCGCAGGCAGGGTCATCGTCATTGACGGCCAGGCCCCCAGGCTGGAGCTGGCCAGGCAGTGCGGCGCCGACTACACCATTGACATCAACGAGTACAAGACGCCCGAGGCCCGCGTCGAGCGCGTTAAGCAGCTCACCGAAGGCCGCGGCGCCGATATTGTGGTGGAGGTGGTGGGCTACCCCCAGGTGGTGCCCGAAGGGCTGGCCATGCTGCGGCGCGGCGGCACCTTCGTGGAGATCGGCAACATCTGGCCCAACAGCAACGTGACCCTGGACATCTCCAAGGTGCTGTGGGGCGTCACCAGGATCATCCCCACGACCCACTATGACCCCTACATCCTGCCGGTGGCCCTGGACTTCCTGGCGCGCACCAGGGACAAGTACCCGCTGACCAGGGTCATGTCCCACAAGTTCCCGCTGGAGCGGATAGGGGAGGCCTTCGAGACGGCGGAGTGGGCCGGCAAAAGCAAGGGCACCCAGGTCACGCGGGCCTTCGTCACGCCGTAGGCGCGCCATGCACGGCAGGGAGGGCGCCGCGCCCTCCCTGCCCTTCCCCCTGTGGCTGGCGTATGTTTAGGCCGGGGCCATGCTTGCGGCCCCGTAATGCAAGGGGGCTACGGGGGTGAGGTCTGCACGTCTAGCCCAACATCCCCGGTCCTCTGAAATCTGTCCGCTTTTGGACTCTGCATGGCAAGGGCTGGACACCAGCGCGGCCCGGCGCGCCGGTCACCCCGGCAGGCGGTGCCCTGGCGTAACACGCCGGGCCAGGACGATTTATGCCGCGCCAGGGGGGCTTGCGCAAACTGGACTGGTCTGGCACCATATGGGTATGAGAATTGGCGCCTTCGAGGTCACCGAACCCGTCCCGGAGTTGCACAAGACCTGTGCCGTCGCAATGCTGCGCCCCTGGGTGGACGTGGGCAAGGTGGGCACGCTGGTCCTCAACCGACTGGAGCAGCACCTGGGCGCCAGGGAGTTGGGCCGGCTGGCGAGGCCCGGCCAGTTCTTTGACTTCACCCGGTACAGGCCGCGCATTCGCCTGGTGGAGGGCCGACGCGTCTTCACCACTCCCAACACCCTGGTCTACTACGCCCACGATGACAGCAGCGACCGGGACTACATGTTCCTCCACATCCGCGAGCCGCACGCCATGGGCGAGGACTACACCGATGCCATCGTGGCCTTGCTCAAGCACTTCGACGTCACCGAGTACTGCCGCATCGGCGGCATGTACGACCAGGTGCCCCACACCAGGCCGCTGCTGGTGACCGGCTCCCTCAGCGAGGAGAAGGCCAAGCGCGCCACGGGCCTGGTGTCACCCCGACGCAACACCTATCAGGGGCCTACCAGCATCGTGAACCTGGTGAACGAGGCCCTGACCCAGTCGGAGACCGAGACCTCCAGCCTCATGGTGCACATACCGCAGTACGTCCAGCTCGAGGAGGACCACATGGGCGCCGCCAGGCTCATGGAGGTCCTGTGCGCCGTGTACGGCTTTCCCAGCTACCTGGCCGACCACAGGCGCGGCCAGCAGCAGTACCTGGACATAAGCCGGGCCGTGGAGAAGAACCCCGAGGTCCGGGCCATGGTGGAGCAACTGGAGGTCTACTACGACCGTATCCTGGCCAGCCCGCCGCCGGAGCAGGAGGCCACCTTCTCGCCCGACGTGGAGCGGTTCCTGCGGGAGATCACCGAGCGGTTTGAGGGGCAGGGGCCTGGCACCGAGCAGCGCCCGGATACCGACGAGTAGCCCCGGCGCGCCCCGCTACAGGCAGCGCTCGGTCTCGCGGCGTATGTAGTCCCGCAACTGGGGCGGAAGCCGACGGAAGGAGCCTGCCGCGGCGTTTTCCCTTACCCTCTCCGGCCTTGACGTGGCCGGGATAGCCACCGACACCCTGGAGTCACTGAGCACCCAGGCCAGGAGCGCCTGCGCCCACGTGCGGATGCCGAACTCCGCCAGAGGCGACAGGTCGGGCTTGCGCCGCAGCTCCTTCACGTAGCGCCCTCTCTCCAGCGGCTCCATGACGATAACGCCGATGCCCAGCTCCTCGGCCAGGGGCAGCAGCCTCTCCTCGCAGGTGCGCTCGCCCACGTTGTAGGGCACCTGCACCGTGTCAATGCGCCCGCCGCGCATAAGCTCCATCATGGCCGGGTAGGCGCTGGTGTCGTAGTGGGTGATGCCGATGAGGCCAATCCTGCCCTCCTCCTTCAGCCGCTCCAGCGTAGGCAGGTGGGCCTGCCAGTCCACCAGGTTATGCACCTGGAAGACCTCAATGTAGTCGGTCCTCAGCAACTGGAAGGAGCGGGCGATCTGGGCCTTGCCCTGCTCCCTGCCATGACACCAGACCTTGGTGGCAAGCTGGAACCTGTCGCGCCGGCCCTCGATGGCGATGCCTATGACCCTCTCGGCATTGCCGTACATGGGCGAAGTGTCAATGAAGGTCACCTGCTCCTGGACGCAGTTGTCTATGATCTGCCGACGGACGGCAATGTCCCGCTCCGAGGTCACGTCGAAGGTGATGTACGTCCCCAGGCCGATGGCGGAGACTTGCAGGCTGCCCAGCTTGCGGAACTCCAAGGCCCCCTCCTCTACGAATAGCCTGGCGCCCATTATAGCCAGCCCACACGCCGCGGCAAAGCGCCGGCGGGCCAGGACGGCATGCCCAGAGCCCCTGCATGTTCTCACGCTCCATAAAAAGGGGACGGGAAAAGACAACGCCGGCCATTTTCAGGGCCGGCGTTGTCTTTCTCCTGTCTGGAGCGCCGGGGATCAGCCGAGGCCACCCGCCACGTACTCTCCGTCTTCCCACTCGGGGTCGGCCTGGAGGCACTCGCGGAGCCTGCGGTACCACCTGTCCTGCTCAGGGTCGTTGGCGTTGGCCCTGTAGGTCTCGCGGTCCTGGAAGATGGCGACGCCCACCATCTCCCCCTTCTTCCTGTCCGGTTTGAGCAGAAAGTCGGCGATGGCACCCTTCACATGGGGCCTGCGCTCCCTGTACCACTGGTCCACAAGTTCGATAACCTTCTGCTCCTGGCCCGGCTTCACCTTCATCCTGAAGATAGTGCCGTACATGGGTCACCTCCTGTGACGGCGGCCGTTTCAGCCCTGTCCAGTTGTGGGTAATGGGTACAGGCTATCACCGCGCAGGCGCGGAGGGAAGCCCGGAGTGGTCAGGCACAGGCGCCTGGTGCTCGCAGAGCCGCCTGACCTGGGCCAGGTGGCCCCGGTCGTGGTTGGCGAGCCAGGTGCCCAGGTCCACCAGGGTGACGCTGGCCCCGCGGATGGTGCCCCTGCGCGCCCACTGCTCAGGCTTCAGCGGACGCACCAGGCCGATGCTGGCCGTCCTGGCGTCGCGCAGCCGCTCCAGCAGTTCCGCCGCCGGCATGGCCTCATAGCCCTTGCCCTCCTGGAGCTTCCAGGGAGGGACAGGAGTGTCCACGCTGGGCACGCCCTGGGCCTCCAGGATGGTGCGGACCCGGCGGGCGAAGAGGAGGTGCGTCTCCAGCATGTGCCCTATGATCTCCTTGACGCACCATTCGCCGGGCGATGGCTTGCGGCGCAGGGCCTCGTCGGGCACGCCCGAGATGGCGGCCTCCACCTGGCCAGGGATGGTTTCCAGCGTCGCCAGTATGTCCCGTGGGCCAAGCTGGCCCAGGTGTTCGGGCGTGGAGGCGTAGAAAGGCCCGAACCACTCGAACTCGGCGCCCAGGGCACCGCAGACCGGGCAGATGTCCGGCCTGTCGCCCTCGGCGACGTGGCCGCAGCCATAGCAGCCCCACAGGGACTGGGCGACGTCGCTCTCCAGGACATCGCCGTGGGCCTCCATGCTGGCGATGGCCCTGCGGACCAGCCCCTCCAGTCCTTCCCCCACCTTCACGCACCTTTCCAGGCCGAGGGACCCGGCCAGGTCTGAGGACTGGAGGAGCACCTGGCTGGTCTCCAGCTCGCCCAGGACGCGGCGCAAGAGCAGGGCCAGGTCAATGTCCTCGGCGAGGAGCCTGGCGGCTTCCACGGCCTGCACCCGCTGGGCGTGGGCCACGGCGCGGAGCACCTTGGCGGTGTTGAACTGGCCCCGCCGGACGGCCACCTCGGCGGCGGCCAGGTCTCTGATGTAGGCACGCCCGCACTTGCCGATTTCCGCTTCAAGAAGGCTCTTTATTGACGGTTTCATACACCACCTCCTCATACCAGGCCGACCTTGCTCGTGTGATTGACCACAGCTTACTGGACTTGTCACCATATGTCCATGCCCTGTTAGGCCAGCGGACCTCACCCCCGTTCCCCCTCTCCGAATTCGGAGAGGGGGCGCACCGGGCCGACCCTGGCCCTGTACAGCGTGGGGGTGAGGTCGGCGACAAGGGACATGAAAAGCGGCCGCTCCAGGTGGTAACATATCCCTATGCGCGTCTCAGCACTGGCACGGGCCTACAGCCCCTACTACGGCTGGTGGATAGTCGCGGTGGTATTCGTCGCCGCGGCGCTGACCGTGGGGTCTGCCCAGTACGCCTTTGGCGTCTTCGTAGGGCCGCTGGAGGAGACCTTCCACTGGAGCCGCACCCAGATCAGCGCCTCGCTGTCCTTCAACGCCGTGGGGAGCCTGGCCGCGCCGCTGGTGGGCCGCGTCATGGACAGGCACGGCGCCCGGCCCGTCATGGTGGTCTGTCTTTCCCTCATGGGCCTGAGCTACTTCCTGCGCCCCCTCATGTCGGAGCTATGGCACTGGTACGCCCTGAGCTTTTTGCAATACATCGGCTTCTCCGGCGCGGCGGCGCTGCCGGCGGGGAGGCTCATCGGCATCTGGTTCCCCAGGACACGCGGCCGGGTGATGGGCACGGCCACCATGGGCAACAACTTCGGCGGCCTGACGGTGGCGCCGGCCGTCGGCCTCATCCTGGCCGCCACATCCTGGCGGGGCGCTTACCTGGCCATGGGCATGGGGGCCTGCCTGGTGGCGCTCTTCGCTGCCCTGGTCGTCAGCGAGGACCCTGCCAGGCACGGCCCCGGGCCGGAGCGGGCCAGCACGCCCAGGGGCGAGGCCAGGGCCCAGGCCCGGCCAGTGCTGACCGGCTGGACGGTGAAGCAGGCGCTGCGCAGCAGGGTGTTCTACGTCATCACCATCGTGGTCCTGCTGGGCACTTTCACTTACAGCGCCGTGCTGCCGTTGCGTCAGTTACACTACCCCTAGCACGGTGGAGTAGGACTATAATGCGGTCGCGCTCTATGATGACCCTAGCGATGAGCGTAGCCATCAGGCGGTCCCGGGTCCCTTGTGGCGCGCCCCGCACGCTATCAGCCAGCTCATTGGCCATAGCTTTGAAGTCGGCCAGGGCAGCCATATGCTGTTCGTAGTCAGCAATGATACGCTGCAGCCGATGTAGTTCCATCTGGTACATTTCTCGGCGCTCGTTAATGGACCTCATGCGCACATCGAGCTCGTCCTCTTGTACATAGCCCTTTTGGAACGCGGTAACAGCACGCTGGCGTTCTCTCTCGCAATCCTCGATGGCGTCCTTTAGCCTCTGGACCTCCTGTAAGGTACCAGTCTGCTCATATTCAGCCCGGAGTTCGGCAGTCATGATCTCTAGCTGTTCCGGGTGCTGGAGCGCTTCAGCCAGCTTAGCCCAGACTGCTGTCTCTAGTTTGCTGGCTGATATGTACGGCCTGGGACATCCGTTATTCCCGTGCCGACCTCGATAACAGGCATACCCTCGCCGGTGCGGGCGCTGGCTTTCATATTTTCTGATGGTGCCATCTTTCATGCGCTTTTTCCTGGCACCAAGTGTCACGGGGTGAAACCTACAGCCACAGTGCCCACACCAGGTCAAGCCACGTAGAGGGAAATGTATTTGATAGCCTTTATGGGCGCGGAGCCTGGCACTACTGACCCTGCGCTCTTGTGCACGATCCCAGAGCGCCTGGTCAATGATAGGGGGATGAGGAATCGTGACCCAGTTAGAGCGAGGGTTGCCAACAGCCCGCACCAGGTCGCGGCCATCGTCGGCAACGCGTAGGGTACGTTGCCGCTTCATAGCATACCCCTGCCCTATGTATACCTCAGACGCTAGGACAAATTGCAATGCCCGCCATGTCCATAGCTGGCCGGTCCTGGTCCGGTACCCCTCCTCATTCAATCGCTCTGCCAACAGAGCCAATGGCACTCCGTTCACATAGTCGGAGAAAATCCGCCTCACCACCACGGCCTCAGCCTCATTGATGACAGGTCGCCCATCCACACAGGCATATCCAAATTTAGGGGGACCTAGTAACTGCCCATGCTTGGCCCGGCCTGCCACACCCAGCTTTGCCCGCTCCGACCTCTTCTCTACTTCTTCCTCTGCCATCGCTATCGCTATGGCAAACATGAACCTGTTTTTGAGGTAACTTTCAGTGACACTCTCAATTTCCGTGCCTGTACGGTCCAAAGTGTCCTTCAGTCTGTAGGCGATAGACCCGCGCCTGGCGGCTCTGTCCAGGCGCCATACCACGACCACATCATAGACCTTCTGTTCGATGTCCTCCAGCATGCGGAGGAATGCCGGGCGATCGGCCTTGCGCCCCGATATACCGGCATCCTCATACACCTTGACCAGTTCATACCCTTTGGCCTGACAGTATTTGGCAATGGCTTGACGTTGCTCCTCCAATGAGTAGCCTTCTGTGGCTTGCGCTTTGGTACTGACACGGATGTAAGCACACGCTTTCACCTGGCTCCTCCTCCTAAACAAAAAGACCCGCCAACCTTTGGCAGGCGGGTCCACATGTGCGATAATACTACCGCGCTGACCTGCTGGCTCAGGTTGGCGCCAGAGCGTCGGGTGTACCCAGCACCGCGACGCTCATTTTGTTCGTGATAGTATAACCTCATGCGGCAGAATATGTCAATGGCCGTTTCACACTTTCGGTTGACGGGTACATTAGCCACTGAAAGGAGGTGAGACTATGGCCAGGAACGGTACCACGCCGACCATGCAGGCCATAGAGACGGCCCACGGCGGCAAGCCCATCAAGGCTCTGATTCGGGAGCTATATCGCCGTTATGGGCGAGATGAGGATGTGGCGAGGGAACTGGGGATTCATAAGTCCACATTGGACAGATGGAAGCTCAAGCTGCGACTGAAGACTCGGCGCGTAACAATAGCGTCGTAGCTGCGGCAAAAGGATTCCCTTTTGCCGCACCTGATTTTACACCCCTGGTAGCTTCATTTCCATACCCCTTTTCGAGGGGGGGTTTTGCCGCGCTCCGTTGGGCCACCACACGGGCCACGCACTCGATATGGGCTGACCAGCCCCCGGGCACTGTAATCATGCCTGAGTCCACCTGCACCGGGCCGTGACACAGAATGCAGACCATCTCACGCTTGGCCCTCTCCAGTTCCCTCTGCCTGGCCTCGCTGATAGCCCGCAGCCTCACACAGTTGCACAGCCCTGTCTGCACCGGCTCCCCCGCCAGCTCTCGCCAGAAGTCGGGCAGCCCAGGCATGGCCACCTGTCTGGTCCTGATGGCGCTGCCGTGGCAGAGTTGGCAGTTGGGGGCAGCCATGGCCCGGAAGCGGGCAATGGCCTGGTCCCGCAATGCCTGCCTGTCGTCAGGGCTGTAACCATAGCCGTACAGGTGCGAGCAGGCGGCCTGCTCGCAGTCAAATGGGTAATGGCACTCGGTCAGGTGCCCGAACTGGCACAGGTGGGCGCGCAGGGGGTTGCCCGCGCACTGGCACAGCTCGTCCGCGTCCGGTGGAAAGTAGCAGGTCACCATGGTAAAAAATCAGCCTCCTGGAAGGTGTGCTTTTGCTT
>FWPU01011220.1_pt1 | contig 12698 bp, 12 predicted proteins | sample 2228361 | NCBI WGS metagenome assembly FWPU01 (sample SAMEA103939777, study PRJEB20133) | metagenome | reverse complement strand
TAAATATAAAATAATTTATGACCCCAGTTGTAATAAAAATATGATAAAATCTGAAAGTTCCAATTATGAAAAAGTTGCTTGTTTTTATGTTGCATTTTTGTTTGCTATTTAAAGTTGCAAGGATAGGCAGTTTAAGAATCTTTAAAATTTATTTTTTTCCCTCCTATCACCATATAAAACATAAAGATAACCCTCTTGGCGATTTAAAGAGATATAAACCACATAATTTCTGCTTTTCCTTATGGTATTAACTACTTTTTTTAAACTCAAATCCCATAATTTAACATAAACCTTGCTATCACTTGATATTATATAATTGTTATTGATATTGAAAATTAGATTGGTTATTGAATTTTGATCACTTTTAATTAAAAATTCTAAATTTCTACAATTTAATTCCCTTTTGTATATCCATTTGCTAAACCATATGGAAGGTATTCATCATTGTGGGAAAAGGTGATACATCTAATTTCTTCCTCATTTTTTGGAAAGAAATATTTTTTTTATTATCTTTAATATCCCAAACAACTAAACTTTTATCTTTATTACTCCTTCCAATATATTTGCTTTGATTGTAAATAGAATATTATCAACTTCACTTTTATGCAAATCATGGCTAAATACCTTTTCGAAAGAAATGTTTGCCAAAAGCCAGTAATTTACAACTCCCTTTAAATGATCAAAAGCAATGTACCAGACGAAGGGGCTGTAAGCTATGCAACTGGGAAGGAAATGGAGATTTTTAATTCTAAATTTTAAATCCTTTTCATCAAAACTCCAAATTTTTATAGAAAGGTCATCGTTTCCTGAAACAATCCATTTGGTTCTATTACATACATCAAAACATCTAAATTTGTAATTTTCTTTTAGTTCTGCTATTTATGAATGGTAATCCAAATTAATTATTTTTATGGAATTGTCTCCCATAAGAATTAGGTTTCTAAAATCCTTTGAAAATTTCCCATATTTTATTTAAGATTCCCTTCCCTTTACTAAGTTTTTAGATTTATCAATTTTTTAGAAATTTTAAATTCCCTTTCACCCCCTACAATTAAAAATTTTCCAAAAATCCAATGCATTTTTTTGCAGCTTCTTCATCTTCCATTATTATTTTTTCCCTATGCCAATCAATTACCCTTACTCCTTTTCCTTTGAGGTAAAAGCAAGGTATCTTCCATCAAAAGAAAAATCTATGCTTAATATATCACTTTCATTCCATTGAATTTTTTACAAAAAGTTTAAATTTTCCATATCCCAAATTCTTACATTGAAATCCCTTGAACAGTAAACAAGATAATTTTGGTTGAAACTTAATATAAACCCTTCCACAGCATCTTCATGATCATCTAATATTCCAATCTCTTTCCTTTTTTCAAAATCCCAACTTCTTACTGTTTCATCCTAACTTGAAGAGATTAACCACCTTTCCTCTGCAGTAAATTTTAGGTCAGAGATGAGGTGTTCGTGACCTATTAATTTTTCCTCCATCATTCTCTTTTCTAAATCCCAAACTATGATTAAATTGTCCGTATCCCCTGAGACAACATATCTCCCATCAGGACTGAAAGCAAGACAATTGACAGGATTGTCATGACCTCTAAATTGCATTTTTGCCTTTTCCCTTTTAAAATCCTATATCCTTACTGTTATGTCAAGGGAACCAGAGATAAGATATTTCCCATTTGAGTTAAGACTCATATATGGGGCATCTATATAACGACCTTCTAAGGAATATAATTCTATTAAATTCTTGAGTATCATATACCCTTATTATACTATCTATATATGCTAAAGCCATATATTTTAAATCATTACTTGTGGCAATGTTAACTATGGTTTTACCCTTTAAACTTTTGAAAAATTCCCATTTTTACTTCGAGCATTTTTTCTTTTCCTTTTAAAAAAGGAAATAATATAATAAAAATAATAATTAAAGTTAAAGGAAATAAATTTATACTTGTCTTTCTCCCATCAATTTTTTCCTTTGGCACAATTAAATTTTTTTCTTTTAAAGAAGCTCTTTTACCTATTATTTCTTTTAATTTTTATATTGATTTAAATCTTAATTCTGAATTTTCTTCAAGGCATTTCCTTATCAAACTCTTTAACCCTGGGAGATATAAATTTTCTGGAAATGTTTCCATTGAAAATCTAATTTCAGGTCCCTGGAAGCTTAAGTATTGATCCCTATTTAATTTTTTTTCTATGCCAAGAAATAAAACTTTTGAATTTCCTATTACTTTTTATTTAAATCTATTGCTTTGAAAATTGCTGCTCTTTTATTTTCTTTTATCTTTTTTATTACCTCAAACCTTTTGGCAAATTTTTCAGGTAGGAAAATATCCATAGGCAGATTTTTATTTTTTTGAGTTAAGGTATTCCCTTACATTTTTATCAAATTCTCTGTAAGGAATACAAAAGGTGTCATAAAAAGCTTTATTTTCTGGGACTCCAAGGCTTAATTTTGATAAGAATTGGGATATAGTTGCCATTGAACTCCTTGTTGATAAATATTCTAATGTCAACAAGGAAAGTTCGTACTCAATGTCAATGTAAGGGGAATTACATGAAAGGAAATAATAAGAATCTAAGGAATTAATTTTTGCTATATCTAAAGCTTTAGAAAGGGCTTTATAACTTTTTTAAGACCTAAAAGTAAAAAAAACCGCCCTAAAGAAAAGGGCGGATTAATTTTTTTTAAAATAAAGTTTTTACTTTGCCACTCTGGATTTTAGTGTTTTTCCTGCTTTGAATACGGGATACTTCTTGGCGGGAATTTGAATTGGTTTTCCTGTTTGAGGATTTCTGCCCTTGCGTGCTTTTCTGCTTCTGGTTAAAAAGGTTCCAAATCCAGGAATTGCTACTTTTTTCCCTTTGTCTAATTCTGTAGCAATAATTCCCTTTCCAGGTCTGCAATCAAATAGGGCATCAACTATTTCCAGAGCTTTCACTTGGCTAATACCTGTGGTTTTAGAAAGTTTTTGTACTAATTCAGTTTTGTTCATATAACCTCCTTATAATTTAGTTATCTACTATTAACTATAAGGTATTTTTTTTGATTTGTCAAGTGGTATTTGGTTTTTCAAAAAGTTAACCTTAGAATTTACTTTTAAATAAAGCAAAAAAATTGATTTAATGCTTTAAAATCCTTTTTTTACACAATAAATTCAGCATAATGTTTTTAAAATTCTTTTTGTTCTTTAATAGTTTGGCTTTTTTATTTTCCTGCATTTTAAAAATTCCTTAAATTTCTTCCTCTTTAAATTAGAATTGAAAAATATTTTTATTTGAAATAAAATAAAATAAAAAAAAGGAGGTAAAATATGAAGGAAATTTTATTGGAGCTAATAAGAAAAACCTCGTGCTTTTTACCATCAGATATAGAAGATGTAATTAAAAATATGTCAAAATTGGAAGAGGAGGGTTCCATACCAGCTCTTGCAATGGAGATGGTTCAAAAAAATTCTAACCTTGCAAAGGTAAGATCTTTGCCTATCTGCCAAGATACGGGAACCATAACATTTTATGTAAAAAAACCCCATGGTTTTTCTGAAATTAAATTTATAGAAGAAGCTAAAAGGGCAGTTGAAGAGGCAACAAAGATTGGATATTTAAGACAAAATGCCGTAGATTCTGTTACCGGCAAAAACCCAGGAAATAATATAGGTCCTGGAAGCCCTGTCTTTTATTTTGAAGAATGGGAAAAGGATGAAATAGAAGTTAAATTGGTTTTAAAGGGAGGTGGGTGTGAAAACTCTTCTTCTCAATACTCTCTCCCAACAGTAGTTGAAGGTGTAAAAGTTGGGAGGGACTTAAAGGGTGTAGAAGCAGTTATATTGGATGGAATCTTTAAAGCACAAGGAAAGGGTTGTGCTCCTGGTTTTATTGGAGTTTGTATTGGTGGAGATAGAACAATGAGTTATTCTTATGCAAAAAAGCAGCTTTTAAGAGAAGCAAATGATGTAAACCCTGATACTACTTTAGCGGAATTGGAAAAGAAGATTTTTGAAAAGGCAAATAAATTAGATATAGGACCTATGGGATTTTCAGGAAAATTTACTATTGGTAGTTGCAAGATTACTTCCCTTATGCGCCTTCCTGCTTCCTTTTTTGTTTCTATCTCTTATATGTGTTGGGCTTATAGGAGAAGGGGTGTCTTATTATCAAAAAAGGGAGAGGTAAAAAGATGGCTATATGAAAAGGAAGAAGAGTTTAAAGATTTGGATAAATTAGATGTGAGTTTTGAAAAGAGGGAAAATGCAAAAATTTTAAATACCCCTTTAAAGGAAGAAGATGTAAGAAATTTAAAAGTTGGAGATATAGTTTTCTTAAATGGAAGAATTTTTACAGGAAGGGATGCGGTACATAAATACCTTTATGAGGGGGGAGATTTGCCCATAATTAAGGGGGGAATAATATACCATTGTGGTCCCGTTGTAATTGAAAAAGGGGGTGATTGGGAAGTCGTTGCAGCAGGACCTACAACTTCCATTAGGGAAGAGCCCTATGAAGCTGAAATTATTAAAAAATTTGGAATAAGAGGAGTTATTGGAAAGGGTGGAATGGGGGAAAATACTTTGAAAGCATTAAAGGAAAATGGGGCTGTTTATTTCCATGCAATTGGAGGGGCTGCTCAAATTTATGCAATTCTTGTAAAAAAGGTAAATGGCGTATATTTAAAGGAATTTGGTTCCCCGGAAGCAGTTTGGGATTTAGAGGTAGAAAATTATCCTTTAATAGTAACTATGGATGCTAATGGGAACAGTTTACATAAACTGGTGGAAGAAAAATCAAGGGAAGTATTGAAAAGTTTAATTTAGAAGGGATTTACATCTCTATATTCACCATAGACCTCTTTTAAGATTTTTGTTATCTCTCCAATTGTAGCATAGGTCTTAACTGCCTCTAAAACAAAGGGAAGTAAGTTTTTCCCTCCATAAGCTGCATCTTTTAATTCTTTAAGTTTTCTTTTAACTTCCCTTTGATCCCTTTCCTTTTTTACCCTTTTTAACTTTTCTTTTTGTTTTTCTTCAACTTCTGAAGAAACCCTTAAAGTAGGAATTTCCCTTTTTTCTTTCTCTTCAAAAATATTTACTCCCACAATATTTCTTTCTTTTCTTTCAATTTCTCTTTGATAATTATATGCTGCCTCATTTATTTGTTTTTGCTGGTAACCCCTTTTAATTGCCTTTAATGCTCCTCCTTCTTCTTCTATTATTTTTAGATAATTAAATACCTCTTCTTCAATTTCTTTAGTCCACTTTTCAATTAAATAGGAACCACCAAAGGGATCTATCACATCAGCAAGCCCTGATTCATAAGCAATTATTTGTTGGGTTCTTAAAGCAATTTTTACTGCTTCATCTGTGGGGAGAGAAAGGGCTTCGTCAAAGGAATTTGTGTGGAGGGACTGGGTTCCCCCTGCAATAGCTGAAAGGGCTTGAATTGTAACTCTTATAATATTATTTTCTGGCTGTTGAGCTGTTAAAGTAGAGCCCCCTGTTTGTGTATGAAACCTTAAAAGCATTGACTCTTTATTTTTTGCTTTATACTTTTCTTGAATTATTTTTGCCCAAATTTTTCTTGCAGCTCTAAATTTTGAAATTTCTTCTAAGATGTTATTATGGGAATTGAAAAAAAAAGAAAGTTTAGGAGCAAATTCATCTATATTTAAATTTCTTTTTAAAGCAGAATCTATGTATTCTATGGCATTGGCAAAGGTAAAGGCAAGTTCCTGGCTTGCAGTAGAACCAGCTTCTCTTATATGGTAACCAGAAATGGAAATGGAATTAAATTTTGGAAGATTATCTTTGCAAAATTCAATTGTATCAATACAAAGTTTTAAAGATGGTTCAGGGGGAAAAATATAGGTCCCTCGAGCAATGTATTCCTTTAAAATATCATTTTGTATCGTCCCCCTTAAATTTTTAAATTCAGCCCCTTGTTTTTCTGCTACAACCAAATACATAGCAAGGATAATTGAAGCAGTGGCATTTATGGTCATAGAAACAGATACATCCTTTAAGGGGATACCATCAAATAAAATTTCCATATCCTTTAATGTATCAATAGCAACTCCAACTTTTCCCACTTCCCCCTTTGATAAGGGGTCATCTGAATCAAATCCAATTTGGGTAGGTAAATCAAAGGCAACAGAAAGCCCCGTTTGTCCCTTTTCTAAGAGATACTTATATCTTTTGTTAGACTCTTCAGGAGTGGAAAAACCTGCATATTGTCTCATTGTCCAAAGCTTTCCCCTATACATTGTATAATGGATACCCCTTGTAAAGGGAAAATCTCCTGGAAAACCAATTTCATTTTCATAGGATAAATTTTCCATGTCGAGGGGAGTGTAAAGAGGTTTTATTTTTCTTCCTGAAGGGGTTTTAAAGATCCCTCTCCTTTCTTTTTCTTTTTTATAATTTTTAATAAAATTTTTGTATATTTTCTTTATATCTTCAATCACCATAAAAATAAATTCTTTCCCCCTTAATCCACTTTGCTTTTATTTTTCCCTCCTCTGTTTTAAAATTTACTAAAAGATAACCTTTTTCTTCTGCTTTAACTACCACTTCCCTTGTCAAATTTTTTTTTCTTTTTTCATCTAAATTTTCCCAACTTGAAAGGGGAATTATAAAATCTAATCTATGAGATTCACTGTAAAACTTTGTTCCCTCTGGGAGTTCTTCAAAATCTGAAACTTGAAGTACTTCTTTGACTTTTTCCCCCTTCCTTATCAAAGCAAAATTTAAAACTAATAAAATTATTGAAAATATTAATAAATAAAAAAGAAGCTTTTTAGCTCCAGACCTTTTTTCTTTTTTTATTACTTTTATCTTATAAGTTTTCTTATCTCTTTTTTCTACTTTTCTTTGATAAAAATGTTTATCATATTCTTCAGAATCCTTCTTTATATCTTTTTTTTCTTGGGGTTTTATTTGGGAGACCTTTTCAAAGATAGCATAAGAAAATGCCTGCAAAATTTTTGAACTATTTTTTTCCCCTTTCATTACAAATTTTCCAACTTCTTTTTTCAAATCATTTTGAATTGTCTTGCCAATTTTAATGGTTTCTTCCAGCAGTTCCTTCTTTTCATTAAAAAAGTCCTTTTCTTTTTCGTACTTTTCAAAAAATGCAAGTCCTTCTATTATTAAGGGTAATATCTCTTTGTCATCAATTTTTTTTAAAGAATTTATAAGATTTTCCAAGCCCAATGTTATTTTACTAAATTCATTGTAACCACCATCTTTTTCAATTTTTTCTAAAACTATCTTTATGTATGGCTCTAACTCTGGAAATCTCTTTTGTTCCATAAATATAGTTTACCAAAATTTTTTAAAAAGTCAAATTTTTTTGATAAAATAAAAAGATGAAGTTTTTAAAGTTATTTTTTTTAATAGTTTTTTTTCTTTTAACTTTTTATTTTACCCATAGGGTTAAAAAGGAAACCCTTTATAAAGGTGAAGATAAAGAAGAATTGGGTGGCCTTGCCCCTGATTTTAAATTAAAAAATTTAGAAGGAGAAGAGTTTCAATTAATTAAAGAAAAGGAAAACAATTTGCTTTTAATATTTTTTGCAACTTGGTGCGAACCTTGTAAAATGGAATTAAGAGAAATAAGTAATTATACAGACAAGTTAAATGATTATGGTTTAAAAGTGATATTAATATCCAATGAAAGAGAAGATAAGGTAAAAAATTTTTTAGAAGAAAATTCCTTTGATTTTGAGGTCCTCTTAGATTCCTCTTTGGAAGTTCATAAATTATATAAAGTTAAAGCTATTCCTAAAAGTATTTTACTTAAAAAGGGGCATATAGCTAAATCAAAAACAGGTGCCATTTTAAATTTTGAAGGAGAAATTTTAAGTATTTTAGGTAGAGTTCCCAAGGAAGCAAGAAGGCAAAAGGCAGCTAAAGAAAAAGCAGAAAAAATATTAAAGAAGAAAAAGATACCAGTGCAATTTTTTCTACTGTTATATCGGCAGAGATATTCATAAAACAAGGACTATTTTATGAAGCAGAAAAAATATTAAATAATATAAAATGTAATTGTCTCTGTGGAAACTCCCTTTTAAAATGTCTTTGTAGTGATTGTGAAGCTGCAAAAAGGAAAAAAGAAATTTTAAGTTATTGCCAAAGATTGATTTATAGTGAAAATTTTAAGGAGTGGCAAGTAGAAAAAATAGTTGAGTGGAAATACATTGAAAATTTAAAGGGGAAAAAAGATGGAAAAGACAATAGTAATTGAAAACTTAAAAAAGGTTTATAAGGGAGGAATTTTTAAAAATAAAATAAATTTTTCCCTAAGGGAGGTTTCCTTTGAAATTCAAAGAGGAGAAATTTATGGGTTTTTGGGTCCTAATGGGGCTGGAAAAACAACTACAATTTTATTGATTTTAAATTTGATAAAAAGAGATGGGGGAAAAATATTTTTACTGGGAAAAGAAAATGATAAATCAAAGGAAATTTATAAAGAAATTGGATATGTGCCTGAAGAGCCCTTTTTTTATAATTATTTAAAGGGAGAAGAAATACTTTATTTAATTGGAAGATTAAAGGGAAAGGATGAAAAATATTTAAAAGAAAAAATTCCCTACTACTTAGAAATATTTCAATTAAAGGAAAAGGGTAAAAGGATATTAAAGACCTATTCAAAGGGTGAAAAGCAAAGATTAATTCTTACAGTAAATTTTTTAATAAAACCAGAAATCTTGATCTTAGACGAACCCTTTAGAGGTTTGGATCCTATAGGAGTAAAGGTTACAAAAGAAGAAATTGAAAGGATTGCAAAGGAAGGAAAGACAATATTTTTTTCATCCCATATTTTATCTGAAGTTGAAATGCTTTGCACTAAAGTTGGAATTATAAATGAAGGAAAGATGGTATGGGAAGGAAGTCCTAAGGAAATTTATGAAAGGGAGAGAAAATATAAGATATTTTTTAAAATTCCAAAGGAAAAGGAAATTTTATTTCAAGTTGAAAAGGGAAATTTAGAATGGTACGAAAGGGGTTCTTTAAATCAAGAAGAACTTTTTAAAATCCTTGATTTAATAAAAGAAGCAAGGGGAGAAATACTGCAAATTCTTCCAGACAAAAAACTGGAGGACTATTTTTTAGAAAAGGTTAAAGGAGAAAATGAAAAACATTAATTTGTTATTTTTGTTGAATTTGAAAAATTTTTTAAGGGCCAAAAAGGGGAAAGCCCTTTTTCTTGCAATAATTTTTTACATTTTCTTATATTCCATTATACCCCATGATGAAATCTTAATCTTCCATAGGAACAGTATTGGATTTTTTGAAATATTAATAGGAATTTTAGCAATTTTTGGGGCTTGTGATTTAATTGCCAGCGAGATAAGGGAAAGAACAATCCAATTTGCCCTTACCCAACCAATAAAAGAGGAAGAATTTATAATTTCAAAGTTTTTAACCCTAAACTTTATTTCCCTTTTTATCCTTTTAATTTTAGGACTTTTACTTCAAAGCCTATCCCTTATATTTTTTAAGAAAGTTTATTTAATTTCCTTTTATAGTTTATTTTCTTTAATTTTGGTTTCCTTTTCTTTTTCTTCTTTTACAATCCTTTTAACTGTAAGATTTCCCCATTTGACAACGGCTATTTTTGTTTTAATTTTCCAAAATGACTTAATAAAACAATCCTTAGCAGCTCTTCAAGAGGCAAAATTTCTTAAGGAATGGCAAATCATAATTAAAAAAATTGGAACTTTCCTTTTGACTATCTTTTATTACCTTTTGCCTACCACTTCTGACATTTCTTTAAAAGTAGGAGAATTTAAATGGGATAAGGACTTCTTTAACTATTATTACAAGTATTTCCTCTACTCAATTTTAGTAACAATATTTTACCTTATAATTTCAATTTATCTTTTGAAAGGGATAAGGTGCAAAATTTTGGAAAAGGCATAATTTCTAATCCAATTCCAATCTATCTTCTTTTACATTAATTTTTACTTTCATCCCTTCTTTTACTTTATCAGAAAGAATTGCTTCTGATAACTTGTCCATTATCTCCCTTTGGATTAACCTTTTTAAGGGTCTTGCTCCAAAGGAAGGATCATATCCCTTTTGGGCAAGCCATTTTTTTGCATCTTTTGTAATTTCAATTTGGATTTCCTTATCTTTTAATATTTCCTTTAACCTTTCCAATTGAATATCTACAATTTTTTCTAAGTCCCCTTCTTTTAAGGAATTAAATATTACTATTTCATCTATTCTATTTAAAAATTCTGGTTTAAAATATTTAGGAAGTAAATTGTCTATGTATCCTTTTATTTTACTTTCATCTCCAGCATTTTCAAGGATAAACTCTGAACCTAGGTTTGAAGTCATTATAATCAAAGTGTTTTTAAAGTTTACTGTTTTTCCTTTGCTATCTGTCAGACGCCCATCATCTAAAATTTGTAGCAAAATATTAAAAACATCATTGTGGGCTTTTTCAATTTCATCAAGTAATATGACAGAGTAGGGTCTTTTTCTAATTGCTTCTGTCAAATACCCTCCTTCTTCATATCCCACATATCCAGGAGGGGCACCAATGAGCTTTGAAACAGAGTGCTTTTCCATAAATTCAGACATATCAAGGCGAACTATGGCACCTTCATCTTGAAATAAAAAGGAAGCAAGGGCTTTGGCTGTTTCTGTTTTCCCTACTCCAGTGGGACCCAAAAATAAAAAGGAACCAATGGGCTTTTGGGGATCTTGAAGACCAGCCATTGACCTTTTTATTGCTTTTGAAACCACTTCTATTGCCTTATCTTGAGATACAACTCTTTTTCTTAAAATTTCTTCTATATTCAAAAACTTTTCCCTTTCGTTTTCCATCAACTTTTGGATAGGAATTCCAGTCCACTTTGAAACAACTTTTGCTATGTGCTCTGCAGTAACCATCTCAGATAAAAACCTTTCTCCCTTTTTTTCAAGTTTTATTGAGGTCTCTTCCAATTCTTTGTTTAAGGAGACCAAGTCCCCGTACCTTAATTTTGCTGCCTTTTCCCAATTTCCTTCCCTCTCTGCTAATTGAGCTTGGGTTTTTATTTCTTCAATTTTCCTTTGAATTTCTTTTATTTTATTTATAAGTCCCCTTTCTTCAAGCCATTTATTCTTTAAATTATCTAAATTTTTCTTTTCTTTTTCTAATTTTTCTTCTAACTCCTTTAACTTCAATTTTGCCTCTTCTGTATCTTCTTTTAAAAGGGCTTCTTTTTCAATTTGATATTGAATTATTTTCCTCTGGATTTCATCTATTTCTTGGGGAGAAGAATCAATCTCCATTTTTAAAGAGGCAGATGCCTCATCGATTAAATCTACAGCTTTGTCAGGTAAAAACCTATCAGTTATATATCTTTGAGAAAGTTTTGCTGCTGCTACAATTGCAGAATCAGAAATTTTAACCCCGTGATAGACCTCATACTTTTCTTTAAGTCCCCTTAAGATAGAGATTGTTTCTTCAACGGAAGGTTCATCTACAAAAACGGGTTGAAACCTCCTTTCCAAAGCTGGATCCTTTTCAATATATTTTCTATATTCCCCTATAGTTGTAGCCCCAATACAGCGAAGGGTTCCCCTTGCAAGGGCTGGTTTTAACATATTTGCTGCATCCATTGCTCCTTCTGCAGCACCTGCTCCAACAAGGGTATGTAGTTCATCTATAAATAAAATATATTTCCCTTCATTTGCTTCAATTTCCTTTAAGACTGCCTTTAGGCGATCTTCAAATTCCCCTCTATACTTTGTTCCTGCAATTAGGGCACCTAAATCTAATACCAATAATTTTTTATCTTTTAAAGAGTCAGGGACATCCTTTGAAGCAATCCTTTGGGCAATTCCCTCAACTATTGCTGTCTTTCCAACTCCAGGATCTCCTATCAAGACGGGGTTATTTTTTGTCCTCCTGGATAAGACCTGCACAACCCTCCTTATTTCTTCATCCCTTCCAATTACTGGATCCAATTTCCCATTTTCTGCCAGTTCTGTCAAATCTCTTGTATATTTTTTTAATGCTTCATATTTATCTTCAGGGTTTTGATCTGTAATTCTATGGGCACCCCTTAATCCCATTAAGGCAGATAAAAATGCCTCTTCTGTAATCCCATTTTTCTTTAAAAAGTTTAAGGTTTCTCCGGGTTCCCTTAAAAAACTTAAAAAAACATGTTCACCAGAAACAAAATCATCTTGGAATTCCTTTGCAATTGAAAAGGCCTTATCAAGTGCCCTATGGAGCTCAGGCGAAAGATAAATATTTCCCCCACTTACCTTTGGATATTTTTGTAATTCCTTTAAAACACCTTCCAAAATTTGCTTTGTTTTAACCCCAATCCTTTCAATTGCCAAGGAAACTGCTCCATTCTCTTGAGATATAAGAGAAAAGATTAAATGAAGTGGTTTTAACTCTTGATGGGTTAATTCCCTTGCAAGTTTTTCTGCCCCTTGCAATGCTTCTTGGAGCTTAATGGTCATTTTTTCGAAATTCATAGAAATATTATAGCAAAATAATTCTTTATAAATATTAAAAAAAATTATAATTTTCCAAGTCTTGAAAAAATTTGGGATTTTTTCAAATTTTATAATTAAAAGGAATTCAAGGATAAAAGAGGGTTACTTTTAAGAACCCATTTTAAAAAATATTTAAAACAATTAAAATATCCTTTGTTCCCCTTTATAATCTCTATGGTTCTTAAA
>FWPU01011215.1_pt1 | contig 12710 bp, 15 predicted proteins | sample 2228361 | NCBI WGS metagenome assembly FWPU01 (sample SAMEA103939777, study PRJEB20133) | metagenome | reverse complement strand
AGGGGACAATTTTCCCTCAAGAGACTATGTCTTTAGAGATCCCTCCTTATAGAGGAGATACAAACAGGGCTTCTGGATTATTAAAGCAGAACCTTAAAGAGGTATTTTCTTTGGAGGTAGAGATAGCCAAACCCTTCCCCTTTAATAAAAGTGCCTATAACCCAAGGAGGAGACAGTACCTTGCTGCGGCAATCCTATCCCAGATTAATAACTACCGAGGAGCCCAAAAAAAGATCCTCGCTATCATGGATAAGGATCTTTACGTCCCAGATTTAAATTTTATCTTTGGTCAGGCAGATATTTTGCGAGGGGTATGGATTATCTCTTTGGCCCGCTTAAAACACTCCTTCTGGGGCTTGTCTGAGGATAAAAGTCTTTTTTATCTGCGTGCTTTAAAAAAGGCAGTCCATGAATTGGGGCATCTATTTGGTTTAGACCATTGTCCGGACCCGCAATGCGTGATGCATTTTTCCACTAGCCTTTTTGATACTGATAAAAAGGGTTATACTTTTTGTGTGACCTGTAAAAAGAGACCCTTGGGTTTTAGACAAAAAATGGATCTAAAGATTAGCAGCTGTGGGTTTGCTATAGCCAGACAAAAACACTTTCAACATTCTAAGGCGGTAGAGATACAACAGACCTTTTACCAACCACCCTGGGCTACTGCTGCTATAAGGTGGAGGGGCAAGCGCCTTTAGATTTTGAGTTTGCCTTAAAGGCTGGAGGCGGGATTACGGGTTATAATTGTAGATATTCACTTAAAGGGCTTAAATCTCTTGTAGGGTTATTGAGGAAGAGCCTGCAAGAGACCTAGGTAATATTAATAATCTGAATATGTTTAGGGAGGCATTGTATCTTAAGAATTTAGTTGATTTGAGAGTTAAAGATAGATAAAATCTTTTGGTTACGCATAATGATAAATTTTGGAAACTGGTAGCCTGTGGGGGTCGTTAAATCCTTTAGAAAAAGCTTTCGCTGTCTCTATTGTCAGGGAAAAATACTCCAGGAGCAAGGGGTAGAAATGGGTAGAGAAAGAAGGTTTTTAAATGTCCCTTTTGCCGGGGTGGAGATAAAATTAGAATGGGTAATCAGGGGTTGGCTTTAGACTTGAAAGAAAAAATCCTCAGGGCGCAGAGGAACGAGCTTACGGATTACACTGTTTATAAAAAATTAGCCTTGAGCTTAAAGAATAAAAAGCACGCACAGATTTTGGAAGGCATTGCTAGAGAAGAGAAGATCCACTATGATTTTTTTAAGGAATTAACCCAGCTGGATGTTGCCCCCCACTACCTAAAGGCAAGGTTTTATTTTCTTTTGGCTAAGGTTTTAGGTTTAAACTTTGCCTTGAAATCGATGGAGCGCGCAGAGGAGCTTACACAAAATACCTATGCCCAGATTAAAGAGATTGCTCCTCAGATAGATACTTTTTTAAAAAACGAAAAGGAACACGAAAAGAAATTAATTAGCCTGATCGATGAGGAACGTTTAAAGTATATAAGCTCTGTAGTTTTAGGTTTGAACGATGCCTTAGTGGAGTTAAGCGGAGCCTTGGTGGGTTTTAGCTTAGCCCTGCAGAAGAGCCGTTTAGTAGCCATTGTGGGACTGATTACCGGCAGCGCTGCTGCTTTATCTATGGCTAGCTCCGAATATCTTTCCATCAAACACGAAGAGGGCTCTAAGAATCCTTTGAAGGCAAGTATCTATACCGGCTTTAGTTATATTTGTGCAGTTTTAGTCCTGGTAACACCATATTTTCTTTTTAAGGATATCCTTTTCCCTTTAGGCTTAGTAATTGTGGATATGCTTCTTTTGATTTTCTTCTTTACCTATTATCTTTCTCTGGCTAAGGGTTATAAATTTAAAGAAAGATTCGTGGAGATGGCGGGTTTAAGCTTAGGGATAGCCTTGATTAACTTTGCTATTGGTTTAATTATCCGGCTGGTTTTTGGAATAGATTAGCTAGCATAAACTAAAATAACTCATAGCTTGCAGTGGATAGTGTATAGGAAGGTTGAGGCATAAATTAGAATTTAGGTTTTTGCTGGAGGGAAGAGGGCTGTTTTTTTCTTGACAAAAGAATATCGGTAGGATATTTTAATACTCAAGGTAACGAAAGGAGGTGCCTATGCGTTTAAGGTTTTTGTGTCTGGTGTTAGTGATGGTTATATTTTCTTTAGGTTCTGCTTTTGCCCAGCAGGCGCAGGATACAATTACCTCCTCCACCCCGGTTGCTCCGCCGCCTGAGGTAAAAGAAAAGGGTGCGGAGGAGAAAAAGGCAGAAGAATTTGTTGTGCTTAAAGGCGTGGTAAAAGAGATAGGTAAGGATAAAAATTACATTATGGTGGAGGACAACAAGGTCCTTACCACAAAGGAGTTTTTAGAGGATTCTTATTTAGAGGTGGGGGATAAAATAGAGATTACTGTAGAAAAAAGCAGCGCTGGGCTCAAAGCGGTAAGTTTTAACTATATTTTTGACGAAGAATCTCCCGAAGAGGTTATGGTAGAGGAAGAATAAATTAGCAGGTTGTTATTAACAATCCTTTGGCTTTTAAGTTAAAAAGGGAGAAGCCAGAAGAGGTTAGCCCCGCCGAGTGCGGGGTTGTTTTTTAAAGGAAGCGATGGAGAATTTTAAAGAAGAACTTAGAGTGGTCGACGCACAACAATTGCAGCAGACCCTTTATCAGTTAACCCACCAGGTTTTAGAAAGACATCCTGATGTTGAGGATTTGGTTTTGTTGGGCATTCGAACGCGCGGGGTATATTTAGCTAAAAGAGTGCAAAGGATAATTAAAGAATTGAAGCATAAAGAGGTCCCTTTAGGTATTTTGGATATTACCCTTTACCGGGATGACTTGACTACTATTGGACCAAAGCCAGTAGTAAAGTCCACCCGCATCGATTTTGACCTGAACGGCTGTAGTGTTTTACTTGTCGATGATGTGCTTTTTACCGGGAGAACTATCCGTTCTGCTTTAGCAGAGATTGTGGATTTTGGAAGACCTAAAAAGGTAGAGCTATTGGTATTGATAGATAGGGGGCATCGCGAACTTCCTATTCAAGCGGATTATGTAGGTAAAACTATAACTACCACCCCAGAGGAAATGGTCAAGGTTTATTTAAAAGAGGTTGACGGTAAAGATGAAGTGGTGGTAATAGAAAAGGCGGATGAAGAAGAATAACGGCTATAGCCTCTGGACAAAGAAGGACCTTTTAGATTTAGAGAGTTTAAGCAAAGAAGAGATAGAGTTAATCCTTTCTACGGCAGAGTCTTTTAAAGAGGTTTCGCGACGGCAAATTAAAAAGGTTCCCGCCCTGCGGGGTAAAACCTTAGTAAATCTTTTTTATGAGCCCTCCACACGTACCCGCATTTCTTTTGAGATAGCAGCCAAAAGGCTTTCTCTGGATGTGATTAATATCAATGCGGAGACCTCCAGTGTGCGCAAAGGAGAAACCTTAATCGATACGGGGAAAAACATTGAGGCTTTAAAGGTAGATATTATCGTGGTGCGTCACCGTTATTCTGGGGCAGCAGCAATTTTGGCCAGGAACTTACAACTGAGTGTGATAAATGCCGGTGATGGCTGGCATGAGCACCCTACGCAGGGTCTTCTAGATATCTTTACCTTAAAAGAGAAGTTAGGAAGAATTGAAGGGGTAAAGGTAAGTATTATTGGTGATATTGCCCATTCGCGGGTGGCGCGCTCAAATATCTGGGGGCTTTTAAAATTAGGCGCTGAGGTTAGCGTTTGTGCCCCGCCTTTACTTATGCCTAGCCAGATCGAAAAGATGGGGGTTAAGGTTACTTATGATCTTGATGAGGCTTTAAGGGAAGCGGATGCGATAAATGTCTTACGTATGCAGTTTGAGCGGGATGCCGGCGAGGCCTTTCCGCAGCAGTTGGATTATTTTAAAAATTACGGGATTACTGCGGAGCGTTTAAGGAAGGCAAAGAGGAATATTATTGTGATGCATCCCGGGCCACTTAATCGGGGGGTAGAGATTTCCAGTGAGGTAGCAGATGGGCCAAACTCGGTTATTTTAGAGCAGGTTACCAACGGAATTGCCGTACGTATGGCAGTTTTATTTTTGGTGGCCCAGGCGAATAGCTTTTTAAAAAGATGAGTTTACTTATCAAAAACGGTAGGGTAGTTGATCCCGCAAATAATCTGGATGCGGTTTTAGATATCTTTATAGAGGGTACTCAGATTAGCCAGATAGGAGAGAGATTGGATTGTTCTGCCGAGACCATCATTGATGCGACAGCCAAGATCGTAATGCCCGGGATAGTAGATATGCATGTGCATCTGCGGGAACCAGGAAGGGAGGATAAAGAGACAGTGGCCAGCGGAACAAGGGCCGCTAGCCGCGGAGGCGTCTGTAGCCTCTTGGCTATGCCCAATACCCTTTCTACCCTTGATTGTGTAGAAAACGTGCGTCTTTTAAAAGAGATCATCCAGCGCAACGGCCTGGTAAATGTCTTTATCTGTGGAGCAATTACTAAGGGGCGGCTGGGAAGAGAATTATCTAACCTTGAGGATTTAAAAAGGGAAGGGATAATTGCTATTTCTGATGACGGCAATTCTGTAGATAACGCCGAGCTTATGCGCCAAGCCTTAAAAGAGGCTAAAAGGTTAAAATTGGTACTTACTTGTCATTGTGAGGATAAAAGCCTCTCTAAAGATGGAGTGATGAACTTAGGCTATGTCTCTACCTGTTTGGGCTTGCGGGGCATAACTAAAGAATCCGAATATCTGAGGGTAAAAAGGGATATCGCTTTAGCTGAGGAATTAGATGCACCTATTCACATTGCCCACGTAAGTTGCTTAGAGACGATAGAGATTATCGCGCAGGCAAAAAAGAAAGGACTAAGGGTGAGCTGTGAAACCGCCCCCCACTATTTTAGCTTTACCGAAGAGAATTTAAGAACCTACGATACTCACTTTAAGATGAACCCACCCTTGCGTACCCTTGATGACCTCAAGGCTATCAAAGAGGCTTTAGGCGCAGGGATTATTGATGTAATTGCCTCGGATCATGCCCCCCATACCCAGAACGAAAAGGAGGTAGAGTTCGATCTAGCGGAATTTGGGGTGATTGGTTTAGAGACAGAATTGTCCGCAGGCTTTACGGAGTTGGTAGAGAAAAATGTTTTAAGCCTTTCTGCGTGGGTGGCTAAAATTACTTATAACCCTTCTAGAATTCTAGGCATCCCCAAAGGAAGTTTAAGTAAAGGAAGAGACGCGGATATTGTAATCTTTGACCCCAATAAACAATGGTTGGTGAGAAAAGAGGATTTCTTCTCTAAAGGAAAAAACTCTCCCTATATCGGGATGACCCTTAAAGGTCTGGTGGAATACACCATTGTTTCAGGAAGGATTGTTTATAAAAACCCCCAAGTTTTTTAAAAACAATACTCTTTAAAAGCCTTAAATCTCTGTTAAAATAGACAGGGATGCGCTTTATTTTAACTAATGAGTTAGGAAGACTGGCAAGGTGGTTGAGGCTCCTGGGTTTTGATACGGTTTATTTTAAGACCAACAATATGGGCTCTTTAATTATCCAGACCCTTTTAGAGGACCGTTTCATCATTACCCGCAGACATAAAAAGATAGACGATTTAGAAAAGCGCACCCTGCTTTTAAAGAGCGACAATCTCAAGCATCAACTTAAAGAGATAATAGAAAAATTAAATTTAAAAATAGCAGAAGAAAATATGTTTAAACGCTGTACCCTCTGTAATGCCTTGTTGCAAGAAACCTCCAAAGAAAGCATAAGGCAAGAGGTTCCTGAATATGTCTATAAAACCCAGAGCCAATTTTTCCAATGCCCTCATTGTCAAAGGGTTTACTGGCAGGGTAGTCATTGGGGAAATGCGCAGAGGTATTTGGCAGAGATAGGGTTAAAAGGCTCATCGTAAATCTAAAAATGGAGTTTATTGCGGATTTTCATATTCATTCCAAATATTCCCGCGCCACCAGTCGGGAGATGGATATTGCCCATATTGCCCAGTGGGCAGGTTTGAAAGGAATAAAACTTGTAGGCACAGGAGACTTTACCCATCACCTATGGCTTCAGGAATTAAAGCTAAGCTTAGAGGAGTTAAATAACGGGTTATTTAAATATAAAGATGTCTATTTTATCCTCACTACCGAGATCAGCAATATCTACTCTAAAAAAGGAAAGACCTACCGTATCCACAATCTTATCTTTAGCCCCTCCTTTAAAGTCGTAGACAAGATAAATCAGGTTTTGGGTAATTATGGAAATTTAGCCAGCGACGGCAGAGCCATCCTCGGATTGGACAGTGAAGAACTGGCGCGGATTATCCTTGATATTGACCCCAGCTGTATAATTGTCCCTGGGCATATCTGGACCCCCTGGTTTTCCCTCTTTGGCTCTATGTCTGGTTTTGACCGTATCGAGGATTGTTTTGGGAAACAGACCTCTAAGATTTTTTGTTTGGAGACAGGACTTTCTAGCGACCCGGCGATGAACTGGCGCCTGAGCGCTTTAGATAGGTTTACCTTAATTTCAAATAGCGATTCTCATTCACCTATAAAGATAGGCAGAGAAGCAAATGTTTTCGATTGTGAGTTAAGCTATGAGGCTATCTACCAGGTTTTAAAGACAAAGGATAAAAAGAAGTTTCTCTACACGATTGAGTTTTTCCCTGAAGAGGGAAAATACCATTTTGATGGGCATCGCCTCTGCGGGGTTTGTTTCTCACCTAAAGAGACAAAAAAGAATTCAGGTCGTTGTCCTAAATGTGGCAGACCCCTTACGGTGGGAGTAATGCACCGCGTCGAAGAACTAGCAGACAGGGAGGAGGGCTTTGTGCCTGCCAACGCCATACCTTTTAAAAATTTAATTCCCTTAGATGAGATTATCGCTGAAGCAAAAGGGGTAAAAAAGACCAGCCCTTTAGTAGAACGAGAATACCACAGTCTCCTTATGGAGTTTGGGAGGGAGTTTGATATTCTTTTAAAACTCCCTAAAGAAGAAATTTTGGAAAGATTTCCTCCCCGTTTAGCTGAGGGTATCCTGTGCGTCAGGGAGGGTAAGGTAAGGATTAGACCTGGCTATGATGGGGAGTACGGGCTAATCTCCATTTTTGATGAGAAAGAGAAAAACGAACAAAAGCAGCTCAGTCTTTTTTAAATGAAAGCAGTAATTATCTATTATTCCTTCTCGGGAAATACAAAAGAGGTTACCCTTTGTCTTAAAGGGTATTTAGAGCAAAAGGGCTATTCTGCAGAGATTTGTTCCTTAAAGCCCCTTGTTGAACCGAAAGCTTTTTTTCAGCAAGGATTTAAAGCCTTTTTGCGTCAGCGGCCCTCTTTAGAGGAGGTAAATTATGATTTACATTTTGCCTCTTTAATCTGTATAGGTAGTCCGGTTTGGGCCTTTTCCCCAGCGCCCGCTATAAATACCTACCTCCAGAGGTGTTTTGGCTTAACGAATAAAAAAGCCATAATTTTTACTACCTATGGCAGCGGCGTAGGAAATAGCCGTTGTTTAAAATATATGGAGGGGATTTTGTATAAGAAGGGAATAGCCAAGGTAGGTTCTTTTTCTGTTGCAGATACCAGAGTCAAGGATAAAGAATTTGTTTATAACCAGATCAAGGACGCCTTTTTGAATTTAGAGTAGATTTGATATGCGCCTGTGGCCTAACGGATAAGGCACTAGCCTCCGGAGCTAGGTATGCAGGTTCAACTCCTGCCAGGCGCAGATTAGCGGTCTTTATCTTTTTAAACTACAAAAAGACCTAAATACGGAATAGCCCACAGCTCGGAGGTTAAGATTTAAATTTACGCTGAGTTAAAGAGGATATCTAAAAATATGAATATAGCAGTAATTGGCGGAAATACCTGTTCCCCCCGGCATTATAAGATAGCTTACCAGTTAGGTAAACTTATTGCTCAAGAAGGCTGGATACTTATCTGTGGAGGAAGATCAGGAGTAATGGAGGCTGCCTGTAAAGGCGCAAAGGAGAACAGCGGTTTAACCGTAGGGATTTTGCCTGGCTATGATACAGGGGATGCCAATCCCTATTTAGATGTAAAGTTACCTACAGGATTAGGCTATGCGAGAAACGTTTTAGTGGTAAGGGCAGCAGATGTTCTCGTGGCTATCGATGGTCATTACGGAACCCTTTCGGAGATTGCTTTTGCCTTTAACGAAGAAAAGGTTGTTTTTGGGATAGAGACCTGGAAGATAAAAGGGGTGGTTGCGGTTAGTTCTGCCCGGTCCGCGATCGCTAAAATAAAAAAATATTTAAAAGAAAATGGTCCTCCTCAACAAGGAAGAGCTTAAAAAACTTATCCTCAAAAAGGGGCTTATTGAGGGTTATATAAATTTAGAAATACAACTTACCCCTAATGGTTTTGACCTAACCGTAGAGAAGGTCTTTAACTTTAAAAAGGGGGGTACTTTAGATTTTTCTAATAAGGAAAGGGTTATCCCTGAGGCAAAGGAGATCCTTCCTAAAAGGAAAAACCCCCAGGATAAATTTGGCTGGTGGAATTTAAAAAGAGGCGTTTACAAGATAAGAACAAACGAAATAATTAACCTTCCCCTAAATTTAGTCGCTTTAGCTTTCAGTCGCACCTCTCTTTTACGCATGGGCGCTTTTAGCCAGCACGGGGTTTGGGATGCCGGATTTTCTGGGAAGGGAGAATTTATTCTGGTCGTGGAGAACCCTTACGGGGTAAGCTTAAAACAGAACAGCCGGATTGCCCAGATAGTTTTTTTAAAGGTTAATTCCACCGCCGGCTATCAGGGAATATTTAAGGATTTGCGTTAAAGGGGTGCCTTGGGATAAAATATAGAGGAACCTTTGGGAGAAAAGGACGAATAATGAGGTCTTACACAGAATACCTCTGGTTTAATACCAAAAGCAGGCAGGCCTTGATTAATATTACCCCCCAGGTTGAAGAAGCAGTGAAGAAAAGCGGGGTAAAAGAGGGTTTATGTTTAGTCAATGCGATGCATATTAGCGCCAGCGTATTTATTAACGATGACGAAGAGGGTTTACATAAAGATTTTTTGACCTGGCTGGAAAGGTTAGCTCCCTATAGAAAAGAGGAATACCAGCATAACTTAACTGGCGAGGATAACGCCGATGCCCATCTGAAACGTACGGTTATGGGTAGAGAGGTGGTGGTGGCGATTAGCAATGGTAGATTAGATCTAGGGCCGTGGGAGCAGATTTTTTATGGTGAGTTTGATGGGCAACGCAAAAAGAGGGTTTTAATTAAAATTGTTGGAGGGTAGTTAGAACAGCTTATAATTTTAAGAAGGGGCGTTCTAAATAAAACCAGATTAGCTTAAGAACCTTTCCATGAGCAAGCCTAAAATATCCTTACCTGAGAATTGATTGTTGAGGTTATTCCAATATTCTTAAGAATATTGGAATAGTTAAAAATTTGGTTAATAAAAAAGATTAGCTATTTTATATTGCCTAGAAAAATGCCATAGCTAATAAAGGTTAAAGATGATAAAGAAACAAATCTTAGAGGGTAATTACCGAGGATGGGAAAGGATTGTGAAAGGATTTGCCAACCACCGTCGCCTTCAGATTTTAGAGCTTTTGGAAAATGAACCAGAACTTTCTGTTTTAGAGATTGCAGAAAAACTCAATATTAATTTTAAGACCGCTTCTGAGCATCTCAGGCGCTTGGCTATCAGCGGTTTGGTGCTTAAACGCTATGAGGGTTTAAATGTCCGACATAAATTGAGTGAGCGCGGTTGTAAAATTCTAAAATTCTTAAGAATATTGGAATAATGCGGATTATTCCCGTTAATACCACAAAGAGGAAAGAGTTTATTGAGATTACTGCCGAGGTAGAAAAGATTTTAAGCGAAGAAAAGATAAAAGAAGGAATTTGCCTTATCTTTTGTCCCCATACTACCGCCAGTTTAACCATTAACGAAAACGCCGACCCTTCCGTAAGGAAGGATATCCTTAATCACTTAAAAGAGATTGTTCCAGAGACAAAAGACTATTCCCATTTAGAAGGTAATGCCGCCAGTCACATTCAGAGTTCTCTTTTAGGTAGCTCTTTAAGTCTGATTGTTCAGGATGGCGCTTTGCTTTTGGGAACCTGGCAGGGGGTATATTTTTGTGAATTTGATGGCCCCCGGCAGAGAAAGGTTTATGTAAAGATTATTAAAGATTAGAGCAAGCTCCGGATAAAAATTAAGGTTATCACGCAGCCAAAAAGCCGCAGGGAACAAAGGAGTCAGATTCTTTAAGGGTAAAGATAGATGCTCTCCTTTAAAAGGGAAAACCAAGCGGCGCCTTATAGAAATTTTAAAAGATTACCTTTCCGTTTTTCCAATTTTCAGAACCAGCTAATTTTGTTAAAATAGGTAGTAAATTATAAAAGGAGGAGTATAATAACAAAATTGGATGAATAAAGCCCAAACGATTTGAAAGATCCAGAATCGTTTATCTTTAATTTTACCGGCGGATTTAGTGTTTTTTGGATTTAATAGGGAAGTGCTTATGCCAGAACTACCTGAGGTAGAAACCTTAAAAAGAGATTTAGAAAAGGCGATTTTAGGGAAAAGGATAGAAGAGGTAATCATCCATAACCCCAGACCTATCCGCCAACCCACGCCGGCCTTATTTAAAAAGCAATTAGAAGGCGCAGGGATAAAAAATATTTTACGTAAGGCTAAGGTTTTAGTCTGGGAGTTATCTACCGCTCAATCTTTGGTTATCCATTTAAAGATGACCGGACAACTCATCTATCCGGGGAATACTAAAGATACGCGCGTAAGCTTTAAATTCTCTGACAAAACCTTTTTAGATTTTAAAGACCAACGGCTTTTTGCAGAACTAAGACTTCTTAAGGATTGGCACAGCTTAGAGTTTATTCGCAATTTAGGGCCGGAGCCCTTTGAGATTAATGTGCAGGATTTTAAAAGGATGCTTGCGGATAAAAGAACAAAGATTAAACCTCTCCTGATGGACCAGGGCTTTATTTCCGGGGTGGGCAATCTCTATGCTGCGGAGGCTTTATTTCGGGCGCGTATCCATCCGGAGAGAAGAGCGGAAAGCTTATCCGAAAAGGAAACGGAAACCCTTTTTAAAGAGTTAAGGGAGACCCTTTACGAGGCGATAAAATATAAAGGCTCCTCTGTAGACCAGTACGTGCAATTGTCTGGCCAGCCCGGTGGGTATGTAAAGTACCATAAGGTTTATGGCCGGGAGAATAAACCCTGTTTAGTCTGTAAAAACCCTATCAAAAGGATAACCTTAGGCGGAAGGGGAACCTATTTTTGTCCTTCCTGTCAGAAGTAATGAGGTATTCCTTAGTTATTCCTGTTTATAATGAAGAAGGTTGTTTGCTTTCTTTGCAGGAGGGATTGTCCAGGGTAATGGAGCCTTTAGGTTCAGATTATGAGATTATCTATGTGGATGATGGCAGCAAGGATAATTCCCTAAAGGTGCTTAAAGACCTAAAAGATAAATACCCAAAGATAAAGATAATTTCTTTTACAAAAAATCAGGGTCAATCCGCGGCGTTCTTAGCGGGTTTTCGTCTCGCCGAGGGTGAGTGGTTAATTACCTTAGATGGCGATGGCCAAAATCCACCGGAGGAGATCCCTAAACTGCTAAGGTATACCTCGGATTTCGATTTTATTACCGGCGTGCGTAAAAAGCGCCTCGATCCCTGGCAGAGGAGGATTTCTTCACAGATAGCGCGCTTTTTTCGCTGGTTGGTTTTAAGAGATACCACTTTAGATACAGGTTGTTCCCTGCGCGTCTTTAAAAAAGAGATATTAAAGGAGCTCCCTTTTTTTAAAAACTTTCATCGCTTCTTTACCTTTTTGGTACGTCAGCAAGGTTTTAAGATAAAAGAGGTGGAGGTAGAGCATAGAGGAAGGTTTAGGGGAACCTCTAAATATACTAATCTCAGAAGGTTAAAAGAAGGGCTCTTGGACCTCGGCGGCGTTTTTTGGTTAAAGCGCAGATTAATAAAATTCTCTATAAAATATGAAGCCTGAAATTTTATGGTTGGGTTTAGGTTTTTTAGGGCAGTTCCTTTTTTTCTTAAGGTTTTTTTTCCAGTGGATAGCTACGGAGAGAAATAGAGAAAGTATCATTCCTGTTTCTTTTTGGTATTTCAGTCTCTTGGGGGGAGCAATTCTTTTTATCTATGCCCTTTACCGTAAAGACCCTGTCTTTATTTTAGGGCAGGGTTTAGGGATTGTTATCTATGCGCGTAATCTCTACTTTCTTTACCGAAAGAAAAAATAACCCTTATCTTCTTTTTTTAGTCCTTTCGCTTTTAATTTATCTTCCCTCCACTTTTTGGAGAGCGCCCTTTTATCCGGATGAGTTTCGCAATCTCTATATTGCCCAGAACTTACATAGCCTTAAGGATTATCTTTTTCCTAAATATATAAATGGGTTTTATTCTGAGAAGCCCCCCCTTTATTTCTGGTTGCTTAAGCTTTTTCTCCGATTTAAAATCTCCCCCCTTTTTTTAGCCGTGCTTTTTAATAGCCTTCTCTCCTGCTTAATTATAAGCCTACAGTATTTTCTTTTAAAAAGCGAGGATAAGAGATTAGGCCTTTACAGTTGCCTTATTTTAATGAGTATGGGTCTTTTTTACGGTATGAATATATTGATAAGGATGGATATCCTCTTTTTATCTTTTATCTTTTTAAGCATCTTTTTTTGCTGGTTTGGTGTT
>FWPU01011210.1_pt1 | contig 12713 bp, 14 predicted proteins | sample 2228361 | NCBI WGS metagenome assembly FWPU01 (sample SAMEA103939777, study PRJEB20133) | metagenome | reverse complement strand
TTGTCTAAAGGAATTTAAATCACAAAGCAATATTTAAGCACTACATAGAAGAAAATAAAAGGAAAAACATAAAAAATTAAAGGTAAAATAGGGTAAATTTAATTTTAAATTTCTTCCAAAATACCCTTTTGCGAAAGTTGGGCTATACTCTTTTTGCAACCATCAAAACTGTCAAACCATCATTATTATTTGCTTTTACATCAGCTCCTTATTCAATTAAGCTTTTTATTTTTTCCCTATCCCCTCTACTTACTGCTTCAAAAAGGTCAAGATTTTGTGAAAATTTTAAGGAACTTAAAAATATTAAATTTAAAAAAAAGTAGCACTTAAAAAAACTTTAGTTTTTTTATTTTACCCCCATAGCAATTTATTTTAATTTTTACTATAACTTGCTTTGGAATTTACATATTTTCTACAATTGCTTCAGCAAACTCTGAAGTTTTTAATTCCTTGGCTCCTTCCATTTGTCTGGCTAAATCATAAGTCACTCTCTTTTGAGATATGGCACCTGCTAGCCCCTTTTCTACAAGTTCCTTTGCTTCATTCCATCCCATAAATTCTAACATCATTGCACCAGAAAGGATTAAGGAACCTGGATTTACTTTATCTAAGTTTGCATATTTTGGAGCAGTTCCATGGGTTGCCTCAAAGAGCGCTGCTTCATCCCCAATATTTGCTCCTGGTGCCATCCCAAGTCCTCCCACTTGTGCAGCAAGAGCATCAGATAAGTAATCACCATTTAAATTTGGAGTGCAAATTACACTATATTCATCAGGTCTTAACAAAACTTGCTGGAACATGGAATCAGCAATTCTATCTTTTATAACAATTTTCCCCTCTGGAACTTTTCCTCCATATTCTGTTGTAACTTCTTCTTCTGTTACAATAAAATCCCTAAAATTTTCTTTTGCTTCTTTGTAGCCCCAATCTCTAAAAGCCCCTTCTGTAAATTTCATAATATTTCCCTTATGAACTAAGGTAACAGAGGGTTTCTTTTGGGCTATTGCATATTTTATTGCCATTCTTACAAGACGCCTTGAAGCATGTTCACTCATTGGTTTTACTCCAATTCCACTTTCTAATCTAATATTTTTTCCTAATTCTTTATTTAAGAATTCAATGACTTTTTTTGCCTCATTTGTTTCAGCTTGCCATTCAATACCTGCATATACATCTTCCGTATTTTCCCTAAATATTACAGCATTTAAAAGATCTGGTTTTTTAACAGGAGAAGGAACCCCTTCATACCATCTTACTGGCCTTACACAAGCATAAAGATCAAGGACTTGTCTTAATGTAACATTTAAGGACCTTATTCCCCCACCTACGGGAGTTGTAAGGGGACCTTTTATTGCAATTTTATAATAAGATATTACTTTAAGGGTTTCTTCTGGAAGCCATTCCTTAAACTTTTCAAAGGCAGTTCCCCCTGCCCAAATTTCCATCCAGTAAATTTTCCTTTTACCTCCATAGGCCTTTTCTACTGCTGCATTTAAAACTCTTTCAGCAGCTCTCCATATATCTGGACCTGTCCCATCTCCTCTTATAAAAGGAATAATTGGATTTTCTGGAACTATAAATTTTCCATCTTTTACTTCAATTTTTTGACCACCTTTTGGTTCTTCTGATAACTTCCAATCCATAAACTTACCTCCTTTTTTTATTCTATAAAATTATTTCCTACATTTTAAAGGGTCTCATATGCCTTCTATAACAAGAAACACTGTCCATTCCTTCAACTTCCACAACTCCTGTATTATCGGGATCAAGCCACTCCTTCAACCTTGATGAAGAATCTGTCCCTGCACTAAAAGAGATATGGAAAGCCCCATAATAATCATTTCTTGGTCTATCACAAGTGGAATAACCCCCATACAATTGACCTATTACTTTATGGCTCATATTATAAATTGGAGAACCTGAAGAACCTGGTTCTGTGGCACCAACTTCATAATGGGGAACTTTCCAAAAGGATCCATCCAAGACCAATTTATGCTCTTCAAAGCTTATCTTTTTGGGATCTGCATCGGGGTGGTGGATTATAACTGCACCTGTTGGGGGATTGGGATCTCGAGACCAACCAGAATAATAAACCCTATACTCTTCCTTTGGCTGGGATTTAATTTCAAGTAAACTAAAATCTGACCTTTGATTTGTAGCTCTTAAATTTGCTCCTGGTGTATGATCACCATATAATAATTCCCCCCCTCCGCACTCAGACCATTCATAATTCCAATAAAAGACAGCCCTATTTGCAGTAGATTCGTTATTTATACAATGGTTAGCAGTTAATACATAATTTTTACAATCAAACCTTGCATTATTTATCAAGGAACCAGTACAAAAATACCCACTAAAATAAATCCCTGTAACGGATCTCTTTTCTTTTTGCCAATCAGCACCTTCAGGACAATTAATATCCACTTCACACCATTGAGATCTTTGTGATTTTAAAAAGTCCTTAAACCCCAAAACAATAGTTGAAAGCTTTAAATCAAAGGGTTCCTTTTCACCATAAAAATCTATTTCTATAAAACACCTATTTGAAGGAAAAGGGGGAATTACAAAAACCCCATCATCTATTGGTTCTATGGGGAAAATTAAACCTTCATCTTTATAAACAAAAATTTTGGAATTTGAAGGAACTTTAAAAGTATCAAATTCAAAGGAAAGCCATAAAAAAGAAGGAGCATAAAAGGAAATTCTCCAAACTGCTCTTCCATCTTTTAAATAATCATAATTTCCTAATTTATGAAGATCCCATTTATAACTTATGGGAATCCCCACTTGTAAGGGAAAACCCTTTTCTGCTTTTGGAATTTCAAATTTTTGATCAATCAAAATTTCTTTAACATTTAAACTTAAATTTTCTTTAAAACTCAAAGGTTTTTCAAAATTTAAAGAAAAAAGAAAAGGGGTTAAGAAAAATAAAATTAAAAATTGCTTCATCTTTCCTCCTTAAAAAATTCCCATAATTATAGCATATCTAAAATTCCTTTCCTAAAAAACAATGGCATAAAGCAATACCTATGGCATCTGTGGCATCCATTGGCGCCTCTCCTTTTAAATTTAATATCTTTTTAACCATATATGCAACTTGTTCCTTAGAAGCCCCACCCGTTCCCGTAATTGACTTTTTCATCTCAGAGGGAGAATACAAAGAAACTGGCAAACCCATCCTTGAAGATTGAGCAATTAAGACACCAGAAATTCTTCCCAAAAGAAGAAGTACCTTTGGATTTTTATGATAAAAATGGTCTTCTATGGAAACCATATCTGGTTTATATTTTAATATATATTCTTTAAACTGTTCTAAAATATAAGATAACTTAGAAGGCAATTCCCCTTTTTTTATTTTCAAGGTATGGGAAGTGACATATCTTATCTTTTCCCTTTCTTTTAAAATTATTGCAAGCCCAATCGTCCTACTACCTGGATCAACTCCCAATATCTTCATTCTGTCCCTATGAATTCTGCATTTGCCCAAACCTTTTGCACATCATCATGTTCTTCAAGGGCTTCCAAAAGTTTCATAATTTTTTCTCCTTCCTTTGAATCAATTTGGACATAAACATTTGGTATCATAGAAATTTCTGCAGAAATAATGGGAATTTTTGCTTCTTCAAGGGCTTTTTTTACATCTTCAAAATTTTCAGGAGGGGCAAAAATTTCAAAAGTATCTCCTACTTCTTCCATATCTTCCCCTCCACTATTTAATACAATTTCCATAACTTCTTCTTCTTTAACATCTTTCTTTGGAACTATAATATAACCCTTTTTTTGAAAGCAATGGCTTGCACATCCACTTTCACCTAAATTTCCTCCATGTCTTGAAAAGATATGCCTTATCTCAGAGGTAGTCCTGTTTCTGTTATCTGTTAAAGCAGTAAGCATTATAGCTACACCACTTGAACTAAATCCTTCATAATGGGCCTCTTCATAAGAGGTTCCTGGCAATTCCCCTGTGCCTCTTAAAATTGCCTTTTGAATATTATCCATGGGCATATTTTCTGCCTTTGCTGCTGCTATTGCTTGCCTTAAACGAGGATTTGAAGCAAGGTCACCACCACCTGTCCTTGCTGCAACTGTTATTTCTCTTATCAGTTTTGAAAATATCTTTCCCCTTTGTGCATCCATCTTTCCTTTCTTATGCTTAATAGAAGACCATTTATTGTGACCTGACATAAAAAACCTCCCTTTTTATATTAATTTTACAAAAGCTTTGTCACCATTCCATTTTACTATTTTACATTGGAAAAGTAAAGATGGTTTTACAAATTCCTCAAAATGGCAGTAATAATTTTCCCTTAAAATACCTATATTTTTATTTATTGACAATAATTCTGTTTTTATCCCTGCCCTTTTTTTCTTATCTTCTTCCCTTTTTTTTAAATCCAATTCCTTCAAAATTTTATACCTTTCCTTTACTTCTTCCTTAGATATTTTTAAAGGAATGGAATGGTTAGGCCTTGGAGAATATGTAAAAATGTGTAAATAATCCACAGGAATTTCTTTTATAAAATTTAAGGTTTCTTCAAAGTCCTTTTTATCTTCCTCAGGAAAACCAACCATAACATCACATCCAATCCTTGCATAATTAAAAAAATCTTTTAATTTAAAAATTAAATTGGAATAAAATTTTTTATTATAAGGTCTTGCCATTAATTTTAAAACTTTATCCGAACCACTTTGCAGAGGAAGGTGAAAGTAATGGCAAAATCTTGTTGAGTCCTTTAAAACATCAATTAATTCATCTTTCAAATCCCAGGGTTCTATGGAAGAAAACCTAAAACGAAACTCTCCCTTTATTTCATTTATTCTTAAAACCAGTTCCCCCAATGAATAACCCAAATCCTTTCCATAAGAACCCAAATGGGTTCCACAAAAGACAATTTCTTTTACGCCAAAATCTATTATATTATTCATATGTTCCAATACTTTTTTTAAAGGCAAGCTCCTTGGTTTGCCTCTCACAAATCTAACATAACAATAAGAGCAATTCCCATCACACCCCTCCTGAATTTTAAAATAGTACCTACTTTTCTTTTCCATCTGCAAAGAAGGAACAAAAAATATTTCTTCACTTTTTAAAGAAAAATCCAATTCTTTTCCTTTGAGAAAACTGGAGATAAAATTTCTAAAACCCATTGGCAAAATAAAGTCATAAGAAATGGAAGAAATTGGATTTTGGATTAACCTTTCAGCCAAACATCCTGTTATAACAACCTTAATATTTGGATTAACCTTTTTTGCCTTTAAAATCAATTTTTCTACATCCTTTTCAGCATTTCTTGTAACAACACATCCAGAAATTATAAGAAAATCTGCTTCTTTTATATCAAAAACCCTGAAGAAGCCATCTTCCTTTAACAAAAATGCAAGACCTTCCCCATCTGATTGGTTTGATCTACAGCCAGGGGAATAAATAAAACATTTAAATTTCCTTTGACAAATTTTCACAAATATATGATAATATAAAGTGTATGGAAAAAAAAGCATTTTTGATTGAGTATGAACCTCGATATTTGCAAAGATTATCCTCAGTTTTGCAATCTAAGGGATGGGAAGTACAGATTGCAAAAGATGGGGAAGAAGCATTAAAAAAGCTGGAAAACTATTTTCCAGAATTAATATTTTTATCTGCTGTGCTTCCAAAAGTTAGAACTGCAGAAGTTATAAAATTCATAAAATCTAAACCAGAGTTGAAAAATGCAAAGGTTGTGCTCTTAGCTACGGGAATAAAAGACGATGCCATTGAAACAGAAAAAAAGAAAAAAGCTGTAGATGATATTTTATGCAAACCCTTTTCAGAAACAAAAATAATTGAATGTATGGAACAATTAGCACCACCACCACCCCCTCCCCCTCCAAAAGAAGAAAAAAAGGAAGGAATTTTAGACCTTCTTCCAAAGGAAGAAAAAAAGCTTACCTCTGAAGATCTCTTTGGCGATTTTATAGGAGAAAAAAAATCTGAACCAAAAATAGAAAAAGTAGAAAAAAAGGAATCTGTCGATAACCTTTTGCATAAAACTCTATCTGAAGTTGGGGCACCAAAGCCAAAAAAAACAGAGGTATTTCCAAAGGTTGAAACAGATATAGATAAAAAATTGTCTGAGACCTTATCGGGAATCCAAATTCCAACAAAGACAAAAAAAGTTCCTCCTCCTCCAAAAGTTGAAGAAAAATTAGAAGAAAAACTAAAGGAAGAAAAGATAGTTGAGTTTCCTACAGAGAAATTGCCTTTAGTGGAAGAAGTTAAAGTTGAAGAAAAAAAGAAAGAAGAAGAATTACCACCAGAGGAAAAAGGGGAAAGGTTTGGAAATTATATATTAATAGAAAAACTTGGTACTGGGGGAATGGCTGAAATATATAAAGCCAAAATGGAAGGAGTTGAAGGCTTCCAGAAGCTTGTAGCAATTAAAAAAATCTTGCCCCAATTTACACATAATAAGGACTTCACAACAATGTTTATTGATGAAGCAAAAGTTGCAGCTCAACTTTCCCATAGAAACATTGTTCACATTTATGATTTAGGAAAAATTGAAAATAGCTATTTTATTGCAATGGAATATGTGGAAGGGACTGATTTAAGAAAGATTTTACATGAAGAAAGAGAAAAGGGAAGAATACTTCCCATACCAATTTGCCTCTTTATAGCAATCCAAGTTGCTTCAGCCCTTGATTATGCCCATCATAAAAAAGGAGCAGATGGAAGCGATTTAAATATTGTCCATAGAGATGTAAGTCCACAAAATATTTTAATTTCAAAGGATGGGGAAATAAAAATTTGTGATTTTGGAATAGCAAAAGCAGCTTCTAAGGCATCCCACACAAGAGCAGGTTCTTTAAAAGGAAAGTTACAATACATGTCTCCCGAACAAGCATGGGGAAAACCAGTAGATTACAGATCTGATATATTTTCCTTAGGAGTTGTTTTATATGAAATGCTTACGGGAAAACATCTTTTTGAAGGAGATAGTGAAATTTCAATTTTAGAAAAAGTGAGAAACCCAAAAGTTGAACCCATTTCAAAGTATCTTAAGGAATATCCAAAGGAATTGGAAGACATAGTTACAAGGGCTTTAAAAGAAGATCCTCAAGAAAGGTTTCAAGATGCTAACTCTTTCAAAAAGGAAATGGAAGAAATTCTTTTAAGATATGAACCAAGGGTTACAGAAAAGACAATTTCCGAATACTTAGAGTTTTTAGAAGGGACAAAGGAAAAATTCCTTGAATTTAAATGCAAACCCCCTAAAAAAGAAGAAAAAGTGGAAGAAAAACCTAAGGAAAAAGTTGAAGAAGCAAAACCAATAGAAATACCCAAAGAAGAAAAAATTCCAGAAAAGGAAATAACTCCATTAAAACCCCCTGAAATAAAAATGCCAAAAAAGAAAGTTCCCGTATTATTAGAAGAAACTACAAAGGAAAAAAAGTTTCCTCTATGGACAATTGGAGCTGCTTTGGCTGTTGTTTTAATTATTGTTGGAATTTTTATCTTTTCTGGAGGAAAGAAAGGACCAGCAAAAAAAATATCTGAACCAATTAAAGTAGAAGAACAAGTTCCTGAAACTCCTTCACCCCCTGAAGAAATTCCAAAAGAAGAGGAAAAGGCATTAGAAGAACCAAAAAAAGTGGAAACAAAACCAACAATTGAACCAGTAAAAGAAGAAAAAAAAGTAGAGGCACCTAAAAAAGTTGAGGAACCAAAGAAGATAGAAGAAGAACAAGAAAAGACAAAAAAATTAGTTGAAGAAACTATACCAGAAAAAAAAGAAACAATTGAAGAAATTAAAAAGGAGGAACCTTCAATTGAAGCACCTCCTCCACCTCCTCCACCTCCTCCAATGGTTGAAGAAAAAAAGGAACCAGAAAAAAAAGAAACACCTGAAGAGCCCCAAAAACCAAAATATAAAACAGGTGACTTTGTAGACCCAGGAACCCCAGGATTGGTTGCACCAAAAACTATAAGTAAAGCCACTCCAGCTTATCCTCCAATAGCTAAGATCCAAAGGATTGAAGGAAAAGTGGATGTAAGAGTTTTAGTTGATGAAAATGGAAATGTCATCGAAACAAAAGCTATCTCTGGGCACACAACCCTTAGGATAGAATCAGAAAAAGCAGCAAAAAAAAGCAAATTTATTCCTGCAGAAATTGATGGAGTAAAAGTTAAAACTTATTTTACTTTATCTTTTGAGTTTAAATTATAAGGAGGGTATTATATGGCTTTAAGTGAAGAAAAGAAAAGGTATTACCAAACAATTCTTGAAAACACAAGAAAAGAAATTGAAGAGGTAGATGCAGAAATTGAAGAAGAACTTGCAAAAGTAAAAGAAAGATTGGCAGAATTACAAAATGCAAAAAAGGCAGCTAAACAAATGTACGCAGCTGCATGTGCAAGATTGGGGATACCAAATGATTTAGAAGAAGAGGGCGAAGAAAGCGAAGCTTAAAAATATCTTTTTACTATGTTTATTCCTTACGAGTAGCGTAGGTTTTGGGGAAAGAATTGTAAGCTGCTCGCCAAATATTACAGAAATTTTGATAAATCTTGGGTATTCCAATGAAATAGTTGGAGTATCTTCCTTCTGTCCCTTAAACAAACCAAAGGTAGCAGATAAGAAGATAAATTGGGAAGAACTCCTAAAACTTAAACCAACCTATGTTTTTATGTTAAAATCCCAAGCCACAAAAAAAGGATTAAAGATCTTAGAAAAATTGAAGATAAAAATAGGTACCTACTCTTTTGAAAATTTAAAAAGTATCCCCTTTTCTGCAATGGATATGGCAAACCTTTTGGGAGACAAAAAAAGGGGGAGGGAGATATTTAAAAAATTTATGAAGGATTTAAAAAATCTGCCAAAAGTAAAAACCAAAAGAGTTTTATACATAATTTGGCAAGAACCTTTTATAGTTTCAACAAATTCAAGTTATATTGGAGAAACCCTTCAAATTATGGGTTTTGATGTTTTCCCAAAAAATAAAAGGGATTTCATAAAGGTTTCTTTAGAAGAAATCTTTAATTTAAAACCAGATATTATTTTCATTTCTGATGATATGCCTAAAATAAATAATTTAATATTAAAAAACATAAAGACCTTTCCTCTTCCATCCAATATAATCAATAGACCAACCTTGATCTTTTTTAAACCCCTATATAACTTAAAAAATGAAATTTTCTTTAATTAAAACTTTAATCCTTTTTATTGTTTTATTAATTATCTTTTCCTTATTAAATATTCTCTTAGGACCTTATCCAATCTTAAAGGGGTTAATTTCAAAGGATCCAATTTCCTTGGAAATAATTTTAGAACTCAGGTTACCTCCCTTAATTTTAGCTTTATCCTGTGGAACTCTTTTAAGCTTATCTGGAGCAATTTTTCAATCAATTCTTTCAAATCCCCTTGCAGATCCTTACATTTTAGGGGTTTCTGGCGGAGCTGCTTCCTTTATTTTACTCTCAAACCTTTTAAAAATTCCTCAACAATTTCCTTACACTTTTATTTTTTCTTTCTTTGGAGCTACCCTTAATGCTTTTCTTGTTTATTTCTTATCTATAAAAGAAGGAAAAATTAAAACAATAAATTTAATTTTAACGGGAATTATCTTGAATGCTTTTTATTCTGCCTTTATTTTATTTTCAATGGCACTTTTAGAAACCTTAGAATTAAACCGTTTTATCTTTTGGATGATGGGAAACTTTTATGAAAGGACCTTGAAGGAAAGCTTATTTCTCCTAATTCTTACAATATTATTTATAATTCCCCCATTGATTTTTCATAGGGGATTTGATTTAATAACCTTAGGACAAGAGACCGCTTCCTCTTCTGGACTTCCTTCAAAAAACTTTTTAATATTTTCTTATCTTAATGCCTCCCTTTTATCTGGTTTATCTGTATCCTTTGTAGGAGTAATTGGCTTTGTAGGACTTATAATTCCAAACTTAGTAAGGATACTTTTTAGTCAAAAACACAGTATATTACTTCCCCTTTCAATCTTTTCAGGTGCCCTATTCTTAATAATTTCAGATACAATAACAAGGTTTAAATTTTTTCAAAATGTTCCTGTGGGTGCAATTTCAGCTATGGTTGGGGTACCTTTTTTTATATATATATTAAAAAGAAATGGAAGCTCTTAATGTAGAAAAAATCAATTTTTCTTATCCAAAGAAAAATTCTTTCAAAATAGTAGATATTTCCTTTTCTTGTAGTGGTGGTAGCATAATTGGAATAGCTGGTCCTAATGGATGTGGAAAATCCACATTATTAAAAATTATATCGGGAATTGAAAAACCCCTTGAAGGAAATGTTTACCTTTTGGGAAAAAAATTATCCAAATACAATTCCATGGAAAAATCAAAAATTTTAAGATGGTTTGGACAATGGGAAGAAAAGCCAATCCCCTATAAAGTATTGGATTATATAAAAATTGGTTTATTTCCAAAGATTGGTTTTTTTGGAAGCCCTTTAAAAGAAGACGAGGACAGAATTAAAGAAATCTTATCCTTCTTTGACTTAAATAATAAATTAAATTGGTATATTGATAATTTAAGTGGGGGAGAAAAAAAAATTATCCAAATCATTTTTTGCCTTGTCTCTAATCCAAGGATCTTAATCCTTGATGAACCCTTTGTCCATTTGGATCCAATTCATTTAAAAAATTTAATTTCTTTAATAAAAAAAGAAAAAGAAAAGGGAAAATTGATAATAATTTCAAGCCATGAATATAACCTTTTAAAATTTATTTCTGATGAGATTCTCCTCTTATCAAAGGGTTTAATGCTAATCTATGAAAAGCCAGAAAAAATACCCCTTTCCCTTTGGGAAAAAACCTTTGGTGTTCCTTTCCTAAAAGAAAAAATAAAAGGTAAAATACAAATGATCCCTGATATATTTTAATTTTTTAAATCAATCTTTTTTCTTAAAATTATCCTTTGAAAAGGGTTTAAAATTAAAACTCTTAGCTAAAATTTTTCATCCAATTCCTACATAAATAAAAATTTAAATAAAATATTATTTTTATCCTTTCAAATTTCAATATTTCCTGCAAAGGGGCAACTTTTACATTTTCCCCTTTCTCTTAAACTGACAATATCTATTACAATCACATCCTAATTTCTTTTCCAACTTTGTATACGGAAGAATTATTGATTCAATATTATACTCATTCTTTCCTAAGGAAAGTTTTTCTGCTGCTTTATTTATAAAAAATACATAACGAAAAGGCTTTTTATAGCATTCCCTTGCCCCATGAACTATAATAATTATAAAATTGCTTTATCCCTTCATCTTTTTCCCTTATTAAGGGCATCTTCATTTTTTAAAATCTCTCCCTCTTCTATTTTTAAATATAAGTTAAATCACAAGACAATTCAAATTCATAATTCTTTTCATTGATTTCAAACTTCATTACCATCCTTTGCTCTATTTCTGTATCTTTTAGCTTCCTCAACTTTCCTTTCCTCTGCTAACAGTTGAATGCTGCATCAATACTTTCAGGATCTCTTTCTTCATAAATTACCATATAATCCTTATTATTTAATATATAAGTATCACTATGATTAGTAGGATAAGGATTATATTTTGTCAAAATAATTCCATTACCTATAACTGCTCCCTTATCATCCATTATTATATATATTTGCCTAGTTATATCTCTGTATTGGAAGGCAAAATAAAAAACATGGATAGGGTTAAAATTTTTTTGAAAACCCCTTTTATTTTATTAGGGGCATCTACTGCAACAATCATAATAGCCTTGCCTCTCTTTATCATTTCTATGTATATAAGAACAAGAGGAATCACAATCTGATTTATTAGTGCAATAGATATAACAATCTCTTTCATAGATAGGCCATTGGCATCTATCAACCCAAACACCACCTCCAGGTGATGAAAGTTTTAGCTGAACCCAATACTATAACCAAGGAGGCATAAGTCCAAGGGGATCAATTTTATTTATAGGATTATTTGAAGAATATTCATAGTAATTTTCATTTTCATTAAAAATCAAATCCCTTTGATTAAACTTTCTTAAAAAGGGATTGTAGTTTCTCTTCTCATTAAAATAAAAAATATTTACAGGATTATTTTTCATTTCAAAACCGCCCTTGTGCTAAAAGGTATAAATAATAAAAAATGCCACTAAAAGAAAAGCAAAATAATATTAAAAAAATTATAATAAAAGGTATAATAATTGCTATCCAGGTTTTTATATTATATGCATTTTTTAAACCAGTTCCCACGAAGAAAAGGGAGGTAATAAAACCCAATATTGATCCAATTATAGGAATTGTGTTCAATAAAAATCCAGAATAGGAAAAACATACTATCTTTGATGTCATTTCTATGCTTTTATCTTTAATATTAAAAATTGCCAACATTAGGTGGAGAATACATATAAAAAATATCAAAGAAATAAATAATAACAACATTGAAGAAATAAACTCCAAAATATAAGAAATTAAATCTTTTTCTTTAAAAACTACCTTTTTATCTTGATTTTCCATTTTACCAACAAATCTTGATAAGGAGATATTAAAGATATCTTCCCAAAAGAAATTAAAAAAACTCAAAATTTAATACACTTCGTTTTGCCAACCACTATTGAGTAACCATGTCTTTCGACGTATGCGGTTGTCGTTTCGACAACAAGGTATATAGCATCGAAACATATAATTAGTTAGGTATGTAATATTGGATTGTGAAATAAAGTTA
>FWPU01011209.1_pt1 | contig 12714 bp, 6 predicted proteins | sample 2228361 | NCBI WGS metagenome assembly FWPU01 (sample SAMEA103939777, study PRJEB20133) | metagenome | reverse complement strand
GACTCGAGGAGGCGCAGCAACTGGCCGACGAAGCCTCGCAGCTCGACCCCACCCACGTGGCTTGCTACCACCTCCGCGGCGACCTGTGCCAGGCCCGCGGACAGTTGCCCCTGGCTCGCGACGCATACCGGGCGGCCATCCGGCTGTCGGTGGACGACGATTACGCCATCAACCAGTTGCTCGCCTGCTGCGACACGCTGGCGCAGCGCCGCGAAGCGCTGCAGTTCGTCGAGTCGGAACTGGTCCGGCAGGTGGTCTATGGCCAGGGGTTGCTGGCCTTTCGCCACCATGCCCACACGGTGCTCGAGCCGGAGGAACTGCTGGCGTCGCTGCGGCAGGCGCTGGAAGTGCGTCCCGACCTGTGGCACGCCTGGTCGGCGTGCGTGCAGCAGCTCATGTCGATGGAACGCCTGGACGAGGCCCGCCGCCTGGCCGAGGATGCCGCGCAGCGGTTCCCGCTGCTGCCCCGCGTGTGGCTCGACCTGGCCGACGTCTGCGGCGCGCAGCGCGACCTGGAGGCCCAACACGCCGCCCTGCAGTCGGCGTACCGGATCAATCCGGCCTGGAGCGAGGCGGCGCGGGCGCTGGCCACGGTGCATCGGCAGCGCGGCGACTACGAGGCGGCCCGCGCCATCCTGGAGCTGGCCGTCCAGCGCGATCCGTCCAGCGCCGTCAACTACGGCTTTCTGGCCGAAGTGCTGTGGGAAACCGGACATCGCGAAGCCGCGCTGCAACAAATCGAACGCGCCGTGCAGCTCGAACCAGGCTACAACTGGGCCTGGGACCAATTGCGCACCTGGGCCAGCGAACTCGGCCAGCCCGACCGGACCGAACAGGCTGCCCGGCAACTGGTCGCCCGGAAGCCCGGCGCTGTCGGCTCCTGGCTCACGCTGGCCCGCGTGCTCCCGGACGAATCGCTCGATGAGCGCCTGCAAGCACTGGATCGGGCCATCGCCCTGGATCCGCGCTGCGTGGACGCCTACGACGAACGCGCCCGGCTGCTGGGGCTGGCCGGCCGGTACGACGAGGCCCGCGACGCCTGCACCCCCCGCGGCGTGTGGCCCGAACAACTCCCCGCCAAGCTGCAGGTGCGTTCCGCTTGGGTCCAGTGGATGCGCGGCCAGCGCGACGCGGCGGTACCCGCCCTGCGGGAAGCGCTGCAGGCCGACCCCGGCCTGTACGGCGGGTGGTGGATGGTGGCCGACTGGGCCGAGGAGCTGCAGCGTGCCGACGTGTACTTGGAGGCCGCGCAGCGCATGGTCCAACTGGAGCCGTACCACGAAACGGCGCTGGGCTATTACGGCCATGCGCTGGCCGTGAACGATCGTCCCGACGAAGCGCGGACCTTCTTCCAGCGTGCCTTCACCATCCAGCCGCGCTACGTGTTCGCCGGCGCCTGGCTGTTCGACCTGCAAATGCAACACGGGGACCTGCAAGCCGCCGGCGAAACCCTGCAGCAGTTGCAGGCACTGGACGACGGCCCGTTCATCCTCGCCCGCGCGATCCAATGGCACGCCCGGCGGGGCGAGCTTGCGGATGCCCTGGACCGCCTGCACCAGCTTTGCCGCCTGCCGGCCGACAACGACTGGCCCGTGCAAACCGCGCTGGACGCGCTGCGCCAGGCCGATGCCATCGATGAGGGCCTGGCCGTGCTCGAGTCGGCCATCCAGCAGGACAACGGCGTACAACCGGAAATTAGCTGGCACTGGGCGTCGTGGCGGACCCGCCTCGGCCACCCGCCCAGCAAGGAACTGCTGATGTCCCTGGCCGCTCAAGGGCCCTCGGGCGAACGCGCGGTGCAGGGATACTTCGACGGCTTATTGGAGCAGCGGCGCGCCAAGCACGCGCTATCGTTCGTGCAGCGCAACCGGCACTGGCTCCGCAGCCGGACCTACACCTGGGGCACGGTGGCGTGGTTGTACACCGCCACGCGGCAGTGGGGGCCAGCCTATCGCTGGTGCCGCAATTGGCGCGATTATCCCGATGCCCTCCCCTGGATGCTCGTCAACGTGGCCGAGGCGTTTCGCGCCGTGCGCCGCGACGCGCAGGGTGCCGAAGTCAGCCGCCACGCGCTGAGCCTGCCCGAAGACCACGGTTGCCATCTGCACCGCCTGTGGCTGGCCAGCGACCTGGTCCGGCAGGGCCAGTACCAGCAAGCGTCGGAACTGGTCGCCACGCTCGCGCCGGCTTCGCTGGACGTGGATTACACGTTCATGTACACGCTGCTGTGTTGCGACCTGGAAATGGCCACGGCCCCCACCGAGCAGCGGGAAGCCCTCTTCGCCCGCCTGCGACAGACGGTCGATGAACTGGTCCGCGAATATCCCAATCTGCGTAGCGAGCCCGCCCGGTACCGCTTCCTGTGCTTCAGCCGGAGGCTGCTGGCGCGGTGCGCAGGCACCTGGGGGGCACGCTGGTGGGCGTACCGGCCGCGACTTATGGTCTGAGGCTGCAGACGGCCGTGCCGCCGACATCCGGCCGGGCGGCGACGCACGCCGCTTGTTCGCCGGCTCCACGGGCCGCGCAACCTGGCCAGTGCCAAGTGGCGAAACCTTGCCCCGGCGCCACGGTTACATTCTATACACGCCGGCAATCACCGCCGCCTGCGGCAGGCACCGCAGACGGTTCGGCGCTGATCGACCCATCACGCGTTGCAGGAGAACATGCCATGACCCGACCACTTGCCGTGCTCCTGGGACTGCTCGTACTTGCCTTGACGGTTGGCGCGGCGATGGCCCAGGACCCGCCGCGCGATGCGCAACGTCCGCAGCCGGCGGCGGACCTGTTCGGGCGGCTGGACGCCAACGGCGACGGCGTCGTCACGGCCGACGAGATTCCGGAACAGCGCCGCGGCTTCTTCGAGCGGCTGCTGCGCACGGCCGACCGCAACGGCGACGGCAAGCTCACCAAGGAGGAGTTTGCTGCGGCCCAGGGCGACCGTCCGCGCCGCGACAGCGATCCGCACCGCCCGGAGCCTTCCGACCGCCCGGCAACTCCGCCGCCGGGTTTCAATGTCGAAGACTTCTTCCGCCGACTGGATCGCAACAGCGACGGCAAGATCGGTGCCGACGAAGTCCCCCAGGGGCAGCCCGGCGAGTTCATCAAGCGCCTTATCCAGCGCGCTGACCGCGACGGCGATGGGGCGGTCACGCTGGAAGAAGTGCGGGCTTTGGCTCCGCAGGTGCTGCCGCCGCGCGGGGGGAATCCCTTGTTCGCCGCGCTGGATCGCAACGGCGATGGCAAGATCACGGCCGATGAGCTTTCGTCGGCTGCGGAGATCCTCAAGCAACTGGACCGCGACGGCGACGGTGCCATCAGCCTCGAAGAGGCGGCGCCGCGCTTCGCCGGCCCGGGGGCGGGCAATCCCTCAGAGCTGCTGCAGCGCCTGCGGGCGGCCGATCGCAACGGCGACGGAAAACTGAGCAAGGAAGAAGTCCCCGAACCGCTGCGGCCGGTGTTCGAGCGCATCGACCGCAACGGCGACGGCGTGCTGGATGCCGACGAACTGCGTGCGGCAGCCGAGCGCTTCCGCCGCGGTGCGGGAGACAATCGCGAGTAGCCAGGCACGTCGGCCCGATGCTGCGCATCGTCCCGCACTCACTGGCCGGCGGGGCGCGAATGCGACCATGTCCCCCAGCACAGGCACCGGGCAGCATTGAGCACCGCGCGGTCGCGTGCCAGCACAGGATCTGCGTGACGCCGAGCAACGCGACTTGCATCCCGCGGCGGGTCGTCCGGCACTCTTGCCGGTCGACCCGCGCAGGTTGCGCCATGGCACGGGGCGGTTCCCAGGACAAGCCGTTGTGCGGATACGGTCGCGGGCCTACACTGGCGGACATCGGTACGTCGCCGGGGCAGTCGATTCTCTCACCCAGGAGGCCGCGATGATCTCTCGAACCGTTCTTGCTTGCGCGGCGTTGGCGTTGTCGGTGCTGCTGGTTGCGGGGCAGCCCTCGGCCCAGGCGGCCGACGAAGACGTGGTGGCCAAGATGGAAGCCAGCCGCATCGAGCGCATTCTGGAAGACTTCGGGCTGGAGTACGAAGAACTGGACAACGGCGTGTACACGTTCCGCATCGAGGGGCTCAAAGTGGCCCTGTTCAACAAGGGCGAAACCATGCAGCTTTATGCCGGCTTTTCCGGCCGCAAGGTGACCCTGTCGCGGATCAACGAATGGAACAAGGGGAAACGGTTTTCCCGGGCCTATCTGGACGACGACAACGACCCGGTGATCGAGGCGGATATCGAGCTGACCGGGGGCGTCACCGAGCGCAACGTCAAGGAATGGATGAAGACGTTCGCCGTTTCGCTCACCACGTTCAAGAAGCACATCGAGTAGCCGCGGCCGGACATGCGGGTGCTGCGCCGCTTTACGCGGCCGCAGTGCGCCGCTGCCGTGGGCATGCCGCATCGGGGCACGGCGCGTCGGGGCACGGCGCATCGGGGGACGGCGGATCGGGGGACGCCGCATGGCGGCGCACCCGAGGCGCCTGGCGGACCGCGGCCGCGCCTCGGTGCCTACAGCCGCACCACCGTGCGGCCGCGCGGAAGATCGAAGCACAACATCACCGATCCCTCCTGGCGGTGGAACGTGCCGGCCGCCAGTTGTAACGGCCCGGCCACTTCCTTCAGCGTGCGCGTGCGCCCATCCTGCTCCACAACGGGCACGGCATGGGGCGCAGCGGCGACCGCAATGGTGAAGTCGGGGCTGGCAAACGGGGCCGTCAGCACGACTTCCCGCTCGCGGTACTCGATCCGCGTCAGCTCCTTGGCCGCCCAGTAGCGGGCAATTTCGCTTGTCTTCATCCACCGCAGGTTGTCGTAGCGCTGGTGCAACCGGCGGACGACTTCCTGGAAAATGCGGAAGCCCAGCTCCTCGCCGTTGTAGTAGATGCCGGGCCAGTGACAGACCAGCACAGCCGGTTCGCCGCGCTGGATCACCTGCGGCAGACGGCCCCCCTGCAGGTCGGGCGTAATGAACCGGTCCACCGAGCCGGGGGTCAAGCCGTCCCAGCCGCCGAACCAGTCTCCCGTGCAGCCGATGATCGACACCACGCAGCGGGGATCGTCGGTTTCCAGACCGGAGGCGTATTCCACGCGCGGCGCCACGCTGCGGTCGTCGGTGTACAGGTGCCGGAAGTAGTGCGGGATCTCCACGCGAAACACGTCGCGGCACGATTCCAGCGTGGCCTGTGCCAGTTCGGGCAGCGCGCGGTTGCCGAATCCGCCCGGCGTGGTCACCCCCTCGCACGGCAACCCCGCGTTCTTCAGCAGGCGCAGCGCGTAGCTGAGGTAGTCGGCCAGCTCGTCGGTGCTGCGGCCGACGCTCCAGCCCCAGTTCTCCATGTAGTCGGCGGTGCGCTCCGGATACGGCCGCCCGGTCCGCGTGTCGATCACCCAGGTGTGGGTCACCATCTCGGGGTGGATGTCCCAGTCGGGCATGAGGAAGTCGCGCACCAGGGCGATGCTCTGCTCCAGTTCGCGGCGGGTCCAGCCGGGCATCTCGCGGTCGATCCACCCGACCAGCGCCGGATACGGCACGACGCTGTACTTCCCCTTCACGCCGTGCTCGCGGCACCACTGGCCGAAGCGGCGGACGAAGGCGTCGGGGATCTCCCGCGGCAACTTGCGCCAGTCCTGCCGGTAGCGGTCGGGAAACACCTCGGCGAACTGCGGAATGCAAAAATGCGCCAGATTCACCAGGCATGTCGAGTCGTCGATGATCAAGCTCAACGGCACGCGGTTGCGGGGATTGAGCACCCGCACCTGCGGCGCTTGCGGCGGACGCTGGCCGGGGAGCTGTGCCAGGGCCTCGGCGTACCGCCAGCCGAACATCGCGGCCGCGGCACCGCCGGCGCTGCGTTGCAAGAAACGGCGGCGGGAGATCGGCGTGGCGCGACTCATGGGATTCCTCACTGACCTGGCGGACCTTTGCCCGCCAACTGCGGCGGTCAGCATGGAGCATGCTATCGCGGCGGGCAGCGTCGCGCATGCGATCGCGGCGGGCAACGTGCCGCATCCGCTTCGCATGCGGCCGGCTTACAGCGGTCGGCGCGAAGCCGCCGCCGCCCGGCGGCCGGCAGCGCGCGGCGGCGACACACGACCGGTGCAACTCGTCGCCGCCTGGCGATGCCGCGGAACTCCACACGCAACGCGGTGCAAGCGGCGTGGCTTCAACGCCCCACGATGTATCCCAGCGGATCGACCTCTTCGCGCAACAGTTGGAGCTGCTCACGGCTGGGCTGCGGCGTCGTGCCCAGCGGCTCGCGGACCAGCAGCTCGAAACCGGTGCGGCCGCGCACCTCGTCCAGCGTTACCCCCGGGTGGAGGCTCTCGACCTGCATGCGTTTGGTGGCGTCGTCGAAGCCCAGCACGGCCAGATCGGTAATCACCTTGTACGGGCCGGAGCCTGCCGGCAGTCCGGCGGCCTCGCGGGCCCCGGGGCCGGTGAGATAGCCGGGCGTGGTGATGAAATCGACGCGCTCGACGAACCGCCGCGGGTCGTGCTGGGTGATGACGATCGTCCGCCAGCACAGCGAGCCCAGGTCGTTGGCGCCGCCGCTGCCGGGGAGGCGGACCTTGGGGCGGTGATAGTCGCTGCCGATGATCGTGGAGTTGAGATTGCCGTAGGCGTCGATCTGCGCCCCGCCCAGGAACGTGTAATCGATCATGCCGCGCTGGCAGGTCTCCATGATGTCGATCATGCTGGTGGCGGCCAGGCCGCGGTAGAACGTCCGCGAATCGCCCACGCTGATCGGCATCCGCGGCAGCAGCGGCCCGATGCCGCCGGCCTCGAACAACAGCGTCAGCCGCGGTGCCACGGTATGCTGGGCCAGCATGGCGGCGGCGCACGGCACGCCTGTGCCCACCACGACGGTGGCGCCGTCTTCCAGCATGCGCGATGCCGCGCAGATCATCAGTTCGATGGGCTTGTACATGGCCATCGCCATCGGCGGGTGCCATCACGGGACGCCGGCGCTGCCTGCTGCAGCACATCGGACGCAGCCGCCCACTTCGGTTGGGGGCCCAACGCCCACCCAGCGGACCGCCAGCCGTTCACGCGGCCGCCGGCTCCAACCCCGACAGCGTCCCCGTGCTGGAGCCGAACCGGTCGGTCTCGATCCCCAGTTGCTGCAGCATGCTCACGTACAGGTTGCACAACGGCGGGTTCCGCTCCGGGTCGAACGCCAGGTATTGCCCGTGCTTGAAGCCGCCGCCGGCCAGCAGGACGGGCAGGTTCTTGCTCCAGTGCCGGCTGGCGTCCCCCAGGTTGCTGCTGAAAAACACCATCGTGCGATCCAGCAGACTGGCCCCTTGCTCCTGCGTCTGCTTGAGCTTCGCCAGGAAGTCGCGGAGCGTCTTCATCTTCTCCAGCTCCACGGTCTTCAACTGCGCCAGCTTCGTCGGGTCTTTGCCGTGGTGCGACAGGTCGTGGTGCCCGTACGTGATCCCCGGAATCGGCGGCACGCCGCTGGTGCCCAGCATGTTCATGGTCACCAGCCGCGTCGAATCGGTCTGCAAGGCCAGGTGGATCAGGTCGAAACAGGCCCGCGCCTTGCCCGCCACGTCGGTCGGATTGGCCACGTTCGGCGGCGGCGGTCGGTCGACCTTCGGCTTGGGGCGCTGCGACCACTCCTCGTGTCGGGCCAGCCGCTGCTCCAGCTCGCGGACGCTGGTGAAGTACTCGTCGAGCTTGTCGCGGTCCTGCGCGCCGAGTCCCTGCTGCAGCCGCCGCGCCTGTTCGCCTACCACGTCGAGAATGCTCCGGCCGTCGCGCATCTGGCGGAGTTGGGCCTGCACTTCGTCGGGCCGGCCATCGAGGAACAGCCGCGCGAACACGCGCGACGGGCTCGTTTCCGAGGGCACCTGCGCTCCGCTGCGCGTCCACGACAGCCCGAACCCCTCGCACGACAGGGCCAGGCTGGCAAACCGCGTCTGGTCGCCGATGTGCTCCGCGGCGAGCTGGTCGAGCGAAATGCTGTTGCGAAACCCGGCCCGGTTTTCCGGGTGCGGCGCCGCCGTCAGGAAACTGAAGATCGAGTCGTGGCTGTTCCCCACGTCCGGATGCGACAAGCCGGAAATGACCGTGAAATCGCGGCGAAACTCCTGCAACACCTCCAGATAAGGCGACAACGGATAATCGCTCCCCGGCTGCTGCGGGAAGAAGTTCGGCGCATGCAGCCCCAGCGGCGTGCAGATGCACACCATCCGCCTGGGTGCCGGTGCCGTCGCCCCGCGGGCGCTGCGCGGGGCCAGCGCCTCCAGCCACGGCAAGGCCAGCGACACGCCGGCCACCTGCAGCGCACGACGCCGGGTCATGGCATACGTCATGGCAGTTTCCTCAGTGCAATGCCTCGGCCGAGCCGGCGATGACGCGCCGCCTCGACCAGCCGGGGCCTACTTGGATTGGAACAACGGGCTCTGCACCACTTCGTGGATCAGCGACCGCAGCCCATAGTCCTGCGGCCGGACCCGCTCCACGATCGCCTCCAGGGCGGGCCGGTCGGCCGGCGTGGGGGCCGCACCGGTGGCGTACGTCATCAGCCGCGTGGTCAGAGCCAGCACGATCGGCCGTTCGTACTCGGCCAGCAGCAACTGTTTGAATTCGTCGACGTTGGCAAACGGCTTGCCGTGGAAGGTGTCCGCCGCGTCGACAGCGGGCCCTTTGAGGTACGGCATCCGCCGGCCGCCGGCGACCACCGGCTCGCCGCGCCCCGTGGTGCGGTAGTGCTCCCGGTAGCCCCCGATGCAATCGAAGCTTTCCAGGGCAAAACCCGGCGGGTCGATCCGCGCGTGGCAGCTTGCGCAGCTCACGTCCGCGCGGTGCCGCGCCAACTGCTCGCGAATCGTCGTGGCTCCCCGAATGTCCGGCTCCAGGCCCGCCACCCCTTCCGGCGGCGGCGAGGGGGGCGTCCCCAGGATCCGGTCCAGCACCCAGGCGCCGCGGAACACCGGCGAGGTGGTGGTGCCGTTGGCCGTCACCTTGAGCACCGCGGCCATCGTCATCACGCCGCCGCGGTGGCTACCCGGCGGCAGATCGACCCGCCGCAACTCCCACCCCTGTACGCCGTCGATGCCATAGTGCTCTGCCAGCCGTTGGTTGAGCATCGTGAAGTCCGAGGCCACGAAATGCCGCACGCTCAGGTCGTTGCGCAGTACCTCGTCGAAGAACCGGTGCGCTTCCTGCACCATCGACACCTTCAACAGGTCATCGAACTCCGGGTACAGGATGTGGCTGGGGCGCGTGAAATCGATGTCTCGCAGACCCAGCCACTGGTCCACAAAGTTCTCCGTCAGTGCCGCCGCCCTGGGGTCGCGCAGCATCCGCTCCACCTGGCCGCGCAGCACCTCCGGGCGGGACAGGTCCCCCTGCTCGGCCAGCGTGAGCAGTTCGTCGTCGGGCATTGTGCTCCACAGGAAGTACGACAACCGGCTGGCCAGGGCGAAATCGTCGAGCTTCCCCGGCCGTTCGCGGAGGAACAGGAAATCCGGCGACACCATCACAGCCAGCAATCCGACCCGCACCGCCTGTTCGAACGAGTGCCCCTGGCGGAGCTTCGCCTTGACCAGCTCCAGATACGGCTCGATGTCGTCGTCGCTCACCGCCCGGCGAAATGCCCGCCGCGCGAAGCGCCGCAGGATCTGCTCGGCGTCCACTTCGGGCTGTTGCGACACCACCTCCACGCGGTTGCGGAAGCCGTACACCGGTGCCGGCGCCTGGGGCAGATCGCCCCACAAGCGGCGATGGCTCTCCGGCGGCCACGTCTCGTGCAGCGGCCCTTCCACCTCGATCCATTGCACGGCCAGCCCCGGACCGTCGTATGCGTCGGCCCCCACCCGATTGACCACCTGCGACGCAGCCAGCCCGTAGGGCAGCAGCCGGATCGTACTGCGCGCTTCCAGATGCTCGACGAACTCGATGACCGTGGGCCGGTCGGCCGCCGCGTCGAAATAGCCCACCAGGCGGTTCTGGGTTCCCATTAACATCGGCCCGGCGTCGATGCGCACCGTGGCTGGCTTGCCGCCAGTCTGGAAGGCGTAGGCCGAAATCCGGAACCGGTACCACCCGCGATCCGGCGGATAGAACCCCGTCAGGACGATCGCTTGCCACGGCGAGGACGAGAAGCACACCACGGCGTCGTCCAGGAACCGGTACACGCGCTCGGTGGTCGTCTGCACCTGCCGCTGGTCTTTCAGGCCCATCCGTTTGTGGACTCGCGAGGGCTGCGGACCGTTGGCCGTGGCCACGTCCAGCGCCTTGTCGGCCGCCTCCAGGTACCGCTCCATCAGGAACGACGACGTGTGCAGGGCCTCCCCCACGTTGTCGAATCCGGCTGCTGACGTGTCCTCGGGCAATAGGTCCCGCAGGTCGACCTGCACGCCGAGCAGGTCGCGTACCGTGTTCTCATATTCCACGCGGTTGAGGCGGCGGGCGACCGTGCGGCCGTCTCGTTCGCGCTGGAGTCGGTCGGCCGCCTCGACCTGTGCAGCGATCCAATCCGACAACGTGCCCACGTCCTGCGCCGCCGGGCGGGGTTTCTCTTGCGGCGGCATCTCCCCGGCCTGCACACGCCGCAGGACCTTCAGCCATTGTTGCCGGGTTGCGGGCTGGGCGAAGTCGGCATCCAGGCGATCCAGCCGCAATTCGCCCTGCGGTTGTTCCCCCGAATGGCATTCCAGGCAGTGCCGCGCCAGCAGGGCACGGATCGGGCCGGGAGCTTCCGCGGCGCGCGGCTCCGGAGTTGTGTGCCCCTGCGCAGCAGCGGCGCAGGCCAGCGCGCCAAGGATGGCAGCCGCAGCCAGCAACCGGACCACGCCAGCGGCACTCAGCAACCAGCCGATGCCGCCAGCCGCCGGGCGACGTACCACACCATGGGCGGCAGATGGGCAGCTTGGTAAGCTCATACAGCGTTTCCTGCGGTGGGCCGAGGTTGGGCCCGCCTGGCACGGTTGCTCGGTGCGGTGCCGCAGGGCGTCCCGCGCATCGCGGGCGCCGCGTCCGACGGCACGCGGCCTGGCGGTTCCCAGTTTAACGGACCGGCAACTGGCGTGTCATCTGGATTCGGCGGGTGGATTCGGCGGGTGGATTGGGCGCGTGGATTGGGCGCGTGGATTGGGCGGGTGGATTCGGCGGCCGCAGGCGGCAAGGGTTGTGAATGCTCGACATGGCCGGCCTTGGCGCGGCTAGAATAGCGGCAGGGGACAGCGGCCCCCTTGGCGCGAACGCTCCCGCCTGGCCGGTGGTGCCCTCGGGTCGCCCGCGGCGGTTCCGGCCGGTCGGCTGATGGCTGCCCGATTTTCCCGGCAAGCAGGATCCGATCCATGACATGTGCATTCCGCGCATTGCTCCTCAGCCTGGCGTGCGTCGGCGCCAGTGGGGCGGCAGCCGCCCAGCGCCTCAACGTGCTGATCATTACGGTCGACGACATGAGCGCCGACTCGCTGGGCGCGTTCGGCTGCCGTCTGGCGGATACCTCGCCCCACATCGACCGCCTGGCCGCGCAGGGCATGCGCTTCCTCCGCGCGCACGTGGTGGTCGGCAACTGCATGCCGTCGCGCAACGTCATGTGGTCGGGCCTGTACCCCCACAACAACCGCGTGGAGGGGTTCTACCAGGTGCGCGATGCGCGCCACCTGCATCTGGCCGACCTGATGCGGCAAGCGGGCTATTTCACAGCGATTCAGGGGAAGGTCGCGCACTCGACCCCGTACCATCCCTATCCGGCCTGGGACCTGGTGCTGGATACGGCGCCGGACGGCAGCCGCCGGCATATCAAAGCGCCGCAGTCGTACGGCGATGGGACCGCACAGGCCATCCGCGCAGCGCAGGAGGCTGGCAAGCCATTCTGCCTGCTGATGAACATTTCCGATCCGCACAAGCCGTTCTATGCCGAAGGGCGGTCCGGGGCCACGGTCCCCGATCCCCACGTCCCCTCGCGCGTCTTCACGCCGGAGGAAGTTCCCATCCCCGGTTTCCTGTTCGACGATCCCGTGGTCCGCAAGGAGCTGTCGCACTACTATTGCAGCGTGCGGCGCGCCGACGACTGCGTGGGAGCGATCCTGGCGGCGCTGGACGCCTCGGGGCAGCGCGAGCAGACGCTCATCGTGTTCCTGTCCGACCATGGCATGCCGCTGCCGTTCGCCAAGACGCAGGTGTACCACCACAGCACGCATACGCCGCTGGTGTTTGTCGTTCCCGGAGTCACGCGGCCGGGCACCGTGGACCAGCGCCACATGGTGTCGGCCGTCGATCTGCTGCCGACGCTCCTGGAGCTGACCGGCATCACGCACCCAGGTACCATGGACGGCCGCTCGTTCGCCCCGCTGCTGCGCGGCGGCACGCAACCGGGGCGCGACTACGTCATCAAGGAATACAACGAGAACGCCGGCGGGTCGCGCGACCCGATGCGCGCCATCCAGACCGCCGAGTACCTCTACATCTTCAACGCCTGGTCCGACGGCCAGCGGGTCATGGCCACGGCCACGACCGGCACGCCCACGTACCGCCGCATGGCCGAGCGGGCGCGACCCGACGCCGCACTGGCCGCGCGGCACGCGTTGTACCGCCACCGCGTCGTCGAAGAACTGTACGACGTGCAACGCGATCCCGACTGCCTGCACAACCTGATCGACTCCGCGGAGCACGCCCCCCAACGCGACACGCTCCGCCGGCAACTGGAAGCCTGGATGGAACAGACCGGCGACCCGATGCTGGA
>FWPU01011208.1_pt1 | contig 12714 bp, 11 predicted proteins | sample 2228361 | NCBI WGS metagenome assembly FWPU01 (sample SAMEA103939777, study PRJEB20133) | metagenome | reverse complement strand
AGAGGGGGGCAAGGGGGGTGAGGGGGATAAAGGGAATCTCTGGCAACAAAGAAACTTCGGAACGAATGCCCGAACTCACACCAGGGCAAGGAGTGGGATACGACTACATGAGACTTTCTTCAAGACCAGGTGATACGACTTTATGAGAATCAACACCACGATTTGCGATACGCGATATGCGATATGCGATACGCGATTTGCGATACGCGATTTGCGATACGCGATATGCGATGTGCGAGGGAACCAGCCCTATCTATCAGGTCCGGGGATTGGTGAAGGCCTACGGCGGGCGGCGGGTGCTCTCTGTGGAGGCTCTGGATGTGTACGCCGGGGAGATCCTGGCCGTGGTGGGCCCCAGCGGGGCCGGTAAGAGCACCCTGTTGCGCCTGCTGGATTTCCTGGAAACGCCCAATGAGGGGGTCATCCGGTTCATGGGGACGGAGTACGGCGCGAATCGGCCGATCCCCCTCTCCCTGCGCCGCCAGGTGGCGATGGTCTTTCAGCGGCCGGTGCTCCTGAACCGCAGCGTCTGGGCCAACGTGGTCTACGGCCTGCATCTGCGCGGGGAGCGGGACTCCGCCGCGGCAGTGGGGGCCATTCTGGAGACCCTGGGGCTGACAAAAATCGCCCGCCAGCCTGCCCGCACTCTCTCCGGCGGCGAGGTCCAGCGGGTCGCCCTCGCCCGCGCCCTCGTCCTCCGGCCCGCTGTGCTCCTGCTGGATGAACCAACGGCCAACCTGGACCCACACAACGTTCAACTCATAGAAGAGGCAGTGCAGCGGCAGAACCGGGAGCGGGGCACCACCGTTGTGCTGGTGACCCACAACGTCTTCCAGGCCCGCCGCCTGGCCCACCGCGTGGCGCTCCTGCTGAACGGCCGGATCGTGGAGGTCGCACCGGTGCAGGATTTCTTTGATTCCCCCCGCGACCCTCGCGCCCGGGCCTTTGTGCGGGGGGAGATGGTCTGTTAACTGGACAAATTCGCCAATCAGTGGCATACTCATACCACGGCAGTCCATAGTCCGCAGTCCGCAGTCGTCAGTCCACAGTCCGCAGTCCACAGTGCGGGCGGAGGAGCGGAGGCATAGGCGCTAACTTAGCCGGAGGGCGAACATTCCGACGAAAATAGTGCGCTACGGAGCGAAGCGGAGTAGCGCCAACAGCCCCGAAGGGGCTTTCGCTTTGAGCCCGACGGTTTAGCGTCGGGCGAAAGATGAGTCTGTGGTCGGCATCCGACGGGTCGCAGACCCACCGGGAGCGGAGAGGAGCATTTCGCCCGAGTCCAGTTACAGACTCTGCGTCCTCTCCGTCTCGGCGGTGAAAATACCCATCCCTTTATCCAGCGGTCGGGAGTCCGCGAGAATGTACTTCTCTTCGCGAAGGCGACGACGGCGGTCCAACCCCTGGCGGGTCCTTTTCCTGCTCCTGCTTATCGGCGCGGCCCTGTACGTATACACCCGCGTCCAGCCGCAGGAGGTGGAGAACCCGATCGTACCCACCCCCACCCCTACCCGCTCCGCTCAGTCCTACCAGTGGGAGGCGGAGGGATTCTACTGGGAGGGAGACCTGCGGGGAGCCATCGCCGCCTATGAGCACGCCATCCAGCTGGCCCCCCGCGACGGGGACCTCTATGCCGCCGTCGTCCGTCTGCTGGTGCTGGACGGGCGCCCCATGGAGGCGGTTCGCTACGGAGAACGGGCCGTGGCGGTGGACCCGAACTCCGCCCCGGCCTGGGCGTCCCTCTGCATGGCCTACGACTGGGTCGGGTGGATAGAGGACGCGCTCAATGCCTGCGACCGGGCCATCGTCCTGGACCCGGCCTACGCCGAGACCTACGCGTACCTGGCCGAGACCTACATAGATAACGGGCAATGGACTTCAGCGCTGGAGGCCGCCCAGACGGCTCAGAAACTGGACCCGCGCAGCGCGGAGGCTATGCGCGCCTACGGCTACGCCCTGGAGATGATGGGGAACTACAGCGGGGCGGTGGAGTGGTACCAGAAAGCCCTGGAGGTGCACCCTAAACTGGCCTACCTCTACCTGGACATCGGCCGCAACCGCCAGGCGCTCCTGGACACGGCCGGGGCCATCGCCGCGTTCCACAAAGCGGTGGAACTCGCTCCCCACCGAGCGGACGCGTTGAGCCAGTTGGGATGGGCCTACTTTGCCATTGAAGAGTACGCGGAGGCGCGGCGGTACCTGGAGCAGGCGATTCAGGCCGACCCGGAGTACGCCCCCGCCTACGGCCGCCTGGCCACCGTTTACTGGGTCCAGCGTAACTACGAGTCGGCCATCCCCAACTTTGAGAAGGCGATAGAAATGGCCTACCGGGCCTCCCGGCGCGCCACCCGCGCCTTCTACGTCACCGTGGAGCCGATCCAATCGGAGTACGTCTACCCCACCCTCTCGCGCAAGGTCCTGGAGGGGCGGGTCCGGCCTGCCGATACGGCAATGGTCCGCCTGACCGCCGTCCTGACCCCGACCGAACCCTCCAGCGCCTGGGCCGACGCGCGCGGCCAACTGACCCTGAACGCGACCACCGGAGAGGCGACCGTCTCCCTGGAAAATATGCCCGACCCGCCGGTGGGGTACACGTACGTGGGATGGTTCAGCGGACTGCGCACCCTGCGACACACTCTGCTGAATACGGGCTCCCTTCCGCTGCCGTCCGGCGGTCAGATCACCGTCACGCTGAAGGCGGAGCCGGTGCGCGGTCCCCGGATTGAGTACTACTATATGCTGGGCCTCTGCTACTACTACATGGCCCAGTGTGAGAAATCCTACCCGCTTTTTGAGGCCGCGCTGCAAATTGACCCGCAGGACAGGAACGCCGCCGAAGGCATCCGTCTCTGCCGGGAGGCGGAAAGCACACCCACCCGGACGCCGTGATATGCGGTAATCCAGCACAGAGGTTATGGAACGGAACACGGAGCCCTTAGAAGGCCTTGTCATCCGCGCCCAGAGTGGATTCTACACTGTCCATACGGAACAGGGGGATTTCATCTGCCATCTGCGGGGACGCCTGAAGAAGCGGCGCCTGGATACCGACCCCATTGCCGTGGGGGACCGGGTGCGCTTCCAGTTGGTGCCGGGTAAGGTCGGCGTCATTGAGGAGGTGCTCCCCCGGGAGCGCGCGTTGACCCGCCTGGCCCCGCCCCCCGGCGGCCGGGGGACCCGCCGCTGGGACCGGGACGGCTACCTCTCGGAACGGGAACAGGTCATCCTGGCCAACCCCGACCAGGCCGTCTTCGTCCTCGCCTGCGCGGAGCCGGAACCCAACCTGCGATTGCTGGACCGACTCCTGGTAGGGGCCGAACTCCAGCACATCCCCGCGGTCGTTTGTGCCAACAAGATAGACCTGGTGGGCATGGAGGAGGCGCGAGCGCTCTTCGGCATCTACGAGGAGATCGGCTACCCGGTCGTCTACACCAGCGCGGAGACCGGCAAAGGGGTGGAGGAACTGGCCCGACATCTGGAAGGGCGCATCTCCGCCCTGGTGGGCCCCTCCGGTGTGGGAAAGAGCAGTCTTCTGAACGTCATCCAGCCGGGCCTGGGGCTGGCAGTGCGGGAGGTGAGTGAAGCCACCGGCGAGGGCCGCCACACCACCGTGGTCACCCAGCTCTTCCCTCTGGACCGGGGCGGCTGGGTCGCCGACACCCCCGGCATCCGCGCCCTGGCCCTCTTTGACGTGGACCCGGAGGAACTGGACGCCTACTTCCCGGACATCGCACCTTTCGTCGCCGACTGCCGCTTCTCCGACTGCACCCATACGGTGGAGCCCGGGTGTGCCGTCATCGCCGCGGTGGAGAAAGGCCGCATCCACCGCCACCGCTACGAGAGTTACGTCCGCCTGCGCCAGGAACACCAGCGCCTCGCCGATATGTACTGGTGGGGGATCAAGGCGGAATATCTGTAGCAGATTGCAGATTGCAGATTGCAGATTTACGGAATACGCAATACGGAATACGCACTATGCCCAACCGATTAGCCCGCGAAACCAGCCCCTACCTCCTCCAGCACGCCGATAACCCTGTGGACTGGTATCCCTGGGGCGAAGAGGCATTGGAGAAGGCCCGCCGGGAGGATAAGCCCATCTTCCTCAGCATCGGCTACGCCGCATGCCACTGGTGCCACGTGATGGCCCACGAGTCCTTTGAGGACCCCGAGACCGCCGCGCTGCTCAACGAGCACTTCGTCCCCGTCAAGGTGGACCGGGAGGAGCGGCCGGACCTGGACGCCATCTACATCCAGGCCGTCCAGATGATGACGGGCAGCGCCGGATGGCCCCTCTCCGTCTTCCTGACCCCCGACGGACACCCTTTCTTCGGCGGGACCTATTTCCCGCCCGTCCCCCGCTACGGCATGCCCGCCTTCCGGGACGTCCTGCGCGCGGTGGCGGACGCCTGGGAAAACCGCCGGGACGAGATCCAGCAGGGCAGCCTCCAGATCGCCCGCGCCATTCAGCGGCAGATGGCCGTCTACCGGACCGATGAGCCCCTCCGGCCCGAAACCCTGGAGGAGGCCATCCGTTCGCTGGAGGCCGGGTTTGACCCCCTCCACGGGGGCTGGGGCGGCGCGCCCCGCTTCCCCCAGCCGATGGTGCTGGAGTTCCTACTCCGTCGCCACGCGGCCGGGGACCCGCGCGCCCTGCCGATGGTCGTCCGGACCCTGGATTCCATGGCCCGCGGCGGCATCTACGACCAGTTGGGCGGCGGCTTCCACCGCTACTCGGTGGACGACCGCTGGCTGGTGCCCCACTTTGAGAAAATGCTCTACGACAACGCCCAACTGGCCCGCGTCTACCTCCACGCCGCAGAGGTGACGGGGCAGCCCCTCTTCCGCGCCGTCGCCGAGGAGACGCTGGACTACATCGCCCGCGAGATGACCCACCCTCTGGGCGGCTTCTACGCCACCCAGGACGCCGACAGCGAGGGGGAAGAGGGAAAGTTCTACCTCTGGACGCCGGAGGAAATCCGCGCCGTCCTGGGCGCCGACGCCGATCCCTTCATTCCCCTCTACGGCGTGACCGCCGGGGGCAACTTTGAGGGCAGGAACATCCTCACCTTTTCCGGTTCCTGGGACGAGCGCCTTTCCCTGGCCTCCGCCCGCCGGCGCCTCCGGGAAGCGCGCCAGCGGCGGGTCCATCCGGCGCGGGACGAGAAAGTCATTGTCTCATGGAACGGCCTGGCCCTGGCCGCCTTCGCCGAAGCCGCCCGCGCGCTGGGGCGGGAGGACTACCGCCGCATCGCCGAACGAAACGCCGACTTCCTGCTGACCCGCCTGCGCCGCCCGGACGGTCGCCTCGGACACGTCTGGAAGGACGGGCAGGTCCGGGTGGAGGGCTTTCTAGACGATTACGCCCATCTCATAGACGGCCTGCTGGAACTCTACCGGACCACCTTTGACCCGCGCTGGTATTCGGCGGCCCGGGAACTGGCCGAGACGATGATTGCCCACTTCGCCGCGCCGGTGGGCTTCTACGACACCGCCGACGACCATGAGCCACTGGTCGTCCGGCCCCGCAACCTGCAGGACAACGCCGTCCCGTCGGGCAACGGGATGGCGGCTTGGGTGCTGCTGCGCCTGGCCGGGCTGGCACAGGCGCCGGAGTACGAAGCGCGGGCGTGGCAGGGGCTTGCGGAAGTACAACCCCTGCTGGCGCGCTACCCGCTGGCCTTCGGCCAGTGGCTGATCGCGCTGGACTACGCCCTTTCCGACCCGTGGGAGGTCGCCATCGTAGGGGACCTGGAGGCGGAGGCGACGCGCGCCCTGCTGGAGGCCGTCGGGGCATACCGGCCCCATCAGGTGCTGGCCGCGGGGCCGCCCGGCACGCCGGTCCCCCTGCTGGCCGACCGCCCGATGGTGGGCGGGCGGGCCACCGCCTACGTCTGCCGGCGCGGGGTCTGCCGGGAGCCGACGGCCGATCCCGACGCGCTGCGGCGCCTGCTGGAGGGCCGATGAACCTGCAGGGCAAGGTCGCGCTGGTGACCGGGGGCGCGGTGCGGGTGGGGCGCGCGGTCGCCATGGGGCTGGCCGCCGCAGGGGCCCATCTGGCCGTCCACTACCACCGCTCCGCCGACGCCGCCCGGGAGACCGTTGCCGGGGCCCGGCAGTTGGGGGTGGAGGCCGCCGCCTTCCCGGCCGACCTCTCCGACCCCGAAGAGGCGGCGGGTCTGGCGCGGGCGGTGGAGGCCCACTTGGGCCGGGCCGACATCATCGTCCACGGTGCCTCGCCCTTCCTGCGGGCCGGCCTGGCCGACACCACCCCCGAAATCTGGCGGCAGGTGATGGGCGTCCTGGTGGATGGGTTCTTCATCCTGGCCCGGGAACTGACGCCGGGGATGGTCCGGCGCGGGGAGGGCGGGATCGTCGTCATCCTGGACCGGGGGACCTTTGACCCCTGGCCGGCGTTTCTGGCCCACAGTGTGGGGAAAAGCGCGCTCTGGGCGCTGGCGCGGAACCTGGCGGTGGAACTGGCCCCGGCCGTGCGGGTGAACGGAGTGGTGCCCGGACCCGTCCTGCCGCCGCCGGGGTATTCGGAGGAGGACCGGGCGCGCATCGCCCAGGGGACGTTGCTGGGGCGCTGGGGCGCCCCCCAGGACGTGGTGGACGCCGTCCTCTTCCTGCTCCGCGCCGACTACATCACCGGCGAGGTGCTCTTTGTGGACGGCGGCGAACGGTGGGCCCACCGTCGCCCTTCGGAAAACCGGGGCAAATTGCAAAACTCTGGCACAATGGTATAATAGCAGCGATTTTATGCGTACTCAACCGGCCTGCCAGCGGCGCGCCGGTTGCCTCCTCCTTCCCCTGGTGGAAGGTAGATCGTTCCCACAAAATCCTATGAGGGAGGTCCAAAATGACGTACGTGATTACCAGTCTGTGCAAGCGGGCCGGGGCCTGTGTGGATGTCTGCCCTACCGACTCCATCCACTTCGTAGATGGCGACCCCGAATGGCCCACCTACTATATTAACCCCGACACTTGCATTGAGTGCGGGGCCTGCGCGGCGGAGTGCCCCAACGAGGCCATCTTCCACGAGGATGAGGTGCCGGACGCCTACCAGGCCGACATCCAGAAGAACGCCGACTACTACAAGGTCGGTCCGGGGAAGGACCAGGTATAACCGGAGCGCACACCGACCTGTCTCTCAGGAAAACGGCCACCCTGTTGAAGGTGGCCGTTTTTATTTCCCGATTACTCCAGTCGCCGACTTACCCGACGCACGGCGATGACCAGAATGATGGACGCCAGCAGGATAAGTGCCAGGGCATGGGGCCATAAGTCGCCTAATGTGGCCCCTTTCAGCAGAATGGCCCGGATGATGGTCAGATAGTGGTACATCGGCACCACCTGTGCGATCCATTGCAACGCCAGCGATAGGTTCTTGACCGGCACCAGGTATCCCGAAAAAGTGAGGTCCGTCATCGCCATCATAAACACGAAGAGGATGGCCTGCTGCTGGGTCCGGGATACCGAAGAAATAATCACCCCCCAACTGATTTCGGCCAGCAGGAACGGAATGGTCAGCGCCAGCAGAAGCAGGAAAGACCCCCGCATGGGCACATGGAAAACGAAAAGTGCTACTGCCAGCAGGAACAGGAAATTCACCACACCGATCAGGAACGCGGGGATGGCCTTCCCCAGCACGATTTCGGTCCGACCCAGCGGGGCGACAATGAGCGCCTCCAGGGTGCCCAGTTCCCGCTCCCGCGCCAGCCCCAGCGAGGCAATCACCAGCGTGATCTGGTAAGTGATAAAGCCCACCTGAGCGGGAATGGCGAACTCCCGGACGTTGTAGGTGGGATTGTAGTAGGTCACAATGCGCAGGTCCACTGCCGCGTTAGGGTTGATCCCGGCTTCTCGCAAGCGCGCCCGGGTGTACTCGGCAAAAACGGTCTGAACGGCGCTCAGGACGATGCTCGCGACGGTGTCGTTGCTTCCATCCACCACCACCTGCACGGTTGCCGTGCGGGTCGGATTGACCAGGTCTTCCGTAAATCCCGGTAGGAAGATGATGCCAACCCGTGCCTGGCCGCGTTCCAGTCGGTCTGCCAGAACCTGTTCGCTCTCCACCCATTCCTGAACGGCCAGTTCCTCTCGGTTATCCAGCCGAAGGATCAGTTGCCGGACGGCCGCGGAGCGGTCCCAATCCAGCACAACAACGGGCTCTTCTTTAATTCCTCGTCCGGTCGCGCGGGCCAGCAGGATCAACTGCAATAGGGGCAGGATGAACAGAAATGCAGTCAGCAGCCAATCCCGTGCCAGTTGCAATAATTCTTTCCAGACCAGGTTGCCGATTCGGGTCGCCATCGTTAGTCCATCCGCTTGCGGAACAGGAGAAGACTGCCCGAAACCCCCGCGATTCCCATAGAGAGAAGCAACAGGATGTGCGTCTGTAACTGGGGGAAACCGATGCCCTTTAGAAACACCCCGCGGCTGATGGCGATGAAGTGGGTCGTGGGGAGGACATAGGCCACCAGCAGGGAGAACGGGTTGCGCGTGTCCACCGGCAGGATCAGCCCGGCGACAAAGAAACTGGGGACAAAGTAGATGATCAACACCAGCAGCATCGCCATCTGCTGATTGCGGGCAAAGTTGGCGATGATCAGGCTGAATCCCATCTCGGCCAGAAAGTAGAGCCCGCTCAGAGAAAGGTACAGGGCGAAAGCCCCCTCAAATGGGACGCGGAAATAGAGAACGGCGACCAGCCAGACCGGCAGGACGCCCAGCAGTCCGCAGGTCAGGTAGGCGCCCAGTTTGCCCAGCAGGTACTCCGCGCCCCGGACCGGGGTGGCGATCAAACTCTCAAAGGAGCCAACTTCCTTCTCCCGTGCCAGCGCCAGGGCAAGGGCCATCGCAGGCATACAGAGGACAATGGCAACCAGCCCCGGCACCATGCTGACCAGGGACTTCAATGCCGGGTTGTACCAGGTCTGGGAGCGTACGTCTATCAGGACCGGGGCGACGGAAGGGGTGGAGCCGGCCGCGGAGGTCGTAAAGGCGGCGGCGCGCTGACTGAGGGAGGAGACCGCCTGGATCGCGGCGATGGGATCGCTCCCGTCCACTACCGCTTCCACCGACGCGGGCCCGCCTCTCTCTAATTGGCGGGCGAACCCCTTCGGAATCACCAGTCCGCAATCCACCCGACCCGCCCGCATCAGAGCGTCCAGTTCCTCGTAGGAGCGAACTTCTTCCCGGAAGTGGAATTCCCCATCGGAAGTGATAAAAGTAATGTAGCGACGGGAGAGTCCGCTTCGGTCCAGGTCCCATACGGCCATTTCTATTTGCTGGACGTCCATAATGAAAATATGAGAAAGCAAAAGCAGGAGGAAAGCCGGGGAGACGGTGACCAAGAAGAGCAGGCGCGGGTCCCGAAAAATGTGGCGAAATTCCTTGCGCAGAATAGCGAGGAAACGGCGGAAGGACATCGGGGGTCAGCGGCGGCAGGCCTGAATATGGTAGTGCAGGCTGGTGTAGCGGACACCGGCCCTATCAGTATCTGTGTAGTCGGTGCGGACGGGGACGAGGCTTTCTATCTCAAAAGCGGCCAGGAGGTCCCGGACCTCCTCTTCATCGCAATAATGGTGCGGGATGTCCTTATCGGACGGAGCATCTTGTATGTATATGAACGTGAACGGCTCGGGTTCCAGAGCAATCCCCTGCACCACATCGGCGCGATATCGGGCAATGTTCTCTTCCCACCGGGCAATCATCGTGAGGTACAGGCGACCGCCCGGCCGCAGGATGCGATGAATTTCCGCCAGGACGTTTCTCAGTCCGCCCAGAGTGGTGTGGTAGATGACGTGGAAGGCAAGCAGGGCGTCAAAGGAGCCGTCGGCAAAGGGCAGGAAGGCCATATCGTGCAGGACCAGCCGCGGGGTCTGCCCGTGCCGGCGCAGGCGCTCCGCGCAGATTTTCAGACCCGTTGGGGCAATGTCTCCGCCGACAACTTCCAGACCTTGGAGGCTCAGCGGGATGAGATGGCGTCCCACCCCACAGCCCAGGTCCAGCATACGTTGCTGGGAGCGCAGACTCTCCGCCCATGCCAGAACGCTCGGTTCAGGCCGTTCCCAGTAGCGTTCGGAGACCGGTCCGCCAGCCCAGAGGTGTTCCCAACCCTGTCGGTTGGGGAATGATTGTAGTCGCCTATATTCCACCCGGTCGTCCAAGGCCGAGAATCTGTCGGATAGCGGTAAGAACACCCAGGCCAACCTTGATGGCATCGCCGGGTGAAATCGCCGGTAGATGTTCCTGCCCGGATTCGTCCACCTGAATCGGGGCGGAACGTAAATAAAGATACGCCACGCTGACGCCCAACAGGGCACCGATGATGCCTCCGAAGAGGAGGACGCGGGTTCGCAAATTCACGGTCACCTCCTGCAGCGCAATATACTTGCCAGGGCTGCCCGGGCCGAGGCAACGGTCAAGATCGGTGCCGCCGCGCGCCGGGAGACTTGCTCTACCCCCCGTTGTCCCAGAACGAGATACTGGCGTACCGTAAGCAACCAGCGGGGAAGGACCCGCCACCAGCGCGAGCGGTAAAGGCCATAATGAACGGCAACCAGCAGGGCCACCATGACCAGGCTGCCGATAGCCGCTTCCAGAGCCAGCAGGATCAGAGCCAGATCGCGCAAAATTCCCATATCTCCCCTTCAGCACCGGTGGCGGAGGGCACCCCCCTCCGCCACCGGATCGTGGGGCTCAGACGCGATCCTTACTCTTCCGGAGGGGGCGGCGCGGCCTGCTGAGCCTTTGCCCGCTCCTCCGCCACCAGCATCCGCCGCAACGTCTTGCCCACAAAGGTCTTGGGCAGTTCGGAGCGGAACTCCACGTAGCGCGGATACTTGTACTTCGCCAGCCGCTCCTTGGACCACTCAATGATCTCTTCCTCGGTCGCCGTCTCCCCCGGCTTGAGGACGACCCAGGCCTTGACCGTCTCACCGCGATAGGGGTCAGGGATGCCGGCTACAGCGACCTCCAGAATCTTGGGGTGTTGCTTGAGGACTTCCTCTACCTCGCGCGGGTAGACGTTGTAGCCGCCGCAGATAATCATGTCCTTCTTGCGGTCCACAATGTAGAAATAGCCGTCCTCGTCCATCTTGGCGATATCGCCGGTGAACAGCCAGACATTGCCATCAGGGAGTTGGCGAAGGACGTTGGCGGTCTCCGTGGGCATCTGCCAGTAGCCCTTGAAGACCTGCGGGCCGCGCAGGATCAGTTCGCCCTCTTCACCCGGCCCAAGGAAACGGGTGCCCGTATCCAGGTCGACGATGGCGGCGTCCACATCCGGCAACGGCAGCCCGATGCTCCCCTCCCGGTTTTCACCCAGCATCGGGTTACAGTGCGAGGCGGTGGGCGCTTCGCTCAGGCCGTACCCTTCCCGCAGATTCCCACCCGTCAACTGCTCAAAGCGGGTCTGCGTCTCCCGCAGGAGCGGCGCGGAGCCGCTGATACAGGCGCGAATGGAGCGGATGTCCACCTTCCCCGCCAGCACCTTCGGATGGTTGTTGATAGCGTTGTACATCGTCGGTACGCCGGGGAAGATGCTGGGCTTATGTTTGTTGATCGTCTCCAGAATGTCGTCAATATCCCGCGGGTTGGGAACGATGATCTGAGTGTTGGCAGCGGCGATGGCGAAACACATTGCCGCGACCATTCCGTAGACGTGGAAAAGGGGCAGGGCAGTGAGGACGGTCAACTCCGTATCCTTCGCCCCCGGCAGCCACGACTTGATCTGGAGAGCATTCGCCAGCAGGTTGAAATGGGTTGACATTGCCCCTTTGGGGATGCCCGTAGTGCCGCCAGTGTACTGGAAGATGGCAACGTCTTCTCGGGGGTTAATCTCCACTTTCGGGCGTTCCGCAGGGGAGTTTTTCGCCAGGACATCCCGGAACCACTGGTCTCCCGGCGCCAAGGCCACCCGGTCGCCCGATTTCTTCTCCATCGCCAGGGTGAAGAGCAGTTTGAGCACCGGCGGGAAGTACTCTTTGATGTTTGTGACGATGACGTGGCGCACCTTCGTATGGGGCTGGACCTGCTTGACCACCGGATAGAAGCGGCTCATCACAAAGATGACCTCGGCCCCGCAGTCGTTCAACTGATGCTCCAGTTCGGGCGGGGCATAGAGGGGGTTGCAGGCCACCACGATGCCGCCCGCCTTCAGAATGCCGAAGTAGGCGATGACAAACTGAGGGCAGTTGGCCATCAGGATGGCGACCCGGTCCCCTTTCTTCACCCCCATCTTCGCCAGGGCCGCAGCCACCCGGTCGGTCAATTCGTTCAGTTCCCGAAAGGTAATCTTACCGCCTTTGAAAATGATAGCGATGTGGTCAGGGTACTTGCGGGCCGCGTCCTCCAGGAGATGAAACAAAGGAACATCGGGGTAATCAATGTGATGGGGCACGCCGGGGTCATACTTCTTCAGCCACGGTCGCTTGATCTCCTCCATGATTAACCTCCTTGCTGGGGGTCTGGAATAGGGCCTGGACACTGGTAAAATGGATGAGACCGTACGGGCAGGCTTTTGCCTACTTGGTTCACCTCCTTTCAGCATAGAAGCGGTCTTCCTGCACTGTAAGAAAGGGGGGAGTATCCCCGATTTCAGCCTCTGGTCTTTGTCTGTTCTGGACTCTGGCGAAATGCTCTTTTTCGCTCCCGGCGGGTGCTCTCGGCGGGTCTGCGACCCGCCGATTGCCGGACGCCGGTCACAGACCG
>FWPU01011207.1_pt1 | contig 12715 bp, 10 predicted proteins | sample 2228361 | NCBI WGS metagenome assembly FWPU01 (sample SAMEA103939777, study PRJEB20133) | metagenome | reverse complement strand
AGTCTCGTTTTTTTTAATCAACAGCATGATGGGGGCAGAGGAGGCAACTGCCATGGAGATAAAGAGTACGGCCTTCAAGGCCCAAGAAAAAATCCCTGCGAAATATACCTGCGACGGGGCTGACGTCTCCCCACCGCTGAGCTGGACTGGCGTACCGGAGAAGACCCAGAGTATTGCCCTCATTTGTGATGACCCCGATGCCCCTATGGGCACGTGGGTACACTGGGTAATATATGACTTACCGTCAGGGACAAGGGAACTACCTGAAGGAGTAGCCAAGAAAGATACCCTTGAAAATGGGGCAAAACAGGGCATAACGGACTTTAAAAGAGTGGGCTATGGGGGCCCATGTCCACCCCCTGGCCCGGCCCATAGATATTTCTTTAAACTCTATGCCCTTGATACAAAACTTGGCCTTCCACCCAGGGCCACCAAGCAGGACGTTGAGAGGGCTATGAAGGGTCATATCCTGGCACAGGCCGAGCTAGTAGGGCTTTACAAGCATTAGACCTTTCCTCTCCCTGCTAGCGCCTGTGGAAAAAACTTTTTGTACTTAATACATTTGAAATTAAGTACTTAGGGATATCGTAAATCTTTGCCACTCTTGGCAAATTGTGGTATTCTTTTTTTAGAAAACTCTCATTACGTTTGAGAGTAAACTTTTGGCTAAGTGTCCTTAAGTTTTGACCAGGAGGTAAAAAGATGAGTATGCTGATTCTAGCGGTCTTTCTCCTGGTTCCTTGCATGGCCTACGGGGCGGAGGAAATGGAGTGCGCTTATATGACAGTCGCTCCAAGTTCAGTATCTCTTGATACCGGGCAATATTCTGATATCTTTATCACTGTGCTTGACAAGAACAAAAGCCCGATAACTAATCACAGGATTGTTGCTGCTGTGAGGAACCGCCCTGAGCTCATTGCGGTAGAGCCATTGGAGGCACTGACTGACGAGACCGGCAAAGCCATTTTCAGGCTGAAGGGCTTAAACGATCTTGAGGATTGGTGCCCCCTTGAAGTCTTCTTTACCTGCAAGGACCGTGAGGCCTTAATGCACATCTACTAGGAGAAGCTGACCTAAAAATAGGAAGTTGGGTAGCCCAATAGGATTTACTGAGGACTGCCCAATTTCCTATTTTTATTTTAGTTAATTAATTTGTAGGGGCAGCTAATCCGTTCTTCTAGATAATTTCAGAGAGTGAGCTATTTTTTCTTCTTTTTGGGATTGTGCATGGCGCAGGTCTTACACATCTTTAACCTCCTTTGAAATTCTCTACCTTCCCCCTTCGTGAACTTTTACAGGTTCATTTTAAAACTTATGCCACAAAAATCAAGGATTTTATACCCAAAATTTTTCCCAGTCACTATTTTGTATTCTGGGCAATAATGCTTGCCACTGCCTTCCGCCCTTCCACTACCATCTCCCTGTAGAGAATCACCTTTAAATCGCTGAAGAGGTGAAGAAGCTCGTTTGTATCCAAAAGGTATTCAGGATTCCTGGGACCGCTGAAGCCATACTTCAGGTTATCCTTGGTATAAGTTTCCATGATAACCATACCACCAGGCTTTAGCGCCACCTTCATCTGTGGAATAAGGTCTCTCTGGAGGTAGTAGAAGCAGGCAACCACGTCGTATGACTTCCTGGGAAGCTGGTAATTGTCAAGGTCGGCCTCAAAGGCCTTCAGGTTCACTCCCCTCTCCAGGGCCAGTTTGCGCGCCTTCTCCAGGGCATTGGTGGATATATCACACCCCTCCACCTCAAAACCGTTCTGGGCAAGAAAGACAGCATTCCTCCCCTCCCCCATGGCCAGGACAATTGCCCTGCCCTTGGGAAGGAGTTCCACGTTATCTTTGAGGAACTCCACTGGCTCCTTTCCGTAGACGTATTCAGGGGTGGCGTACCGCTCCTCCCAGCGTTGGCGGTCCTCTTCATTGGCAATGGAAACCCCCGCCAGGAGGACAAAAAACGATAACCAAAGTGCTACCATCATGACGCCTAATCCTTCCATACCTAGCCACAACAAAAATTAAGGCAAAAAAACGAAATCACTCCGCTCATTATGGATTGCGGAGCGAAACCTGTTTTCCCTCCTTCTTAGCGTGCTTTTTGCGGGCCAATTTCTTCTTCTTATTCATAGTCACAAACCTTACCTTGACCTACAGAGCACAAAAGACTCCATTGTCAATAGCACCAGGGCGGTAAAAAGCATAGCTGGCCAGAGCCTTACCCCGGTGGCCAGGCCCTCTGGGCCTCTTACATAGCCTGGCAGACCAAGGCTTACCCCCTCCCCTCCAAGGGAGTCTCTTAACTGAACGTAATCTATCCTTGAAAGGTCACTCTCTTTCGGGTCCACATTCACGGCAAAAACCGCCCATAGGGTTGAAGGTTCTCCCCTCCTGAGCCGGTAGATACCTGGATAATCCGTCTGCGAGACTGCCGCGGCCCTTGAAGGTTGGGTCTTTATAATAGGCTGAAAGACGTTTCCCTTCGGGTCTAAGACCTCCAGAAAACTGTCGCCGTGTAGGAGTGGCATCTCCCATTCCTGACCCACTGTTACCTCCCCAGGCCCCATCTCTACCAAATTATCTGTAAGATAGCGACATATTTGTTGCACAAGGGGTAGAAAGATGGATTTTACAGGCAGGTCTGTCCAATCCCTATCAAAGGTGGAAGTGAAGAGCATGGAACGCCCCTTCCCGCACGTCATCTCCAGGAGGGCAGGGGCACCGTTGGAATAGCTTAATATGGTGGTAGCGCCGCCTGTGGTTTGTGGTTCTACCAGAAAGATCTTGTAAAAATTGGGAGCCTCCATTAGGACAGCACTTTCTCCAGCAAAAACCTTCAGGATGGGATGAGAAGTATCAATGGGGCCCAATCGTAGTCCACCCAATTCCGCAGAGGATTCTATTGCCATACGGAGCTTAGGCACGAATTCCCCCAGGACAGTGTTGTAATATTCTGTTTGCACATTGTTACCCAAACCGATCAGCACCCTCCCCCCCTCTTTCACATAATTGGTCAATTCCGCTGCCTTTTGAGGTGGCAACTCCTTCACATTGGATAGGATGACCAAATCAAAGTCCTTAAAGCGCACCGATGGAACTTCCTGAGGTATTACAACAGTGGGTTTTATGTAAGAGCGATGAGACCTGGTAGGGTTAAGGGCCCTCTCCAGGTAAAAGCTTTCGCATTTATAGAGGTAGATACTCGGCGCCCCATCTATGAGCAGCGCTGACATATCTTTTACTGAGGGTAGGCTGAAGTAACGCCGTTTGTCAGCAACCAATCCAGGGGGGTGCGCGACCCCTCCACCATGCGGGCCGGATTCTATTACTTCTACACAGCCCCATGGGATAACCCCCCCTTCAGGAGGGTCAAGGAAAAATTCTTTAACAGCCTGTCCGTGTGGCGGGAGGTCTATAAATCCCTGGGCTACCCCCTTCCCCTCAGGAGTAGGCGCGTCAGCCCACCAGACTCTTACAAGGAGATTCTTCATGCTCCTATCAGAAAAGTTATTGACGGTAGCCTTCAGGTGCACCTTGCCGTCTCTTTTTGTCCAATCGTAGCTAGACTCAAGGGCGGTAATGGCCTTGTTGGGGAGATGCTGTCCCCTGGCAACATCTATTATGTGAAGCAATACCGATTGTTCTTTAAAGGAGTCGCCCAGTTTTTTTGGTCCTTTCCAACTATTCTGGGTAAGGTCTGTAAAAAGGAATATCCTCTTTAATTCCTTTTTTGTGCCCCTGAGAAGTGAGAGGGCCTGCTCAACGGAAGAATCCACAGGGGTGGAATAAAAAGATGGCTCAATACATTCTAAGTATTCCAGAAGCTGAGCCTTATTAGAAGTAAGTCCACTTGTGGTAGACAGCCCAACTGGAGGGTGGCTAGCCAGTATACATCCCTCGTCGTTTGGCGTGAGGCCGCTGAGGAGATCTTTAGCCCATACCTTGGCCTCAGCCAGGAGGGTACCTTCCCCGGTCTGATAGCTCATACTGAAAGAGTTGTCAATTATAAAGACGTTACTAGAGGGCGCCCCAACGGGTGCCAGAACCGGTCTCCTTTCCTGTAGTAGCGGCTTGGTCAGGGCAAGCGCTAACAATAGAATCGCTCCTGCCCTGAGGAGGAGCAGGAAGAGGTGCTGGAGTTTGAGGCGGGCTTCTACCCTCTTCTGTGAACGGAGGATAAAATCTATGGCCGCAAATTGGTAGAGGGGTGCCTTGCGTCTGCCCATGAGGTGTATGAGTACGGGCAGGGCTATCCCCAGTATTCCTATCAAAAAGATTGGGTTAAGGAAATGCATAGCTAATCTACCTCAATCCGTCTCAGGCAGATTACCGCCTTTTTGTCGCCCGGCGGTGCTACCGCCCTGACCTGGCACGGGAGAGCCTTTCTCTTGTAATCAGGTACCCTAGTAAGGCACGGTCTATGGGGGTGGAGGTATTAATAAGCCAGTAGTCAATCTGGTTCTCCAGGCAACTCTGGCGTATCTCTTCCAGGAAGCGGGCCAGTTCAGCCTGATAGGCATCCCTGACAGCCCTCGGTTCAGCCAATACCTGCGTAGCATCCTCCATGGACTGGAATAAAGTCAACTCCCCAAAGGGAAATTCCAGTTCATCACTGTCCAGTACCTGGAAGAGCGCAATCTCGTTATTACGCTGTCTTAGCTGTTTGAGGTGCTTGGATACCTCCTTCACGTCATCAAAGAGGTCAGAAAGCAGGATGATAAGGGAACGTCTTGGGTCTCTTTCGGCGAAATTTCCCAGTACCTGAACAAGGTGAGACTTCCCCTGGGCCTTGAGTCCTTGAAGGGCTTCCAGGAGTACTTGAAGGTGATTAGATTTGGCCCTCGGAGGTATGTACTGCTCCACCCCTTCTCCAAATAGAAGCACACCTACAGCGTCTGATTGCATAAGTAAGAGGTAACACAGACAGGCGGCCATGGTGGTAGCATACTCCAGCTTAGTCATCGCCCCTGAGCCGTAGCCCATGGAGCCGCTAGTATCCAGGAGTATGTAGGCCCTTAAATTCGTCTCATCCTCAAACTGTTTCAGATAGTACTTGTCTGACCTGCCCAGCACCTTCCAGTCTATGTGTTTTATCTCGTCCCCTGGAGAGTATTCCTTGTGTTCCAGGAACTCAATGCTAGAGCCCTTGTGGGGACTCTTATGTATGCCGGCAAGAGTTCCCTCCACTACATAGCGCGCCCTGAGGCTAAGGTTGGATATCTTACTCAAGGTGGCCGGGTCAAAGGTCTTAACTTCTAACCTCTTCATTCCTGTTCCTTCACCGTCTCTAAAAGCTTGTCAATCACCTGCAGGGAGGAGATGCCTTCTGCCTCGGCGTGGAAATTGGTAATAATCCTGTGCTGGAGGATAGGACGGCAGAGGTGGCGGACGTCTTCCGTGTTGACGGCATAGCGTCCCTGAAGGAGCGCCCTTGCCTTGCCCCCAAGGATGAGGTACTGGGAGGCCCTTGGGCCAGCACCCCAGCTTATCCATTTCTTAACAAAATCCGGTGCCTCCTTGGCCGTAGGCCTTGAACCCCTCACCAGCCTTACGGCGTAGGAGAGGACATGGTCCGATACCGGCACCTTAAGGACGATTTCCTGTAGTGCCCGAATCTCTTCAGGACCAAACACCCTTTCAAGTGTGGGCCTGAAGGCACTGGTAGTAGTCCTTACTATCTCCATCTCCTCCGCCTGTGAGGGGTAATCTATGTTTATCTGGAACATAAACCTATCCAGCTGGGCCTCCGGGAGTGGGTAAGTGCCTTCTTGCTCTATAGGGTTCTGGGTAGCGAAGACCAGAAAGGGGAGTTCCAAAGGATAGGTATTCCCCCCTGCCGTGACCTTATACTCCTGCATGGACTGAAGGAGGGCGGCCTGGGTCTTTGGGGGTGTACGGTTGATTTCATCGGCCAGGATGATGTTAGCAAAGACGGGGCCCTTTATGAACCTGAAAAAACGCCTTCCAGTAGTATGGTCCTGCTCAAGGACATCGGTACCTGTAATGTCTGCAGGCATAAGGTCTGGGGTAAACTGGATACGGCTAAAGTGCAGGTGGAGTACCTCGGCCAGGGTGCTCACCAGTAAGGTCTTGGCTAGACCCGGTACACCCACAAACAGGCAGTGACCCTTGCAAAAGAGGGCAATGAGCATTTGCTCTATCACTTCCTCCTGCCCTACTATTACCTTTAATATCTCCTCCCTTATTTTTTGCCGCCCCTCCGCAATCCTTTCTATGGCCTTAACATCGGGGATAGCGGTATCCGCCTTAGGCGGACCTGGCGTGTAGTTGGTCTCCGAGGCAAAAGTACTCATAAACTCTCCTTCTAGAACTTGAAATGCAAATCGGGGAATAGCCCCACGCTGTAATATTTATTATACAATGATTTGCACAAAAGACCATAAATTTTCACGGGACCGCTAACGACTGCCGCACATAATTATCCCACACCTGAAGCTTACTTCCTCCAGAAGAAAAAAACACCTGTCCTGAACCATACTAGGTTCAGGGCCTGCTCGGTAAGCCTAGAAAAAAATTGACAAAGTAATTTTATAGGTTAATCTACCCATAGGTGGCAGTATTCTTTCAACTGACAGGGCTGGGTAAACAAACTTGCACTCTTTCTACAGGGAAAATAGAAGCCCAGACAATGAGCCACACCCTACCGCCCGTAACGCATCCCGATGGTAAAGAAGCAGATCAGCGAGACAAACTTTATAAAATTCCTGGGTACGGCAGGGGCACGCTTTGTAGTATCCACTCAGTTGAGGGCCTCTGGAGGGATATGGTTCTCGCTGGATGGGGTAAATATTCTGGGCGACCCGGGTCCGGGGTGCCTGGTACGCTGTACGGCCAGCAGACCGAAGATGAATCCCGCAAGACTTAATGCTATAATAGTGACCCATCGGCATCTAGATCATTGTGCTGACATTAACGTCATGATTGAGGCCATGACCGAGGGTGGTACAAAGAAAAAGGGAGTACTCTTTGCTCCCAGACAGGCCCTGGAAGAGGACCCTGTGGTCTTTCAGTACGTCAGGAAATTCTTGTCAGGAATAGAAGTACTTAGAGAAGGAGGTACTTACCAGTTAGACAGTGTATCATTTTCTACCCCCGTAAGGCACCAGCACCCAGTGGAGACCTACGGGGTGAATTTTAATACCTCGCTGGGTACTATCTCCTGGGTGGTGGATACGGCCTTCTTCCCTGAACTAATGAAACACTATAAAGGAGACGTGCTGATACTCCATTCCGTTAGATACAAGGACGAAAACGATAAAGAAAAGGGAATTTATCACCTTAATCTAGAGGACGTGAAGCGCATAGTAAGCAGGCTCCAGCCGAGGGTTACTATCCTTACCCATTTCGGCATGAAGATGCTCCAGGCCAGACCACATGAACTGGCAATCAAACTTTCAGAAGAAACTGGATGCAAGGTGGTTGCTGCCAGCGATGGGATGAGGTTTGAACTGGGTGGCAATCGGCCTCAGGCTTCGGCGTGAGCTCAGCCGAACGGCGGACTGACGCAAACAACGGGTTCGGGAATCCACTATGACGAATATCCTTTACACATTTATTGCCGCAGTGACTGCACCGGAAAAAGGCATTGAAAAGGGAATTCCCTACCCAGACATTACCATTCCGCATAGCCTGAAAACCCTCTACGCCATAGTAAAGGCCCACCCAGGCTACGTGGCAGCCTTTTTACTGGTCGCAGCCATAGGCATCCTAGTAGGGATAATCTTCGCAATAGCCAAAGGGAGAGAGAAAAGACTGAGGCGTTTGACCCTGTTTAAGCCTGTGGCCAGACTGCTCCCCACAGACCTGAGGATTGAAAATTACCAGGACTGTTACGTGAAGAGAGAAAGCGACGAAGCTCTGGCAAGCTTCCTGGAAGAAGGAGTACCTGCAATCCTGATTATTGGAAGGCCAGGCTCAGGTAAGACCCGTACGGTCTTTGAGGCCCTGAAAGGGAAAGGAGACTACTTTCTTATAGCACCCAGGCCCAGACCCACTTCCTTAAGAGAACTCGCTGTGCCGGGATTATCCAAGAAAAAAATTATCTTGTTCCTGGACGACATCCACAGGTACATCAAAAAATTAGACATCGTGGGATTACTCAGACAAATGGAAGCGAAGGCAAAGGGTATAATCTTTATCGCCACATGCTCGCCCGATGCACTCCCAGTCCTGGAAAAGGAAACACCGGGACTCTTCCGCCTCTTCAGACCAAAAAACCGTATCTCGCTGAGGGACCTCACCCCTGCCGAGCAAAAGTCCCTTGCCAGAACCCTGGGTCGTGATGAAACGGCCGCCGCCTTCAACGCTACGCCAGCCTCTCTGACCCTGAATCTTACCGAAATGAAAGAGCGCTACAAAAACTCTGGAGATGCAAGACTGGTTATCCATTCCCTGCTCCTCCTGCACAGGGCATTCGTATTTACCTCCTCCAATGAGACCCTGATCAGGAAGACCTGCGAGCAGGTCTTTAACAAGACATTCTCCAACTCCCAATGGAAAGAGACCCTAAAAGGGTTGGTTGCAAAGGGCCTTATTACAAGAACTAACGGCACTTTAGACATTTACGAAGGGTATCTGGAAGAAGACTTCATAGAAGACTATAGCCCCAGTGAAAAGGACATCGATACCCTGCAGGAGACCCTTTCACAGTCCAGGGATTGGGAAGGGTTATTTTCCATAGCAACTTACCGAAGCTCAAAGGGTCAGTGGGATAAGGCCCTCCAGGCCCTGGAACTAGCCGCGCAGCTTAACCCCCACTTTAATGAAACCCACTATCTCCTTGCGCAGACCTACGAGAGGATGGGCATGGGAGAGAGGGCATTGGAGGCCTATAAGGGAGTAGCAGCCTCGGATAAGCGTAACCCCAGGGCCTACTATGCACTGGGGACTATCTATAACGAACTGTACATGGTAAGGGAGGCCGTTGAGGCCCTGAAGCGGGTCATACAGCTAGACCCCAACCACTCGCGCGCCTATTTCCAGTTGGCCATAGCCTTTGAAAAGGCCGGAATGATGGAAGAATGCCTGGCAGTGCTCAGGGAAGCTACCAGGATTGACCCAGATTATACCGAGGCACATCGTTACCTTGCCGACCTCTATCAGAAGAAAGGACAACACGGAGATGCCTTGCAAGAGTATAAAGAGCTTACCAGGATAAACCCCGACGACGAAAAGGCCCATCTTGTACTGGCCTCAGCTTACAATAAAATAGGACGGATAAACGAGGCCATGGCAGAGTTAAGGGAACTCATCAGGATAAACCCCGCCAACGCCCGGGCCCATTATACCCTTGCCCTAGTATACTACAAGAAGGGCATGCTGGAGGAGGCAATAAAAGAGTTTAGAGACGTACTTATCCTCACTCCCGAGGACTGCGTCGCCCGCTCTAACCTGGCCCTGGCTTACTCAAAGAAGAACCTACTGGACGAGGCCGCAGAGGAGTACAAAGAGATCCTCCGCCTTAAACCTCAGGAGGTAGCAGCCCGCTATAACATTGCCCAGGTCTACGAAAAACAGGGTAAACGTGACGAGGCCGTAGCGGAATACAAAGAGGTACTCAAGCTAAATCCCCAGCATGTGGAAGCCCACTACCGTTTGGCCCTGGTTCACTTAAAGGCTGGGGAACTGGAAGAGGCCCTGAAAGGCCTTAAAGAAGTTATAAGGTTAAGGCCCACCCACACCCTGGCCCATGGACAGCTTGCTATGATTTACCAGAAAGTAGGACTCCTGGCAGAGGCGAGAAAGGAGTACAGACTATACGAACGGCTAAAGGCACACCAGGGCTGAGTCGTCCCTACGTCTGATCTTTTGGAGTGGTAAGGGGCAAGTTCCCCTTACATCTTACAAAAACCCGTCTCTATATTATCCTCAAGTCCGCCTGAGGCGGAGGGCTTTTGCTTGACAGTGGTATTGGGCCTTGATAATATCCCTTTTCTGATAATGTTAAGAAGTGTGGCCTATATCCTCAGAAAACTGGACGAAGGCTGGGGGAAGCTGAGGCGGTTCTACCTGGTTCACTACCGGGAGGACTATGTCCGGCAGCAGTTAGCCTTCCGCAGGGGGGCGTGCAGGCGGTGCGGGAGCTGCTGTCGCATCATGTTCCGCTGTCCACACCTGGGGGGAGAAAATGAATGCAATATTTATGATTGTCGCTATAAGCAGTGCAGGGCCTTTCCCATAGACGACCGAGACCTCAAATACCTCCGTCATACCTGTGGACACTATTTTGTGAACTCACGGAAAGAATTGAGGACCGAACTTGCAGGCAGTAACACTACCGGACGTTAAAGATGAGAATTCCTATTACCCGATATGGCCTGAGAGAGATACTCCTCTCTATTTTTATCCTATCCCTGTTGTTTTTGCTATCTCTCTTTTTTCTCCCCCCTGTACTCTCTAAGGTAGTAAATACCACTCTCCTCACGGCTATCGCCTTTGTCCTTTACTTCTTTCGTGACCCCGAGAGGCTCATCCTGAAAGATGAAAGGGAACTCCTCGCCCCTGCCGATGGCAAGGTAGTGGAAATTGCCATGGTAGAGGAAAGGGAGTTCCTGCACAAAGAGGCCACTAAGATTAGCATCTTCATGTCCCTCTTTGACGTCCATGTGAACCGCATGCCCTGCAGTGGCAGGGTGGAGTACCTCAGACACCTGAACGGGCGATTCCTGGATGCCCGCAGGAAAGAGGCCTCCCTTGAGAACGAGTGTAATTTTATTGGGTTAGTAATGGATGGGGGTAGGCGGATACTTATGAAGCAGGTGGCAGGTATAATTGCAAGACGGATTGTGTGCCCTCTCTCCACTGGCGATTACCTGGAGCAGGGTGCACGCTTCGGCATGATAAAATTTGGCTCCAGGGTGGAGGTCTTTATCCCTAAAGATATACCGTGCAGGGTGCTGGTGAAGGAAGGGCAAAAAGTGAGGGCCGGGCTTACCGTCCTGGCCGAGACAGGTTAAGACTTGTAGTGTATCTCCCCTCTAAAAAGAGGGGACCAAGGGGTGTGTTTAACCCCTGAGGCCGGCAGATAAGCGTAGGGGATTAAAATGAGGCTGGCGGATAAAATAGCCCTAGTTACAGGTGGCGGAACCGGGATAGGCAGGGCCATAGCCAGGGTCTTCCTGGAGGAGGGGGCCAGGGTAGTCATTACTGGCAGGAGGAGAGAACCCCTGGAGGAAACACTTTCTAAGCTTGACCCGAAGGGCAAAAAGGCCATCCTCGTCCAAGGGGACGTCTCCCAGACCAAAGATACCAGAAGGATGATGGAGGAGACGATAAAAACCTTTGGAGGGCTAAACATCCTGGTCAATAATGCTGGCGTGGTGTATAAAGATGGTGGTACACTGGAGAGCCAGGAGGAGGGCTGGGACGTTACCCTTGATATTAACGTAAAAGGTATATACCTCGTGAGCAAGTTTGCGGTACCAGAGCTACTAAAAACAGAAGGAAACATCATAAACATTGCCTCTGTGCTGGGGCTGGTAGGCTTTCCCCACTCTATAGCCTATTGTGCCTCCAAGGGGGCGGTAGTCAACCTGACCAGGAGTATGGCCCTTGATTTGGCACCAAAAGGGGTCAGGGTGAACTGCATCTGCCCGGGAGCAGTAGATACGCCTATGTACCAGAGCTGGATAAGGAAGTACGGAGACCCCATGGAGGTAGAAAAGAAGATGCTGGCAAACTACCCCATCTCCAGGGTTGGCAGGCCAGAGGATATTGCCTACGCAGCCCTTTACCTGGCCTCCGATGAGGCTAGTTGGGTCACAGGCATTGCCCTCCCCGTGGACGGAGGATTCACAGCGAGATAAAAAGAAACCTCTGAAAAAGGTAGACAACCAGAAACCCTCCCCCTCCCCCCTCCCATCAAGGGAGGGGGAAACCGAATGCGCCAGGATGGATCAGGATAAGGAAGGAGCATCGCAAGGGTGAAGCTCTAAGCAATTTCGTTAAGACTGCTTCGCTACGCCCACGATAACAACTAGGTAGGTTTTCCTTTAGGGAAGTTTTGTAAAGGTCCCAGGATAAAAGATGTTTACAGGCATAATAGAACACATGGGAAAGGTAAAGGAGTTGCGAAGGGTCGGGGAGGGGAGCAGGCTCATCCTGGAATTGGGGCCTATGGCCAAAGAGGTCAAGCCAGGGGAGAGCATCTCCGTGGAAGGAGTATGCCTTACAGTAACTGAGCTAAAGGGAGAGCAGGCCAGTTTTGACATCTCACAGGAGACACTCAAACGCTCTACGCTCGGCGAGCTAAGGGTTGGACAAAAAGTAAATCTTGAAAGGTCTCTCAAGGTGGGAGACCGCATGGGTGGACACTTTGTTCAGGGACACGTAGACGGTACGGGTGTTATACAGAAAAAAGAGGAACATCCGGGACAGTGCACCATGTGGTTTACAGTACCAAAGGAACTTGTGGAGGGCATGATTGAGAAGGGTTCTGTAGCTGTGAACGGTATAAGCCTTACCGTGGTAGAAGTGAAGGCTGTCGGGGGTGGCCCTGCCACTTTTTCAGTAGCACTAATCCCCTACACCCTCGCCAATACCACGCTGGGTCTCAAGAAGGTGGGTGACCGTGTTAATATTGAGATAGACATCCTGGGCAAGTGGGTAAAGAGGCTTATTATGGAGTCCAGTCCGCCTAAGGCGGATGTCGCTGGTCCAAATCCATTGTCCGCCTCAGGCGGATCAATGGACTC
>FWPU01011206.1_pt1 | contig 12715 bp, 13 predicted proteins | sample 2228361 | NCBI WGS metagenome assembly FWPU01 (sample SAMEA103939777, study PRJEB20133) | metagenome | reverse complement strand
AGCGTCGCCGTCGGTCGGCGGCGCGGTTTTTCCCCCCGCACCCCCTTTTCCTCGATTCCTTTCGTCGTCGTCGTCGTCGATCATATCCTCTCCTTTCTTCTGTCCTGTAGTCCCGACACGATCGGGACACGATCGGCACAAAACCGGGACGCGCGGCAACCCGTTCGCCCCTTCTCCGGCGGCGGCCCCGTCGCGGCGTTGCCGTCGCTTCTTCTCCCGCTCCGTAAATCGCCGCTTCGCCGCGTGGGATAGCCACCGGTCGAAGCGGGGAATCCTAACTCCGGCCTCGTCCGCCTCCAACCACCCGGACGCGACGACGGCACGGACGAACGACGTGGGAATACGCGCGCACTTGGCCAGGGTAACGGGGGTACTCCCAGGAAACGTTCCGTCGGTGCTGTGCGCCTGGGCCCAGGCCCAGAGGCGAATCAATAGGCCGACGACTTCATCCGGCGACCGCCGGGTTGCCTCGGCGATCGCGCACACCTCGGGCTTGAAGGGCAAATCCACCGATATGGGAATCCAGTCCCCGGCCATGCTGCACCTCAAGGTATCCCGGCGTTGGGGCGCCTCCGGCGCCATTCGAAATAAGCGCAGCCTTGGTTTCCGCGTTCAAAACAACCGCAGCCTGGGTTTCCTCAGTCTGCCGGCGATCGGAAACCCAGAGTCCAATGCGTCCATCAGGGCTTCGACCTCACGATGCGGTATCTCCAGCCCCGGAATTGTCGTAATACCCAGCAGCCAGGCGTTGACGATCTCGCGCCCGGACGGCGAGGCCAGGTCACCGGCGGGGAGCATCATCCGAAAGTGGTACGAACCGATTTCCAGAAATATGGAAACTACCTCGCCCAGCCTTGTGTAACCCAATTTCATCGGGCCGATCCCTCCTTGTCGTCCTCGGGCTTGTGGATGATCCGCCAGGTCAATTCCTCTCGCAGGACCGCCACGTGGGAAGGGGCCTCCACCCCGATCCGGGCCTTGTTTCCGTTAACGTCGCAGACCGTAATCACGACCTCGACGTCTTCGGCAATCTTTAGCACGATCCGCTCATCCTTCCTCCTGGTCAACACCAGCATGGCAACTCCTTTTCTTGGCTGGGTTCCATGCGTCCTTCCTCATCCGGTTGGGACGCTGTTTATTCGCGCGCCGCTTCTTCCAGGTCCTCAAGTTCCGTTTCGGCGAAAATCCATCGCTGGTCGGCAAACCACCCGCAGCGGTCACACCAGACAATAGCCCACCCAGCGCTCGGATTGACAACGCACCGGATCATCGCGCCGCATTCGCAGCGGCAGGCATCGTCAAGTCGTATCTCCCCGAATACGCCGGCCATGGTGTGGAATATCGTCCGCCGGATGTCCGCGATGTCGAAGCACTCGGTCATGTCGAGCTGCCGTTCACGCTTCGCCATGTTTCGCATCCTCCCGAGGCCGTCGCGCACGTCGTCACCCGACTTCCGCGTGATCACGAGATTGGCTATTCGTCCGGTTTCCCTTCAATTCCTCTTGCCGCAGGTTCAATAACTGGAACATCTCACTGCGTTTCGCGGAGTCCAAACCGTCGTCCGAACGCAGCGCGGCCGCGATCGTCGGGATGTCGGCCTTTCCGGCCTTCCGGATCATCTCGCGATACCGCTCCACGCATCTCTCGGCCGCCGACACCTCACCTTCCCCTGCGGCAAACTCCGGCGGAGTCGCTCGTGCCTCGTTACCATACAAATCCCCCTTGGGCCGCGTGGCGGATTGGTTCACCGGCCGTCGATCCGCCAGGGGGAGATATTTCAAGAGCCGCTTGATCACGGTCTTGCGGGCCATCTCCGCCCAGTCCGTCTCCCAGGGACTGGAGTCGCTGCCGAACGATCCGCCCCGCTCGGCGTTGGCGTCGATCTCCGCCTTGGTCATCCACTCGACCAAGGGCCGACGGTCGTCCAAGAACCATGCGGCGGCGTAGGCCCCCACCGGATCGCCCTCCTCAGTTCCCTGCGCTGGGCGGTGTCGCAAGATTCTTCCGTCCGGGTCCCCAAATTCCAGTTGGAATTCGTCGCCGGACCGCACCACCCTGGATTCAATGTGTGAAACCCTTGGATGGGCCAGGGCGAGCTTTAATAGTGCCCGGTAATCGGGTACGAAAGTCGCTCGGTATCCGCCCGTTTTCGTCTTCCGCGGGATCAGCGTCCCATCGCCCGTCAGGCCGCTGGGATCGAGTCCCACGGCCAAGGCCTCCATAGCCGCCTGGACGACCGACCTGGGTGAGCACCGGGATAGGTCGTCGTCCCGCCCGACGGCCCAGAGTAGATTCGCGATGACCTCTTCCACGTCGCACCACGGCGGCGCAATCGCCTTCAGCCGCGGCTTAACTCGTTCTAACTCTTGCGCCAAACTCATTGGCATCACCGTTTGCGATCATGAAAACCCCCGGTCGGCCGCGCGCGGAACCATCCGACCGGGGTGGCGACAGAAAGAATTTCATTGATCCCAGCCTTGCGGGCCGGGCATGGCTTCCAGCAATCCAACCGGAGAAAAGACACGCGCCCGGGCGCGACTGAGGACGGATCGGGTGACGACCCGGGCGCGTTGCGACTAGTCCGCCGTAGAAACGCGACCAACCCCGGGGCGGCCGAGTGCGCGGCGGAGAAACCGCCAGGGACGGGATTTCACTGCGGAGGATCGTTTCGAGGTCAGCCACGCCAGGTTCTCCTGATCAGAGATCCCAACCCTTGGGGCTGGGCATCGCTTCCAAGAGGTCGATGACCACGCTGCGCTGTACGTAAAAGTCCTCGAGTACATCGAGTTTTCTGTGCCCGGCGACCAGTCGCGAGACAAGGGGGTTGCGCTCCGCCAACCAGGTCAGTGTGGCCCTCCGAATGGCTTTGGTGCAAAAACGTCGTTCTGGCGGCAACGCGGCTGAAATGCACCGCCACCGCGTATGGAAGAAAAAGGGCGTTCCCGCCCAAGCAAACATGCGGTCTTCGCCCTGAAAACGAACTTTGTCCGCAGATTGGCGGGCGGCCTTCGATAGATACACGCGGCGCCCGGCCTTTTTTTGCTTGTACTGTGCCGCTGGGATTACAAGCCACCCGTCTTCGGTCACCCATGACCATCGGGCATTGAGAAGATTCATGCGCCGCAGGCCGGTGTGCCATGCGAAGCGGATTAGACACGCCCACCACAGGGGTTGGTCGTGACACGGGATGGCCGAAGTGCACTTTATTTCCCGGCAGCTCTCGATGAGAAGCTCTATTTCCCCAAGCGTGAATGCCTGCTCCGGTTCGCGGGGCGTGCCCTCGGGTCGCTCGATGTAGGGAACCAAGCTGATAATGTCGGCGGCGTTTCTGTGTCTTCGGTCCGCTGGCCCGGCGTGGTCCAGGATGAATTGCAGGTGAATAGCCGTCTTTCTCATCGTCGAGCCGGCCAAGCCCTGCTCCGCAAGCGCAGCCATAAAGCGGGCACAGGTTTCGGCCGTGATCTCGTCCAACGGCGGGTCTCCGGTAATCCTTTTCCAGTGTCGCAGGGCAATCCAATCCTGTTCTACTGTCCCGCTGGCGCGCCCCTTTGGACGTCGGATCATTGGCAAGACATAATCGGCGTAAAACTCCGTAAGCGTCGGCTTGCGGGACGGCCTTGGATAAGAATCTCGCTGCCAATTTTCCGGCCAGACCACACGTAATTGCGACATGGATGCGTCTCCGAGGAAGCAAGGCGGCCTCTCGGGCCACCCTGCCCCACGAAGGCCGCGGACTTATGACAAGACTTCGTTCGTTAAAAGTCTGCCATATTCCGCGCATGACAGCACCCCGAATTGTGTTAACGCGGGCCGAGACGCCCAACCGAGTTTTTGGGCACCCGCTCAGTCGCCGCAGAGGCGGCTAAGAAGGTGCCGGTTATTTACGCAACGCCTAAGTGTACAGTTATTTGAACAATTGTCAATAGATGATCAGCGAGTGTCGCAAGTTGCTATTTGGTAACTACTTCTGAACGACGAGATCGTGGGCGGCCAACATCGGAAGGATCGCGGAATCGCTCGATTTCAGATTCTGGCACGACCCACATTTTTGCCCCGAGTTTGCGTCCTTGCATAACACCGTCTCTGAGCAGTCGGCAGATGTAGCTGTGCGTAACTCCGAGCCGATCTGCCACTTCAATGACTGTCAGCAGTTTTTCCGCAGAGGGTTCGAGCATCGCCATGCCTCTATTGTACTCTTTTCTGAACAATATGGGAAGAGAGAAGGCAGGTGTGCGTAGGCTAACCGGCACCGCCGAAGCCCCCCGGCCCTCGCGGAACCGGGCACCTGCCCTAGTGCACTGGACATCAAGTCCAGTGCACTTTTCTAAAAATCCGTTCTTCAACTAGCGAGGGCGACGGGACTCGAACCCGCAACCACTGGATCGACAGTCCAGTACTCTAACCAATTGAGCTACGCCCCCGTAGCCGGTGATTGCAAACCGGATCTCGCCGTCGCCCCCCGCAGCGGCGATCCTCCCGAAACAATCTTCGGAAGGCCTTCGACGCTTCGCACGAGGCTATCCGCGCCCGGCCGAAATCGCAATCGATCAACGAGGCCCGCCTTCCAGGCGTCACCCCGCGATCCACACTAGTATTTTAGCCATTACTACCGAACTCTCCAAGTCGGGGAAGCGACAACGTAAGCGACGGCGGCGAGGACCGCGCTCCGTCTTTTTCGATTATCCCGGCGATTCCGATTTCGGCAAGGGGGTGCGCACAAACCGGTCGCCGACCCAGCCGTTGCCCTATCGTCCGAATTGTGAGCTAGGCTTGAGTAGGGCCGCGGGCATTGTCGCACGTGCTCCAGAAAGAACCGTCACCCTCAAGCGAGGGTCTGCCCATTTCGTCTCGTTTGTGCTTCTCATCGAGGTCGGCCCATGTGGTACTATCTGAATCGCGGTTTGAACCTTGCCGCCCGAGAGATCGGTCGCCTGGAACCGGAACATTGGTTGCTGCTCGGCATGCTTGCCGTCGTCTTGGGTATGCTTTGGTTGCGGGGTTTTGGTTCTCGTCGCAACTATTGAATCCGCCCGGGAACGCTTAAAGCTCAGGCTTGGACGCCAACCCCTCCAGAGGAATGCCTTCGTCAATCAAGAGGACGGGGATTTCTTCTCGAACAGGATAGGCCACCGCGCCGTCTTCCCGGACCAACAGTTCCTCCACCGGCTAGCGGATCACTTCTCCTACCCGATTCGTTAACCGTCCTGCGGCGATGGCTTGATTGACCGCGGCCAGCAGTGCCGGTTCGGCAAGTCGCAGGGGCCGGCGTGTTTCGGGGCAGGCCAGGATGGCCAGCAGTTGCGTGTCCAGCATTTCGTCCTCCGTTTGCAAAACACCCTGCGGATGAAGTCGTCCGCTCGCTTCGGAGTTTGGCGCGTAATCCGCGGCGGCCCGTTTCGGTACGCATCAGAACTGCCGCGGCCGTTCGGCGACTTCCACTTCCATTTCCCGTCGCTCCTTGCCGCGGAGGATGCCGACTTTGACTTTGGTACCCACGGCGGATCGGGCAACGGCAATACTCAGGGCGGCCGGCTCCGAGATGGGTTTGCCGTCCCAGGTCAGGATAATGTCGTCGGGCAGCATGCCGGCGGCCTCGGCGGGAGAACCTGGTATCACGCGGACCACTTTCGCGCCGGAAGCCGCTTCCAGGTTGCCGCGGCGGGCGTCCCGTTCCGAGACCTCTTCCATTTGCACGCCCAGCCAACCGCGGCTGATCCGCCCGGTCTCGCGAAGCTGCTTGTACACATCTTGAACGACCCGGCTGGGAATGGCGAAGCTGATGCCGCGATAGGCCTCGCCGAAAATGGCCGTATTGATGCCGACGATACGCCCCTGCATATCCACCAAGGGACCGCCGCTGTTGCCGGGATTCAAGGCTGCGTCGGTCTGAAGGAATTCCTGATAGCCGCCCGCGTTGGTGGCCGCCCGGCGTTCCTTGGCGCTGATGATTCCCGCGGTCACGGTATGGCGCAATCCGTAGGGGTTGCCGATCGCCAGCACGGTGTCGCCGACCTCCAATTGATCGCTGTCGCCCCAGGGCACGGCGGAGAGCTTGTCGGCGGAGATCTTCAGTACGGCCAGGTCATTGACGGGGTCGGCGCCCACCACGGCCGCGTTGTGCAGGGTTCGCCCGTCGGCCAAGCGCACCGTAATCCGCGAGGCATCGTTGATGACGTGGAAATTCGTGACCAAGTAGCCCTCCGGATCGACGATCACGCCCGATCCCATGCCCTCCTCACGAAACTCCGGTTGGAAAAAATGCCGCCATTCATCGGGGACCGAGGCCGGCACGTCGCGGCGAACGGTCTCGATGCCCACGACCGCGGGAGACACGCCGCGGACGATCCAGCGGAACCGTTCGCGGGGTTCGGGCGACTCCTCCAAGACCCGGCGGGCAACTTCGAACTCAGCCCGCAGCTTGCCTCGCGTCCAAGCGTACGGAATGGACTCCAGCAGATAAGGCGAGGCCAGCAACGTCGCCAACATCAGCAATAAGAAGAGCAGCAAGCCGACACGCACACGCCGCGGCGGCCGCTGCACGCTCAGCGGTTCGGGGTGCGGCGGCCATGGCGAGAATTGCGATTCGCCCACCGCCACGGCCGAGATCGGTTCCCCCGCGGGCCACGTTTCCTGTTCGCCCGCGGAAAGACTTCTTTCATCCGGGGAAGGCCTGTCCGGTCGGCTCTCGAAAACGCTCATGGCATTCCTTCCAACGCTTGGATACGTACCCCCCACGGCATCCGGCGCCGCGAAAATGCGGCCGAATTCCCCGCAGGGCATCCCGTGCGGACCGCGCGATCCCTCACTCCTTCATTGTATCGTCCGGGCCGGTCCGGGGTGGCGGCGGGAGGTCGCGGATCGAATCGAACCGGCATCCTACCGGCGAGGCAACGGACACGAACGCATTTTCACCGCCGCGCGGATTCCTCGGCAGAAGGCTTGAGCCACGGCTCCAGCCTGCGGGACCGCACCGCTAAGGGAATCTCGACGACCTGTGTCGCGCCTCACGTCCGGTCCACGCCGACTTCGCATCCCGAGCCGTGCCACCGGGAAGGCGAAGCTCCGTCGGACGGGTGACACCCGGCACGAGCGATACAATCGGATCGTCGGGAATGGCTCGGGGGCCGACCTGCAACCCGGACGCCGGGACGACATACGCACGCCCGGCGGCATGGGATACAATCGCAGAGATGGAGCGTTCGGGAGGCCGGCTTACCGACGTTGATGAAGCCCCGGAATCTGCCGAGCATGACCGGCGGGCGAGAGTCGCGGATGGTCAAGACGAAGAACCTTGCCAAGCATTACGACGATCCGCGCGGCGGCGTGGTTCGCGCCCTGGACGGGATCGATTTCGAGGCCCGGCCGGGGGAAATCTTCGGCTTGCTCGGTCCCAACGGGGCGGGCAAGACGACCACGCTGCGGATTCTGAGTACGCTGCTGCGTCCCAGCGGCGGGCGGGCCGTCGTGGCCGGTTTCGACTGCCTCCGACAACCCGCCCAAGTCCGCAGGAACATCGGCTTCATGTCGGTCAACACCGCCGTCTACGACCGCATGACCGCTTGGGAGATGGTGGAATACTTCGGCCTGCTTTACGGCTGGACGCGGGAAGAACTTCGTCCCCGTATGGAGCATCTGTTTGATCGGCTGAAGATGAACGAGATCCGCGACGTGCCGGGCGGGCGGATGTCCACCGGCATGAAGCAAAAGGTCTCCATTGCCCGGGCCTTGGTCCACGATCCCCCCGTGCTGATCTTCGATGAGCCGACCTCCGGCCTGGACGTGCTGGTGGCCCGCAATCTGCTGCAAACGATCCGCGAGCTTCGCGATCAAGGCAAGTGCATCATCTTCTCCACGCACATCATGCGCGAGGTCGAGAAGCTCTGCGACCGCGTGGCGATCTTGTGTCGCGGACGCATCCTCACCCAGGGAACCCCCGACGAGCTCCGCGCACATTTCGGGGAGGACGACCTGGAAGAGATCTTCTTCCGGCTGATTACGGAGGCGGAGCTTGTCCGGAACGGCGACGGCCGGGAGCAAGGCGAACGTCCCCGCACAGACGGCCGCTGCGGCGAACCCGCGGGAGCGGACGGCGCGCCGGGCACTGCTCCGAATCCGCGGACGAGGGAGATGCGGCAATCATGACCGGGCGGAACGTGCGGATCATTTTCGAGCGTGAAATCCGCGATCAATTGCGGGATCGCCGCACGCTCATGATGGTCGCCGTGCTGCCCGTCCTGCTTTATCCGCTGATGGGATTGAGCTTCTTCCAAATCTCCCAGGTGATGCGTCCCAAGCCCAGCCGGATCTTGGTGCTAGGCGCGCAAGAGGTGGGTGATCCACCGCTCTTCGAAGAAGGCCGCTTCGCAGCGCACCTGTTTCGAAATCCCGAGGAAGCCCGGCAATTGGAGGTCGAATTCTACACTCCCGAAAAGGCCGCCGCCCTGGGCATTGCCCCGGACAAGGCGGTCGATGCCTCTGCGGTGGCGGAGGCCGTCTTGCGAACCCGGGCGTTCGACGCCGTGCTGCGTTTTCCGCCGCAGTTCGCGCAGCGATTGGAGACTTTTCGCGAAGAAGTGCGGCGCGCGATCGAACGCTTGAGGTTGGAACAGGCGGCGGAGGGCGAGGGGCCGAATGAAGCACCATCGCTCCCCGGCGGCGCCGTGGCCCTGATCGTGCCTGAAATCCCCAATCCGCAGATCTTTTATTCCACCGCCAACGAGCGCTCGACCGAGGCCTTTCGGCGGCTGAACGACGTTTTGATGCAGTGGCGGGAGCATGTGGGCGCGGCGAACCTTTCGGCGGGCGGTTTGCCCCCCCAGGCCGCCAAGCCTTTTCGCGTCCAGGAATCCGATGTGGCGGAGGACAGCGGTTTTCGCGGCGCCGCCCTCTGGTCCAAGATCATGCCGATCTTGTTGGTCGTATGGGCATTGACCGGCGCGTTCTATCCCGCCGTGGACTTGTGCGCCGGCGAGAAAGAGCGAGGCACCCTGGAGACGCTCCTTTCCAGCCCGGCGGAGCGCGTCGAAGTCGTCCTGGGGAAACTGGGGGCCGTCATGGTCTTCAGCATGGCCACCGCCGTACTGAACCTGGTCAGCATGGGATTGACCGGCTGGTTGGCGTTGGGAAATATGCCCATGTTCGCCCCCCCACCGTGGTCCGTGCTGTGGCTGATTCCGGCCTTGATCCCCACCTCGGCGGTGTTCAGTTCGTTGGCTTTGGGCATCGCCGCCTTCGCCCGCAGCACCAAGGAGGGCCAATACTACCTGCTGCCGCTGCTGTTTTTGACGCTGCCTCTGGTGGGCTTGCCGGTGGCGCGCGGGCTGGAACTGACGCTGGGGACGAGCTTGGTCCCCATCACCGGCTTGGTCCTGTTGCTGAAGGCGCTGATCGAGGGCGAGGCCGCGCAGGCCTGGCCGTTCGTTTTTCCCGTGGCCGCCGTGACCTTGGGCGGGTGCTACTATGCGATCCGCTGGGCGGTCTTGCAGTTCAACAACGAACAGGTCTTGTTCCGCGACGCCGACCGCTTCGATCTGCGATTGTGGCTGCGGCGATTGTTTTGGGAGCGCCGCGACGTACCCTCGCCCGCTTTGGCCGCGGCGTGCGGCCTGTTGATCCTTTTCGTGCGGTTCGGCCTGACCAATCTCTTCGCGCGGTGGCAGATCCAGGCCGACTTGATTCGGCTGGCCGTCATCACCCAGTTGGCGGTGATCGCGGCACCCGTGCTGCTTATGACCCTGCTTTTCGCGCGGAGCGTGACACGGACATGGCAATTGCACGCGCCGTCTTGGAAGGGGATGGCGGGAGCGATCCTGCTGGCCTTCCTGCTGCAACCGGCGGCGACCTTGCTCCAGCAGACCGTGACGCGGCTCTACCCGCTCGATCCCCTCTTGCGGGAATACCTGCTGGGGATGACCGGCGAGTTGAGCAACCCCTGGCCGATCTTTCTGGCCTTCGCCCTCTTGCCCGCCGTTTGCGAGGAAACGGCATTCCGGGGCTTCATCCTGACGGGGTTGCGGCAGGGAGTCTCGTCCCGAAACGCCGTGGTTTTCAGCGCCATTTTCTTTGGGCTGAGCCACACCATCCTTCAGCAGTCGATCACGGCCTTTGCGGCCGGTTTGGTTTTGGGGACCATCGCCCTGGTGACGCGGAGCCTCTGGCCGTGCATCGCCTTCCACGCCCTGCACAACTCCTTGACGTTGGGGACCGGCATGTTGGCCGCGGTGTTGACCCAAGATTGGGGACGCTACGAAAGCATGCGGCCCGGCGTGACGGCGATCGTTCGCCGATTGGGGAGTTTCTCGGAGGACGGCTTTGCGTACCATCCCGCCGTGACGGTCCTCTCGTTGCTTGCGGCGGGCTGGGTGCTGCTGTGGATGTATGCCCCCTCGCGCCTCCACGCCCCGGGCGACAGCGATACCGAACCGCCGCTCGAGGATGAGGATGAGGATGAGTGACCGCGCAACCGTCACCTGTCACGGCGCCGACCTTTCCGCGGAGCTCCTGCGAATTCAGGCGGAATGGGTCTTGCCCGTCAGCGGCCCGCCCTTGCACTGGGGTTGTTTGCGCATTCGAGCCGGGCGGATCGAGTCCGTGGAGCACGGCACGCGCCCGCGGTCGCAGTGCGATGCGGGACTGATCGTTCTCAGCCGCACCGTGCTGATGCCGGGGCTGATCAACGCGCATTGCCACCTGGAATTGAGCGGCTGGAATCGGCCCCCCGTCGTCCGCCAAGAGTTCCCCGATTGGGTGCCGGAGGTGGTGGCATTTCGGCGTTCCTCGGATTATCGGCCGGGCGAAGCGATGCGAGCCGGCTTGGCCGAGTCTTTGCGGCATGGCACGGTTTGGATCGGGGACATCCGGCCCGCCGCGTTATCGGCCCGCGGCCCCGACGGGGATGCAGGCGACGGCCGGTCGCCCAGGGAGGGACCGCAGCCCGGCGTGACCTCCTTTCTGGAAATCGTCGCTCCCTTGGGCAAGGAGCCGCGCGAAATCGCGGCCCTCGTGGATTCGCATTTGGAACGGTGCAAGGCGAGCGGATGGCTACCCGGCTTGAGCCCTCACGCACCCTACACCATTCCCTTGGCCGTCTTGGACGAAATCGCCCGGTGGTGCCGCCGTTATGAACTTCCTCTGGCCATTCATTTGGCGGAGACCGCGGAAGAGCGACGTTTGCTGCAACACGGCGACGGTCCGCTGCGCGCGATGCTGGAGCGATTGTCGGCCTTCGACCCGCGACACTTCCCCGGCGGGCTCGATTGGGCCGACTACCTGGCCCGACTGAGCGACGTTCCCCGCCTGCTGGTCATTCACGGCAACCATCTCGATGCGGCGACGATACGCCGTTTGGCCGCGATGGGAAACGCGACCGTGGTCTATTGCCCGCGGACGCACCGCCGCTTCACCGACACGACGTATCCCATGGCGACGTACCGCCAAGCCGGCATTCCCGTGGCCGTGGGGACGGACGGCCGCGCCACCGCCCCGGACCTTTCATTGTGGAACGAGTTGCGGGCGGCGCGCGCCGACTTTCCCGACCTTTCCCCCAAGGACCTGCTCGAAATGGTCACCGTCATCCCGGCACGGGCATTGGGACTGGAGCGCGATATCGGAACGCTGGAGCCGGGCCGACGCGCGGACCTGACGGCCGTCACCGTCTCCGCGGACGTGGACGACCCGTATGCCGCCGTGCTCGGGCAGGAGGCGACGGAGACACGCGTCCGGCTCGCCGGTCGCCCCGTCGCAAGCCCGGGCGAAACCTGATCGTCGAGGCGGAGAGCAAGCCGAAGACTTCTTGTGTCAATGGGTGTCCACGATCAGTTGCTTCAGGCGATTCCTCGCGCCGAGCAATTGTTCGGGAGGATTGGGCCACTGCTCCATGATGACGGCCCCGTCGAAGCCCCGCTCCTTGAGCAATCGCAACATGGTCCGCACGCCGGAGTCGTCCTGTCCCGCCGGACCGGTGAAAAGCGGCAGATGGCTGTCGCCGTCGCCCCAGTTCTCGTGGACGTGGAGATGGATGACCGGCACGAAGGATTCCAGCTTTTCGAGGAAGCCGACGTAGTTGTTGCGCGAGGCCGCACAGAGATTGGCGTGGCCCATGTCGAAACACATGCCCAGATCCCCGGGTACTTTGCCCATTCGGCTTTGCAGCAGGGCGAAGAGTCGATTGAAGACATCCGGGCCGACGAAGACGGTGTTTTCCACGCTCAAGCGGACGCCGGCCGCGCGAGCATGCTCGTAAATCGCCGTGAGCGACTCCGCGAAGCCCTCCACGCCATGCGAGTCGCTATAGTAGATGTTGACCAGGCCGGCCCCGATGTCGCGCGCGAAATCGATCGAGCGGAGAATCTCCTCGCGGTCGGCGGGAGTGTTGGCGTCGGCTTGGCATCGGGCGTGGACCGAATAAGCGATCTTCCGATTTCGGCCGATTTCTCGGATGCGTGCCCGATCGTGTGCGTCCGAGTCCTCTTGGGCCCAGCCCCAACCGTGACGCTTGTCGTTGAACCACTCGAAGGCGTCGAAGTTGTTTTCCAACGCGAAGTCGAAAGGCGCGGTGGGATACGCCGCGCTAAAGGCGGTCTGATTGCCGATTCGCAAGGCCGGCCAAGCCATGATAGGCCCTCCTGAGCGGAGTGTTCATTTCGTCCACATTGGAAAAGTATACGTCCTAGCTTGCCTATCCTCAATCAAGACGGAAATACCCCCCCTCAAGGGG
>FWPU01011205.1_pt1 | contig 12716 bp, 13 predicted proteins | sample 2228361 | NCBI WGS metagenome assembly FWPU01 (sample SAMEA103939777, study PRJEB20133) | metagenome | reverse complement strand
GGGTTTTGAGATGGCTGTATTATGCCAGAGGGGCTTCGCCATTTCCTTAACTTGATACATATGGGGCGCAGTGTGCTGCGCCCCTACAGCTCGCCAGGGTGGTACAAGCCAGCATAGCGTCGTACACCTGGCGGCCTCAAGGCCGCCGCTACATTGCCGGAATTTTTCTACCGACTTTTAGTGCCGCACCGTAGCAGTCAGAACAGTTGCCGGTCCTCGGTCTAAAATTCTAGACCGAGGAATTATTTTTTACGAAAAGCTGCTCGGGCGACGCTCGCCAGGGTCGGGGCCACGGGCCGCAGCTTGGGCGCCAGGCGGAGCGCCGTCTCGGGGTCTTTCAGTCCGTGGCCCGTGAGCACGCAGACCGCGTTAGCGCCTCGCTGGAAATAATTCCTCCCGTTGAGCTTGATCAGGCCGGCCAGCGAGGCGGCCGAGGCCGGCTCGACGAACACCCCTTCTTCAGCCGCCAGCAGCCGGTAAGCTGAGAGTATCTCCCGGTCGGTGACCGTTGCAATCGTCCCGCCCGACTCGTCGCGCGCCCGCTCGGCGCTCTGCCAGCTCGCCGGATTGCCGATCCTTATCGCGGTGGCCACGGTGGCCGGTTTGGCTATCGGCCGGCCGCGCACAATCGGGTCGGCGCCGCGCGCCTGAAAGCCGAGCATGCGCGGGCGCCGTTTCATCAAGCCGCGCTCGTACTGCTCGCAGAACCCTTTCCAGTATGCAGTGATGTTGCCGGCATTACCGACCGGAAGCAGCAGGTAATCGGGGGGCTCGCCTCCGAGTTGCGCGCGTATCTCGAAGGCCGCCGTTTTCTGTCCCTCCAGGCGAAAGGGGTTGATGGAGTTGACCAGGGCCAGGCCGTAGCGCTCGGCCATCTCGCGCGCCAGCGCCAGCGCCCGGTCGAAGTTGCCGTCGATGGATACTATGCGCGCCCCGTGCGCCAGCGCCTGCGAGAGCTTCCCCTCGGCGATGGCCCCGTGCGGCAGCAGGATGAGGCAGGAGAGGCCGGCGCGCGCGGCATAGGCGGCCGCCGAGGCCGCCGTGTTACCCGTAGAGGCACAAATGATAGCTTTTGCCCCTTCGGCGACGGCCCGCGTCACCGCCACCGTCATGCCGCGGTCCTTGAAGGAACCCGTCGGGTTGGCCCCCTCGTATTTAAGCCAGAGGCGAAACTCGAGACGCAGGCGCTTTTCGAGATTGTCGGCCCGTATCAGAGGAGTGTTCCCCTCGAGCAGCGTTACCGGCCTGGCCTCGCCGAGCGGGAGCCATTCCCGAAACTCCTCGACCACTCCGCGCCACATATTTGCGGTCGCCCTCCCTCGCGAAAAGGCCATTATAACAAAGGAGCCAGGAGTCGAAATGAAAGCGCTGGGAGGCCGTTTCATCAATCTCTAACTCCCCGCATCGTGCCAGCACATGTATGATCTCTGGCAGGTAAGGGGCCAATCTCTTCCCGCAGATAAAGTCGCAGATGGTCCAGATCTCTTTTAAGGCAACCAGGACCTCCTCGCCGTATTTCCTCCCCCCTCCTCTTCTTCCGTTCGTCTCGAGCCAGCTCGAAGCCAGATGCTTTGTAACCGCCTGCTTCTGCCTCATATTCAGCCTTATGGTCGTCTCCTTCTCTCGGGAGACAACCTGCCTTACCTCCGATTCATTTCGAGTACTTTTTTCATTTGAGGCAACGATACCATTTCGAGTACATTTTTTATGAGGCGATTCGGAGCGTGAGATCGCTACTTGCAATTGTCGCAACACTCATTTGCTTGCCCATATCCGCTTCGCTCGCGCCTTCGCCGCCAGGGGTTACGATCGCTAAAGATGGCGACGGGTTCGCTCTGACGCCCTCTGGCAGGCCGTTCACCCCGTGGGGCTTCAATTACGACCGCGATTACAGGTTCCGGCTGATCGAAGACTATTGGGACGCCGAGTGGGCGACGGTGGAGCAGGATTTCAAGGAGATGAGAGAACTTGGCGCCAACGTCGTGCGCATCCACCTGCAGTTTGCGAAGTTCATGGAGGCGCGGGACAAGCCGAACGAGGCGAACCTGGCGCGGCTGGAGAAACTCGTGCGGCTGGCGGAGGATCTTGGGCTATACATCGACATCACCGGCTTAGGAAGTTACCGCGCGAAGGACATTCCGGCCTGGTACAACGCTATGTCGGAACAGGACCGCCGAAAGTTGGCAAGCCGCTGGTGATCGAGGAGATCTTTCCGCTCAAGTGCGACCTCGAGGAGTTGGCTACGTTCATCGAGCGCTCGCGCAGTATCGCCAACGGCTGGATCGGGTTCTACTGGGGGCAAGCGCCGGAGGAGCTGAAGGGCTCCCGCGAGCCGAGAGACCAGCTCATGCTCGGCTGGCTGGAGCTGTTCCAGGCGATGAACCCAAACCGGTGACGACGGCGGGGCCAAGGTGTAGCTTATGAACACCCGCCGCAACTAAGGCAGCGCGACTCTTTCAAAACCGCTGGCGATGGAGTCCGGCGCATACCCGAGAAGGAAGCGCACATGAAAGCCACTGTCCAGGACCGCGCCAGGTTGGAGCAGGAGCTGGCCCGCCTGGTCGAACAGCTCAAGGGGATGGGAGCCAGGAAGATCATCCTCTTTGGGTCCCTGGCGCGAGGGAGGATCTCACTCTTCAGCGACATCGATCTTCTCGTCTTATTCGATGAGGACAGGCCTTCCCGTGAGCTGACCCGTGAGGTCTACAAAAGGATTGATGCCAGGGAGGCTGTGGACATCCTGGCGTGCAGTCTCCGGGCGATGGACCAGCTCCGCGATCGCCCATTTTTCCGACACATCCTCTCGTATGGGAAGGTGCTGTATGAAAGACCTTAAGCGGGAAGCGCAGCGGTGGCTGCGCCAGGCCCTATCAGACTTCGCGTTTCTGGAGGTGGCCCGACAGGCGGGCAAGTATGACACCTGCTGTTTTCTGGCCCAGCAGACGGCTGGGAAGGCGCTCAAAGCCTACCTCTTCCACCAGGGGGAGGAGCTCATCTTCACCCATGCTATCTTCCGGCTCTGCGAAATGGCGGCTCAGTACGACCCCGCCTTTCTAGAGCTTCAGAAACAGGTGAAGCTGCTCGACTTTTATTATGTCGAGGCGCGCTATCCTAATGCCATGGAGGGGGCGATTCCCGCCGAGTTCTATAACAAACAAGATGCTGAGCAGGCGATCGCGATGGCCCGCCTCATTATCGAGGCGGTACAGGCCCGTGTCGGGATGAGGAGCACTGAATAAAGACATCCGCCCCACATAGGCGGTCCCGCGACATGAATCCTAAGATGCTTTGCCTCACCCACAACCACCTCTCCACAGGTGGAGAGGGGACCGGGCAACGGGTTCAGACGCGGGCGCCGCACTTGGGACAGGCTTGAGAATGGCACGCGCGGCAAACCGATCTATGACAGGAAGGGCATTCATGACACCAGTGGCAAATATTGTGGAGTTTTTCGTCGCATAGATAGAGAACGGTCAGGGACTTAAAACATCCCTTACAGACGGGCAGCTCCAGGTCCTTTAGCAAAGGGTTCCACACAACGTCTAGCTCTCTTTCCTTATCCTTTCTCCTCAACCTGAGGGTGACCACCGAGGCGGGCATCGTTATCCTCATGGCGTTAAGCAGCTCGACGTTTATCGTTACGGAATACCGATTCTGCTGCTCCCTGATCTTTCGCTCAAGCTCTAAATCGATGGCCCTCATCTTGGAAAGCTCCCGTTCCTTCTCCTCCCCCTCCAGATTCCTCTTCCTTATTCTCTCCCGCACCTCCTCTTTAAGAGTCCCATAGTACTCCTTCAGCCTCGCCACGTCCTTATTGAGGCGGCGACTCAGGCTTCTTTCGAAGTCCGAAACGTGTCGCCTTATCTCATATTCGGCAGTCCTGGTGGCAACCTTAAATACCTCCTCCAGCGGCCTTCTCCCTTCCACCTCCCATCTCTCCTCGGAGCTTTCCCCATAATATCCCCTCGCCAGCGCATTTATCATCTCCCCGGGAGCGGCAAGAGTTAGCTCATTTATTACCGCCGGAATAATGCCCTCCTTCTTCTCCTCGGATACGGCGGAATACTTGAAATTAAAAATAAGGTGAGAGACCGGACTTTCCTTTACCAGGCTTGACCTGAGGACCGCATTGGCCAGGGAGAGCTTTCGTGATATTAGCTCGTCTAATCTTTCTTTTTTAAGATATAAACGGGGCAGGTGGCCCTCGCAGAAATAGCCTTTATCTTCTATAAGCTGTGAGATGTTCTCCAGCGCTTCGGAATTATATGATATGAATTCGCCATCCCTTCCTTCCTGGGGAGAGAAGTAAAGGACTTGATGCTCGCTAAAGCCGAGCCTTCTGGCGGTCTCCTGGGGCAGGACCACTTCAAGCCGGTCTTCGTTTTCCTCCACCAGGCAGCCGTTCACCTCTAAGACTTCCCTTATCAGCGATTTTAAAGGTCTTCGCTCCATCTCCTACGTCCCCAGGTCGTCACCGAAGAGGACCTCATCCCATTTCTTGGTCTCCTCATATGCTTTCCGGGCCTCCAACATCTCTTCGCCCAACCGATCGAAACCCTCCCTGAGCTCCTCCTCACTCTGGGCCCTTATCCATATATCCATCACCAGGTCCTCGAAGTCGGCCTCACGGGGCAGGTTTCCAAGGATGGTATCCATCTCCCCGACCACAAGCTCAAACATGTTTATCTTCTTGTCAAGGATTTCTAGAATGTATTCCTCGATGCTGCCCCGAAGGCAGAAGTTGAAGATGAAAACGTCTCTCGTCTGACCTATGCGGTGAATTCGACCTATCCTCTGCTCGATCCGCATCGGATTCCAGGGAAGGTCATAGTTTATCATCGTGTTGCAAAATTGAATATTTCTTCCCTCCCCGCCGGATTCCATCGAGAGGAGTATATCCACTTCCTTTCGGAAGGCCTCTATTGCATCATCCTTCTGGGCGGCGGTCATGTTCCCCCTGAATTCCACGAAATCAAGCCCTGCCTGAGCGAGGAGACCGGCCAGATATTCCAAAGTCCTCGAGTAATTGGTGAAGATGATCTTCTTCCCCTTCCCTTTGGTTATAAGTTCCAGCAAACGATGCCCTTTTTCCGTACCGTCTAAACCGCGGATCAGCCCTAATATTTCCCGCACGGAGGACGAGGGAAGAAAGCCGTCGAGTCTGGCTAGAGAGCTTTCAAGCGCGTAGGGGCTGCTTCCTGCTTCCCTCAACAGGTTATTCAAAACTACCTTGCTGAGCCCTTCGCCTTCTTTGTACCTTTCGCGGACAAGCCTGCTTACCTTATCATAAATTTTCTTCTCGATCTCGGAAGGAGAGATGATAATAGTGCTGGCGAAACGTTTGGGTAGCTTCACGTCCACCAGGGAGCGGGTATTGCGGATCATCACCTCGCGCATGAGCCCACGGAGTTTTTCCCGGTTGATCGGGGTCCTGGGGTCGCCCCGCTTGACATATTCCCGCTTAAACTTGGACTCGGTGCGGAGCAGACCGGGCTTCAGGAGGGTTATGAGGTTGAAAAGCTCTACCAGGTTATTCTGGACCGGCGTGGCGGAGAGGAGAAGAAGGAATTTGCTTTTTAAGGCATTCACAAGCTTCCAGTTCAAAGTATTTCGATTCCTGAGATGGTGGACCTCATCTACTACTACAAGGTCGTATTCGTTTTTGATAACCCGGCTGAAATGATGCTGTGACTTGGCCAAATTGATGGATGAGATGATGAAACTTTCCCTCTCCCAGAAGGACTCGTCTTTGCCGGGGTCTGCCTGGTCGGTGGTGACGAAATCGAGGTCAAACTTGCTCGACATCTCCTCTTGCCATTGGGAGACCAGGGAAGGAGGGGTGAGGACCAACACCTTCCGGACCATCCCCCGCATCAGGTATTCCTTGATGATCATCCCCGCTTCGATCGTCTTGCCCAGCCCCACCTCATCCGCCAGAATCGCCCTTCCCTTGAAATCCCGAATCACGCGCCGAGCTACTTCGATCTGATACCAATACTTCTCCACCCCTTTCAAGCTCTCAAGGCAGAGCAGTTCCTCGAGTTCTCGAAGCAAGAAGAGGCGGAAGACGTCTAACCGGAGGTCATAGAGATGTCTCCCCTCAGCCTCATTCCTGGCGATCCTTGCCAGCACCTTTTCCGCGGGCTTGAAGGAAAAGGAGATATTGATACTGTACTCTGGCTGCCTCTCCATGTTAGGGGGCATGTAACAGGGCTAACATTTCACCGCCGATCCCCAGGGACCCCTGGCGGACTCAACCTGGGCGATAGTGTACCAGAAACCGTTTCCTGAATCCATGATGGGCTTACGCCGGGCATCTTGATTTCATCCCCGAAGATGTTGTCTAATGTTAAAAGCTGATTGAAACGAATAAATTTTTCTGGACTCCTTACAAAATCAGGAAATAAGTTGTAAATTTAGAAGGAGGCTGAGTTATGAGAAACAACCGCGCGGCCATGGACAAGATGCTTTACCTGCTTGTCGGCGGCGCCATCGGCGCCGGGCTGGGCTTTTTGTTCGCCCCGCAGACGGGAGAGGATACCCGCGATGACATAGCGCGCAGCGTGCGTAAGGGGCGCCGCTTCATCCTCTCGCGCAGCAAAGCTATACGGCGCGGCGTCTCTAACGTCATAGAGCGCGGCCGCGAGACCATCTTTTAATGGAGCTGACCGTCTCATTTCCAGAGGGGAAAGAATATGACGTCGTAGGGCTCGGCCTGAACGCCGTGGACCACCTGCTGGTGGTCGACCGTTTCCCCGAACGCGGGTCCGAGGTCGCGGCCTCGACCTATCGCCATCTCGGCGGGGGACAGGTGGCGACTGCCATCAACACCTGCGCCCGATTCGGCCTGAAATCTAAATACATCGGTAAAGTCGGCTCGGATGACGCGGGCCGCATAACCGTTGAAAGCCTGCGCGCCGAGGGGATCGATACCGCGAGCGTGATCGTCGAGCCCGGGGCCTATAATCAGTTTGCTGTGATCATCATAGATGGGGTCAGCGGCGAAAGGACCATCCTGTGGGACCGCGACCCCAGGCTGAGCTTCCGGCCCGGCGAGCTGCGCCGCGAAGAGGTCACGGCCGGGAAGCTGCTGCACCTGGACGGCCACGATGTGGCAGCCTCCCTGGCTGCGGCGCGCTGGGCAGGCGAGGCCGGAGTGCCGGTGTCGATCGATATCGACGAAGTTAAAGAAGGGATCGAGGAGCTGGTGGCAGAAATCGACCTGTTGATAGTTTCCGCCGACTTTCCGGAAAAACTCACCGGCATCTCGGACCGCGAGGCGGCGTTGCGCGAGCTGGCGCGGCGCGCGCGCGGCTTCGCCTGCATGACCCTGGGAGCGCGCGGCGCGGCCGCCTACTTTAAAGGAGAGATGATCTACTCGCCCGGCTTTAAGGTCCGCGCCGTCGATACTACCGGAGCCGGCGATGTCTTTCGCGGCGCCTTTATCTATGCCCTGTTCCAGGGCTGGGGCCTGGAAAGAACCCTGCGCTTTGCCAACGCAACAGCAGCCTTGAGCTGCACGCGCATCGGAGCGCGCCCCTCGATACCAGACCTCGGTGAGGTGGCAGCCTTGCTGGAGAGCACTTAGCCCGTAACCTGAAATGTCCGATAGTTTACCATCATCTGCCCGCTCAACTACCCTGGTTCTGGAGCGCGCGCTCGGCCCAATCGATGCCGCGGCAATCGTTGTCTCTAACGTCATCGGCGTCGGGATCTTCACTGCGCCCGGCTTCGTGGCCCAAATGGTGCCGCACCCCATCGCGATGCTCGGCGTATGGCTGGCGGGCGGCCTGCTGGCCTTTGCCGGAGCCTTTGCTTATGCCGAGCTAGCGGCCCTCAGGCCCCGCGCCGGAGGCGAATACGTTTACCTGCGCGCCGCCTTCGGCCCGATGATGGCCTTTCTCACTGGCTGGACCTCGTTTGTCGCCGGGTTCTCCGGGGCAATTGCCGCCGGCGCGGTCGGCCTGGCTGCATACCTGGGCCGCTTCTTTCCCGCTGCCGGCGACGCGCGCCCGTTGCTGACCGTTCCGTTGTCCATCATCAATATCGAGGTCTCGCCCCGTGCTATCATTGCTCTAACTGTTATCATTGTCCTTTCCGCTATCCATATGCGCGGCCTCGGGCCAGGCCGCCTGCTCCAGAACACCCTGACCGGCCTCAAGGTGCTGGCCCTGCTGGCGCTGGTCGCGCTCGGCTTTACTCTCGGTTCGGGCTCTCCCACGTATTTGGTCAGCGGCACAGGCAACGTCAGCTGGCAGGGATGGCTGCTCGCGCTTATCCCTGTGATGTTCACCTACAGCGGCTGGAACGCGGCCGTTTATGTCGCCGAGGAGGTGCGCAGCCCGGCGCGCAGCGTCCCCCTGGCGCTCGGCCTGGGGACCGGCCTGGTCGTGCTGCTCTATCTGCTGGTGAACCTGCTCTATCTCTATGCTCTGCCGGTCGGCAAGCTGGCCGGGCGCATCGAGGCCGGCGATTCGGCTGCGCGCGCTCTTTTCGGAGACGGCGCGGGCAGCGCTATCACTATACTGATCATGCTGGCCCTGGCGGGCAGCCTGAGCGCGATGATCCTGGCCGGACCGCGCGTCTACTACGCGATGGCGCGCGACGGCCTGTTCTTGCGCCCCGCCGCCGACGTCCACCCGCGCTATCGGACCCCGGCCGCGGCAATTCTGGCGCAGGCGGTCTGGAGCGGCATCCTGGTCCTTTCGGGCACCTTCGAGCAACTCCTCACCTATACCGGCTTCGCCGTGGTCCTCTTCGCCGGGCTCGCGGTGCTCTCGCTCTTCGTCCTGCGATTCAAAAACAGTTCGGAAGCCCGACCTTACAGCGCCTGGGGTTACCCGGTAGCGCCGGCCCTTTTCGTCCTGGCCGCATTCGCTATCGTCGCCAATGCCGTCTACCAGAACCCGAAACCCTCGGCCGCCGGGCTGCTGGTCATCGGCGCGGGCGTGCCAATCTACTGGTGGTCGGCCCGACGTCGAAGCGGGAAATAATAGAACGCAATCCGTCCACGGGACGCAGATCAGCTTTCCCCTCTTCACTTGCGGCTGATCCTTACCCACAAGTATCATAAATCCTTGAAACATTAGTATGAGGTATCTACGTCACCCCCAATACTTTCAATGAGTTGCAGAGATGTGGGTAAGGATCAGTCGCTTGCGGAGAGGGGATAAAAGGGGTGAGGCAAGCGTCTTCAGTTGATCACACGTCTTACCAATTTTCAGTTGCCGCACCATCTGTGTTAATCTGCGTCCGATTATAGAGAAGTGGTAAACTAGACCGGGAAGCTTATGATCATAACACGGAGCGTGGACGTGCGCGGCCTCTTCAACCCGGTCGATTGCCGGAGCCTGGGGGTGATACGGACCGAGCTGGCCTCGATGCGGCGCGGCCAGATACTCGAGGTCAAGGCCAATAAATTTCAGCTCTACGAGGTCCAGGCCTGGACGCGAAAATTCTCTCACGCCATCGTCAACGTTATCGACGAGGAGGGCCTGGTAACGATCTATATCGAGAAAGAGGGGAAGAGAGAGGAATCAGACACACCCAATGCGATAAGCGCCGAACAGCTCAAGCAAATGCTCGATTCCCGCCGGCAACTTTTCATACTCGACGTGCGCAGCGCTGGCGAGTTCGAGCAGTGGCGCATCGAAGTGCGATATCAAATCGACACCCTGCATATTCCTTATCCCGAATTCGTCGAAAACCCCGAAGCGTGCATAAGCCGGGTCCCCCGCGGACCGGATATTGCCGTGGTCTGCGCCAACGGTGGGACTTCAGGCTACGTGGCCGAGCTGTTGCGCGGCCGCGGCTTTCGCGCGAAGAACCTGGAAGGAGGAATGGTCGCCTGGGGCAACCTCCACCAGGCCGTGCCGGTCTCGATGGCCGTAGCCGAGCAGGCGGGCATGGCTTTCTATCAGGTCAACCGCTTTGCCAAAGGATGTCTCTCCTACGTGATAGGCTCGGAGGGCGAAGCTATCGTGGTCGACCCTTCGCGCAACATCAATGAGTATCTCAAGCTGGTCGAGGAAAAGGGCCTGAAAATCAAGCATGTGATCGACACCCACCTGCACGCCGACCATATCTCGGGCGGCCCGCGGCTGGCCGAGCGCGCCGGCGCTAAATATCATATTCAATCGGCAGACGCCGCCGATGCCCTCTATTCTTATGAGCCGATAGATGACGGACAGGAGTTCCGCGCCGGAGGGGTAAAGGCGCGCGTTATCGCCATGCAGACGCCCGGCCATACGCTGGGGAGCACAACCCTGCTGGTGAACGAAAAATGCCTGCTCGCGGGAGATACCCTTTTCGTGAAGGGGACCGGAAGACCGGACCTCGGCCATATGGCCGAGCCTTGGGCGCGCGTCCTCTACCGGACGCTCTTCCTCAAGCTCAAAGACCTGCCCGATGATGTTTGGGTGCTGCCGGCCCACTACTCGCTGCTCGATGAGATGCGAGAAGATGGCCTGGTGGCCGCAGAGCTGGGCGAGCTGCGCAAAAACAACCCGGCCATGCGGTCGAGGAGCGAGGACGAATTCGTACGGTTTATCCTGGCAAATATCTCAGAACAGCCTGCAGTCTATCAGGAGATTCGCAAAGCTAACCTCGGCTTGATCCAGGTGGATGAAGAGAAATCGACGGAAATGGAACTGGGCAAGAACCAGTGCGCGGCGCTCGAGAAGCTAGGAGCTAGAAGCTAGGAGTTAGAAGCTAGAATATATCTCGATGAAGCTGCTGGGGTGGCGGTGTGGCAATTGGCGAGGGGTGAACCATCGGGTGGTCTCTTTTACCCGACGTTTCACTCATTATGCCTGCCGATACATGTATAGCTTTATTCTAGCTTCTAGCTTCTATCTCCTGCTTCTCAAGGAACATGGCGGGGCAATATCTGATCGGCATAGATATCGGCGGCACCAAAATCGCGGCCCTGGCCCTCGACCGCGAGGGGCGCATATATGCCCGGGCGCGTGAGCCGATTGAGAGCACGAGCGCGCGCGCGCCGATAAGCCAGGCGGCTCGGCTGGCGCGCGAGGCGGCGCGCCAGGCGGCCCTTTCGTGGCAAGACGTCGCAGCGGTCGGGGTAATAGTTCCAGGCCTTGCCGACCCTGAGGCGGGGACCGCCTGGGCACCGAACATTCCTGGCTGGGACCATATTGCGGTGCGGCAGCCGCTTGCTGAAGAACTCCGGGCGCCGGTCTTTATCGAGAGCGACCGGAGCGGATACGTGTTGGGCGAGCGCTGGCTCGGCGCGGCGCGCGGCGTCGATAACGTGGTCTTCCTGGCCGTTGGGACCGGCATCGGCGCCGGCATCGTGGCGGACGGAAAATTGTATCGCGGCGCGCATCTTCTGGCCGGAGCGGTCGGCTGGTTCGTTTTGACACGCATCTGGAAAAAAGAGCACAGGTTGAAAGGGTGCATGGAGGCCGAGGCGGCCGGGCCGGCCCTGGCGCGCCGCGCCAGGCAATTGCTCGAGCGCGGCGCTCCGTCGCGCATGAGAGAGCTGGTCGATGGCGACCTCGAGAAGATCACCGCCGAGACCGTGGTCAAAGCGGCGCGGCGCGGCGATGCCCCGGCGCTCGGCATCATCCGCGCGGCGGCGCACTTCCTGGGCATGGGTGTGGCCAATATCATCAGCATCCTCGACCCGGAAATGGTGGTGATCGGAGGCGGCCTGGCGCAGGCGGGAGAGCTTCTGCTGGAACCGCTGCGCCGCACCGCGCTCGAGCGAGCACAGCCGCTCGCGGCTAAAAAGGTCAAAATAGAGGCGAGCCGGCTGGGCGGCGATGCCGGCGCAATCGGAGCTGCCGCCATTGCCCTTTACCACGTCGGAGCTTAACGGCGGTACGGCCGTGCGGAGGCGGAGATGTCGGCTGAAGCATATTTCGCGAAGATAACGGCGATAATCGAAAAGATCCAGAGCACCCAGATGGAGAAGATCGCGCAGGCCGCCTCGAGCATGGCCCGCTCTATCGCCGGGGGAAGATGCGTTTATCTCTTCGGCAGCGGCCACTCGGTCCTTCCGGTCTTAGACATCTTCCCGCGCTACGGCAGCTTCGCCGGGTTCGTGCCCATGCTCGACCCCAGGCTGATGTGGTTCAACATCGTCGGCCCGGGAGGCGTGCGCGAGCTGCTCTGGCTCGAAAGGCGCGAGGGCTATGCCGAAACGATGCTGAAGAGCTATAATCTGGACCGCCGCGATTCCATACTTATCTTCTCCCACGGCGGCCTGAACGCAGCCTCGATCGAGGTGGCAATGGCGGCGAAGCGGCGCGGCCTGACCGTGATATCCGTATCGTCGCTCGAGAACTACCGGGCCTCGCGCCCGGCACATTCCAGCGGGTTGAAGCTGGCAGACGTTTCGGATATCGCTATAGACAACTGCGTGCCGCCCGAAGACGCGCTGGTCGAGACCGAGGCGGCGCGCGAAAAAGTCGCGGCGGGCTCAACCGCGGCCGCCGTGATCATAGCGATGAGCCTGGTGGCCGAAACGGCAGCGGCGTTGGCGCGCCTCGGCCACAAGGTGAGCGCCTTCGTTTCGCCCAACGTCGCGGCCATCTCGCCCGACCACAACGAGAAGATATTCCAGGCCTACGCGCGCCTGGTGCGCGAAGTTTTGGATTAAAATTAAGTAAAACCAAAAAAGTTCTTTGACAAGGTATAATTAGTCATCAATGCTCATTGAGGTGAGAGGAGATGACTGATTTCGCACTTAACTA
>FWPU01011202.1_pt1 | contig 12720 bp, 14 predicted proteins | sample 2228361 | NCBI WGS metagenome assembly FWPU01 (sample SAMEA103939777, study PRJEB20133) | metagenome | reverse complement strand
AACCGAAGGCAGTACCCTTACCGAAGCCGACCGGTATGCGCAAACCCGGCTTAACGACACACCCTGGCCCCACCCTGTAATAGCCCGCATCCGCTATGCCACCGATGGCGGATATTACGACCGGGCGCTGGAATTGGCCCGGCAACACGCCCGCGATTCATTTCCCTCAAAAAAAGACAGCGTTGAATTTCTGTACCGTGCCGCGCGACTGTATCATCGCATTAATCAAACCGATACCTGTCTGGCATTATATCGAATCATCATTGAAAAAGCAGGACAATCGCCCTGGTATTTTGCACCTAATGCCTGCCTGCAGGCCGGCTTTTTGCTGCAACAACGCAGGCAATATGCCGAGGCCGAGAAGTTTTTCAGAAAAGCTCTTACTTACCCGCGCCACCCTTACAAAAACAGCATCGACAGCAAGGCAAAGTCAGCTCTGGAAACACTTAGGAAATAACTATCCCGGGTGCGACCATCAGGCCGTATGGGCAACAGGCTTAAGGTTATACAGGTGCCGGGTGTCGTTATACTTCTCAACAAAAAACATGGAGCCGGTATAGTGCAGCTGGTAAAGGCAAAGGTTCTCGTGTTCAAATAAATCCATGCTGTGCAGCGGATAATTTAACAGCATACAAAGCAATATCCGCATTACTCGCCCGTGCATGCATATCAGTATGGTTTCTTCATCGGCTCTGGACATGATGTATTGCCACGCAGGAATCAGGCGCCTGGCCACATCGGCAGGGCTTTCGCCTCCTTCTATTCGCAGCGAGGTGTTGCCCTTGCGCCACTCTTCCAGCACCACATGGTAGTACCGGTCTTCTTCGGGTGTAATGGGTTGCCCTTCCTTCCTGCCCCAGTTTATTTCGTTTAGTGCCGGCAGCGCTTCATGGGGCAATCCATCATTTATAAATGGCGCTACTGTTTCAATGCTGCGCCGCAAAACCGAAGTATACACCTTGTTAAACGGAACATGGCGGTAAGCCAGGTAAAAGGCCTGCGCCTGGGCCATACCAAAGTTGTTAATGCTGCTGTCTACACCACTTCCCTGCACGATACCTTTAAGGTTGTAATCGGTCTGGCCATGCCGGATGATGTAGATTTTTTTGGACGTAAGTTTTGCGCTATTTTGTGCCGCCCCGTTCATTGTGGGCGCAAAAATAGAAAAATTCAACAGCCAACCGTACATGAACCTGTTTCCGCCACACATTACAACCGAGGCTCTCAATAAACTTTCTGCCCGCACCATGGTTGAACATATAGGTATTGAATTTACCGAAGTAGGTCCCGACTATATACAGGCACGAATGCCGGTAGACCACCGCACACATCAGCCCTATGGCTTATTGCACGGCGGGGCCTCGGTGGTGCTGGCCGAAACTTTGGGCAGCGTGGCCGCTCACTGCACGATAGTGCATGAAAACAAATACTGTGTGGGCCTCGAAATCAACGCCAATCACATCCGGGCCGTTAAAGAGGGTTTTGTTACCGGAACAGCCAGACCCCTGCACGTTGGTAAGCGTACCCAGGTGTGGGAAATACGCATTACCAACAACCAGAATGAACTGGTTTGTGTTAGCCGTATTACCCTTGCGGTATTAGATAAAAAACCATGAGCCACACCGTTGTAACCAAAAAGAAAACAACTACCTCGCTGACACAAGTAGCCGGCAAAGCATTAGCCTATGGTTATGCCCTGGCTGCCTGGCAACTGCCCAACTCGGGCCAGCGCAGACTGCTGGTTTGCCAAAACCCCGCTCCTTTCAAACCAGGCGACACGTTTGAAACCATGGGAGGCGGTTTTGTGGTACAGCCTTTCGACAGGGTGCGCAGCGGCCGCTTTCTTAAAGCCGATATGCTTTTCTCATTTCAGGGTAATGAGCTGCTTCCACCCCGCACCCCCGCTGAAACAGTAGGGCATAGCTGGCTGAAAAATAGCCAAACGCCAGCCTTAAAAATGATCTTTTACGAAGGCCAGCTGCCCGAAGAAAAGGACACCAACACCCAAACCGGCTTTTACCTGATGGTAGAAAAGGCCATACATTCCATACAGCAACAAAAGTTCGAAAAAGTAGTGCCCTCCCGCTATAAAACAGTCCGGCTGACACATGACCAAAACCCTGTTGAGGTGTTCGACAAAATGTGCCGGGTATTCCCTCAGGCGTTTGTGTCGCTGGTAAGCCTGCCTGAATTTGGCACATGGGCGGGCGCCTCGCCCGAGGTACTCGTATCGGTGCACAACCAATCAGTTTTTCGAACCGTTGCCCTGGCGGGCACAAAACCTTTTCATACCGGCTTGCAGATAAAGGATGTGGCATGGACGCAAAAGGAAATTGAAGAGCAAGCCATGGTTAGCCGGTATATCATTAACTGTTTTAAAAAAATACGCCTGCGCGAATTTGAGGAACATGGACCAAAAACCGTACAGGCAGGAAAACTCCTTCATCTGAAAACCGATTTTTTGGTTAACCTGAAGGCGGTAGATTATCCGCTGCTGGGATCGGTAATGCTTAACCTGTTGCATCCCACTTCGGCTGTATGCGGCATGCCGATGGAGCCTGCACACAGGTTTTTACAGCAAAACGAAGGCTATGACCGCAGCCTGTACACAGGCTTTATTGGTCCGGTGAATATTGACGAACAAACTGATATTTACGTAAACCTGCGTTGTATTCAATGGTCACCCGACCGGGTTGTAGGATATGCCGGCTGCGGCGTTACAGCCGATTCGATACCGGAAAACGAATGGAAAGAGAGCGAAATAAAAATCAACTCCCTGCTTAACGAAATCATCTGAATATGTCGCTGCAACCGGTATATGATATTGCTGAAATATGCGCCCGGCAGGGAATAACACATACCGTTATCAGCCCCGGATCGCGCAATGCAGCCCTTACCCTGGCTTTCGCACGCCATAAGGATATCAAAACCTTTGTTATTCCCGATGAACGCAGTGCAGGCTTTATAGCGCTGGGCCTCGCGCAGCAACTTGGCGAACCGGTAGCAATAGTGTGTACCTCGGGTACAGCAGCCTGTAACCTGGTGCCTGCCGTGGCCGAAGCTTTTTTTCAACAAGTTCCCTTGCTGATCCTTACTGCCGACCGCCCACCGGAATGGATCGGCCAGCAGGACGGACAAACCATTTTTCAACGTAATATATTCGGCCCGCATGTAAAGCAGGCATTTGAGTTGCCCACATCGCGCATACATCCTGATGAACTCTGGCATGTAAACCGACTGGTAAACCAGGCTATCTTGCTCTGCCGTTCCCTCCCCAGTGGCCCTGTACACCTGAATGTGCCCTTTCGCGAACCTTTTTATCCAACCGAATCAAATGAAAAGACAACTTTTTCCACCGGTGTGCGCGTAATTCATGAAGTTTATTCAAGCTATACATTAGATAAAGCAGAAGCATCCAGACTTGCAGAAGAACTGCGCTCATTTCATCGCATACTGCTGGTTGCCGGCCAGATGCCCCACGATGAAAGCCTGTTCAGTGCTGTTCAGAACCTTCCTGAAAATGTGGTGGTGCTGGCCGATATTACGGCCAATCTTAACCACCTAAAAACGGTTTTTGTACAATACGATACGGCACTTGCCCAAGCGCCCGAAGCATGGAAAGAAGACCTGAAACCCGACCTGCTCATTACTTTTGGCAACCATATTCTGGGAAAAAACCTAAAGCTTTACCTGCGCAAGCACCGGCCGGTAGCACACTGGCATGTGCAACCACAGGGTGATGTACCCGATGTTTTTAAGAGTCTTACGCGCATCATACGCTGCACGCCCGCATCATTTTGTCAGTGGCTTTCGGAGGGAACGGTTTCTGAACATCAAACCCATTATGCGGCAAAGTGGCGCAGGCTTTCAAACCTTACCACTGCAGGTATAGAATCGTTTTTTAAAATTCCGGGTTGCTCAGAATTACACCTTACCCACACCTTGCTGCAAAACCTGCCGGCCCATTCGCACCTTCATCTGGCCAACTCCATGAGCGTGCGCTATGCCACCCTGGTGGGCAAAACTGCAACGCGTGTGGCCGTGCACAGCAATCGCGGCACCAGCGGTATTGACGGGTGCACCTCCACGGCCGTAGGCCATAGCCTGGCACATTCCGGATTACACGTGCTCCTTACAGGCGACCTGGCCTTTTTTTACGATCGCAACGCTTTCTGGCACAATTACCCATTGCCCAACCTGCGCATTGTAGTGCTGAATAACCACGGAGGATTAATCTTTAAGCTTATAGACGGCCCTTCGCATCTGCCCGAAGCAGACGAATACTTTGTAACCAAACAACAGCTTACCGCCAAACATTTATGTGCCGAATTTGGTTTTGAATACATACCGGTAAAGGTATCGGCCGATATACCGGCGGGAATAAATAAACTGCTGGCACCAGGCAATACGGTAAAAATACTGGAACTCGAAAGCCGTGTTTCTGATAATGTATCTATTTTTGAATCCTTAAAAAATCATATCCGACAAACCTATGCAACTCAAATATCCCTGGCAGCCCATTAAACAATACAAGGAAATTCTCTTTCATAAGTTTGAAGAAATTGCAAGAATAAGCATTAACCGGCCCGAAGTGCACAATGCATTTACCCCTTTAACCGTTCAGGAAATGATTGACGCCATGGCCATTTGCCGCGAAGACCCAAACATACGTGTAGTTATCCTTACTGGCGAAGGAGGTAATGCTTTTTGCAGTGGAGGCGACCAACGTGTACGCGGACATGGAGGCTATGTAGGACAAGATGCCGTGCCCCGTTTAAATGTGCTCGACCTGCAGCGGATGATTCGCTCCATCCCCAAACCTGTAATTGCCGCGGTGGCCGGATGGGCCATTGGCGGCGGGCATGTGCTCCACGTAGTTTGCGACCTGACCATTGCGGCAGAAAACGCACGCTTTGGCCAAACCGGCCCGAAAGTAGGAAGCTTTGACGGTGGCTTTGGCGCCTCTTACCTGGCACGCATTGTTGGCCAAAAGAAAGCCCGTGAAATCTGGTTCCTGTGCGACCAATATAATGCCCAGGAAGCACTGGATATGGGTCTGGTAAACAAGGTAGTGCCGCTCGACAAACTGGAAGAAACCTACGTGGAATGGGCTCGCAAGATTATTCAAAAAAGTCCACTGGCTATCCGAATGCTTAAAGTGTCATTTAACGCAGAACTCGATGGCCAGGCAGGCATACAGGAGCTGGCCGGCAACGCCACCCTGCTTTATTACCTGACTGACGAGGCCAAAGAAGGTAAAAATGCATTTATCGAAAAACGCAACCCCGATTGGAGTAAATTCCCTAAATTCCCGTAAATTCGATTATGGATTTTCAAAAACGGGAAATTTATCGATCAATAGCCGAAATGGCTTATGTAATTGCCAAAGCTGACCGCGGACTGAGCCCAACAGAACGCATGGCTTTCAATGAAATTATACGCGAAGAACTGGATTATGAGTCATGGGTGGCAGAAAGCCGGTTCGAATTACTGGACGAAGTTTTGAATCCATCACCTGAAGAGGCCTATAAACAGGCTATGGCCGATTTTAAAAAATATAAAGGTGCCCTTACCTCCGAACTGAAAGAAAAAGCCCGCCGGGTAGTACAGCGGGTAGCCGAATCGTGCAGCGGGTTTTCGGCAAAAGAGGGTTTAATACTCGGACGCTTTGAAAAGGACCTCCATGCACTGTGAACGCCTGCAAGAGTTACACCTACAACTCTATTTTGCTTAACGGCCGGCAGTTAAAATTAGCCTCGCTGGCAAACGAAAAACCCCGAACCCCATTTGAGGCTGAAACGCTGTTATTTATTTTGGCATGGTTAAAAGGCCAACGCGGGTTTGCCCAGCGCACCAGTGGCTCGACCGGAAAACCCAAAACCATAATGCTTACGCGCAGGCAACTGGTACAAAGCGCCCGCCGTACCCTTTCGGCATTGCCGGTTAAACCGGGTGACACTGCCTTGCTATGCCTCGACCCCCGGTACATTGCAGGCAAAATGATGTTGGTGCGTGCCTTAACCCACAACCTGCCAATCGTTGCGGTTGAACCATCCGGCAATCCGCTTGCGCACCTGGAACAATCCGTTGATTTCACTGCCGTAGTTCCGCTGCAATTAAACCGCATGCTGGCTGAATCGCATTTAGCCTTGCAAAAAGTAAAAACCGTGTTGGTAGGTGGCGCACCCATACCAGCCCCCCTTTCTCAGGCCATCCAGAAATTACCCGGGGCGGTTTACGCTACCTATGGCATGACCGAAACGGCCTCAAACATTGCCCTTCAGCGCCTTTCGGGAACCAGCCCAGACCGGGCCTTCCGCCCCCTGCCAGGGGTATCGTTAACACTTAATCACATGGGATGCCTGGTAATACGCCTGCCTGATTTTGATAAACCCATTGTTACCCGTGATGCTGCCGAAATTTTTCCGGATGGCACTTTTCGCATACTGGGACGACTGGACCATGTAATTAACAGCGGGGGTATAAAAATTTTTCCGGAAGAAGCAGAGCAACGTATAGCCGAGGTACTTTTTGATTTAAGCATAGAACGTTCATTTTTTGTAAGCAGTGTACCCCACCCCCAGCTGGGCGAGCAGCTTGTGCTGGTTACCGAGGGAGAACCGTTGAGTGAGCAAACAGAGCAACAACTTATGGCCTCACTCCGCAAGGAACTGGCGCACAAAGCGCCCCGGGCTATTTACTACCTTAAGACCTTTGTCCGCACACCCACCGGTAAAATCATGCGCAAAGAAACCGCACAACTTTTGCCGGGTAATTGAACGTTGCCTAAAGCCTTTTAATTTTGTGGCGCTAAATCGATGAGCTTATGGGCAGAATTTTTGAAAAGCGTAAGTACAAAATGTTTGCGCGTTACGACCGCATGTCGAAGGCTTTTACCCGTATCGGCAAAGAAATCTCCATAGCGGTTAAGCAGGGCGGCCCCAATCCGGAATACAACCCCAAACTAAGGGTGGCCATTCAGAATGCCAAAGGCGTTAACATGCCCAAAGACAGAATTGAAGCAGCCATTAAACGGGCCAGCTCGAAAGAAGACAAGGATTATCAGGAAATTACATACGAGGGATACGGCCCGCACGGTGTGCCCATACTGGTAGAATGTGCCACCGACAATCCTACCCGAACAGTGGCCAACATCAGGCTGCACTTTTCCAAACACGGTGGCAGCCTGGGCACTTCCGGCTCGGTTGCCTTTCTGTTTGAACGAAAAGGAGTTTTCAGGTTCGACCCCACACAAATAAATCTCAGCGAAGTAGAACTGGATTTAATTGATGCCGGCGCTGATGAAATTGAACAAAGCGATGAGGAGGTCATTATCTACACCAAATTCAACGACTTTGGCCAGATGCAGAAATTCCTGGAGTCGCGCAATCTGGAAGCCAAAAGCGCTGAGCTCCAGTACATTCCCACCACCACCAAAGAGCTACCCGAAGAACAACTGGATGACGTACTTAAGTGCATAGAAGCGCTGGAAAGCGATGACGATGTACAGAAAGTACATCACAACCTCGCTTAATTGTGTGCATCAGAAACTTTTATTGCGGCCGTATTACAAGCCGGTTATCAATCATTCGGTTATTGTACTGCTGAATCAGCGCTTTGGTTTTCTCAAGCATGTGAAAAACCCGTTCAGGTTGGTTTTGCATTACATTCGATTGAAGCATCGGGTCTCTGGCAAAGTTGTATAACCCCTTCACCTCCCTCCCATCAAATGCAATCATCCACTCATCCTCGAAGTAATTATATCCATCGCGCCAGGTAAGCGCAAATGGCTCACTTTCAGCCGAAAATACGTTGCGTCCAAATGCCACAAACGGCTGGTTATACTGCAGGTAGCCCAGCACAGACGGCATAATATCCGTTTGCTGTACAATTTCAGGCCGGTACCCTGAAAGCGAGTTATCGGGCCGGAAAAAAATTACCGGCACTGCGGCCGATCCCCAGGCCGTACGCGTTTCGGGAAACAGCACATTCGATGAACAATGATCGGCTGTTATAACAAAAAGGGTTTCTTTATACCAGGGTTGCGAAGCAATAGCGCTGAAAAACTGTTTCAGCGAATAATCGGTGTATTCAATGCATTTCAAAATAGGCTGCTCACCGCCTTTGAATTTGCCTTCAAACTCTTTGGGAATAATAAACGGATGATGGGAACTAACCGAAAAAAATACCGAGAAGAAAGGCTGGGGAAAAGTATTTAATTTATCAGCATAAAAGGCCATGAATTTATGATCCCATATTCCCCATATTCCGTCAAAATCATCATCGTTGCCATATTCGGTCATGCCGTAATAGTTTTTTATGCCCGCCAGGTTAACAAAAGCATCGAACCCCATGGACCCGTTGGGTGCTCCATGAAAAAAAGAGGTGTGATACCCCTGCTCATCCAGCAAAGTACCCAACGCCCTGACCGGGTTATTGGAAAACGGAGTAAGCACATACGGAACTTCCATAGAGGGTATGCCCGCCAGCACTGCCGGAAGGGCGTCAATCGACTTTCTTCCGTTGGCAAACGAGTGCCTGAATACAAGACTATGCCTTATGAGTGAATCCAGAAAAGGCGTGTATCCGGTATAACCCGGCTTTTGTGTGTTTAATGCACCGATAAACTCACGCGAAAAACTTTCAAGTATAATAATCACAACATTAAGCCTCCTCATAGAAAGCGTGTTAGCCGGATGATGCTCAGGCGAATAGAAAGATGACAATACGTCCTCATCGAAATAACGCAGACGCTCAATTTTATTCTTGCCCAGGGTTCGAAGTATAGCAAAAGGAGTGTTAAGCACAATATTTACCTCAGCAGCCTGTTTTACATAAGCTGCTGCATTGCTTAAGGCAATAGGCCTGATACTGTGCCTGAAGCCGCCCCGCACCCCGCCTATAAACAACCAGGCAATTAACGGCAAACTTAACAACCCAAGTCCGTAAAAAACCAGCCTGTTCTTAACCTGGGGGCCTTCTGTTTCCGGCCTGCGGCTCCACCAAACCAGCACCGCCACCAGTACCAGCCAAACCAGCACGGCATACCAGTAATCAATTAAAAACCGGCCCATAAGCTGCACCAGGTTGGTTTCGTTTTCAAACTGCCTGAACACTTCTGCCGTGGTTCTGCGCAGGGTAAACCGGTAGTAAACCGTATCGGCCACATTTGCGCCCAGCGCCACTCCGTTTAATAACCAGAATAGCCACAGGGTAAACTGCTTATAACTGCGGTTAAAGCGCGCCATAGTGGGCGCAACCATAAGCAAAATAACGGGAAGGTTTACATATAAAACAGCCGTCAGGTCAAACCGCAACCCTCCCCACATCAGTCGGATAAACGATTGGGGCGTAATACCGGGAAAATAACCGGCATTATAAAAATAGAATAATACCCTTGTAACACTAAACAGCACCATAGCCACCAACAGCCTATGCACCAGCACGGTGTAAACATTGTTGGCCAGCCGTATATTGAAATGCCGTATGAAACTCATTTCAAGGGGGCGAATAACGAAAAATCCCGCAAATAAACCTATAAAACCATAAAGCGTTCGCAGAACGGCATTTCAGTAAACAAACAAATTATTATTTTGCTGGGATAATTGCCAGATAGAAATGACCCTCTGCTTCAAATTTGCTTTTTTTACAGCCTTACTGCTTGGCTCCCTTGCAACGATGGCGCAGGAAATGCATTCGCTGGGCATTTTTTCGGGGGCAACAGTGGCCTATACCTGGGACGAAGGTATTCTGAAAGACCCGCGTTACCGCGAAAAGTACGGAATAAAGTTTGCGCCCTTCGGCATTCACTACGGAATTGACTTTGAAGGTTACGGCTTTACCCTCGACCCCGTGGTTTTGCGTGCCGGGCAATATTTTAATGTAATAAATGTAGCAGGTGGCGATGTAGGCGAGCGCAGGATTGACCTTACCTACCTCCAGCTGCCGGCAGGGTTTAAACTACACATGATTGACCTGGGTTTTTTTAAAGTAAGCTTTGTGGCTTCGGCCGGCGTATCTTTCTTGCTATCCGGGCGCGAAACCATAAGCCATAGCGCAACCACACTCAAATTCCCGGCAGGGGTTATTCCCAATCTCCCACCCGAATATTCGCCTACTTTTCCCGGTTCAACAGAAATCATCTCACCGGCCATCAGCAACCAGATTATGCTCCGGAAATCCGACTTCAAAACCCTTCAGGTTTTTGGCGGCATCGGCTTCCGGTCAGACTGGGATGTGGGCGAGACCGTGCGCATTTCGTTTGATTTCCGAACCCACTACGGTTTACTGGAACCCCGAACAGATAGCTACCTGAATCGCGTGCAAAACAACGAAGCCATTTACGACCGCAGCGGCAAGCGCCGGGATTTATTCGCCATGCTTACCATTGGCATTGCCCGAACCGCTTAGATTTAGCCGAAATAAAAAAATGCTATGACAAGAAAGCGCGCCGAAAAAAAAGGTTATCGACCATCCAAATACCCATGGCCGGGACCCCGCAACAGAAAACCTAAGAACTAGTGTATGCCGGTTGCATTAATTACAGGAGCCGCAGGCAACCTTGGCCGCGTTGCTGTTTCGCACTTCCTTGAAAACAACTGGACGGTGGTGGCAACCGTTTCGCCCGGCAAAACATGGACCGGCCAGCCGCATGCCCGCCTGCACACCCGGGCCGTTAACCTTACCCATACCGATGAAGTAAGCAGGTGGTTAGAAGAAGTGTTCCATCACTTCGGCCAGGTACATGCCGGATTAATGCTGGCAGGGGGTTTTGCCCCTGCCGGTTTAAACGAGGCGGGTGGAAACGCTTTTATGCACATGCTGAAACTAAATGCTATCACTGCCTGGAATGTAGCACAGCCCCTGGCTTTGCATATGATGCAGCACCGGCAGGGGCGGTTAATATTTATCGGGGCACGGGCGGGATTGAATATGGCCGAAGGCACATTTGCCCTTCCCTATGCCTTTTCCAAAAGCCTGCTGCTTCGCTTTAACGAAGCCCTTAACCATGCGGGTAAGGAGCACAATGTAAGAAGCTGTGTTTTGATACCGCGCATAATTGATACACCCGACAACCGAAAGGCCATGCCTAAAGCCGATTTCAGTAAATGGATTAAACCCGAAACAATGGCTGAAAAAATGCTTGCCCTGGTTAATCCGCTCAACGAAATCAAAGACGAAGTATTGGTGATGGATTAGCATTGGTGTCAGCAAAACAAATCTTTAAAACACCTTAAAATCTACCCGGCGGAACTTCTGGTTGTCTTCAGAAACCGCAGCCGATGCTGACGAGGCCGTTGCCTGCTCTTCACCATATCCTACCACCGAAATCAGGTCATCTGGAACACCCATGTCGTGCATCATTTTTCTGATGAACATTATACTGGTCAGAACCCTGGCTGTCGGTATGACCCTCAATTAAAATATGGCGGCCGTGCAGGGCAAACTCAACCGCATAAAGAAAAGGTTCTGTATTGACAATGGCCAGCTCATCGCGGTTAAACTGAAAGTAAAGAGGTGGCAGTTCAATGGGTTCACCTTCTTTCATTGTGCTGAGCATTTCGCGTACCTTTTTTCTAATCTCCGCATGCTTTTCAGAGGCAGGCACAGGCAACAGGTTTTCTGCCAGAACTTTATCCTGCACTTCATTGCTCATCTTATCCGGTTCGGGAAGCACCACTGCCGGAAGCGGTTCGGGTTGAGGCTGCTGATGGGGTGTAACCGAAACTACGACGGCATTTCCGGGGGGACCAAACTCGGCCATAGGCCTGTACCTTACAGATGCCGTTTTGTGCCTGATGTGCTGGCGCGGAACAGCGCTACGTTTTTCTTGAAGAATGTCGCACGCATTGGCATAATAACTTATCTGCTTCCGGTACAGGGTACGGTAATGCCTGCTTTTATTGCGGTGATAGCTATGCTGTGCCAGCGCTTGGACAGCACACATTAGCAGCACCACAACAGGTAAAAAACGTGTGTACATAATGGCCGGTGATTTGTCCTGTCAAATGTGGCCGGTTTGGGTGGTTGAATATTTTCAATTCAGCCTTAAATCCTACATCCGACAGGCTTCCAAAAAAAACGGCCCTCCCACCGATGGCAGGAAGGCCGTGTCAAACAACCCAAAAATCTGCTTTACATATCTTTATCCATTTTCGTATCTCTGCGAACGCCGGTGCGCAGGGCAGCAGGCGCTTCCATTTCAGCCTGAGGTTTGTATTTTACTTTTTTGGCCATGACCTTCAGGTTATCGGACTGGCTTCGCTTTCTGGCCAGTACAACACATGCTTTCTTCGATTTGAAAACCCTGTGGCGGGGTTGTTGTGCGCGGGTTTCGCCAGCGAACAAAATACCCAGAATAATCATTGTAATAAGCACTACAATTTGCTTAAGCCTGGAGGCTATGTGCACGTTTGCCACCCCTCTGATATCTGTATTACCCCTGACCATAAAACCCTCCTTACTTTAAATTGGTAATCAAATATCACCCCTGTACAAACCAGTTTTGCAACAAAATGGGGTAAAATCATACGTCTGTATTGCAACAGGCTTAATATATAAAACAAGCCGGTGGGGCCTGGCTTAAGCGGTGGTGGCCCGAAACCGGAAGGCTATCCGCCGGCAAAAGCAACTGCTTATCGGCTAAAATAATGCACCTGTTAAAATATAAATGTGTAAATATTTGATAATCAGATGATTATAAGATAAAGACCATAAGAA
>FWPU01011201.1_pt1 | contig 12721 bp, 7 predicted proteins | sample 2228361 | NCBI WGS metagenome assembly FWPU01 (sample SAMEA103939777, study PRJEB20133) | metagenome | reverse complement strand
CGCGGTAACGAGTCGAAGGCCGCGCGGAGCGTTTCGATGTCTTCCGTCCGACCGCCGGCGTCGCAAGCCTCGATCATCTTTTGCAGCAAGGCGCGGCCCTGCCGAAATTGATCCTCGTCGAGCGCCGACGCGTTGAGTGCCGCCAAGTTTTGCCTGACGCCTTGAAATCCGGACCTCGCCGCGATCGCGTCATCACCGGCCAGTGCTTGCTGGATTTCGAGGTATCCCCGCCAAACCGGACGAAGCTTGGGCGTGAAGTCGTGCGGGAACGCGTCCTCCATCGGGAGAGGTTCATCCGACGTCTTTCCGACGGTTTCGCCATGGTGATGCCCCGGCTGGGTGTTCAGTTCAGCGGTGTCGTGCATCATGCTGGGCAGACCGGCCAATTGGGCCGCACTGTCGATCTTGAAGTTGCCCCGGACCACGACCTGCTCGCCTTCCCGGAGACCATCCAGCACGACGTAACCCTCTCGGACGCGGGCCCCCAAGACCACTTGGCGACTCTCGAAGATCGGCTCCTCCGTGTCGGCGGTGCGGACGTAGACCAGCGAGCGCATTCCCGTTATCAGCGGCGCCGAGGCCGGGATCACGAGCGGCGGCGTCAGTGCCTCCGCTCGCTCGGCGGTCGGGTAGCCCAACTCCGTCAACGGGACCAGGTCCATGCCGCATCGCGTGCAAGGCGCCGGCCCATCGGCGGTTACGTCCGGATGCATGGGGCACACCCATTTGCCCAAGAGTTCCGGCTCGAAGACTTGATCGCCGTCCGCCAGTCGGGACTCGATCACGCCTCGCGCCAACATGCCGGGCTTGAGGCGGCCTTCCGGATTCTCCACGTTGACACGAATGCGGATCGTGCGCGTCTTCTCGTCCAGGGTCGGCTGGATAAAGGCCACCCGCCCCGTGAACGTCTCGCCCGGATAAGCCTCGGTCTCGAACGTCACCGGTTGCCCGTAGCGCACCCACGGCAAATCCGCCTCGAAGGCATCGAAAAAGACCCACAGCTCGCTCATGTCGGCAATCGTGTAGATCGGGCCGCCGGTCTGAACGTAATCCCCTTCCTTGGCGTGCTTCGTGATGACGATTCCCCCTTGCGGCGCGTAGATCGTCATGTGGTCGGTGCTTGCCCGACGCGCCTTAATGTCCGCGATTTGTTCGGGCAGGATTCCCCACAATCGCAACTTCTCCTCCGAACTCTTCAAGAGCGAGGCGGCCACGGAATACGCGGGACTGCCCGGCGCGGAGGACTCCAGCGACGCCATCGCCCGCAGCAATTCCTGCTGCGCTACATTCAGTTCCGGACTGTAGATCTCCACCAGGTGGTCCCCCTTGCGGACCGGCACCCCCGTGTAGTCCACGTAGAGCCGATCCAGCCGCCCGGGGAATCGCGCGGAGATCGTCGTCCAGCGGGTTTCATCGAACTCGATTCGCCCCCAAAGGCGTACTTCTCGGACGGGGAACAGCCGCCGCGCGGGCGACGTCTCCACCTCGGCAAGGGCGACCGCCTCCGATGTCATGCGCAATTGGCGCGGCCCCAGAGAACTCTCCTCTTCCGAGGCCGGAATCAGGTCCATGAAACAGATCGGGCACTGGCCGGGCTTGGGCTGCCGAATCTGCGGATGCATGGAGCACGTCCACACCGTGCTTCGGCTCTCCTGCGGATGCCCACCTTCGCCATGCGGCTGCGAATGCGAATGCGGCGACGTCGCGCGGCCCCGTCCCAGCCACCAGCCCGCCATAAAGACCAATGCCAGCGCCGCGAAGATCGCATAACGGCCTACCCGGCGCCGGCGTTGCTCTATCCTAGCCGCAAACGGCGTCCCACCCTTCTCGCATCGTGGGGCCTGCGATTCCTCCGGAGACGTCCCGGCCGGAATCGAAACTTCTTCGCGTTGATTGGATGAATCTGATTGCGTCATGATTCTCTCTCCCGTTGAATTCGGATCATGCTTGCGGTTTTCGGCGGCGCCCGGTCTTGAGAAATGATCGAACCGCGGCTCTTTCGCGCCGGGTATGCGGAAAGCGCCTGGCGGACAATCGGTCACTTCGAGGATCGTCGCGACTCGCGCCGTTCGCCCCTGTTGGGGGAAGGGGCGGTTGCCCGACTCGAAATCTTCACGACGCCTGGCCGCCGCGTTATCGGGGCCGACGAAGGACCATTCCGCGCCGGGCGAGGCGAGAAATCAGGACCGACCAAGGCGCAAGGTTGCAGAAAGCGTCAGTCCGTCCGCGTGCCAGCGCGTGCGCTGAGCGCGCGAGATTAGATCTGCAAGACACACAGACGCAGATGGAGAGGAACCGTCGGGCAGCTCAGACAAAGCTGTGTGGCGGCGAAGAAGTCCACGCGCGGCACCGCCACGGAGAAGGCTGCCGCACATGGCACCGAGACGTAACCCCAGCATATCGGCTGGTTCACCTCATTAGCCGATTTGCTCCCGGAAGTCACCCCTGCATCCGGCGAGCAGCACTTGCCCGGCGGCGAATCCGGTGCGTTTCGGCCGGGTCCACCCGTGCTCGTCGGGCTTGCCTGCTCCGGCATCCCAGGACACGGAGACACGCGGATACCGGCATCGACGCCCTTGTGGCAAAGCGGACAACCCTTCGACATCGGCTGCAATGCAAGAAGCTGCTTGGCGCCGAATTGAAGCGCACAGACTCCGTGGGGAGTCCATCCCAGCAGCAACCAAACAGCCAAAAGAACCCGAGCCGGGGGAATCATCGCGACGATATTCTATGTTCGGAAGATCCTGCCCATTTCAATTCTAGCCTCTCCGTGCCGCGCGGCAACCCACACGGCCGGTTCATCGGCGGGGATGCCCATGCCTCGCTAGAACAGGCTTGGGAAAGGTACACCGTATCTTCTGCTGAGCGCCGTTCTCGCGGTCCACTCCGCCTGGTTCAGCGCAGTGGCCGTTCGGTCCAAATTGCTCAGCACTCGGCCTTGCAACAGGGGATTGCCGGGATCCTGAACCAACGCTTGCAGCGACTTGACGAAAGCGTCCATCAAATCGCAGATTGCCGCCTTGCATTCAATCGCCTCGCGATCGACATGCGCATCATCCAATTCGTTGAGAAAGTCGATCAAGGCCTCGCAGGACGCCTTGAACGCGACAAACATCTCCAATTGCTCCACAAGCGGAAATTGTTCAATTTGGGGCAAGGCGGAGTTCACTTCCTTCCAGGTTTGCAAGGCGGCTTTCATGGTCAGCCAATATCGCAGCGTCGCTGCGCCGGTTTCGGATTGCCTCCCACGATCGCCTCCGCCGTCGCCCCCACGATACCGGGCTTCCGGCGGGAAAGCAACCATTTGCACGCTCGGCAACAGCGCGGCAACTTGATCTGCGCTCACGGCGAAATTGATATTCTGCGCTCGCATCTCGGGCGATAAAGCAAGGGTATTGACACCGACTGCTCGGCCCAGGGCGTCCACCAAAGGACCGCCGCTGTTGCCGGGAGAGATCGCGGCCGTGGTTTGAATCCAGCGGGTATTCTCGTACGGCGTGATTTCCCCGATACAATCCTGCAAGACTCGATCCAGTTCCTCGGTCGTCCGCACCGCGCTGACGATTCCCTCCGTGACGGTCCCTGAGAACCCCAAGGGAGCGCCGTAGGCAAAGACCTTTTCGGTCAGCGACGGCAATCCCTGACGCAAGGGAAGGACGGCAGGTGGGCGGCGTAATCCGTCGACCGCCATGAATGCCAAATCGTATTGGGGATAAACGGCCCCGCGCGTCACGCCGAACAAGTTGCCGTCGTGCAACCGAACCTGCACCGCCCCGGCACCTTGTACCACATGATAATTGGTCACCACCACGGGGTAGGTCGATGGTCCGTCGATAAAGAAACCGCTGCCCTGGCCCGTGTCTGTGAGCACGGTGACGGTGGCCCTCTGAATCTTCTCCAACCCGTCGGCCGGCCCGGAGGAAGGCGAATGAGAGTCCGCGACCGTGCCTGCCGGACTGGAATCCGAACTCGGCCCGGTCGATTCGGAAGCATCTTCCTCCGGCGGGCTTGCCGTCGGGGGCGGACTCGACACCGGCGGCTCTCCCGGACCGTAGTCGCCCGGCCTTTCCGGCGCCGTGCTGCCCGCCTCCCTCGCAGGCGGCTCGGCGTCGTCACCGGCCTTCCGAGCGGTTGCGATCTGCCGCACGGTCGCGGAAAACGCCGCAAACAATATGATGCCGCCGATCACGGCCGCCACGATGATCGCCGGTCGCCCGCCGATCTTGGGAAGCTGCACGTCAGGCAACCGTCTTCGCACGCGTTTGGCGACGGGTGGAGGACCGGACACTGCGGGCGATTCGGCCTCCGCGCGCGGTGTTACGGTTCGCACCGAACCGGGCGGCAGGACGGCCTCGGGCGCAAACCAAGTCCGCCCATCCTCGGAAAGCCGCGCATCCGCCGGCAACCGCCCTTGGTCGGCAAGTTGAACGATGCCTTTCTCGGGAAATGGGCCGCGAACTTTACCCTCGACCAAGATGTAGAAGAACCGCGTCGGCATCGTCTCCACCCTTTCCCCGGAATGCCTCACTACGACCAAGCCCCGCCGCCCGCGCTCCGTCTCATTTGATTCGCAGTACGGCCGCCTGCGGGTAAGCTTCTTACTGGAAGAAGCCCTCGCTACCGCCGCGATCGAAAAGTCGGCCTATTTCAGTCATGAGAAACAAGCGATAGCGAAAACCGGCTTTTACGACCGCCTCGCGAAAGACGGGCCAGGTGTCATACGTATCGGGCCACAGGCCGATCTGAAGCCCCTTGCCCGCTTGGCATTTTCGGATGCGATTCACGATGGCGGCGGCGTTTTCGGGCATGATGGGGATACCTTTTTCCGGCCGCGGCGTCACGTGGATGCCGTCCCGGTCCTCGCTCAAGACGAAAAACTCCGCGACGTTCAATCCCAACATATTCCCCCGCGCATCATACTCATGCCAAACGTACATCCTGTCGTAGCGGAGGATCAATGCAGGCCCGCCCTCATAAATCTCCGTTTCGCGCGGCAGTTCGATGCTAAACGTCGCCCGGCTCTTGGCCGCCGCCAATTCCTCCGTTTTCGACTTCAGATCGCGTCGCTTCCGTTCGACATCTATACGCAAGTCGTCGAGACTCTTCTGCAATTCTTGTTCTTGCAAAGCAAACCGACGCTCCTGCTCGGAAAGGTCCTCGATGCGCTCGCGGATCTCTTGTTCACGTTCCTCCAACTCTCGCTTTTCCCTCGCCAGTTCGGCGATTGCTCGCGGCAGATCCCCCTCCGCTCTCCGCAAGGCCTCGATGCTCTCTTCGAGTGTCCGGACTTCCGCGGCCAAACGATCGCGTTGCGCAACGCTTATCAGACGCTCCAGGGCGTTCCGCAATTCCTGGTCGCGCGAGGTCAACGAATTGCGCGTCAAGACGGCCAGAAGGATCGTAATCAAGACGATCCCGCCGAAGGTGTTGCAAATGGTATCCAGCATCAGCTCAAGGCTGTCGCCCGTTGCCTCGCGTCGCACCCGGTCATCCTCCAGCAAGAGCGGTTGTTTACGCACCCGATGTCAACTGGAATTGCTGATCTTCGCCCAAGGGTTCGAAACCTCGCGGTATGCCGCGACTGCGGAGCCGATCCAAAATGTTCCAAGCCTCCTCACTCGCCGAAGGCCTTACCAAAAGGAAGACGTAGTCGCCGGCGCGTCGCCGATCGCACCAGCCGAACGCCTGCGACATCCGCTCGGCGACGCCGCCCGTCCAACGCTCGAGTACGGCGGATTCACCGGTCCGGCTCAAACGCGTGCCCGTCCACGCGTTCTGCCCCAGATCCAACACATAGCGATTCGAATCTTCGAAACCGCTTATAGTGAAGGTCAATTCCTTCATCATTCCGACGCGGCGCAACTGGGCATCGACGCGGGCCAGCTCTCGATCCAGTTGCTCGATCTGCCGCGTCATGGCCGCGATTTCACCCGCTCCTTCCCGCATCTCTCGATTGCCGCGGGAGAACTCCTTCTCGGTCCGTTCCTCGATTTCCCGCAAACGTTCGGCCAACTCTTCGACGTGCTGCCGCAACGCCGCCGCACCTTCCGGCGAGATTTCACCGTAGTCTTGCGACGCCTGCATCATTCGCTGCAACTCTTGCTCCAGCTCGGCCTTTTTTTGTTCCAGGCTTCGGATCTCATCGTCCGTCGGCCCAGCCTCCGTCGCGATCTCTTGCACTCGAGCCGCGGCTTGCACCAACTGCAAGGCCAAGATAAGCGCGACGAAGAGGAGTATTCCCATCACCGAGGTAATGATGTCTTGAAAGGAGAAAAGGCTGATCGCGGGCCCGCCGCCTCTACGCATGTTCCGGTTCCTTCGCTTCCTCCATGGTCAGTCTCAGGCGACCGACGATGTAACGGCTACAGTATTCGGAGCAACTTTCGAGGAACTCGTACTCCGCCTTTCGCAGCGAGGTGATCCCCATTTGAATGATGAGGGCGGCGATGAGGGCCACCAGCGTCGTGTCGAACGCCGTGCCCAAACCGGCGGTTACTTGGCGCAGTCCGTTCGTCAAGGAACTCACGTCGCCGCCGCCGGCCAAGACTTGCGAGAATGCCCCGATCGACTGAGACAACCCCAAGACAGTGCCGATGAATCCGAGCACGGGGATCGCCCAAACAAAGCCCTGCACCATACTGTACGACGTCTCCAAGGCGGATTCATCCTGCTCAGCGATGGAACGCAGGATGTCGTCCACGTCCGTAACCCGGCCGAGATTGCGGAGATTCGAGAGCGCGAGAAGAATGCGATTGTAGAGGAGATAGGCCTGCGGCTCGTCGGCCACGGCGTAGATTCGCTGAACCACTTCGTCCGCGGCTAGCGGCGACAGCACGAAGTCGGGTTGCTCGGGAGTGACCGAGTAATTCAAGGCTGCTCGTTGGACCTTCAGCTTGCGCCACTTGATCCAGAGAAACACGAGCGACCACGCGGCCAAGAATACCGTGGCGTATTGCGTCGGCCCCCGGTGGAGAAAGATGTCCGCATAGCCCGCCCAACGCTCGGGAAGGGCAAGCAACGCCCCAAACACCGCCCCACTCACGATAGCGGCCAGGATTCCCGTGAAAAGGATATTGACGCGGGTATAGCGGCCCCCGCGAAGACCCCAACGGCGCTCGGGGTCCGCGCGATGCCATCGCAAGGGAGTATTCACCGCCTCCTTCTCCGCCGACAACCAGTCTCGGTCGAGATTCATCGTCATCTCCGCGTTCCCAGGGACGATAAACGCTCACCAACCAGGACCGTCCACGCCCGCCGCCATAGCGGCAATCAAGCTAATCCCAATCATGGCGAGCGTAATCAGGGTGAGTATGCCCTGCCAAAGATAAGACGTGCGCCAGCGGCCCAAGACCGTGTCCAGAACAGAGGCGGACGGGGTGTATTTCAACGCCCCGATGGCATTATTCGCGGCGAAACGATAGGCGAGCGGAACGAACCACATGATGCAACCAAACAACTGGAGTACGGCCGCGACCCTGGCGCCGGCCAGCGGCGCAAACAACATCCCCAAGAAACCAATGATGAACAGAATGACCAACAACACGCTCCAACAGACCGCGGCAATGCCCGACCACAAGCGGATATCCAACAGCAGTTGAACGGTTTTGGGAGATAAAGCTTGCTCGCGGGCACCGACTGCGGGTGATCGGCCGACAGCCTCAGCGGGAGAACTTGCGGCGCGCGACGGAAGATGGACGGCCAATTCCGTGGCGTGCACCGGCTGCCAATCCGCCATGCCGTCCCTCCAGACGAGATGATCGGCCCCGACAACCCCCGTCGCGATCAATCGCGTCAGTTGAGAAACCGGCACGGGGCCGTTCTCCCTGCCATCAAATTCGTAATACCAAACGGTTTCCGATGCCGGCTGAACGAGCATAGCGTCCGGTACTTGAGAAACGACATTCGGCTCCGCCGATCTTGCCTGGTCGTCCGCGGGAGAGGACTGCGGCGCGAACAATTCAGGAATTTCGCCGGCAGGTCGCCATTCCGAGCCGTCACATGAAACGTCGTGCCTGCGTGTCAACTGTCCACGCTCGATCATCTTCAATACTTGGTCTCGGCGAAACGGCCCCAGCACGTTACCTCGAATACGGATGTGATACGTTTCCGGTCCGGACATGCCCTCGCTCCCATGCATCTCGTGCTAACTCCCGGCCCACCTCCGGGCAACCCGACGTCGCCTGGCGGGCATCATCGCACCGTGCGTCGTCGGTGCTCTCCTGCTACCTTTGCTGGTCGTTTCCTTCCGATGGTTGTTCGGAAGTCCCCGACGTGTCTCTAAACTCGAAGATGGGCGTGCCGAAGGGTACGGTCGTGTGCTGCCAATTCAAGCTGGGGCCCTCATCGACTCGAGCGATGATCCGAAAGCCCCGCACGTCGGACGTGGCTGACGACGGCGACGGTACGCCGACTAAGATCGTGTTCGGACGTAACGAATCCTTCAAACCGTAGAATTGCGGGGTTCGGGAAGTGTCGTCGACGTAATACACAAAACCGACCCAGCGAAGTACCGGCAGCGGACGTTGAACGTCTTCCAGGGATTGCAACACGGCCGCCGCCATCGCCTCGGCTTCCCGCAGCAACGGAGTCCGCAGCGGAATCGTCGGGCCGGCGTTGGAACCGCTCACCCAACGGGGTTCATATTGCATCCATTCCTTGCGACACCGCGGGAGCTGAGCCTTCAGGTCTTCAACAGCCGGTCCCCAGTGCTTGGCGAATATCGGACTAAGAGCGGACGTCGCTAGGACGGTATCCGCGAACAATTGGGCGAAGATATAGTCGTTTACCGGGACGCGAAGGGAGAGCCGGGCGGAAGACGGGGAATCTTGTGCGGCCGATGCCCAGTCCGCCTTCGCCTTCTCCTGGTTCCGGATCATATTCACAAGGAGCTCGCAAGCTGCCCTTTCCAAGTTTGAGGGTTGATCCCGCATCGTTCGCAGCAACGCATCCGACTCCTCGCGCAGCCGGCGTTGCGGACTGATGTCGCCGAAGATCACAGCAGGCCCGGAAACGGTCTTAGTTTGCGTCACCGGCGTCTCGTCGAAGGGGTCGTCCATGACAAGCGCGGGAATGCCCGTCCTGGTAGCCGTGAGCTTGTCGCGCACGTCCTCGAGGGAATAGACGATGGTCTCCTGCCCGTCCGCCAATTCGCAATAGCGATACGTCTGCTTGACGATCATGGCGTCCCACGGTTTCAGAATCGCTTGCAGGGCCGCCTCGTCGCGTCTCGCAACCGCTTCCGAATAGGGCAGCCATCGCGATCGCAGGAATTCACTCCATTCCTCGTTCCCCCCCGTGGGATATCCGATCCTTTTGACCACCGCGACCAGACGCCCCGCCGCTTCCGGTTCGGGGGCTGCGCGGCGGGAATTCCACAGCTCGGCCGCGGTGTTCCACGCATCGACGGCATCCCAAGGCAGCGTCTCGGCCGTCTTGGCGCATTCCGCGGCGAATCGATTCGTCGGGTCGGCCGCAATCTCCCGCAGGCAGGCCTCGAATGCCCCCCTCCGTCCCAGGGCCTGAATCAACGGTTGCACTCGCTGGAGGTTCCGCGCAAACTCCTCGCGGCGACTCTTGATGACGGTCAGCCGAGCCAGCAAAGGCGAGGCGGATGCCGTGAGCGATTCCGGCACCGTGGTATCGTGACTCAATTCACGGATCGCCGTTTCCACCTCGCCGACATCCTTTTCCGTTACTAGCGAGATATCCGCCGCCTCCAGCCGACGAATCTTTTCCGTAACGTCGATGAACCGTTCCTTCCACCGTTCCCGTGCCATGCGATCCAGGTCGCGCCATCGCTCCTCGGCCCGGCCCGCCAGGCGTTGCGCGTCGAGTTTCTCCTCATCGGATCGGGCAAGCGCGGCCAGGTGTTGGACGTCCTCCTTCGAGGGGTTGCCCTCCGGGTTCGTGAGGCGTTCCTCGATCCGACCGACCAAGGCCTCGAATTTCCGCCGCCGCCCATCTTCCTTTTCACGAGCATCCTTCAAGCGTGTCAAGGCGGCTTGCACCGTGCCGGATTGAAGCACGGTCGGCCGGTTCTTCTCCAAACCGGCCACGAATTCGTCCGCGGCTTGCAGTTCATTTTTGGCAATGAACTCGTCCAAGCTTCTCGCAATTTCCGCTCGATCCTGAAAGCGCATGATCAGCCACGTTGTCGCGAATACCGCGACCAGCAGCGTCAAAGCGATGATGCCGGCGGTCACCATGCGCAACTGATGCGTGCGATGCCGTTCCGCCGTCAACCGCTCTACGACCAACCGGTAACGCCGCTCCAGTTCGATCGGCAGGCTGCGTTCTCCGCCAGTGGCGGCATCGTACAGCTTGACCAGTCGCTCCAAGGTGTCGGGCTGATCCAGCGCGCGCTCCAAGGACGCCTCGGCCGCAGCAGCACGTCGCCGTTGCTCCGCCTCCCGCCGGCGCTGCGTCCACCACTCCCGGGCCGGATCAATCGCAATCCAACGCGGATCGTCGCGCTCCAGATTGAGAGCATCGCACAGTGCATCGAACTCCTGGATCGCCTCCCCAAGCCCTTCTTCGTCGCCGGCGGCGTAAGCCGCGTCCACTTGTGCGGCGACCTCCCCCAGTTTCGCCGTCATGCGGTTGCGATCCAACGCGTTCGCGGCACGGTCGATCTCCTCAATCACCTCGCGCGGCACTTGGACGGTCCATGTCGCGGATTCGATCTGAGCGCGGAGCCGCAGCAGTTGGTCGCGGTCCTCCCGCTTCACCGCCGCGGCCACCTCCTGCCGGATCTCCTTGAGCCATGCCTGTTCGAAGGCACGGATGTCGTCATGCCAGCTCAAGTTGGTCTCATCCGCGGCTGCCAGCCGCCGCAGCGTCTCCAGGCGTTCGCTGACGGCCGCTCGCGCCAGGTTCTGGTACCGCCACAACCGCGTCAACGTCTCCAGCGTTGGGGAAACGGAGTAGGCATCCTGGATCGCCCTGAGCCGGTCGTGCATCAAGGCGGGGGGCGAGGGAATGCCCAGCAGTTGGCAGAGCGACACCCAACGCTCGCGCTCGGAGAAATCGAGCATTCCCGCCCACTCGATCAATCTCGGCTCGAACTCCGCCGATCGCACCGCTTCGGCCGTTTGCCCCTCCCGCAACAGCTTGAAGCACTCTCCAATCCGCTGATTCAGGGCGCGACACTGCTCGGCATACTCTGCAGCCAATTCGGCCAACTCGCCCTGATCCCATTCGCCCGGCGCGGCGACCACAGCTTGCAGCAGATCGATCAGTTCTTGAGAATCCCGCATGAGTCGGATTTGCCTTCTATCGCCCGTTCCTTGTCTGCCTCCACACCCGACGACTCGCTTTCCGCCTGATTATTTGCCGTACGTCCACTCCTGATTCAGCACGCGAATCCGCCCGCCCTTTAATTCCTCCGGCACAATGTCGACCCTCAGCCTACCCTTCATGCGAATGACTTCCATTTTGCTAACGGACGGATTGCTAATCTTCGGATCATCGATCTCGATCACAAAGGTCGAATTTTCTTGGCCCTGCCCGACCTTTGCCTTTACTTCACATTCAAAGGAGACAACCCCTCCAGTTCCCGCGTCGGGCTTTGCGGTGTCTCCCCTCTTGCCGGGCTTCCGCTTGAAATTTGGCTTTACCGCGGGACCATCCAGGGTGCATTCGATCCCGTCGGCGGGATCTTGAAATTCGTACTCCACAGAGCCGCTTTGATTTTGGAAAGACACAGAGACGTTTATGCTGTTTAGCGTCAGTATCACATCCGTCTTCGTTCCGTTCGAGTCACTAACTCTCACCCAATCGGGGGCGTTGAGTGTAAATCTTAAGGGAAATCGTTGCGTGTCTTGACCTGGCGTGCCCGCCGGGAGACTGCTCTCGGCATTCTTTATGTCAACCTTTTGATCTAGTTCAGGGTGGGCCACATAGATCAGTCGATCGCCGTCGATCAAGTAATGGAAGAAGCCCTTACTAGTATCCACTTTTCCGTTTTGAACCTCTTCTTCTCCGTTTTGAACCTCTTCGATGACGCCGAGCTTGATCGATTGCGACAAGCCGTGGCGAATCTCGCGAATCTGCCATTTCGGCTTGGCGGTCGCATCGAGGAGCGGTGCGCTAGCCGAGTCACGGGAATCGCCGGTTGCGTGACCATCACTCTCCGGCTTGGCCTGCGAAGGGTCGGAAGTCCTCGCCTTATTCGAAGGCTCCGGCGTAGGCTCAGGCGATTGATTTCCGGGTTTTGGCGGATCCGATGTTGCTGAAGAATCTTGAGCCGCTTTCTGATCTTGCCGGCCATTATCCGACTTAGAACCGCCGTCTTCGGACTTGGGCGATCCCTGCCCGCGGTTAGCTGAATCATTTTCCCGCTGCTCCTGTGATTTGTTTTCCTTTTGTTCTGCACCGTCTGAGGAGGAATTCTGTTTGTCGCGGGCCGGCACCGTGGAAACGGTCTTGCCAAGCTCCGTCAGGAGATGCAGCCGTTCCACCGATATCCCCAATACCAGACCGAGTAGTATCAAGGGAAACGCCGCGATCAAAACGGTTTTGAGTATGGAGCGGTGATTCGCGGAATATGTAGGTCGACGCCTCGGGACGACGATCGGCGGCGCTGTCGGCCCAAGCTCCGGCGGCCGGAAAGCGGCGTGCGCTACGGGGGGTGGGGCAGCCATGATCGGCCGGCTCGTCGAGTAAATGTCCCCCTCGTCGTCATCGTCGGACAACGGTGCGGACGCAGGCCGACTCACGCCGA
>FWPU01010428.1_pt1 | contig 12723 bp, 10 predicted proteins | sample 2228361 | NCBI WGS metagenome assembly FWPU01 (sample SAMEA103939777, study PRJEB20133) | metagenome | reverse complement strand
GCAAGACCATTCTCACAATTTGCTTTATCTCCTCGATCTGGAAGGGCTTCTCTATATAAAATATGGCTCCTTTCTCCTTTACCTCCCTTTCCACTTCCCTGGACCTATGGTCAGCTATGACCCCTATCCCTATATCAGGGTAGGCCTCCTTGATCCGGCTAATGAGCTCAATCCCGTGGAGTCCAGGCATAACCAGGTCAGTTATTATGAGATTGAAGCGGGTATTCTTGGCCTTCTCCATTGCCTCATTCCCGGATGAGGCAAACTGGCCATCGTAGCCCTCCTTGATTAAGGCCTGATGGAGAGACCACCGCACCAAGGCCTCATCATCTACTATAAGAATCCTTTCCAAACCCTCTACCTCTCCTAAAATTTAAAATATAAAACGCATATGCCAAGACCGTTATTCAGAAAAATGGTGCCTTATTTCATTTTGGAAATGCTATATTCAGTTTCCTCATCTTTTTCCAGAGGGTCTTCCGGCTAATGCCCAGGAGTTTAGCGGCCTGAATGCGGTGCCCTTTTGTTTGTTTCAGGGCAGCAATAATACTCACCCTCTCGGCCTCCCTGATTACATTATGAAGCTCAAATACTTGCCCCTTCCTTGCCAGCACTCAGAAACCCTTTTTCCAGAGGAATGAATATACTAAAACTTATAGCGGAGCACAGGTCCTATTATATAGGCCTAGTAGTTAGGGACAGTAGGTCCTGGAAGACGAAATTCTTTTCCCTTCTTTTGAGTTTACGAATAGATTCCCAAATACCATGTTTTTTAAACTTGCGATTAATTTCACAAATTTTAAATGCAAACCCCATGCCAGTTCAATCTAAAGAATTACAAAAATGTCTATAATGGGTAAACTATTGAATTTTAAAGGAAATTAATTGGTTCGTATAAAGAAGGAAAATTAAAGAAGGGGAGGGGAAGTTACCGAGGGGTAACTTTTGTTGAAAGGAATGTTACCTATTGGCTACATTTTAGGTGGGGTAATCTTGAGGGATTTTATCTTCTTCCAGAGGGACTTGCGGCTGATACCCAGGAGCTTTGCGGCCTTACCCTTTTGCCCCCTAACCGCCTGCAGGACCCTGAGGAGATGGTCCCTCTCTGCCTGCCGGAGGGCCTCATTTAAGGCCAGGGTTTTCCTCTCCTCAGTCCTCATTGAAGGTATTGCCATATATCTCAGCTCGGGCGGGAGCTCCTCTAAGGAGATTTTGCCTTTCTTGCTTAAGGTTACTGCCCCCTGGACAATGTTCTCCAGTTCCCGCACGTTCCCTGGCCAGTCGTATTCCATAAGGATGCGATATACCTCGGGCTCGAAGCCAGAGATCCCCTTACCAGCCCTCTGGGCGTATTTATGGAGAAAGTGTTCGGCCAGGGGAATAATGTCCTCCTTTCGCTCCCTCAAGGGGGGTATGTCTATGGTCACTACCTTAAGGCGATAGAAAAGGTCTTCCCGAATACGGCCCTTAGCTACTTCGGCCTCCAGCTTCTCTTTATTGGCACATATGAGCCTTACATCAACTTTGATAGTCTTTGTCCCCCCGACTCTCTCGAATTCTTTCTCCTGAAGGACCCGGAGGAGTCTGATCTGGACTGCAGAGCTAATTTCGCCGATCTCGTCCAAGAAAGGGTCCCCTTATTGGCCAGTTCGAACCTGCCAAGCCGCTGTTTGTAAGCACCCGTGAAAGCACCTTTCTCATGGCCGAAGAGTTCGGTCTCTAAAAGGGTCTCGGGGAGGGCGGCGCAGTTCACCTTCACCAATGGACCATTCCTCCGCTGGCTATTATAGTGAATGGCATTAGCGATGAGCTCCTTTCCCGTTCCCGTCTCCCCCTGGATAAGGACAGTGGTTTCACTATCCGCGATGGTCCTCACCAGTCCACATATTTCGCCCATTGCTTTGCTGGCGTAAATTATATTGCCAAAGGAATAGCGGTCCTCCAATCTCTGCCTTAAATCCCTTGCCTCCCTTTGCAAATCCAGGTGTTCCCTGGTCCGCAGGAGGAGCAAGAGGAGTTCATCCATGGAAAAGGGCTTGGTGATATAGTCATACGCCCCGGCCTTCATGGCCTCCACGGCAGTCTCCACACTCCCATAGGCGGTAATCATAATGACCGGTGTCCCTGGAGATTTATCCCTGATGGTTTTAAGGAGTTCAAGGCCGCTCACCTTCGGGAGCCGAATATCCAGGATAGCGATGTCGTAAGGGTTTTCTTGGATCAGCTTCAACCCTTCCTCCCAGTCCTCAGCAAGAGTGACCTCATAGCCCTCCTCCCCCAGGTCATGGGCCAGGGTGACTCGCATTATAGGCTCGTCCTCTACTACTAAAACCTTTCGGGTAACCATGATTATCTCAAGGCTTTAGCCTTGACCTATCAACCCTAAAGGGTTGCGCTACGCCTTCCTCTCCTACACAATCTAATACAACATCCTTGACGGAGTTAGAAAGCCAGTCTGGTGTTTTGTCAATGAATAGAAGGGTCACTACGGATAGGGAGTTTTATTGAGAAGGTGGAACCTGTCCCAACCTGACTCTCCACCCCTATAGTTCCCCCGTGCCTCTGAATAATGCCGTAGCTTACCGAGAGCCCCAGGCCTGTCCCCTCCCCTACCCCTTTTGTGGTAAAGAAGGGATCGAAGACCCTGTCTATGTTCTCAGGGGGGATGCCGGAGCCGGTATCCCTGATCTCGATCACGACCCAACCCGCGCGCCTTTCTGTCCTCACCCGGAGTTCCCCTCCTTTGGACATGGCCTCTACCGCGTTTATCATGAGATTGAGAAAAACCTGCTCTAGCTGGTCAGGATCAGCAGAAACAGGATCCAGATGGGGATCAAGGGTTGGAATTACCCGAATACCCTTATTGGAGAGGTCAAAATTAAGGAGCTCAAGGGACTTCTTTAAAAAGGAGTTAACATCCGTCGGTCTCATTTGGGGTTCGACCCTCTGGGAAAAGTTCAGGAGCTGTTTGACAATCTTTTCAATGCGCCCTAATCCATCTTGAAGGAGGCTTAGGTATTGGGTCTTTAATCGCTGATCTTTAGAGCCTTTCAGGAGGGTCCGCACGCAGTTCCGCATCCCTGAAAGGGGGTTGTTTATCTCATGGACTACCCCTGATGCCAGCTTCCCTAAGGCTGCCAGTCTATCAGCCCGCTGCATTTCAGCCTCATGGTGCCTCTGAATCTCCCTCTGGGCTGCATCAATCCTCTCAATCATGGAGTTAAAACTCCTCGCAAGCTGGCCCAGCTCATCCCTGCTATGAATATTTGCTCTAGCTGTGAGGTCACCTTTCTCCACTCTGTCCATAGTCCCGGTTAGGACCTCCATAGGCCGATTTACGATTCTCGTAAACATTACCCCGATAGCCACATTCGCCAGTAAAAGGGCCAAAAGGGTAATCCCCACAAGGGTATTCCTGTTGGAGGTGATTTGCCTTTCGGTCTCACCCAGAGAGACCTGGACCTGGAGGACACCCAGGGTCTTTTCATTCCTGTCGTGACAGGAATGGCATTGGGGGCGATTGGGAATAGGTCTCAATATGCTCAAGGCCCTGGAACCCCCTTTGCCCTTGGTTAAGATTTGGGAAGGTTGGCCTCTTAAAAAGGCCGCCAGATCATGGGCCTCAAGGGTTTTCCCGATTTCCTTAACATTGGCAGATCTAAGAACGAACCCTTTGGTATCAATTATACGAACTGCTATAAAATCGGGGTGGGAACCTACTAACTCCAGCATCATTTGAACGCTTTCAGTCTTGCCCTCTTCCATTTCATGGGCCGTGCTCCTTTGAATGGTTTCTGTTACCAGTTCTCCCTTCTTTTTGGCCAACTCCAGGAGCTGTCTCCTCTGGGCCTCCATAGTTAAATAGAGAGAGACGCCAAGGACCAGGCCTATAATGGATATGGCACCAAGGGTGATCTTGCTTTTCAAACTGAGGGGAGCCATGATTGAAAACCTCGATAACTGGGAGAAAGAAACCCTACCCTTATTTATAAGACCTTGATCTTGATTTGTCAAAGAAAACTATAGAACAAGCCAGAGGGCAAAAGCCGACATCAGTCCCAGGGCTCCTCCAAAATAGAAGGGGGCTGCAGGGCCAAATATGTCCCCGAGGAGGCCGGCCAGAAGGGAGGCAGGGAAAAGGCCTATCCCTACCAGGGTGGCATGGAGGCCTATGAGTGAAATTGGTGTCAAATTGCAAATTGCAAATTGGTGTCAGGCATGAATAATTTTATATTTTCTCTTTCTTCCTCGGATTAGCTCCTCTTTCCACCTCCTCATCTTGGCCTCAAAGGCCGGATCCTTAGCCAATAGCTCCTCTACTTTCTTCTGGCCTATACTAAGAGCGGTGGGATCCCGACGTAGGAAAGTGGCCAGTTCTTTTAGTGGATATTCAGATAGCTCTCTGGCCAGATAGGTGACCAGGCTCCTGGCCCAGGCCCCCTGGCGGTTTCGGGAAAGGGTGTAGATCTCTTCTTTTCCCACCTTCAACTGGGAACTCACGTAATTGACAAGAATCTCCAAGGGGATATCCCAATTCTCCTTTTCGTACACTTTCCGCTGTCTTTTCTCTGAGTCCTCGATAAAGGAGTCATCGCCCAGGAAGCGTTGGTCTTTGACCTGGTAGAACTCCTCTTGGTGACCCATACCCATACCATCTTGGATAAATTGGGAGTAGGCCCTGATGGCCTTATGGGGATCATCCCCCAATTGGGCTAATACCAACCCCTTTTTTAGCCAAGGCACCGGTCTTATATTCAGATATTGAAGGTGGCTGCTCCAGGGGTATTCCTCAGGACGCTTTGCTATCCCTGCCCGAAGGGGGTTCAGATGGAGATACCTTACCAATTCCAAGAGATAGGCATCCTTATCGCAGAGGATAGCCTTATAGCGGCCCTGAAATAGATGGCCGCTCTTCTGGTAAGACCGATTGAAATATCTAGTATATCGGTATTGCAGAGCCTGCATGATCTTGGAAAGGGGGATAGAACCTACCTCCACCAAGAGGTGAAAATGGTTCTTCATAAGGACATAGGCATAGAGCAGGAATCCAAATCGCCTTTGATAATCCTGAAGATACTTCAGATAGACTGAGTAGTCCTTCTCTTCCAGAAAGATATCCTGTCTTTGATTTCCCCGGGCCAAGACATGGTAAAAAGCTCCAGGGTATTCGATCCTAGGTTTCCTGGGCATGGGGTTTAGATAGCAGAGGGGAGGGGAATTGTCAATATAAAATTATTCATGCCTGACACAAATTTTCAAATTTTCAAATTCAAATTCATGCCTGACACAAGTCCAAATCTAACTGGTTAATTCCTGGTCAGGTACCTCTCTACCCGGGCAGGGAGCTTGCCCAGGCTGCCCAGCTTCTTTATGAGGAAGGAGCTATTCATTATGAGGCGCATAGAGGTAAGCATGTAGCGCTTTTTAAAGGGGTCTGGGTGGTGGATCAGCTCTCCGAGCTTGGCCATATAGAATTTACGGTAGCAGTCCACAATTGCCGTGTCAATTTCCTGTAAGGTCATCCTCCGGGGCTTTATTACAGGCTCGATGAGGTTATAGCGGGAATAATCAAAGACCTGGATATTCCCATTAAGCTCCCTATACATGTCAGAGTAGGGCCATGGGGTAATGGCCAGGAAGTGGGCAAAGTCAGGGTTATAATACCTGGCCAGCTTCAAGGTCCGGCCTATGGAGCTTTTAGTCTCATGGGGGAAGCCCAGGACAAAAGAGGTTTCGGTAATCATCCCATTCTCATGGATTAGCCGGATTGCCTCCTGGCACTCCTCAACCCTTTGGTCTTTTTTGATTAAATCCAGGGTGGCCTGGTCAGTGGCCTCAACGCCGACGTAAATATGGATTACTCCTGCCTGGCGGTACTTTCCAAGGATATCCCTATCCCTTACTATGTCCTCAGCCCGGGTCTCCATTAATAGATAAACGGGGAGGCCCTTTGCTATCAATAAATCCAGGAATCTCTCCCAGCGCCCCCTGTCCTTGGTGGGATACTCATCCGCAATCAGAAAGACATTGGCCCCATATCTTCTGTGCAGCTCCTCAATCTCCTCTACCACCTTTTCCGGATCTCTTGCGCGCCAGGTCTGCTTCCAGAACTTCTGCTGGGAACAGAAGGTGCAGTTGTGATTGCATCCCCTGGAGGTGCTGATAACAGCAAGACGGGAGCGGGGAAGGACGTAGTAGGTGTAGTCCTTCCACTCTATCAGGTCCCAGGCCTGGGGAAGGGAGTCCAAGTCAGGGATAAAATTGCGGGCTTCATTCCTGACCACCCTCCCATTCTGACGGAAAGCAAGGCCCTTTACTCCCCCAAGGTCCTTTTTATCCTCCAGGGCCAGAAGGAGCTCCTCCAGGGTCTCTTCCCCTTCCCCGCACACCACGAAATCCGTTGCCCCTGGCAGGGCCTCCATAACCTCCTCGTAACAGAAGGTAGGGTGAACTCCTCCCATAATAGTAACAATCCCAGGGTCTACCTTCTTTGCCAGGGCCATAATGCGAAGGGCATCCAGGATAGTAGAGGTGATGGCAGAGGTGGCGACAATCCCAGGCCTGGATTCCCGAATCATCGCCTCGATCTCGCGAAAGCCATGGTTCTTTGTCATGGCATCGTATATCTCGGCCTGGAAGCCTGCCCGGCGTGCTGCCCCTGCGAGATAGACAAAGGTAAGGGGCATCCAGCGACCTGCTACCTCTACCACCCCGCAGTGATAGGGTGGTGTTATGAATAGGATTTTCTTATTCACCTTTCCCTTTTTTAACTCTACTTCCCCAGCACAATTCCATAAGGCCGTTTCCCTACATGAATAATCTTCTCCTCCCTGCCCAGGTTCTTATTCACTATAGATAGGGTATCCGAGCCTCTATTTACCACGTATATCCTTCCCCCTTCTATATCAATAGTGAGATTCCGAGGCCCTAATCCCACCCTGGCAGAGGAGATGAGGAGATTCAAAGTGGGGTTTAAGGAGAGGACTTCCCCTGTCCCCTCTTTTACCACGAAGATTCTATCCCCTATAGTATCCACGCCAACAGCCGCTGCCCTGGTTCCAACATTCACTGTCCTAACCAACCGATTGGTGGCCACATCAATAACCGATAGGTTGTTCGAGCCAGAATTGGCCACATAGGCAAATTCCCCTTGATGGTCAACGGCAATAGCAACAGGGCTGGCCTGCACCTTAATAGTAGCGGTAACTTTCTGGCTATAGGTATCTATCACAGAGACTTCGTTAGAGAGGCTGTTGACCACAAATGCCTTTTTCCCTTTGGGCTCTATCTCTACTGCCACCGGCCCGCTCCCCACTTCTATATTGACCAGGACCCTGAGGGAGCCCGTATCAATCACAGAAACAGTATTCGAGCCGGAGTTGGCAACAAAAAGGGTCTTTCCGTCAGGGGTGAGGGCCATGCCCTCCGGACGGTCTCCGGAGTTTAAGGTAACTGTATTAGTAACCCTATTTGTTGTGGTATTTATAACAGAGATGGTGTCCCCATCGGAATTGGCCACATAGACCTGGTCCCCTGAAGGGTTTATAACAATCCCCTTCGGGCCTGGACCCACGGCTATAGTAGTTACAGCCTCCCATGTATGCTTGTTTATCACCGTGACATTATTCGAGCCTTCATTTGTAACATAGATGGAAAGGCTCTTCAGCTCAGGCCTCTTCGTCCTGATGGCCATGGCAGGATGCAATCGGTATCCCTCCACCACCGATGGGCCTACATCCCACTCCAGAAAGATGGGGGTATTCTCCTGGGGCAAGACTTCAAATCCGAATTCGTAGAAAAAACCCTCGGCCGGAACCAAAAGGTTTACCTCTTCTTTCTCCCTCCTCAATATTGCCCTGGATATTTCCAGCAGGAGACCCTTATATTTCCCAGGGGGTATGGCTGCCTCGCTCAGAAGGACCTGCCTTTTGAGGAGCTCTATGGAATTCAGGGACCTGGGTCCCTCAATAACAGGAAACCAGGAACCATCCTCTCTCTGGGCCTTCAGTCCTTCTAATGCAATGGTCAAAATTAGAGGGGCCTCCTCAGGGCCCTTGAGGAAAATGGTGACCTGGCCTGAGTTATAATTGGTAGGTCTTTTGACCTCAAGGGAGGGGCCGCAGGAGGTCAGAAGGATTAGGAAGACTATGACAAAAAAGACAAATTCCTTCCTTTTCAAATCCCTTCCCCTAATTTTCGAGGGTTAATCGCCCTAAACCTCCGCTTTAGCCTGAGCAGGAAAAAGAGGCCCAAAAATACCAAAATTGCTAGAAAGAAGTGTTTTATGATAAGGGCCGTTACCTGTCCCCTTCCCGCTGCTTCCATCCATTCGTAACGGCGGTAGGCCAAGGTCCTCACTACCCCCCCAAGCAGGATGTAGGCCAACGAACCATAAGAGAGCCAGGTGAGCTTTCTTAAAACCCTTCTTATAAGATTATGGGCTACAGGTCCTCCTTTATCCCCCTCTTTAGCGAGAAACCATGCCAGGGCAACGCTGCTTATCAAGAGGGCCACTGCCAGGTCGTGGAAGTAGTTATTAAGCATTACGGCAATAGCCAGCACTCCCTTACCCTATCTCAAACTGAAGCTATGGACTGTCTCGGTAATAAAGTTTACACCCCAAAAAGAAATAACAACAGTAATAATAGCAGAGACCAGCATCCATGCCACTCTCCGCCCTCCCCACTTGAAAATCAGTTTGAGGTGAATGATGGTCCCATAGAGGAGCCAGGATAGGAGGGACCATGTCTCCACCGGGTCCCACCCCCAGTAGCTCCCCCATAGCCTGCTGGCCCAGATGGAGCCTGCCCCAATCATAATGGCACTAGCGATAAACCCAAAGACCGTATACTTAAATTGAAGGTCTTCCATGACCTCTAAGGGGGGAAGGGAATCGTAAAACATAGTGGGATAAGGCTTTTGGTCCCCACCTGAAGGCGTTGTTTTTCTCTCCTTCCTCTCTTTGAGCAAAAAGAGTATAGCCACTCCAAAGGCTATAGTATATGCACCATAAGAGAGCCAGGCAAAGAAGATATGGACATAAAGCCAGTACGCCTGGAGGGGAGGAATGAGGGGTTCTAAGGCCGGGTATTTTATTATGCCATAGCCCATCATTAAAAGGGAGAATGGGACAGTAGCTAAGGCCACAGGCCTCATTCCTCTAAATTGATGGCCGAGGAGGAGGGTCAGGGCTACGATAAACCAGGAGCCGGCGAGGGCATTTTCATAGTCCCCCATAACGGGGATGTGCCCTGTGGCGACTAACCGAACCAGAATGGCAAGACTGTGGGCAAAGAACCCCGCCCAAGTCATGGGCCCTGCTATTCGAAGCACCTGGGCCTTCTTAAAGGTGGCAGCGTATATGTAAAGGCTGGAAGCCACCATATAGAAAAGTACAGCCACCCAGAAAAGGAAGGTTTCTCCTTGTGTCATTTTCACCTTCCATCTACTAAGCGCTTTTACTGGTTTACTGGTCCACTGACCGACTGACTCACTAGGTCCTCCGACCCACTGACTCCTTAACTAGTTCCTTACACTCCCAGGCAAAGAGGTGTGGATAGTAGTCAGATTTTTCTATCCATTGGAGCTCAGAAGAACCATCCTTATTAACAATCCAGGCCACCATCTCCCTTCGGTGAAAGGCGAGGCGCCAGAGCAACCCCAAAATGGCTACGGCGAATCCAGCAAAGATAATAAGTATCCCATAATCTCGGACAATCAAGAACTGGCCCCAGTATCGAATCTCCGGAAAAGTGAGGGAGTAACCATCAAAGCGGGCTGGCTCCCCAGGGCGGATAAGTCCTGAAAAAACCGGTTTTTCGATAAGAACACCCGGTTCATCCTTTATGACCTCGATCTGGAAAACGGGATTGTTTAAAACCAGGGACCTGGTGGCAGGGCCGTCCTTCCCTTCCGCATAATCAGGAAAGAGCCTGACTATGACAATATAAGGGGTTTTAGGAATATCAAACCGGTCTTCACTTCCCTGGAGCACCATCAGGTTCACAAAGGCCCCGTCCAGCTCCTTCCCTGAAGTGTCCCTTAATACCCAGAGGGGGGTAATCCCATACGCACTCAAGAGCACTGACGTAGCACCTTCCTTGTAAGGGCGATTCATCCTCACCGCCACCTCCCTCAGGCCGTCCTTTTTTGGCACGGATAGGGTTGCGGCCAGGTCTACCAGCCTGCCCTGGGCATTATAAGTTGGGCGGAGGTTGCTCATCATGAACTCAAGCTTTGGCGGGGCCTTGGTGGTCTTTTCCTTAGCAATGATACTCAGATATTCCCTTTTTTGCCCGGAGAAAGGCTGACCCTCCGCCAGCACAGCGATTCCAGAAAAACGGGTGCTGGAGCTCACAATGGCCCCTGCCAGCATGACCAGGAAGCTCAGGTGAAAGACCACGGAGCCCATGGGTGCCCACCGGTTCTTTACCGCCCATATGGAATCCCCCTCTGGACCTGGGTATGTTCTAAATCCCCGACGGGAGAGGCCCTTCCTGAGGAGCTGTAAGGCGTCTCTTCCACGGTTTAGGCCACCATCCAGGATGGGAAGGCTGTTTGCTGACCGCTCACCACTGATGGCGGATAACTGATGGCTCTTCTCAATGCACCTCTTCCAGATTCCCTTCCATCGGTTGGCCATACAGACGGTCACGTTCAGGAAAAGGGCACCGAAAAGGATAAATACAGGCCAGGAGGAGTATATTTCCATTAACCGGTATTTTTCCAGAAATGCCAGGCGGAAGGGCTTGAAGGTCTTGAAAAGTTCGTATTCCTGAGGGCTAAGGCGGCCCTTCTGGGGAATCAGGATGCCCAGGAGGAAGACCGCCAGGAGAAGGACGGAGATACAAATGGCCAGCCGGGAAGAGCCAAGAAAGGCGATTATTCTGAAAATATAACTGGTTATTCGTAACTTTTTCATCCTTATTTCATCAGTAACTCAATGGCCGGGTATAGTTACGGGTGGTAGTTGCACTTCCATGCTGGGTGCAAGCGGTGTCGAAGGTGTCGGTCCCCGAACCCTTCCTGGAGGAGCAGGTAAAGTCTGCTGTCCAGGCGGAAATATAATCGAGGGCTGCCCCGTTTGTAAACCTGTAAGGCGTGTGGGTAGGGCCTGGCTTTGATATGCCCTCATCTTCTGCGATAGTCTGGTTTGTCCCATGGATACCTCCGAAGGCCCGGCCCTGGCTTATCAAGGTCGAGGAATCGGGTCCCCCTTCTCTGCCCCCATGGCAGCTCAAGCAATAAATGCCAAACCTATTACGACTTTCTGTAACATGTTGGCCCTTGTTTTCTATAGGGTGACTGACGGAGGCATAAGCGGTAGCAGGGGTCCCTTCGTTCCCATCACCCCAATTAGAATTATAGGCAACTAAGGCGTGGCATTTAAAGCATACGTAGTCATTTTCTGAGGCATAGGCTACATCGTTTCCTGCGGCATTGTCCAGCATATATTTGGTATTGGCCGTTCCATGGGCATTCTTATCGTTATAATGGCAATCAGAGCAACGGGTAGTGCTGGTGTCGTTCCACGGGGAGTTCCAGGCCCCTGCCCTGAGATACGTTGTGGTGTAGCGGGGGCCTGGACCGGCAGGGGCAGCCAGGGCATGGTCAGTATAATTAGCAGTCCTGGTAAACTGGCTCTTTACGTCTATTACCCTTGGCCTGGGGTAGTAGGCCCCGAGACTACCTGTAGGGACATACTCCTGATATACCTGAATTAGACCCGTCCCGGCTGCATTCGTTCCCCCATCCCCAAAGGGATTGGTGGCAGTGGGGGTTACCCTTATGGGAGAAGGATTTCTGCTATAGGTGGTTGTTGCCCCATCCGAATCGTGACAGGAAACACAGAATGTATCCATTAATCCTTGGTCATAATTCCTTGTCCTTGCCGCCGTTTCTATCTGGATAACCGCCCCTGTGTCGGCATTTTTCACCTCCACGAGGCCATTCCCGTGATAGGCAGTAGTATTCCCTGTCAAATAATCCCCTTCTGCATGGCAGACCGAACACTCGTATTTGGTCACTACCTGACTCGTGGTCCCATTGGTCACATGCCTGGATTGCTTTATAAAATCCCCACTTGCACCCGTAATAATCCTTCTGGGAAGAGGCCCTTGCGCCGATGCATGGCACTGGATGCAATCCCCGCCAGCAGGGGCAGGGTGGTGGACATTATTCCCTGTGCTGGAAGAGTAGTCCTTCCCGTGGCAGTCATAGCAGCTTGTTGTGGCGGTGGATGCATGGTCGGAGACGCTACTGGGGATGGTGTTCATGGAGATACCCATCACGGTTATAGAGCCCGCCGTTCCATTAGAAGGGACATGACACCCGAAGCAGAAGGAACGCACCTGGCTGGCGGTGTTGAGAGGATCAGTTAGGCCGCTCCAGCCGCTCGACCCTAAGGATGCCCCTCTCTGGTCACTGATCAGATATGCATTGGGATTTATCCCATCATTCCCCCTGGAGCCATGGGGGTTGTGGCAGTTATAGCAGGGCATCTGGTCCCCAACGGTGAGGCCGGAGGGGAGGCTCCCAACAATGCTCTTTGTAGAGCCCCTTATCTGGTGACCTGCCTGGTTGTCAGCGTTAATAGTCTTATTATAAAAGTCTGCAATTAGCTTATTCGCCGGGTCCATCCCCGCAGGCCCTGTGGAGCTATGGCAATTGAAGCAGAGCTGGTAGTTAGGAGGGGGTGTCCGCCCAGTAGCACCCCCCGGATTC
>FWPU01009683.1_pt1 | contig 12726 bp, 9 predicted proteins | sample 2228361 | NCBI WGS metagenome assembly FWPU01 (sample SAMEA103939777, study PRJEB20133) | metagenome | reverse complement strand
AAATTTTACAAAAATACAAAAATTGCGTAAAATTTTTACATAGGCAGGCTTTTTTTGTTTAGAAATTTCTCATCACTACGATTTTGCCCGTAGCCGTTGCTCTTTGGGCATCTTGAAGGCTACGCACCGAAAGGCGATAAATATACATTCCATTAGCAAATTTCGTGCCGTAGCCATTCAAATCTAATATAAATTTACTCACATTGGCATCGGCAGTAAAGATTTTATCCCTAAAAACTAACATTTTTTCGCCTTGCAAATTAAAAATTTCAAGCTCTACTTCCAAATCTTCGTTAAAACGATTGTGTTCAAAGCTAAATGTAGTCCTTTCGCTGAACGGATTGGGATAATTCATTACATTTTGCAAACGCAAACTCTTTGAGGAAGCTACAACAAACTCAATTTTAGTTTCCGAAGAGTTGTTGTAAGTATCCCAAGCCTTGAAAGTGAGTGTATAACGCCCTTCGGGCAAATTTCGGAACGGATACAACACCCTGCCACTTTGATAGCTATCCAAATCGGTAGTATAAAAATCATTCAAAATATAAGGTTTTTGAATGCTATCGTTCAGGTACGCTGTAATATCTTGCCCAATACCCGCCGAAGAAATGTTGATACCATTTTCATCATACAAATAAGCCAAAAGTAAGGGATTTTCATTCACTAAACCTCCATTCTTAAACGTAGTATCGTTCATAAAAAGCCTTATCCGAGGCGGCGTATTATCGGCAATAGGGTTAGGATTAGAACCTCCTATTACAATATCAGATTTGCCTGTTCCTGCATCTATCAAATTTTGCATATCGGAAGCATACAAACTAATTTTTCCATTGCCAAAGGCATAGTTAATATTTCGGGGCATTACAAATTGCAAACGGAAACGACCATTTTTCACGCTCACTCTGCCATTAAAAAGCCTTACATCTTGCATCAGAAAATTCATAGGCGAGGAACTTTGCGTGCCAAATGTAGTCTTGATACGAGGTTTATCCCACAAAGTAGCATTCAGGACACCATTAAAATTCGGCATAAGTACGTTATTTTCGTCTCTAATTTCGCCTTCCAAAATCACTCTATCCAAGGCTTTGAGGGTATCTTGCTCTATGGTAATATCTTTGCCGTTGAGGTGTGTAATCACGATATTTTTTTCGGGGTAAGCAAGTCGCATAGAAGGGTCGCCGAGCAGAGAAAAATTCCGATTGACCGAACCCGCAAGGCTATTGTTTTTAGTCAGTCGCATAATATCACCCAAACGAGGCATTTTGCCCGCAATCGGAGTAAAAATAAAATTGTAGAGCTGGTCGTTAAGAATAAAATTGGTACTTGAAAACACGGGACGTGTGGTTGTAATAAGAGCAATTGCCCCACGGTGGGGTTCTAAAATTGCTACCTCTGCCCCTGAAAGCGTTGTAGGCTCATCATATCTGCCAAACTCACAAGTTGCAGTAATCATCAAGGGCAGATAATTTCCATTGTTCCAAGTTTTGATGTCGGGTGTACGGAGAATTTCCTCTTGTGTCCAGCCTACTTCGCCGCCGTGTCCTGTGAAATTTACGACCAAAGCTCCTTTTTCAATAGCTTCTGTAAAGGCTCTTTTACATTCAGGGGAGCGTTCATTTCCGCCACTGCTCACTTGGGGATAGGCGTCTAAGTAAATCTTCTTTACATTGAAATTGGGATAATCATTTTCTACTTTTTGGGCAATTTTATCGGCATCTACTTGGTGCTGATTGGCGTCGCCATCATCTGCCACGAATACCACTTTTTTACGCCATTCTCCTAAATTTTCTTTTCGGTTTGCATAAGCAATGATTTTATCTACTACATTACGGGCTTGTTCAGTAGTTTGCACAGGCAGACGTCCTACACCTACATCAAGGGTGTGGTCAAAAGTTGGTACATTGCTGAACGTTTCTATCCATTCGCCTTCGCTATTTTCCATAAAACCGAAATAATCGTCAGAAGAGTAGCTAAAAATTGGGTGCAAAGACTCTCGTGATTCATAAATAGGAACAAAATTGGTGTTGTTGCTTACTCGGTCTTTGTAGTCGAAGGAAGCGGCACCAAAAAGCAATACATACTGCAAGGTGTTTGGTGTTTTGAGATAAAGATAACGGATAAAATCTCGCAAAGCGGTAACATCTTGCCTACCTGATGAAAATTCATTGTAAATCTGAAAAATATCAGCCACAGCTACCGAAAAGCCATCGTTTGTGCGTCTGAATTGAGCCAGCCTTTCTGCCTCCTCTCTGAAATTGGGGTGTGTAATGATAAGCAAATTGGGGGTAGCCAAAGCTCGTAAATTTTGGTTAGGAATTTCGCCTACAAGCGTAGGAATAGGAAAATCAGCCCCCTGCCAAACGACAAACTCTTTCAAAACTCCACTCGTAGCCGCTCCAAAAGAGGCTTGTGAGCCTGAAAGCGTAAAAACTTGGTTTTTGGGTTCTAATGGATTGGTTATATCCCAAATTTGTGTGCCACTGCTCACATTGCCTACAATAAAATTGGAAGTAGGAAAAGCCATACTCTCTATGGAACGAAAAGCAGTTTGGTTGCCATACAACCTTAACTCTCTTTTACTTTGTGCTCCAAAGTAATTTAGATAACCACGTACATTTGAGCCTTGCAAAGCATAAGTAACTTTGAATTGAGGCAACGCAGGAATTTGATTGCTATTGAGCGAAAAAGTTGCCACATCAGGTATGCCTTTGGTGGAATAAGTTGCATCAAAAATAGGCGAAACATTTTGCGAGCCAATAGTTTGCCCGTTGATAGCCACCTGAAAACTTTCTACGTTGAAAGATTGATTTAGCACAGAAGAAGTAAATAGTATTGTAGAATTTGGCACAAGCCCTTCCAAAGTCGTTGAAATTTCTACACTTTGCCCTGCGTTCAGAAATTCACCATACCATTCGCGTCCCGAGCCACCTCTGCCGAGTTGGTTAAGAATATTGAAAAGGTCTTTTTCGTGATAGAAATAATTATCAAAAGTCGTAATATTTTGCGTAGCACTTACCGAAAGCTGATTTTGCACACGCAAACCCGCTGAATTTTTAATGGTCAGAAAGTAATAATTTTTATCATCATAAAGGTTTTTTTCGTGGCTAAAACGTTGTGTAATAGGATTGAAAAGGATTTTATCGGCACTTTGAGCATAAAAAAGAAGGTAGTCGTTGTTGTCCATTCGGTTATCTTCCTCCCCTATCACCATTATTGCATTTTCTTGCAAATCGCTAAGGCGGGGGCTGTTGTTGGGTTGGGGAAGCATACCACCACCATTGCCATAAATGGCTATATTCTTGGGATTGATTTGGGAAATATCTATGCCCCATTCGCGTAAATTTTGAGCCGTAATTTTATGGATACCTGTCTGCGATACGGCAATTTTATACCATTTGCCCGTACTCAAAACCGAATTTTGAGCCTGCAAGCTCAAACTAACGAAGCAACTCAAAAGTATTACTACGTATTTCATAGTTAATTTTTTCTTTTATTCTTTCAAAGTAAAAAAGGTAAATACCAACAAGCAAAAATAATTTTTTACTCTCCCCCTTTCATCAAAAATTTCAAGCGGATAACTTCTTGTTGGGTAAGATACCGCCACTTGCCACGAGGCAGGTCTTTTTTGGTAAGTCCCGCGTACATAGTGCGGTCAAGTTTGGTAACTTCATAACCCAGATGCTCAAACATACGCCTTACAATGCGATTTCTACCACTATGCAATTCCATACCCAGTACGATAGGCTCTAGCAAGGCAACCGCATCAGGTTTGATGAATCCATCTTCCAGCTCAAGCCCCTGCTCCAATTGCCTAAAATCTTCTTCGGTTATGGGTTTATCCAAAGTTATCTGATACACTTTTTTGATGTTAGACGAAGGGTGAGAGAGTTTTTTAGCAAGTTCGCCATCATTGGTAAGCAAAAGCAAACCCGTAGTATTTCTATCCAAACGCCCAACAGGGTAAATTCTCTCTGTGCAAGCATCTTTCACAAAATCCATTACGGTACGTCTTTCGTTTTCATCTTCGGTAGTAGTAATGCAATTTTTGGGCTTATTGAGCAAAACATATACGAATTTTTCTCTTTTCAGTAATTTACCCTGATAAGTTACTCTATCGTTGGGTTTTACCTGATAGCCCATTTCCGTAACTACCTTTCCATTTACCTTGATAGCCCCCTGCTTGATAAGTTCATCAGCCTCTCTGCGTGAGCAAACTCCTGCATTAGCAATAAACCGATTGAGCCGAATAGTAGATTTTGGCTCCTGAACCTCGCCCTTCTTGACATTTTTTTTCTTTTCCTTAAAATTTTTGAAATGATACGTAGGCGTTTGAATAGATTTGCTTTCCTCGTTTTTAGGCTTTTGCAAATACTTTTTACGAGGTGTTTCTTTGGGTGCTTCTCTTTTTTTTCTCATTTTTGCATTACATTGGAAATGCAAAGATAAGTTTTTATTTTGAGCTTGTCTAAAATATTTTGAACATAAGTCTTGGGGAGTAAAGAGTTCAAGAGTTCAGAGGTTCAAAGGTTCAAAGGTTCAAAGTTCAAGAGTTCAGAGGTTCAAAGGTTTAAGGTTCAAAACTTCAAACTTCAAACCCCAAACCTGCTATAAATTCTTTGTAAAACAAAACTCATCGGCTATGCAAATAGGATTTTTGGTTTTATTCTGGCTTGCAGTATCTGCTACTGGCTTTGCCCAACTCAACGAAAGCGATACAATGCGATTGCAGATGCGTTATAGGATAGGTGGCAACTGGCAAGAAGGAAATTTTGAAATTTTCACCCTTCGGGCTACGGCTGATTTATCTACGGTTATCAATAATTATGATTGGGTTTTCAAAACGCAAAATAACTATCTTTATCAAGAAGTTTTCAAAAAACGCGTAGATGAAGACTTTTTCAGCCGAAACTATCTCTATTACAAACCAATGAATAAGATTTACGGCTTTATGATAGGTTTTGTTTCTACGAATTTTCGCCGAAAAATAGATGTACGCTATTCGGGTGGGGCAGGCTTTACTTGGCAGATTGTACGCAACCCCAAGCATACGCTCAAATTTGCCAATGGCTTGCTATACGAAGAAAGTTATTTTGCAGGTAACGAGTACAATATTTCTTTCTACAACGGTAGCAACTTTATTCCCGTTTGGCGTAGCTCGCATTGGCTTATTGGCAGACACGAAATTTTTGATAAAAAACTCATTTTCAATTACTATTGCTTTGTACAACCCGCTTTTGATAGAGCCGATAATTACCGCTATCAAATAGAAGCCAGTTTGGATATGCCTCTGCTCAAAGGTTTGAATATCAATATCAGTTACATTTACACCCACGAAAACGTCATTATCAGTGGCTTACGCAACTTTGACCAATTTTTTACCTATGGCATCTCGTATCAGTTTCGTAAAAGATAAAAAGCATAACCAAACATCAAAAAAAATTGAAAAATAATGGAAAAAGTACTCACTGACCAACTTATTCAAGAAACACTCTCATCTATCCACTCTATTTCAACAGAAACAGCAAGGAATTTACTGAAATGTACCAAAATTCTAAAACTCAAAAAAGGCGATTTTTTAGAAAAAGAAAAACAGCCCATTAGGAATGAATACATTGTTGTTGAAGGTATTGTTAGACTATTTTTATTGGACAAGAAAGGGAATGAATTTACCATAAACTTTTACCAATCAGGGCAACCTATTGCCCCAACCCTGCTGAGAAGTCTGAACTTTATCTCTTTTGTAAATATTCAAGTAATTAGCTCCAAGGCTTCTGTGATGATTTTTTCTAATGAATTGATGCAAAAACTAATGAATAAAAATCAAGATTTAGAAATATTCGGCTACAAAGTAATGATGATAGAGGCATTCAAGAAAGCTGAAAGAGAAAAAATACTGCTTACTGCCGATGGAATAGAAAAATTAGAGTGGCTTAGAGCCAATTACCCCAATCTTGAAAACGAAGTTCCTCATTATTATATTGCTTCATTTCTTGGTTTAACTCCCACTTCACTCAGCCGCCTGCGTTCTCAAAAATGCTAATGAAAATCATTTTATTTCTTGTCAAATGTAAATGAATTTTAAGTATGTGCTAATGATATTTGAGAAATTTTAGGTTTTTGAATTAGCACAAACTACCCAAAATCAATGATAATTGCCACTTACACTTATTCATTACTCACGTTTTTAGTCATTCTTTTTCAGGTGGCTCTCCTTTTGGGTATGCCTTGGGGCGAATATACGCTTGGTGGCAAATATCCCGGTAAATTACCCATTCAGGGGCGTTTTTTGGTAGTGTTTCAAATAGCTGTATTACTGATTTTCTGGTTTTTGGTCTTAGCCAAATCAGGAATTGCTTTTGAAACATACCAAGTCATTGGGAAATCGGGTATTTGGGTAGTAGTTGTATTTTTTGTATTGGGTTCAGTCGCAAATTTCATTACCAAAAGTAAAAAGGAACGAATGGTAATGTTTCCTACAAATGTGGTAATGTTGATTTGCAGTTTGATAGTAGCCGTTTCTTAATGTTCAAAGCAATGAAAAAATTCTCATACTTTACTATTCCAAAACAGGTAACAGCCAATTTATGGCAGAAAAATTAGCCAGAGAGTTAGATTGTCAAACAGCCCAAATCGCTCCACTATTCAAGAATATTTTGATTTTGTTTTTGATTTCAATGCTCAAATGGCGAGTTCCAATTCGGATAGTAGGCAATGTACGACTGGAGGATTATGAAGAAGTTATCCTTTTCGGTCCTGTATGGGGCGGGCTACTTATTTCACCTTTGCGAACAGCTATCTACAAGTGCATAAAAGCAAAAAAGAAGTTTCACTTTGCTCTCACTTGCGAAAGTAAAGAAGAAGACAAAGACGGAAAGTATGGCTATAATCACGTATTTGGCATGGTTGATATTTTTGCAGGGGAATGGGTATTGCAAAAAGCCGCTTTCTCAACCTCTTTGGTTAAAAACTATGTAGAACCAACAAGCGTAACGAGTGGAAAAGTGAAAATTACTGATGAAAATTATAGCGATGAATTGAGGAAAAAACTCCTTGATTTCACTAAAAGAATATTAGCAGGAAACGAAGCAAACCTAATCTCTTAAAACAAATGAATTTTATGGGCAAACTTAAACTGATCGCAGGGGCATTTGCCTTTATTTTACTTTTAGGTTGCCAAAAAATAGACCAAGTTGGCGTACTGGTGCCGCCTACGGTTGACCAAGACCGCAACTTACCCAGCGTAAGCGTAAAAGTAGCAGGCAAACAACGCCTTATTCACGTAAGAACGTTTGGTAATAGTAACAATCCTCCTTTGTTTATTCTGCACGGCAGTTTCACAGATACTCGACCCTATCGCAATATTTGCGAAGGTTTGGCAGATAAATACTATGTGGTAATTTGGGACCAGCGTGGCTGCGGGCTTTCTGAACGCATTACCGAAGAGGAATTTACTTTGGAAACAGCCGTAGAGGAAATCAATGCAATGAAAACTATCTACGCCCCAAACCAAAAAATAACTATTATTGGGCAATCTTGGGGCGGTGGATTAGCTACGCTTTATACTTCAAAAAATCCTGAAAAGGTAGAACAACTTTTGCTTATTGAGCCAATGCCCCTTACAGGCGAGGATATGCAAAAACTTTTCAAAACCATTGTGCAATTTGCCTATGATAATGGAACTTGGAATAATTTAGCAAGACACGGACAAGCCATAAGCCCCAAAGACCACGAGCAAATAGACTACCGAGCAATGATGATACTCCGTAGTACAATGACTTCGGGCTATCATTGCGATGGTAACAATCCCCCCCCTTGGCAGGTGCATCGTGTGGGCGGTTTTTTGGAATATGTACGCAACAAACGCTTGGGTAATCCGATGTCGGGCTTTACCTACAATTTTACCGAAGGTATCCGAAATTTTCAGGATAAAGTATTGATTTTAGGCGGCTCTTGCAGTTCGCTGGGGTATGCAATGCAAGTGCAATATTCTTTGCCACATTTTGCCAATGCCGAAGTGGTAGAAATCAAAGATGCAGGACACCGAATGAACATAGAAAAGCCTGCAGAGGTAATGACGGCTATTAAAAACTTTTTGAAAGAATATTGATGATGAGAACTTTTATTTTTCAGGTTGCTTGTATTATATTGCTTACAAAGCCCGTACTTGCCCAAAACTACTTCGGCTTGCTGAATACAGGTAAAAATACGGTCTCAATTGGAGTAAATGCCAATCCGAACCTAAATGCAAATACCGATTACTTGTTCAATTTTGAAAGCCCCAATCAATGGATAGAACGGTGGGGTTTGGTGGCACAAGCCAATTTCCCTTTATTTTCGCAAAAAGGCTTTGATTTTGATTTACGTTTGGGAGCAGGAACTTTGCTTAATCTTGCAGGAAATTTCAAAGCTATTTCGGGCATTAGTTGGAATTTTTCAAGAACAGCCGACATCAATGGCAGATACTTTCACTCGGGCTTCAAATTGGATATATTACCCGGCTTTTACAGCAATAAGTGGGTTTTTGCTACTCATTTGGCAATGCAATATCAACCTTGGCTACATATCAAGCATAGCGATTATGCCAAACAAACTTTTGAGGATTTGTATCCAAGTGGTAGCGGTCAGTATTCCAAGCCCAAAAATGGTTGGTTTTACCAAAATCATATCACTTTCCAAACAGGCATTGGTATTGCTTACTCTCAACCTAAATGGCACTTGAACCTAACCGCAGGTTTTCAGCACCAGCCTAATCAGCTTAGGATAGTTTCTCTTCCCGATATTGGCATAATGCCGTTTTATGGAGGAATAAATTTTGGATATTCAATCCAAAAAAATTGATTTTGAGCGACAACATCAGTTATAGTGATGTTGCCGCTTTTTACTAAATAAACACTCTATTAGAATTTAGTCATAATGGAATTTTCTTTGTTCAATTCCCAATTCTCGCCAAATTTCCTCCTCTCTTACTTCATTAAAAGGGTAAAATGTAACTATTTCACGGGTTTCTCTTCTCACAACTAACAAAGATTTTACCCGTTTCTTTTTCATTTTCATAAAACCAATAAACACCATATTTCTTTCGTTTCTGCGATTATACAAACCTATATCTACACAATTATCATAAAAATCTTTCAGACCTAAAACAATATCCTTGGCTGTAAATTCATCAGGAAACAGGGTATTCTTGTTTTTGTCTTTGTAATTGACAAAATACTTATTTGAATGTCGTGCCAGAATATATCTCAAACCATATTCAGGCTCTGTACCTGCATATAAAATAGCCCTTCCAAATACTTCGTGTTCATAAATGAAAATGGTAGTTTTTTCCTCCAAATTAGCATTCAAGACTTTTTCAGCAGGATTACTGAAAAGAAATTTTGCTTCGTCAGCAAGCATTTGCCTGTTATCATAACCAACATACCCTACAAGCAAAGCTAAGGACAAAATAGAAACTGCATTTCTCATAATTTTGTGGGTTTTAGGTTTTTATTTTTTTAATCAATGTTATCGCTTATCAGTTGAACAGTTTCACTCCAATTCCACCACCAAATCGCCTTGTTCTACGATAGCTCCTGCGTTCAGGTGGATTTTTTTGATAACTGCCTCACGAGGAGCCGTAACGATACTTTCCATTTTCATTGCTTCCAGCACAAAAAGCGGGGTATTGGTTTTTACTTTTTCACCTTCTTTCACCTTGATTTGTGAAATTTTGCCCTGCAAAGGCGAACCTATCTGATTTTCTCCTGTAGCCTTCGGATTGGTTTTGAGCAAACTGCTCATTTTTCTATCTAAAATACGCACACGGCGGGTCTGTCCGTTGTGTTCAAAATAAACCGCTACAATACCATTTTCATCGGGTTGCGAGCAACTTACCAGTTTTACAAGCAAGGTTTTTCCTTCATCAATTTTAATCAGAATCTCCTCGCCCGGCTTCAAGCCATAGAAAAAGGCAGGGGTAGGCAAATAGTATGCAAAACCATATTCCTGAATGTGGTTGTAATACTCCTCAAATACTTTTGGGTAAAGTAAATAGGAAAGAAAGTCTAAAAAGTTATCATCAAATTTTTGCTTAAACGCTTCAAATTCTTTGTTAAAATCAATAGGCTCTAAATGAGCATTGGGGCGGTCGGTAAAAGGTTTTTCGCCTTTCAGCACCATTTTTTGCAGTTTTTTTGGAAAGCCGCCATAAGGTTGCCCCAGTTCGCCTCTAAAAAACTCCTTCACCGACTCGGGGAAAGAAAGCGTATCACCTTTTTCCAAAATATCTTCGGCAGAAAGGTTATTAGCCGTCATAAACAAGGCAAAATCGCCCACCACCTTGGAACTGGGCGTAACTTTAATGATATTACCAAAAAGTTTGTTCGCCTCTTGATAGTTTTTCACAACCAAATCAAACCTATCGCCTACCCCTACGGAATCGGCTTGGGCTTTGAGATTGGTGTACTGCCCGCCAGGCATTTCGTGTTCGTACACTTCTGCCGAGCCTGTCTGCAAGCCTGCCTCAAAAGGATAGTAATATTTACGCACTGCCTCACTGTATTTAGAAACCCTATTGAGTTTTTGCAAGTCGTAAGCATTTTCGCGAGGGTGTCCTTGTAGCATTGCCACTATGGAATTGAAATTGGGCTGTGCCGTTGTACCCGACATTGCCGCAATAGAAACATCAATCACATCAACCCCCGCCTCAATAGCTTTCAGATACGTAGAGGCTTGAATAGATGCTGTGTCGTGGGTATGCAAATGAATAGGTATGCGTACGGTTTCTTTGAGTTTAGAGATTAGCACTTCGGCGGCGTGAGGCTTGAGCAGTCCCGCCATATCTTTGATTGCCAAAATATGAGCCCCTGCATCTTCCAAAGTTCTTGCCAAATCCAAATAATATTGCAGGGTGTATTTCTTTTCATTTTTGGAAAGCAAATCGCCTGTGTAGCAAATGGCGGCTTCAGCAATGCTTTCGGTATATTTATTTACAGCGGAAATGCTTGTTTTGAGGTTTTCAATCCAATTGAGCGAATCAAATATGCGGAAAATATCAATACCATTTTCGGCAGATTTTTCAATGAATTTTTCTATCAAATTATCGGGATAGGCTTTGTAACCTACGCCATTGGCACCACGCAAAAGCATTTGCATCAGGATATTAGGAGCGGCTTTGCGAATGAGTTGCAACCTTCGCCAAGGGCATTCTTTCAGGAAGCGTAGGGCTACATCAAAAGTTGCTCCTCCCCACATTTCCATAGAAAAAGTCTGCGGAAAGTGATGAGCTATCATTTCGGCGTAAGGTATCATATCAATTGTTCGCATACGTGTAGCCAGCAAAGACTGATGCCCATCGCGAAGTGTAGTATCGGTATAATAGATTTTCTTTTCGTTTTTGAGCCATTCGCAGAATTTTTCTCTGCCCAATTTCTGCAAACGCTGTTTTATACCCGCAGGTGGCTCTTGCAAATTATCGTAATCTACGATAGGCGGTTTTTCAAACTTTACGCTATCATCTTTCTTTTTGACATCAGGATTGCCATTGACAATCACGTTGGCAAGGAAACGCAAGGCACGCGTACCTCTATCGTAACGTTTGGGGATATTGAAAAGCTCGGGGTGGTCTTGAATAAAACTTACCGTTGCCTTTCCGCTTTGAAAAATGGGGTGAGAAATCACATTTTCCAAAAAGCCAATATTTGTTTTTACACCTCTAATTCTAAACTCTCGCAAGGCTCTTTGCAAGCGTTGGGCAGTGCCTTTGAGCGTTCTGCCTGCCGCCGAAACTTTTACGAGCATAGAGTCAAAAAATGGCGAAATCTGTACGCCCGGATAAACGCTCCCCTCGTCCAAGCGGATACCAAAACCTGCGGCATTACGATATTCTACAATTGTTCCAAAATCGGGTTTGAAATTATTGAGCGGGTCTTCGGTAGTAATACGGCACTGAATAGCCACGCCGCGAGCTACTACATCTTCTTGTTTATGAATCCAAATCACAGGGTCCGAAAGGCGATGCCCTTTGGCTATGAGGATTTGAGAGCGTACAATATCAACCCTTGTAATTTCTTCGGTAATGGTATGCTCTACCTGTATGCGAGGATTTACCTCAATAAAATACACATTTTCGTCTTTATCCACCAAAAACTCTACCGTGCCTACGTTGTTGTAATTTACTTTTCTGCAAATTCGTAAGGCATAATCGTACAATTTGTTTTTGGTTTTTTGTTCTAAAAACGAAGGAGCTACCTCTACTACTTTCTGAAAGCGTCTTTGCACAGAGCAATCGCGTTCAAATAAATGAACAATATTTCCGTAATTATCGCCCATTATTTGCACTTCAACGTGTTTGGGGTTTTCAATGAATTTTTCAATGAAAATGGTATCATCGCCAAAAGAGCGTCCTGCTTCACCTTTGGCTTCGTTGTAGGCTTTTTCGAGTTCGCTTTCATTACGCACTACCCGCATACCACGCCCGCCGCCCCCTGCCGAGGCTTTCAAAATTACAGGAAAACCAATGCGTTTAGCTTCTTTCAAAGCGATTTTGAAGGTTTTGAGTGGCTCTTTGTTATCTTCAATGATAGGCACATCGGCTTCAATTGCTATTTTTTTGGAAGCAATTTTATCGCCCAAAGCCTCCATTACTTCGGGTTCGGGTCCTACGAAAATGATACCTTCTTCGCGGCAACGCCTTGCCAAATTTACATTTTCTGAAAGAAATCCATAACCTGGGTGAATGGCATCGGC
>FWPU01011195.1_pt1 | contig 12727 bp, 9 predicted proteins | sample 2228361 | NCBI WGS metagenome assembly FWPU01 (sample SAMEA103939777, study PRJEB20133) | metagenome | reverse complement strand
TCGCCATGGCGACAATGACAACAATGACATCCGCAACAGCAGCAACTTCCAGCATGACCATGGCACATCGTCAACCTCCTCGACCAAGGATTTCTTCGTACATCGGTAAACTTTCAACTGCAAGAATCTCAACATAACCTCCCAAACAAGAAGGCATGTCAAGATCAACGAATTTTATTCAGTATTTAGAATGAATTATACTATTCAATCTACGCCATGAGACCGAACAATCACCGCAACCGCTGAAGCCAGTCTACTGGGAGTGCGATCATAACCATCTCGACCTGACCGGTATTGTAACGACCCCAGTTGGTTGTAAAGAGGATGCGCGTCAGGTAGGGATTGATGGTAGCGTGCGGTTCTGCCCAGTAATAATACTCAACTGGTTGGCTGCTATCCACGATGGAATGCGTATGCGCCAGCCTCACCACGCGACCGTTCGCTTTGAGTTCGACGAGGAAGACCTGGTCATCCATCCAAGTGTAGATGGTCTCCTCGTCGTCATGGGTTGAGATGACAGCCCACCCTGGCACGCCATAAGCCAGCCCCGAGAAGTGCAGCCCGATTGCCGTGTGGCTGAAATCAATGTCCCACAGCGGGGTTACCGCCCCGGTTTCCAAATCAACCATCGCGATTTCGTCACTGTCAATATCTTGATAGATTACCACCTCGCGCCCTTGTGCGTCGAGGGCAACATCGTAATGTCCCAAAATGCGCAGTAAGCCGCGACCATTGGTTAGATCATGGTCGTAAACCATCATACCACAGGGGTCAGCATCGTCTCCTAATTCCCCATACTCGCAATAGCGATCAAAAGAGGCAATAAAGTAAGTGCCCAACGGGCTGATGGTGACATGGTCAATGCCCTCATCCACCCCAGGCAGGTTGCGCACATCACGGATGGTGACCTGATCGGCTATTCGGTCGTAAACCAAGAAAGCAACAGTATCCCAGTTCTCATCCTCTGCCATGAGCCCCCAATAGCGAGTCTCGCGCGAAGGTCTGCCCTCATACCGCATCCAAACCGCAGATAAATTCTGACCAGGAAAATCGTCGGCAAAATCACGGATTTCATTCTGCTCTTCCGTCTGCACATTATAGGACATCAACCGGGTTTCGTCCGAGTAGTAGATGACATGAGGGTCATTTGCATCCCAGCGCGGTTCAACCGCGAGTGGTAATTCGCCCAGTGGCAAGAGCGTCTGGGCATCATACAGATACCATGTACCCGCCGTGCCGTGCGCCAGCAACTTGCTTCCATCCGCATTGAAGGACTGTACACGTGCATACTCGTTCACTAGACTGGTCGAGGTATCACCTGCAGATAAATCCTTATCGCGATCCGTAACGCGCACTAGACAAGTTCCAAATGTAGGGTCGGTGAACCACTGTCGCGGGATCGGTTCTGCCATACCGGGCAAAGGATAAACTTTTGTACCTGTGATGAAGGTGGCATTAGAAGCATAAGAAGGGCATTCACCTCTGGTTGGTGTAGGAGAGACGGTAGGAGAAGGTGTAGGCAACGGCTGTTGTGCAGGTCTCTTTAGGACGAGAGGCAGGTAAATTTCTGTTTGCTGTATCGCTCCCTCCCGCCAAAGGTTGTAATAGATGTTCAACAAGGGAATGAACTCACCCGTTGCCTTCTGGCTTCCTGCGGCTGAGGGGTGATCGTCACTGCCGCCTTCGGGATAGGCAGCCGTGTTGCCTCCCTGGTCGGTAATATGCTCGATGACGCCATTGCGGTAGCGGTGGTGGTTGCCTGTTGCCGCGCCTAGGTCATTGACATCCCAGTCGCCGCCATTGGAGGTGAGCACATTGTAGAAGTCGAAGACGGCGACGTTCGTGTACGGGTAGCCATCCAGCCAATCGTTCACCAGCCAGTTGTTAAATGCTCTAGCATTGGCAGCGCGCTCCGCATCCGTGCTGGACTCCGTCAGAGGTGGAGCAGTGATGACGATAAACAATTTATCCGGACGGGTGCTGAAATATTCGAGGAGGTCATTGTAAATGCCCTTGGCATTGCCCACTGTGTGGTATTCTGAGGAACTATCTTCTCCACGCAACGGGTTGTCACCGGTCGTCGGGGGATCATCCGCGTCTCCTGCGAGATTAGAGTTGGGAAAGCAGGATTTAAACAGGATGATTTCGTTTTCACCGCCTGGATTTGCCATGGGACGAGTGTAAGTCGCGTGTTGGTTCGTGGTGTTGTAGAGTGCCTGAGTATAGGTATTGCTGTCAGGTCCACGGAACCAGGTCCACCAGTTGCCAATATCTGTATACGAACCAATACTATCCGGACCCCAATCGTAATAGGTATCACTGACGTAATAGTTATTCGCGCCCAATTGATCGCCCAAATCCCCCTTGCCTGCTTCCAACCAGGCATCGCCGACGGAATGATGAACAAATACCAGGCGAACAGGATTTTCAGGGGGACTTGGATCGTAAACTTGGTTCTGTCCACCCAATGGATGTTCTGGGTTGAAGGCATTCGCATTGGGCTCACTGTTTGCATTCAACACCAAGAAGCCAATCAAGGCAATCATTACGCAGGTTATCAATAGCCATCGAAAGGTTTTCATCTTATTTTGCTCCGTCCCTACTCTACTTCGAACGCGTATGAGGGATTGAACTACAAATGACTAGAGGTGCTGTCGCCCAACCATTGGTCAGCATGTATGGGGTTCACTAAGGGTAAATTATACATTGGCGTTCGCTTCATCAGGGATTCAATATCGGCAAATATACTTTTTGGAGGACTCCGGCGGAAAAGACTTGCACCTGCTTCGTCGTTGTACCGGTCAGATTGCCAGAATCCCGCACCTGGAGGCGAACGGTGTATGCGCCCACCGTGGTATATGTATGACTGGCGGTCTTGATAGTGCTCCAACTTGTGTCGTAAGTGCCGTCACCTTCCCAATCCCAACGAACCTGGAGGGCAGCCATGGCATCTTCGTGATCGCTGCTGCCCGAAGCATCGAACTGAAAGACCGTGGTGGTATCTCTACTGGGTGGGTTGACGGTGAAGGATGCAGTGGGAGCAGTGTTCCCCGATGCCTGGGTGACCTTAATCTGCTTCGTTGTGGTGTCGGTTAGACTGCCGGCGAACTGACGCACTTCCAGCCTTACCGTATACGTACCTGGGGTCGAATAGGTGTGTGTGGCGGTTTTCGTGGTGCTCCAGTTGGTATCATACGTCCCATCGTCCTCCCAATCCCATCGCACTTCGAGCCAGTAAACCCCCACATCGGGATCGCTGCTGTTGGAGGCATCAAATTGGAAGGTGGTGTTGGTATCTCCGCTCGAGGGAGAAACCGTGAAGGTAGCCGTAGGAGCATTGTCAATCGTCACCGAACCCGTGGTAGTGCCGGTCAGACCACCGCTATCCATCACCTCCAGTTTGACGTTGAGTTGCCCAAACGTCGCTCCCCCGAAGGTGACTCCAACGGTCTTGTTGGTATCCCAAAGAGTATCCCACGTGCCATCGTTAAACCAATCCCAACGCACTTGCAAGGCAGAGGTAGCATCCTCATTATCTTTGCAACCGGAAGCATCAAATGTAAAGTAAGTACTGGCATCGCCAATGGTTGGATTAACGGTGAAAGCAGCCGTGGGTGGAGCATTGTTCACCACGACTTGTTTGGTCTTGGTGTTGGTATTGCCATAGGTATCTAACACCTCGAGTTTAACGGTGTAGGTACCATCTGGAGAGAACTTGTGGCTAGCGGTCTTGGTGGTGCTATACGAGGTATCATAGGTTCCATCATTCTCCCAGTCCCAACGCACCTGAAGTAATGAGGCGGCATCCTCGTGATCGCTGCTGCTGGAAGCGTCAAATTGGAATGTGGTGTTGGTGTCTCCACTGGAAGGAGTATAGGTGAAATCTGCCTTGGGTTTGGTATCGCCCAAGATGGTACCATAGACATCCGCATAACCAGCCTTATCATCTCGTTGCCAAGCAACCAGGAAGTTGGGACTATTGGCACCACCCGCCACGGTAGGTTCTTCATCTCGACTGGTGGCGGGATTGGTGATTGCAAGCGTTGTGTCCGAAGTCCCATCGGAATACCATAGTTGTCCGCGTATGCCCACGCTTGCTGCACTGACATCCCAATGCTCCCAGGTGACAAAGTATTGAACCCCCCAGCGGCAAGCGAGATCCGTCTCACTATACGGACTACTTGAGATGGATAGGTCAACTTGGTAGATGCTTCCCCCCGGATTGCCATCTCCAGCCACGTAACGCAGGTATAACGCCTGACCGGAGGCATGGACTGCTGTAAACGCCACCAGATACTGGTCGGCAGAATTGCAGGCAGCAACAGCAGGCTTGATCTCGTCATCGGCTCCGTTGGCGATGATGAATTCGCTACCCAACTGGGTGACGTCTCCCGCGAAGCGCGTCGCATAAACGCTCTCATTGTGTATGACCCATACAGATGGGTCGGTGTCATCATAAACCACCAGATATTCGTTGCGGGCGAGGTTGTAAGCCACATTGGGGTTGGCGCGATGTTGCGAGGCGTGGCTGGCAAGGGTGTGTTTTGTGGCGCTAATGACACCAGCCTCATTGACCAACCGTCCATGGATGGTATGCAAACCGGGAGCTGCCGGCGCATCCTCCCAAACGACCAGAAAATAGCCCTGAGCCAAGGCATATACAACTTTAGGGTTCAACGAGTTAGAGGAACTGCTATCAATGGGAAACTCATTGTAGAGAGAACTTGATCCATCATAGGGAATCAAACGCCCGTAAATATCCCAATCGCTTGTGGAGTGTTCATGTACCCAGACAACCAGGTACTGATCGTGCGTTGCATCGTAGGTGACATCTGGAGAAAATTCGCGCACGCTCAAATTCTCGGCAATGGAAAAGTCATCTCCCAATAACTCGCCGCGGCTGTTGATGCGTTGCCCGTAAATGTTATAGGGGTCGCCCCACACGACCAGATATTCATCGTGCTTGGAGTTATAAGCTACCGAAGGCTCAAACCCGGTAAGTGCAGTATCCGAAATGGCAAACTCGTTGATCATGGGTAAAGCCATCGGCGCAGATGGAGCGAACGAGGCACTTCCAACCCACCCGGCAAGTGCCTGCCCATTCCCCATAACGAGATTGATCACTACCACGAACATCAGCACAACGATATGTTGAAGAAAGCAACCCAATTTTTTATCGAAAAAAACGGGCATGATTTTCGCTCTCATTTCACACCTCCCCGTGAAGTGGATATACATCTATTCGGATATCATCTCTTGCGCAACCGCCGATGCCTAGGATGATAAGCACACAACCTTCTAATGAGGGGATTTGTGCACGGAATTCATTACACACACGGCTACCTCATTGCCATCAGGCGGTTATTTCAGCAAGACAATCCAGAATATCTCAGGAACTGTTTTCAAATTTGAGCAAAGTGATGTGAGGATGATAAATAACTCAAATTAGAGCGTGGGTAAGCCAGGCATTTCCCCGCCAAATGCGTCGTATGGCATCCCCCTTCATAAGGTAGAGAAAAGACATTGAGTTATCAACGCTTGTTCCCATTTTCGCACATATTCCATCTTATTGTCAAGCCTTCCATAATCATTCGGCCTTTTTGAACAAACGCGCTCTGAGACGGATCAACGACCAGACACAAAGGATAAACATGGAAGAGCAAATAATGGATGAGGTCACTCCACCTGCCATAAGCGGGATTTTGGCGTGAAAAGGGGAATACCAAATGTATCCTTGCCAAAAGTGGCAATTTTCTGCTGCGTTGGGATCGAGATGAGCCAATCAATGAACAAATTGGCAAGGTCGTTGCGAATATGCTCCCCTTTGTTAGGATTCACTGCTATCACGCCATAAGGGTTGAACAAGACAGGGTCACCCTCCACCATTATCTCGAGATGAATTCCCTCCAGGGTGCGTGCCAGGTAGGTGGCTCGATCGCTAAGGGTATATCCCTGTTGCTCCTCTGCCATGGTTAAGACCTCGCCCATGCCTTGCCCGGCAGAGATATACCAAGCACCAGAGGGTTCGATCTGAGCCGCCACCCAAAGGCTTTTCTCCTTGGTATGTGTGCCAGAGTTGTCGCCGCGTGAGATAAAAGTCGCTTGGGCTGCAGCGATCTTGCGAAAAGCCTCCGTCGCGTCTTCGATACCTTTGATTCCAGCCGGGTCATCCGACGGACCGACGATGATGAAGTCATTGTACATGACATCCTCACGGCGCACGCCATGCCCTTCGCTCATGAAGGCATCTTCCTTGGCGCGATCGTGAACGAGCAGCACATCCACATTTCCATCTCTGCCCAATTGGATTGCCTGACCAGTACCCACAGCAACAACCTCCACCTTCACGTGATATTGTTGCTCGAAGTCAGGCAGAAGGTAGTCGAGCAAGCCCGAATCGTATGTGCTGGTCGTGGTTGCCAGGATGAGCCTTCGGTCTTGCTCCACAGATGATGGACTAGGAGAGGACAATGTCTTTGGATGGGTGGGGCTACAACCTGAGATTAGGATGAGACAAACGATCAGGCACATCGCCCGGCTTTTGAGAACGGAGTGAAGGGTTTTCATGAGGTGCTCTCTACTTCTGCGAAAAGTGATTCGAGGGATTCGCAAATTCGCTCAATAGACCATGTCCCCCCGAACAAAAGCTTTTGTGCGTGGATCACGCAGTTCTTCAAAAAAACTTCGCGTATCGGCAATCTCGATGATCTTTCCATTCAAAAGCAACGCCACCCGTTGCGCCAAGCGCTTCGCTTGAAAGATGTGATGGGTGACCAATACAATGGTTGTCCCTCGTTGTTGGTTGATTTCTCGTATCACTTGCTCGATCAAACCGACATTATAAGGGTCAAGGTTGGCTGTGGGTTCATCCAGTAAAAGCACGGTCGGGTGAACGACCAAAGCGCGTGCCAATGCCACCCGTTGTACCTCGCCGCCGGAAAGAGCGCGCGCCGGCGAACGCGAACGTTCCATGAGCCCCAAGCGTTCCATGATGTCCTTGACTTTCCTATGGTTTCCTCGTTCGCCACGTAGTTCCAAGCCAAGGACAACGTTCTTCAAGACGCTAGCGGAAAGCAAAGACGGTTGTTGAAACACCATAGTCACTTGGCGACGCAAGTTCAAAGGAACCCTTCCAGGCAAGATCGGTTGCCCTTGAAAGACAAGCCGTCCACTTTCGGGAAATTCCAGGAAATTCAAGAGGCGTAGCAAGGTGGATTTTCCAGAGCCACTCGGACCAACCACTGCCAGAATTTCCCCTGTGTGGATTTGGAGATTTTCGATATCCAGCACCGTGCGTCCCCCATACACCTTGCGCACCTGATGAAGTTGGTAGATTAGGTCCATTCGCCTCTCCCACCCTGGAGCCAGGTGAGACACAGGTTGATGAGGAAGGCAAGTGTAAGCAGCACAATGCTCAACCCAATAGCCACATCAAAGTTGCCTTTGCGCGTTTCAAGCAGGATCGCTGTAGTCAATACACGCGTTGAGCCTTCAATGTTCCCCCCCACCATCATCACTGCCCCGACCTCGGAGAGGATGCTTCCCAACCCGCCGATGAGTGCAACCAATACACCCCGCCGTGCCTCACGCAGGGTGATCCAAATCACCTGCAGATCGGTGGCGCCAAGAGCACGCACCTGCATTTTCACGTTGTTGCTCACCTCCGAAACGGCAGACATCGTGTAGCCGATCACCAACGGAGAGGCAATGATGACCTGAGCCATTACCATTGCTGGAATGGTAAAGAGCCTTGGCATCCAAGGCAAATCCAGCGATCCCAGCACGCCATTGCGTGAAAGCAATAGGTAAACCAGCAACCCCACGACGACCGGGGGTAAACCCATGCCGGTGTAGATCAAGGCATGTGCCAATCTCCGCCCCACAAAGCGCACCAAGCCGAGGACAGCCCCTAGCGGTATGCCAACCATCGCGCTGATCAGCAACGCGCTACCGCTGACCCACGCCGAAACCCTAATGACCTCCCATACATACGGATCACCGGTGAGAAGCAGTCGAAAGCCCTCGATGATGCCTTTCCAAAGGGTATCCATCAGTGATCTCTCCGCACACCACCAGACAACTCGTTCATCTACCTGAACGGTCATCTAAATTGTATAATTGTTATCATACATTTGATACAAGTGCAAGGGGATATTGTCCTCTTTTTCCAATCCTTCGCTCATGAAGGTCTACTAGAGAAAACAACCTCGAGACGACTTCCCTCGAAATTCCATGTCCAAAATGTTGCATCCTAACCCTTTGCTTTCAGCAAGAGAGCAATTTGACGCTCCCTAAAAGGTATGTTAAAATTCCGCAAATTTTAAAACATATATCCATTCACATCGGGAGAGGAGAACAAACAATGAAGAAAATCGCCTCAGTTTTCATCCTTGGATTGGTCATCACCATCCTTTTTGCCACGTTGAGTGCCTGCCGTGGCAAGGCAGAGCCTACCCTCGTGCGTATTGGAACGCAACCTTGGATTGGCTACGGTCCATGGTGGATTGCCCAGGAGAAAGGCATCTTTGAAAAACACGGCTTGAAGGCAGAATTAGTGGACTTCATCGAGGATAAGGAGGTCAACGCTGCCTTCGCCTCTGGCGATATGAACGCAGCCAACTTAGCCACTCACACCGCCATCAAACTCTACGCTGCTGGGCTAGACCTGCGCATCGTCCTATTGGAGGATGCCTCTTATGAAGCCGATGCCATCATCGCACCGGCTGAGGTCGCCTCGATCGCCGACCTGCGCGGTCGCAAGGTCGCCTATGAGGAAGGTACTACCAGTGACCTATTGCTCAATTATGCTCTCGCCCAAAACGGGATGAGCATCGCCGATATCGAACCGGTCTTCATGCCAGCCTCCGATGCTGGCGCCACCCTCATCGCCGGTCAAGTGGACGTCGCCGTCACTTACGAGCCTTACATCTCTGCAGCACTGGCAGAGAACCCCAACCTCAAATTGCTTTACACCGCTGCGGAACGCCCCGGCTTGATCTCCGATGTCTTTGTCCTGAGCACCAAATTTATCCAAGCGAATCCTGAAGCCGTGCGCGCCCTCATCAAGGTCTGGGATGAAGCCATGGCTTTCTACAAGAGCAACCCCGACGAAGCCAAAGCCATCATCGCCAAAGCCGTAGGTAGCACGCCTGAGGAACTTCAAACTGCCTTTGACGGCGTGGTTTTTTACGATGTTGAGGCAAATCGCCAACAGTTGACGGGCGAATTTCGTCAAACACTGCGTGATGTCGCCGAGGTCTCTCAATCCATCGGATTATTAGACAGCATCCCAGACCTAGATAAGATCATTGATGCCTCGTTCCTCAAACAGTGAACAGACTCCGTTTATCCGGAGACAGGCAATTACTCTTGCCTGTCTCCTTTTTTCAAAAGCATTGGAGGCATGGAGATGAGCAAGAACGATGATGTGGTATCCGTCCCGGCGCGACAAATCAAGTTGTTTGAACTGCATGGAGAGATTCCGCACAGTTATTACGTCGCTGCCGGAGCCTCTTTCATCGGTATCTTCTTGATCGGCTGGGCTTTGCTGACCGGTTTCGGGCTGATCTCGCCGATCTTCCTCCCCAGCCCAATGGCAGTGTTGAGAGAATTCGTTACCCAAGTGCAGAGCGGCATCCTCTGGCAGGATGTGCTTGCCAGTTCCTATCGCATCATCGTCGGCTGGCTGATCTCTACCGCCCTGGCGCTGCCCATCGGCATCCTGATGGGCAACTTTCGCTTCTTCGAGGGATTGTTCGAGCCGTTCAATGACCTAGTGCGTTACATGCCGGCTGTGGCATTCGTGCCGCTCACCATCCTCTGGGCTGGTGTGGGCGATACCCAAAAGTTCATCATCATCTTCATCGGCACCTTCTTCCAAGAGGTGCTGATGATCATGGATAACGTCAAGATAGTGCCACGCGAGTTCATTCAAATCAGTTACACCCTCGGGCTGAATAAGTGGGAGATATTGCGGAGCGTTGTCTTGCGTTCTGCCTTGCCGGGCATTTGGGATACCTTCCGCATTACCTTAGGTTGGGCTTGGACGTACTTGGTCGTGGCCGAGTTGGTTGCAGCAAATGTTGGATTGGGCTACCGCATCATGCGTGCTCAACGCTTCCTCGAAACCGACACCATCATCTTGGGCATTCTGGTCATCGGGGTGCTTGGGTTGGTCACCGATTACGCCTTCAAGATCACTTACAACCTGCTCTTCCCATGGATGCGAAGAACCCGTTAGAATCAACCACCGTTCTCCCGAAGTTGCAGGCGAAGAACGTCTGGAAAACCTTTCGTACCGCCGGCAAGGGTCAACTGGTCGTCATGCAAGACCTTTCATTGGTGGTTCACCAAAATGAGTTTGTCTCATTGGTTGGACCTTCTGGCTGTGGCAAATCCACCTTTCTGATGATGGTTGCTGGATTGGAGTCGGTCACCCGAGGGGTGATTGAAGTGGATGGGCAGCCAGTATCCGAGCCCGGCGCGGATCGAGGCATGGTCTTCCAAAGTTACACCCTCTTTCCATGGCTGACCGTCTTCGAAAACGTGCGTTTCGCTCTACGCAAGAGCGGGTTATCCCGCCAAGAGCAAGAGCAACAAGTGCTGCTCTACCTGGAGAGGGTTGGATTGCAGGCGTTCAAGGACGCCTACCCCAACCAACTCTCTGGGGGCATGCGTCAACGGGTAGCCATCGCCCGCGCTTTGGTCTATAAACCCAAGATGCTGCTGATGGATGAGCCCTTCGGTGCATTGGATGCCCAAACCCGGCTATTGATGCAGGAATTACTGTTACAGGTCTGGGAGATGGAGCGCACCACAGTGCTGTTCGTCACCCACGACGTAGAGGAAGCCATCCTGCTCTCCGACCGAGTCTATGTAATGACTGCCCGCCCGGGGCGGATCAAGGAGGAGGTGGTGATTGATTTGCCCCGCCCGCGTTCGTTGCTTGAGACCGAAGCAGATATACGCTTTGCCCGCTTGCGCAAACACATTCTTTCCTTGATCCGCGAGGAAGCACGCCTCTCCATGGAACAAGAAACCGGCACAGAGACCTTCTAAGGAGTGTGAGATGTTACGCATCCTGTCCGTGGATGAAGCCAAAAGAACCATCCTCAAGCGTACGTTCAAGACCGAGGAACCGCCCCAGGCTTTGATGGATTCGTTGTTGCATCTCTTCAGTGAGCCGATCGGCATCGAAGAGGCAGTGAGACGGATCGTGCGCGATGTGAGTCGGCGTGGTGATGCCGCCCTGCGTGAGTGGACTGCCCGCATTGATGGCGTGCAACTCGATCAATTTGCCGTTCCCCCTGAGGAATGGTCGAAAGCCTACCATCGTCTGCCACCTGATTTGAGGGATTCGCTCCAAATGGCTACGGAACGCATTCGCGCCTTCCATGAACATCAACCGCTACCCTCCTGGAGCACCGAGACATTAGGGGGCAGACTCGGACAAAAGTTCACGCCTTTGGATTGTGTGGGGGTCTATGTACCGGGTGGAACTGCGCCGCTGCCCTCCTCCTTGCTGATGTGCGCCATCCCGGCGCAGGTGGCAGGGGTGCGCCGCATTGTGGTTGCCACGCCACCGCGTCGCGCCGAGGGAGATGTACCCGATGTGATCTTAGCCGCCGCCCACCTGGTAGGCGTATCGGCACTCTACCGCCTCGGCGGGGCGCAAGCCATCGCCGCCATGGCATTCGGCAGCGAAAGCATCCAACGCGTGGATAAGATTGTCGGTCCGGGCAACATCTTCGTCACCCTCGCCAAGCGCGAAGTCTTCGGGTTGGTCGGGCTAGAAGGCTTGACCGGTCCAACTGAGACGGTAGTGGTTGCCGATGACTCTGCCAACCCTGCCTGGGTAGCCGCCGACCTGCTGGCTCAGGCGGAGCACGATGTGCTCGCCACGGCGATTTTGCTCACCCCCTCCCCGCGCCTGGCAGAAGCAGTACAAGCGGAGGTAAGCCGTCAGGTAGAGGCACTCGCCCGCGCAGAGGTCATCGCCCGTTCGCTGAGTGGACAGGGTGGCATCGTCATCACCGAGAGCCTTGAGCAAGCCGTGCAACTTGCCGATGAGTTTGCCCCCGAACACCTATGCCTCTCGGTGCAGGAGGTAGAACATTGGGCAAGCCAGATACGCCACGCCGGCGGATTGTTCCTGGGCGAACGTTCCTTCGAAGTGCTGGGCGATTACATCGCCGGACCCAGCCATGTGATGCCGACCGGCGGGACGGCACGCTTTGCCTCGCCGCTCAATGTGCTCGACTTCGTCCGCCTGACCAACATCATCGCCCTGGATGAGACGACAGCACGCGCACTCAGCCCTCACGCCGCTCGTCTCGCCCATGCCGAAGCCCTAGATGCACACGCCCAAGCAGCATGGTTTCGGGCAGGTGATTCCGAATCGACGACAAAACCATAAAGACCTCCAACAAGAAATCACCGCTGGGGTCTTTTCAACATCTGGCTTGTTTAGGTGAAATGTAACCTGCATCTGATACCTGCGGACGATCTCACTTTTGCGTTTCTAAATCAAGAATATACAGTCTTTTCTTAAAGTCCGGGTTGGGGTTGAAAAAAGGGGCTCGGTAGGTTTGAGTATCAAAACCGAGAAGGTTATGATGGAGTCTAGTTCTTTCCAAGCCCACCAGGCTATCGAGCAGGTATTTGCTCCTTGGAATGTCGCTTCACCTGTCTAGCCACAGGCAAAGTCCATCATGAAATTGCATATGGC
>FWPU01011194.1_pt1 | contig 12728 bp, 13 predicted proteins | sample 2228361 | NCBI WGS metagenome assembly FWPU01 (sample SAMEA103939777, study PRJEB20133) | metagenome | reverse complement strand
ACGATGTCCTGGCGGTTCTCACGGTTTTAAAGACCCGCTAATCCGGAACGATGTCTTGGCGGACGACAGGTAGTCGGTAGTGGGTAGTGGGCAGTACACTTTGCGGGATCAACCCCGATCCTCTGCCAGAAGGTCGGCGACGGTGCGGGGGCCTCGCGTCGGTACCCGTGGGGCTCTGGGGGAGAGTTTCCGACCATTCCAGGCAATGATTCCACTCCGTCGCGCTTCCTCCATTCGGGCCTCCCGCAATGGGGGGATGGGCCCAATTTGCCCGACGGGCCTCCCGCGCACGGTAATGGTCACCGTCGCCCCAGCCTCCACCTGGCGAATGTAGTGGCTGAGCCGTTCCTACAGTTCCCGAACGCCGACGGTCAGTTGAGTCATCGCCACACCACTCTTGTAGGGTAACTCCCCAGGAGTTGCCTACATCTGCAGCATTCGCTCCACGGCCAGGCGGGCCGGTTCGGCCACCTCCGCGGGCACGCTAATGGGGTTCACCAGCTCGCTCCGTACCAGCTCCTCCAGCACCCGCGCCAGTTTCTCCAGGGTGATGCGGTTCATCGTCCGGCAGTAATGGGGCTCGTCGCCCAGGCAGAAGATGGATTGCTCCGGATGTTCCCGGGCCAGTCGCAGGACCAGGTTGGCCTCCGTCCCGATCGCCCATTTCGTCCCCGGCGGGGACTCCTTCACCCGCCGGACGATGTAGGAGGTGGAACCGACCTCGTCGGCCAGGGCCACCACATCGGGGGTGCATTCGGGATGGACGATGATGCGGATATCGGGTTCCCGCTCCCGCCAGGCCCGGATGTGGTCGGGGCGGAAGCGGGTGTGGACGTAGCACCAGCCTGGCCAGAGGATGAGGCGCGCCCGCCGGATGCGCTCCGGGCTGTGCCCGCCCAGGAAACGGCGGTGGTCCCAGACCAGTATCTCCTCATCGGCGATGCCGATCTGCCGGGCGGTGTTGTAGCCCAGATGCTGGTCCGGGAAGAAGAGGACAATGGGGCGTTGCTGAAGAGCCCAGGAGAGTACCCGTCCGGCGTTGGCCGATGTGCAGATGATGCCCCCGTGCTGGCCGCAGAAGGCCTTCAAGTCGGCGGCGGAGTTGATGTAGGTGACGGGCATCACCTCCTGCTCCACGTCCATCATCCGCCCCAGTTCCACCCAGGCCTGCCGGACCAGGGGGAGGTCGGCGCGGTCGGCCAGAAAACATCCCGCCTCCAGGTCGGGCAGGAGCACGGTCTGGTAGGGCTTCGCCAGGATGGCGGCCGTCTCGGCCATGAAGTGGACGCCGCAGAAGACGATGTAGCGGGCATCCGTGCGCCGGGCGTCCTGGGCCAGCTGGAGGCTATCGCCGCGGAAGTCGGCGAACCGGATGACCTCATCCCGCTGGTAGTGATGTCCGAGGATGACCAGATCGGGGCCCAGTTGGGCCTTCAGTTCTGCAACGCGCTCGCTGAGTTCCATAACCCCTGCACCCTTGTCTACTTGCTACTTGTCTACTACCTCCATACTGACATCCAGCGCCGGGGCCGAGTGGGTCAGCGCGCCGACGGAGATGTAGTCCACGCCGGTGGCGGCCAGTTCTGCGACCCGCTCCATGGTGACGCCGCCCGATACCTCCAGGGGCACCCGTCCGGCGGCGATCCGGACGGCGGTGCGGATGGACTCCAGGTCAAAGTTATCCAGCATAATTCGGTCCACGGGGAGTTCCAGCGCCTCGCGGAGTTGCTCCAGGTTCTGGACTTCCACCTCTATGGGGAGGTGGGGGTAGGCCTCCCGCGCCCGCTGGACGGCGGCGGTGATGGAGCCCGCTGCGGCGATGTGGTTATCCTTGATGAGGACCATATCGTAGAGGCCCATCCGGTGGTTCTGCCCGCCGCCCACGCGGACGGCGTACTTCTCCAGGGCGCGGTATCCGGGATGGGTCTTGCGGGTATCCAGGATGACGGCGCGGGTCCCGGCGACGGCGTCCACGAATTGGCGGGTGAGGGTGGCAATGCCGGAGAGGCGCTGGAGGAAGTTGAGGGCGGTCCGCTCCGCGGCCAGCAGGGAGCGGGCCGGGCCCTCCACTTCGGCGAGGACGTCGCCGGGGGCGACCCGGTCGCCATCGCGGACGCGCGGGGTGAAGCGGATGGCGGGGTCCACCCGCCAGAAGACGGCCGCGGCGATGGGCAACCCGGCGACGACGCCGGGCTTTTTAGCGACCAGTTGGGCCCGCAGGGTCTGGTCGGGGGGAAGGATGGCCTCAGAGGTGACGTCCCCCGGGCCGATGTCCTCGGCGACGGCCAGTTCCAGCAGCGGTTGCAGGGACGCCCAGAGGTCGGGCGGGAGGTCAGGGATGGGGCTGACGGGAGCGCTGGTCGGGTCCATAGGCGTTCAGCCGGTAGCGGGCAGCCAGTAGCAGGTAGCAGGTAGCATGATACTGGCCTTTTCGGGATTGGTCAAGTGGGGGGCGCGGAGGTCCGGATTTGAGCCACGGATTACACGGATTACACGGATTTTGTTTTTCGTCCGTGAAAATCTGTGAAATCCGTAGCAAAAAACTCTGCGTCCTCTGCGTCTCGGCGGTGGAAACGAGGTTATTCCCAGACTTCCTTCAGGCGCTCGTAGAGTTCCCGGGCCAGGCGAACTCCCTGCTCCGTCAGGATCACCGATTTGGCCCGACGGCTCTGGGAGAGCAGCCCCATTTCCTCCAGCGCGTCCAGCACCTCAAAGGTGTACCCCTTCCAGGCCCGGCGGACGGAGAGGTCGGAGGTGACCTTCTCTTCCCAGGAGGAGAGGTAGAGGAGCAACAGGGTCAGTTTCTGCTCCAGGTCCAGTTCCGTCTGGGGTTGCGTTTCCTCTTCCGGTTCGGGCTCCGGCGGGAGTTCGGGAGGGTTGAGGGGCTCCACGCCGATGCTCTCCAGCCATTCCAGTGCCCGCTCCTGGTTGCGGCGTTCCTTGAAGGCAAACGTTCGTCGGGATATTCGGCCAGAACGTCTTTGAACCGCCGGAACGCGCCCCGGCCTGCAATGGCGCGCTCCAACCGCTCCTGGAGACGCTGGTCCCGGACGGTGGCGATGAAGTCCTCTATATCCCGATACCCCTCGCGGGAATCCGCTTTGGGGACCGAGACGTAGCGGGTACCGTACCCCTCCTCCACCTGCCGGGCCTGCTGGAGCATCTCCTCCATCCAGTCTTCCAGGGGCTCATCCAGGACCTCATCCAGGTAATGCTCGGCCTCCCCGGTGACCATCACCACCTCTCCTGTCTCCAGGTCCAGGTAGTAGTTGACCTCCGGAGAGGCCGTTTTCCAGGCAAGGAGCAATTCGCTCCAGTCTATCGGCAGTTTGCGCTTTTCTTCTTCGCTCATCGCACTCCTCTCCCTCCGGAAGGCAAACTATACCGATGTTTCACGTGAAACACTTCCTCTTCCACGCCTCTGCACCTCCGCTCCTCCGCACCCCTGCTCCCCCGCCCCGCAACTGCAGACTTATGGACTGCGGACTGCGACTATGGACTGAGGACGGGACTGTGGACTATGGACTTGGGACTGTGGACTGTGGACTGTGGACTGTAGACTGCCGCAGCGCCAGGATGATCCCCAGCGCGCCCAGAGCCAGCAGGAAGACCACCCCCTCAATCCACGGGAGCGGGACCCCCGACTCCACCAGCCCGACGGCCAGCGCATCCACCAGCGCGTGGGCCAGAATCGCCGCCCCCAGCCAGAGAAGGTTCCGCCGAACCAGCGCCTGCAGGACCAGCAGCGCAAAGGCGATCTGCAACGTGATGGCGAAGATGCGCTCCGCCCCGCCCAGGAGCGGGAGATACCAGGGCAGCCCCCAGTAGATCTCCATCTGCTGACGGGTCTGCTCCAGCAACTCCCCGGAAAGGCCCAAGGCCTCCGGACCGACGCGGCGCAGAATCAACATGGAGACAAACCCCGTCAACACTCCGAGCCCCAGCAGGATGGACTCTACGCCGCCGTGCCCGGCGCCGAAGGTCACCCCCTGAATCCAGGTGCGGGCGTCCCTGCGCCAGAAGCGAAGCACCAGGTAACGGGCCCCCTCCTCGCAGAGCCCGGCGCTGAGCCCCGCCACCGCCGCCATCGCCGGAAGCGGCCAGAGCGCCACCCCGCGCCCGCCCCCCAGCAGGCCCAGCCCCCAGTTCAGGGGCAGATGTACCACCTGCGAGAGGATGAACGTGAGCGCGCCCACGGCGATCAGCCCCCACGACACCCGGTACCGCCGCCAGAGGAACAGCCACAGCGCCACCGGCGCGCCCAGCATCAGCAGAATCTCCACGATAAACGCAACGGTGAGCATGCCCCCTCCTGTAATTTTACCCCGAGGACACGATGTTTTACAAAAACGTTGGGCCCTTCGTGTCCTCCGTGGGTTCAACCCTACGCCGTCGCGGCCGCGGCGTGCTCCCGCCAGCGGGTCAGGATCAGGTAGACGGCGAAGGCGATGAGTTCCACTTCCACCGGCCCCAGCACCTCCACAATAAGCCCCTGACGGATGGCTCCCCGCCGACGGAGTTCCAGCAGGGGGACGCCCTCCGCCGAAAGCCTCCACTTATCCGACCACCTGCTGACCGGTTCCAGCAGGTAAGCCCGATCCCGGAAAGCGACCTCCAGCGCCGATTGCCAGAACCCGCGCGGGCGGGCAACCGCTACCGCCTCCGCTCCCGACGTCATCTCGTACCGGACGCGCCACACCCCTTTCCGGCGCATCCGCCATTCCAGACCATCGGCGTCGCGGAAGGTGTTATCCTGCCGGAACGCAGGCACATCCAGCACGCCCAGCACTCCCGCGGGCGATTGGAAGGCGTACTGGACCGAAAGGAACCCGGATGGGATGACCTCTATCTGGTCCACGGCGACCACTTCGGGGGACATTTTAACCCTCCGGAGGCGACGCGGCCCGCTGGGCCTGACCCGTCATCTGCGCCTGGAGCGACCCGGCCAGGGAGACCATCCCCATCATCCCGCCCAGGTTCATCGTCTCCACCGCGCTGGACGGGACGATGATAAGCGCGCCTTTTTCCTTGAGACCCTCAAAGAGCATGTTCATCGCCCGCAGGTGGAGCGCGGTCGGGTTATCCCGGTAGGCCTGGGCGGCCTCGGCGAAGGACGCGGCGATCTGCTTCTCACTCTCGCCCAGGATGACCCGCGCCTGGCGCTCCCGCTCCGCCTGCGCCTGACGGCTCATCGCGTCCTCCAGCCCCTCCGGGATCACAATGTCCCGAATCTCTACCGACTGGACAGTGATCCCCCATGGGGTCGTCCGTTCGTCTATGATGCGCTGGAGTTCGGCGTCCATCACGGCCCGCCCTACCAGGATGCTGGCCAGGTCCATCTGGCCGATGATCTCCCGCAGAGCCGTCTGCGCCGCCCAGGCGATGGCCGTGTGGTAGTCCTCCACCTCCAGCACTGCCTTCTCCGCGTCCCAGACCACCCAGAAGAGCACCGCATCCACGTTGACCGGGACGGAGTCCTTCGTCAGCGTCCGCTCCGCGGTGAAGGGGGTGACCATCACCCGGTGGTCCACCATCGCCGGGATGGAATCCACAATGGGGATGATCCAGAAGGGGCCCGGCCCCTTCAGCCCCCGATAGCGGCCCAGCCGCAGGACGATGGCCTTCTCCCACTGGTTGGCGACGCGCAGAGCGAAGAGGATGTAGAGACCGATCAGGTTCAGCACAACTAACTCCGCCGCGATCCACTCATCCGGCACGTCCGCCGAGTCCAGAATCACCGCCAGCATGATGGAGACGGTGAGCAAGAGAATGTGGATAGCCAGCGCCAGGCCGCTGAAGCCCTTCATCGCGGCGCCTTCTTTCCGTTCTCCCGCCCGGGATATCACCCCTTCCCGCCGGGAACGAGTTGCCGGAACTGCGACCATGTTTCTTCCTCCTGTGAATGGTTATGGAAAACGTTCAGCCTACGCCCGGGCCCGCAGCATTTGCCAGAGCTCCCGCATCGTCGGCCGTTTCCCGTAGATAAGCAGGCCGATCCGGAAGAGTTTCGCCCCCAGCCACAGCGCGATCGGGATGGAGAGGAGCAAAACCCCGATGCTCCCCACGATGTCCACCCAGGGCACGTCTCCCAACGGCACGCGCAGCATCATCGCGGTCGGCGCGGTGAGGGGGAAGAAACTGAAGACCCGCACTATGGTCATATTCGGGTTCATCATCACGACTCCGGCCATCATGTAGGGGATGACGGCGATAAAGGAGAAAATCCCCGCTAGTTGCTGGCTCTCCCGTATCGTGGTGCCCAGCGCCCCGATCCCGGCCATCAGCACAGCGTAGAGAGTATAACCCAGCAGGTAGTAGACAACGCCGAGGATCAGGACACAAATCGGGATGCTGGCGACATCCGTCATCGCCATCAGGGCGATCGTCCCGCCACTGAATCCCCAGGCGCTCATCAGCCAGACCAGCACCTGCGTTAACCCCAGCGCCCCCAGCCCGATGACCTTCCCCGCCATCAGTTCCGTGGGCCGGACCGAGGAGACGAGAATCTCCACCACCCGGTTCTCCTTCTCCTCTGCCACGCTCTGCAAAAGGTATCCCGACGATGTGAAGATGGTCATCACCAGAAAGATCGCCAGGAAGTAGGGGATGATGAACGTGAAGGCGAACCCCCCGCTGCGCGCGGAACCGGTCCCGGAGAGGACGCGCGCTTCCAGTTGGGCCATTGGGCTGACCGCGCGCCGTTGCACCGCTGGCTCCACGCGGCCGTTGAGGAGATGGGCGACCAGAAATCCCCGCACCCGGGTGGAATCGGCGATCACCGCCTCTCCGAAGCCCTCCCGCGTCAGCACAAGAATCCGGCCGGTCTCCACGTAATCCGGTCCGATCACCAGGACAGCCTGAAGTTTGTCCCCGCGCAGGTCGGCCTCCGCTGCTTCCGGGCGATCGTAGAGGATAAAGAACTCCTGATATTCCGGCAGGATCGGGGTGAAGAGGCCACTTTCGTCCACAATGCCGATCGGTCTGTGCCCCCCTTCTATCTGCTCCTCCAGCCAGCGAGCGATTCCACCGGCCTGCGGGGCCAGAAGGGCCACCAGGATGAGGACAATCAGCCCGATGGCCGGAACAATGGCCGTCGCAATGAGAAATCCGGCCCGGCGAACGTTGACCAGATACTCAGTTCGGGCAATGGTCCAGACTTTACGCCAGTTCATCGGAGCCTCCGTTTAACGGCAACGAATTTCAAGAATTACACGAATTATTAAATTGGTGAAATTCGTGTAATTCGTTGCAAAACTCCCGGAAAATTCGCCAGATTCCGGTCAGGAACCCGTCACAACCTGGACGAAAATGTCCTCCAGCGGCACCGGAGAGACCTCAAACAGCCGTATCTCCGTGCCATTCTCCACCAGCGCTCGCAGAACTGCCTGGGCAGATACCCCCTCGGCGAGGTTCAGAATGTACGCCCCGTCGTCCGACTCCACCGAGACCACGCCGGGGAGCCCCGCGGGGATCGCCGATGCCTGCACCCGAACGGCGTGCGGGGCAAACTGCCGCTTGATCTCCCCCAGTGGGCCGTAGAGCACAGAATGCCCCCGGTGGATCAGCAGGATGCGGTTACAGAGCGCCTCCACCAGGTTCATCTGGTGGGTGCTGAGGACGACCGTCTTCCCCTCCCGTTGCAGGTCAGTGATGAACTCTTTGACCCGCTCCACGTTGACCGGGTCCAGCCCCTGGAACGGTTCGTCCAGGAAGACGAGTTCGGGGTCATGCACGACGCTGGCAATCACCTGAAGCCGCTGCTGCATCCCCCGGCTCAGGTCCCGCACCTTGCTCTCCGCCCGGCCCTCCAGCCCCATGCGCTCCAGCAACGCCATTGCCCGCTGGCGGGCCGCTTCGCGGTCCATCCCCTTTAACTCGGCCAGATAGACCAGCGTTTCCAGAACCTTCCGGTTCCGGTACAGCCCTCGTTCCTCCGGGAGATACCCTACCCGGTGTTGCGCCGCTCCCGGTGGATGCCCCAACACGGTAATGTGCCCCTCGTCCGGCGGAAGGATGTCCAGGATCATCCGGATGGTCGTCGTCTTGCCGGCGCCGTTGGGGCCCAGCAGGCCGAAGATTTCTCCGGGCTCCACCTCAAAGGAGAGATGGTCCACCGCGACGATCTCCCCGAACCGCTTGGTGAGATTCTCTACCTGCAAAATCATCGGATGCTCCTTTCGTTGGGACTCACCGGGCTGAAGGTCCTCCTGGCCAAAAGCCCGACGCTTAAACCGTCGGGCTCAAAGCAAAAGCCCCTTCGGGGCTGTTCGTAGTAAGCCACGAAGCGTAGCGAAGTGGCGTTTCGCTTTAGGTTGGGGGCGAGAGCCATTTTCTTTTCTCGCCACTTAATCACGCATATGCCCCCGGTCCCTCCCTCACGCTGCGGGAGAGGGGCGATACATTCGCTGGAAAAGCCAAACTTCAGGGCGAGAGGGACCGGACATTGCTCCCTTTTCGCATTGAGCGGCTTTGCCGCTCAACGCAAAAATCTGCTTTTTAAGTTACCCTGTGCCGTTGTTTTCCCTTTTGCTGACCCTTCCCATCAGTTCGCCCTGGAAGGCCTCCGCGATTTCGTCGGGCGCGTATCCCAGGCGCAGGGCCTCGTCAATGGAAGCCCCCAGGAGCGCCCGCAGTTTCTCCCATCGGAGTCGGGCCAGGTGCGTCTCATCCGGCGCGCCGGCCACAAAGGTGCCGCGCCCGCGCTGGGTGGTGATGACCCCGGCCCGCTCCAGTTCCAGGTACGCCCGGGCTACCGTATTATAGTTCACTCCCAGGTCTACGGCCAGTTGCCGGATGGTGGGCAACTGGTCGCCGGGGCGCAGTTGCCCCGCGGCGACCATCGCCCGCACCTGCTCCTCAATCTGGACGTAGATGGGAACGGGATTCTCCGGGTCTATGTGCAATCGCATTGAACCTATACACCATTGAACTAATGCACTATGATTATAGCACAGTTTCGGGAAATGTCAAATCCCGGTGTAGGGCAACTCCGCAGGAGTTGCCCTGTGTGGTATAATACCACCATGATGACCGTTCCTGCGCCACCCAGAGAATCTCCGGCCCGCCCGCGGCCATTTGCCCCGGGGCGGCTCTTCTTCTTCGCCGCGGTACTCCTCTTGTTTCTGGCCTGTACCGGGCTCCACCTGCCGGTCGGGCCTGGGGAGACCATCCCGCCGACCCTCCCCGCGCCCTCCGACCTCCATCTGACCCCGGCCGACGTAACCTTCTACCCCCTATCCGTTTCCGATTCCTCTTTCCTCTACTACCGGGGGGACGTCTTATCGCTGGACATCACCCCGCGCCGGATAAGCGCGATTCGCCCCGAAGACGTCGGGGTGCGGGTATATCGGGTGGACAGCCCGGAGCGGGATGCGATCGCGGAGGGGACGGTGGGGTATCCGGCCTTTGACGGGGTGCCCCGCGCCCGCCTGACCTGGGTATGGGATACGCGCGCGGCGGGAGAATCGGAGACCCTGGTCATCCATCTGGACCCCGACGACCGCATTCAGGTCGGCGACGAGGACCCGACGAACAACGTCGTCACCCTGACCGTCCGGTTTCTTCCCGCCACCGCCCGCCCGACGGCAGAGGCCGCCGCTACCTGGGCGGTGACGACCACCAACTGCTGCATCGTCCACTATCTGACCCATACCGCCGCCGAACGGGACCTCCCGACCATTGTGGCGACGGTAAATGAGGCAGTAGCCGGTGCGGAGAGACGCCTGGGCACCCATCTGGTATCGCCGCTCCAGGTCTACCTCATCGGGCGGGTGTTGGGGCACGGGGGATACGCCCGTGAGGGCGTGGTCATCTCCTACCTGGACCGCCACTATGCCGGTGCGGACCTGGAAATGGTCCTCCGCCACGAGGCCGCGCACGTCCTGGATGCCTCCCTGGTCGGTCCGGCGACGCCGTCGCTGTTGCGGGAAGGGCTGGCGACGTGGGTGGCCGGGGGACACTACAAACCGGAAAACATCCCCCGACGGGCCGGGGCGCTGGTCTCTCTGGGGCGTTACATCCCCCTGGCGCAACTGGCGGAGAACTTCTACCACCACCAGCATGAGACCGGATATCTGGAAGCCGCGGCCTTCGTCGCCTATCTGGTGGGGACGTACGGCTGGGAGGAGTTTCGGACTTTCTACCGGGAATCCGGCCAGCCGGATGCCGGGGCGTCGCCCGCGGCTGCGCTGGACGGCGCGTTGCGCCAGCGCTTTGGGATGGGATTGGCGGAGGCGGACCGGGCCTTCCGCACGTGGCTGGTCGCCCGGAATCCCCCGGACGAAGAGGTGCGGGACCTGGACCTGACCATCCGTCTCTTTGACGCCGTCCGCCGCTACCAGCAGTTGTACGACCCCCCGGCCTACTTTCTGAGCGGCTGGCTGCCCGATCCGGTGGAGGCGACAGAGCGCGGGATTGTCGCCGATTTCCTTCGCCGCCCGCGCGACCCGCGCGCCGTGGCGATAGAGGCAATGCTGGCGGCGGCTCAGGACGCGCTGGAACGCGGCGCTCTGGATCGGGCCGCGGACCTGCTGGCCGGCGCGGAGCGGGCGCTGGAGGGGGATTTCAGCGCTTCTCCCGCGGCGGACTATCTGGCGATCGTTCGCGCCGTGGCCGCCGAGGGCGCCGAAGTGCAGCGGGTGGAACTGAACGGAACGACCGCGCGGGTCTGGGTCACCACCGACAGCCCTTTCCTCCAGGTTTGGACCCTGCAGCGGACGGATGCCCAGCGGATAGGGGGAGAGTAGGTAAGACCACGGGCCGTCGGGTTTATGGGTTGCAGGTGAGCCCGGTCGTGTTCCCATTATGAGGCCAGTGCCCCTCTATGGGGAGTCGGCCAGGTAGCCCAGACGGCAGGAGATTTCCTCGGCGTATTTTGCTACTACTCTGCCCAGCCGGGGGATCGCCTCATATTGCAAACGGTTCGCCGGGCCGGAAATCCCAAGAGAAGCCACGACGCTCCCGTCGTATGCCCGGATGGGCGCCGCGATGCACCGTACCCCCGGATAGAGTTCCTCGTCGTCCACCGCGTATCCCTGGGCGCGAATCTGGTGGCAATGGGCCCGGAACTGCCCGGGATCGGTAATGGTGCGGGGCGTATATCGGCGGAATTCCAGGCGACCGATCACGGCATTCAACTCGTCCTCCGGCAGGAAGGCCACCAGCGCCTTGCCCACCGCCGTGCAGTGTACCGGCTCCCGCTGGCCGATTTCCGTGTTGACGCTGACCACTTCCGGGCTGATCTCCTGGGCAATGTAGACCACCTGGTCTTCCATCCGCATCGCCAGATGGACCGTCTCGCGGGTCTCCTGAAGCAGCCGTTTCATAAATGGGCGCGCTTGCAGGCAGACATCGCTGCTGCCCAGAATTCGGCTGCTGAGCGCGATCATCCTGGGGCCGACCATGTACTTTCGGGTCTCGGCGTCCTGTTCCAGGTATCCCCTGGATTTCAGAGTTGCCAGCAGCCGGTAGATGGTGCTTTTGTCCATCCCCAGCAACCTGGCGATCTCGGAGATTCCCATCGGCCGACCAGTATCTGCCAGGACTTCCAGCACCCGGATCCCCTTTGTTAGCGAACCGCTGTCCCCTCTGTTCATGGACTCCCTACCGGTCAATCGTCTTCTGGACTCTGGCGAAATGCTCTTTTTGCTCCCGGCGGGTGCTCTCGGTGGGTCTGCGATCCGCCGATTGCCGAGCGCCGGTCACAGACCGGCTTTGAGCAACGAAAATCGTTGCGTATAGGCTGAAAAACTGCGGAAATCATAGCACCCGGAAAATTCGCCAGACTCCAGTCGTCTTCCCGCACAAGTATACAAAAATGTTGCGATATTGTCAACAGGTTGTTGACAATCACAACACAAAGGAATATGATGTGAAACAGAACAGCCCTTTCACCCCCTGCAGAAAGAGGTCTATAAGACGAACCGGTGGAGAAATCATTGCGGAATTCCTCGTTCGGCACCGCATCCCCTACATGGTCGGCATCCCCGGGCACGGATGTCTGGGCCTGATAGACGCCCTCAAGAACTATGAAGACCGTCTCCCGATCCTGCAGGTCCGCCATGAACAGAGCGCAGTCCACCTGGCCGATGCGTATTATCGGGTGACCGGCACCCCGCTGGCCGTCTTCACTTCCATCGGCCCCGGCGCGATGAACACCGTGATCGGGGTGGCTTCCTGCTACGTGGACTCCATCCCGGTACTGGTGTTCACCGGGAATGGCGGACCCATGTCCAGAAACTCGCCTCTTCGGACCACACCCCGGTTACCATCTCCCGCCTCATCGCCGAACTGCGCGCCTTCCTGGATCGGGATGCCATCGTCCTGACCTCCTCCGGCAACACCCAGGCCCAGTGGTTTCAGGAAGCGATGGTGTATGAGCCCGGAACCAACCTCACCACCGGCGGCTTCAGCACGATGGGCTGGACGGTCCCTGCGACACTGGGGGCCAAACTGGCCGCGCCCCAGCGGCAGGTCGTCGGGCTGGTGGGAGACGGGGATTTCCTGATGACGGCGCAGGAACTGGCGACGGCCGTCCAGTACGACATCCCCGTGGTCTATGTGGTGGCGAACAACATCGGCTGGATCGCCATCCGCGACCTGCAGGCGGCCGTGTACGGCGAGGACCGGGCGGTGGGGGCCGGGGGTGTGCAGCAAATCCTTTCCAGGGAGCGGCACGCCCGTGAAAAAGGGATAAAGTGGGGTTTTTGAGGGCGGCTTCGCTGCCCTCA
>FWPU01011186.1_pt1 | contig 12731 bp, 13 predicted proteins | sample 2228361 | NCBI WGS metagenome assembly FWPU01 (sample SAMEA103939777, study PRJEB20133) | metagenome | reverse complement strand
ACAAGCGCCTCACCGCCGGTTGGGACGAAAGCTATCTCGAACAAGTCCTTCTCGGAAACTGACTTATGGTGCAATCGCCCTGCCCGCGCTGGCTGTCTCGCTGGGCTGGGCGCGCCTTAGAAGCTTCAAGGCCAACGGCGCGTACCGGCCCGTGCAGGTGGTAGCCATAGTCCGCAAGCGCGGCCTGGAGATGGGACAACTCATGCCGGTGAATTGGCCCCACAGCTTGCGCTGGCGAAGCGCAAGTCAGCCGTCCGGCCGCATGTGGCGCTACGTAATCGAGCTAGCGCCTGGCACCTGTTTGCCGCGCGAGGGTCTGCGGCTTGAGGGCAAGCACGCTGGGCCGAACGAGCGGCTGCAATTGATGGTGGTGCCAGACGGCGAGGACGAGCGACCGGGCGGATCTCAACTGGGGCACGAATGCAATGAGGAGCAGTGACATGAGCGGCAGCAGTGTCCGACTTGGGTGGCGATGTATAGCTTTTGGCGGTTGGCTAGCGCTCTGCTTTCCCACCACGACGGCGGCGTCAGATACAACCATGACCCTTGAAGGCCTGATCGAACTGGTGCGGCAGAATGAGCTGCTGTATGACGAGATCGACGTGACGATCACCGATCAGTATGAAACGCGCGAGATTCCCGAGAAGCCAATCAAGGGTAAGGATTTTGGGGGCGCGGGCAGCTTTACGGTGATCAAGGCAGAGAACTCGCGGCACCGGTACATAGCCCAAGGGGAGTGGTACCGCGTGGACTCGCGGGGGCTGGTGCAATTCGCGCGGGACGATCAGCAAGACGCCTGCGAGCTTCGGGAGTACGACGGGGAGATCACTCGCAGCCTGAGAGGGGGCCTGGGCAACATTGTACACGGGCGCGTGGAATGCGCCACGCCGATTCGGCCGCACTCTCTGTTCTATCGCATGGTCGGACGCATGCATCGCCTGTCTGTGTATCTAGCCGGCAACGCAGGGCGGGCGGCTGAAGCCCAAGAGGACGCTGTTGGCGAGGGCGCGTCGTCCTCAGAATACAAGGGCGAGCGCGTGCATAACGGCGAGCGCTGCTACGAGGTAGAGTGTACCCTGCGTGGGGCCGGCGGCGATACGGGTGAGGAAGGCATCGTTGAGAGGCTCGTGATTTGGCTTTCGAGAGAGCGCAACCTGATTCCTGTAGGATTCATTTCCTACGATCCTCACTGCTCCACGACGGTGCCGCTGGCCACGGGCAATGTCGCGAGCTGGCTCGAGATCGCCCCTGGCATTTGGTTCCCGAGAAATCTCGAATTCCGCATGCTGGACCGCGACGCGCTACGAACCTCTGGCAAGCAGGTGATGGCGTGGCGGCGGGTCTATACGGTGGAGGCGGTGTCATTGAAGCCCGAGTTTCCCCGTTCGTTTTTTCGCACCATCACCTTTCCGGAAGGCACGGTCGTTTACGAATTCAAGGGAAAGCAGTACGTTCGGGGTTATCGCGTTGGTTCCCCGCAGGATCCCAACGTCGCCAAAGGCAAGCGGGGCAGTATTCATCGCTGGCTGTTATGGAGTGTTGGCGTTGCCGCGGTCGTGGCGAGCATCGCAGTCGTTATTCTGGTACGCCGTCGAAGAAAGGAGCGCGTATGTGCCGCCGTTCGTTCACCTGGTTGATCGTGTTGCTTGGGCTTGCCGGCAGCGCTGCGTTCCTGGTGCATCCGGTATGGAGCGCTGTGGTGGCCGAGTGGAGCTTTGCGAACTGCGCCGACTGGCAAAACTGCGGCAACTGCCTGCTCGGTTTTACCAACGACGCCGCCTGTGCCTCTGGTGTGCACTGCGTCGCCTTCAAAGGTACCGCCACGCAAGAGGAATTCAAACATTGCATCCCATCCACCGATGGCAACCATCATTGCGAGGTTGATGACAGTGAGAATCCGGATATTTGGTGCCAGGGGTTCTACAAGAAGTGCGGGTGTTTCGACGCGACCACGAGCACCTGTCCGAATGCGCCTTGCAACTGCAATTGGGGCATGATGCCGGATGGTGCCGCACGGCATCATGTGAACGGTATCTGCATCATTTAGGGGCCGCAGGCCCGTTGCTTCGGTTATGAAGCTGAAGACGTGTCTCGGGGCAATTTTCCAAGAACGCTTTGGTCGTTTGCCTGGCTGCTGTGAGAAGCTTGGCCAAGGCGGCCGGCACGCAGTTTACATGAACGCTAGAGTTTCTGGGACGAGCAGGCAGTATCGGGTACGAAGAGGGCACGATGCACCGAGGCGTTCCGGCGATACAGCCGGAAAGATGCCTCGTGGCAAGGCGGCAACGCCTGTCGTAAGGTCTTGGTGGAGCGGCAAGGAACAGAATGTGGTTCATGCTCCTTGTGGCGGGCGTCACCGAGCCACGACTATGCAACCGTCTGTACTTGGCGCGCCCAGGCATCGCAGGGCAGATATGGTGTTCGTAGGAAACGGCGTGCAATAGGGAAGAGCGTCCGGGCGCAATGGTCCTAGGTGTATGGCATACGGCCTGGCGGCGGCGTTGAGCTGGAGATGTGCAATGCGAATCGAGGTCCTACTAGGTGCTATGGCTTTGTTGGTAGTTTCTGTTTCTGGCTGCTCCAAGGTGCCTAATTCAGGCTTGCAGCCCGAGGACGGACAGGAGCAGACAAACGCCGCTGTGGCAGCAGATGCTGCTGGACTGCACCACGCGTTCGAACCCAACGAGCCTTTGCAAGAGATCCCGGCCGACATTGTGGACGCTTGGGAGGAGGCCGGTGCTGAATATGGCTGGATTCGCGTGGACGAGCAGGGCATTACCTCATGGGAGACGCGCGAGGCGCAGCCGGCCGCGGGCGCGGTTCCGGGCTTTCGCTTCCAGGCTTTGCCCGAGGGCAGGCTGGCCGGCTTGCCGCAGCCGCAGGTTCCCTTTGGCCTATACCTGCAACACTGCGAGGTAACGGACGCGCATGTGAAGGAGTTGGTGGATTGGAACCGTCTGCGGATCCTGGGTCTTGCGATGAACCGGATTACCGACAACGGAGTAGCGCAGCTCGCTACGCTTGAGGATCTTCGCTCGCTCGATCTGACACGCAATCGGATCACGGCGCACGCTCTAGCGAGCATCGGCCGGATGTACCGGCTTGAGACGCTGGACCTTCATGGCATGCAGCTCGACGACGGCGGCATGCAGCATATCGCGCGCCTGAAGAACCTCTGGATGCTTGATCTTGCAGGCACGGGCATCACCGACAAAGGCCTTAGGCACGTGGGCAGCCTGCGCAGGCTGCGCATTCTCTACCTGAGAGGCTCGCGGGGCATCACGGACGCGGGCCTTGTGCAGCTTAAGAACCTTAAGGAGTTGGAAGTCCTCGACCTTGGTTCGACCGGAATCCTGGGCGAGGGATTGACTCATCTTGCGGGGATGCGGAAGCTCTCCACGCTAGACGTAAGTGGCATCCAGTGGACCGATGCCGGCCTGGATGCGCTGCGGCGGCTCACACAATTGCGGAACCTGCGCTTTGTGAGCACTCGCCTAGCAAGGGGACAGTTCGAGAAATTGGCCGGCCTGAGCGAGTTGCAGAGTTTGGATCTGTTCTCTTGTTGGATTGGCGATGCAGAGCTGTCCGCACTTCGCGGCATGAAGATGCTGAGGAACTTGGATCTCCAGCACTGTCATGTGACGGACGATGGCTTGCAGGAGATCGGGAAGTTGACCAACTTGGAACGGCTGGCGCTTTCTTACACAAGGGTGACAGACAAGGGCTTGGCACATCTTGCCAAACTCAGGAAGCTGCGGGAACTTCACCTGGGATCCACGCAGGTGACGGCGCAGGGTCTTGCCAGGCTCAAGCAGGCCCTGCCTGAGTTGCAGGTAGTGCGCTAGGCTTGACGCGCTATTTCGCCAGAGTTTGGGACGCCGGCATGCGAGCCACGGCATGCCCGCACCACGGGCTGATTCATAGCCGTGTTGGCCGCCAACGTGTGCTGTGCCTCGTTGGACGCTCTGTCGCCATGCCAGCCTGCGTTCCGGCGAGCGCCGTTGGTGCCAGTGGCTAGTACCACCTGCCGCTGCTAATTTAAGAGGAGCGACGGTTCGGGGGACCGCGCACTGGACTGCTGCCATGTGCTAACGCCCTACGCCCTCCCGCGGGATTCCGCTGCTGCGTTACCTATCTATTCATCTATCGTCTGCAAGCCAGCTCCGCATCATCATTAATTGCCAGCCGCTTCATGTGCCTTATTCTGCTCGTTTATCGTGCGGTGGACGGCTACCCGCTGCTGCTCGCTGCCAACCGAGAGGAGTTGTACAGCCGGCCCACGGCTCCACCCCAGCTTCATGCCGGGCCGCCACGCGTCGTGTGCGGCACAGACCTGGCAGCAGGCGGAACATGGCTGGCCGTCAACGAGTACGGCTTGGTAGCGGCGGTCACGAACCGGCCGCGCCAGGGCGTACCGCCCAAGCCTCGATCTCGCGGACTCTTGTGCCGCGACGTGGCGCGACTACCAAGCGCAGCAGACGCGCTCGAACTGGCGCGCGACGAGCTTGCACGCGAGCCGTATGCGGGGGTCAACCTCCTCGTGGCAGACAGGCACACGGCATGGGTCATTTCTGCGGGCGACCGGCTTGTGGTCCAGCCGCTTGAGCCCGGCGTGCATGTGCTTGCAGCCGGCGATGTGAACGACCCGCACGATGGGAGGCTAGCCCGGGTTCGGCGGATCTACTCACAGCAACCGGCCGCCACGGCAGACGAATTCCGCCGCCTGGCCAGTACGATCTGCTCGCTCGGCCCAGCCGGAGACGAACCTCCCATTGTGCTGAGGCGGCCCGGTGCCGGCACCGTCTCCTCCACCATCTTGGTGGTAGCCGACAGCCTGGGAGACAGTCAGCTCTGGCATGCGGCGGGGCCGCCCGACGAAACCGCCTACGAAGACCTCTCGCCACTGGTGCGTACTCTTTGGGCACGCACCGCCTGACGCCCCCCTTCTGCCGCCGGGTTGCTCGCTTTGAAGGGGCTTACTCCCGGAGTCAGCATGCGGCGGTGCCTTGCCCCTGCGTTGCCAGACGCGGGCCTCGGGCCGCTTCAGGCAGTACGAGCAGAGCGTCCGGTATCGGCAGAGTATACTGAAGGCCATGTGGCCAGATGTTCAACGCACGGCTGAGTTATTGCAGCGGGCCAGGGCGGGTGAGCGCATTGCCCTGGAAGAGCTGCTGAGCGAACACCGACCAGCCTTGCGGCGCGTCGTCGAATTGCGGCTCGACCGGCGGCTGCGACAGCGCGTCGATGCGAGCGACGTCGTCCAAGATGTGCTGATCGAGGCCCACCAGCGGCTGGCAGAATACCTGCGCAATCCGCAACTTCCCTTTCACCTCTGGCTGCGGCAATTGGCACAGGATCGCGTGATCGACGTGCATCGCCGCCACCGCGTGGCCGCGCGGCGCAGTATCGACCGAGAACAGCCCGCGCACAACGGACAGCGGCTGGACCGCTCTTCGCTCGATGTTCTGGCTCAGTTCTGCGATCCCCAGCCCACTCCTGCTGCTGCGGCGCTCTCTGCTGAACTCGCACAGCAAGCCTTGCGGGCAATAGAGGCGCTCGACCCCCAAGATCGCGAGATCCTCCAACTGCGCCACCTAGAACAACTTGGCAATCAAGAGGCGGCGCACGTACTGGGACTCTCCGAAGCAGCGGCCGGGATGCGCTACTTGCGCGCCTTGCGCCGCCTGCGCGCCCTGCTCATCGAGGCGGCACGCCCGGCCGATTGAACATGGCCGATCCACACCGAAACCCTGCACACCCGCAGCAAGTTTCACAGCGAGACCAACGTCTCGCCAGTATTCTGGCAGAGCTTACTGACGGACTACAACACGGCCGCAATGCCGATCTTCACGCCCTCTGCGCCGAACACCCCGACCTGGCCGACGAGCTGCGCGAACTTTGGGCCGCGGTCCAGCTCGCAGAACACGCCCGCGTGGCAGTGGCACGCGTTTCGGATTCGACTAGAGAGTCTGCCGATTCCAAACAGCCAGCAGGCAACGAGCCTGTACCCGTTGCCAGTGGCAGCCACCCTGCCGAAGCGACGCTTACGGAGACGCTGCCGCTTCCTGCCGCCGCTGCTGAGCCGGCCCTGGCCGCTGCTCCGGAGTGCCTGAGCAAGCGAGACGCTTGCTCTACGGGTGGCACGGCTGCTGAGCCGGCCCTGGCCGCTGGTCCGGAGTACCTGAGCAAGCGAGACGCTTGCTCTACGGGCGCTGTGGCTGAGCCAGCCCTGGCTGCTGCTACGGAGTGCCTGAGCAAGCGAGACGCTTGCTCTACGGGTGGCACGGCTGCTGAGCCAGCCCTGGCTGCTGGTCCGGAGTACCTGAGCAAGCGAGACGCTTGCTCTACGGGTGGCGCGGCTGCTGAGCCAGCCCTGGCTGCTGCTCCGGAGTGCCTGAGCAAGCGAGACGCTTGCTCTACGAGTGGCACGGCTGCTGAGCCAGCCCTGGCTGCTGCTGCGGAGTGCCTGAGCAAGCGAGACGCTTGCTCTACGGGTGGTGCGGCCAAGCCAGTCCTGGCCGCTGGTCCGGAGTACCTGAGCAAGCGAGACGCTTGCTCTACGGACGCTGTGGCTGAGCCGGCCCTGGCCGCTGGTCCGGAGTGCCTGAGCAAGCGAGACGCTTGCTCTACGGGTGCCGCCACCACCGAGCCAGTTCTGACCAGTGGAGCGCACTGGGCCGATGCTCCCGACGCTCGTGGCGATCAGGTTGCCACTGGTAGTGTTACCATTTCGGTGGGTTCACCCGGCGGTTCTGTTGTGGATCCGCAGGCTACGGCTCTACAGGGTGAGGCGCCCGGCGCTGCGCAGCTTATTGGCGGTGGCAGAGCTGGGCGGTCGTTTGGAGACTTCGAGCTGCTGGAGCAGATCGGCCAGGGGGGCATGGGTGTGGTGTACCGTGCGCGACAGCGTACTCTTGGCCGCACGGTCGCGTTGAAGATGATCTTGCGCGGAGAAGCGGCATCGCCGCAGCTCAAGGCGCGCTTTCAGGCTGAGGCACGTGCCGTGGCCCAGCTCGATCACCCGGGCATTGTGCAGGTGTACGAGGCGGGAGAGGCCGAGGGCCAACTCTATTTTGCCATGCAGTACATTGCCGGTCAGACGTTGGCTGCGCGCCTGGAGCACGGACTATTAGCGCCGCGAGAGGCGGCGCTGCTGTTGGCCGAGGTGGCAGAGGCCGTCGACTTCGCACACCGCCGCGGCGTACTGCACCGCGATCTGAAGCCGTCAAATATTCTGCTCGATGGCGCGAACCGGCCGCGCATCACGGACTTCGGCTTGGCGCGCAATCTTGCCAGTCAAGAACGAATCACACTCACCGGAGAAATCCTGGGCACTCCCTATTACATGGCGCCGGAGCAGGTGTTAGGGGGCCGTGCCGTGCTCAGCCCTGCCACGGACGTGTACGCACTGGGTGCCATCTTATACGAGGCGCTCACGGGACGCCCCCCAATTTCGCCGGCTGCCACGCCGCGCGAGGCGCTGCTGCACGTGTTGGAGCAGGCCCCGCCGCCTCCGCGCCAGGTCAACCCGCGCATCGACCCTGAGCTGGAGATGATTTGCCTGCGAGCCATGCAGAAGCCGCCCGACCTGAGATATGCCAGTGCAGCCGCGCTGGCGGCAGACCTGCGTGCATACCTGGCAAACGAACCGATCGCAGCAAGAAGCGGCCGGCTGTGGCATGTTTTCGCTCGCTGGTTCCGCGAAACGCACCATGCACCCGTGCTGGAGAACTGGGGGCTGCTGTGGATGTGGCACAGCCTGGTCCTGTTGGTTCTTTGCGTGCTCACCCAGTGGCTGAAAGTGCGGCCGATCGAAGGCCGCTGGCCCTATGTGGCGCTCTGGACAGCGGGACTTGGCGCCTGGGCTGCCGTCTTCTGGCACTTGCGCCGCCGCATGGGGCCGGTTACGTTTGTCGAACGCCAGATCGCCCACGTGTGGGCGGGAAGCATGGCGTTTACGGCCCTGCTTTTCGAGGTAGAGCGGCAATTGAGGCTGCCCGTGCTTTCTTTGTCGCCCGTTCTCGCTCTCGTGACGGGGATGGTGTTCTTGATCAAGGGAGGTATTCTGGGCGGGCACTTTTACATACAGGCATTCGCTCTGTTTGCCACGGCGGCGGTGATGCCGCATGCGCGCTGGGGAAGCTACGAGGCCGGCCTGGTGTTGTATGGTTTGGTCGCCGCCGCCAGCTTCTTTTTTCCCGGACTGAAGTACCACCGTCAGAAACGGCACGTGCAGGGCAGCAGGTAGCACGTGCGTGGCGGGTGGAGAGCGTCGGGGAGCTGAGCGGGGGAGATTTGGGCTTTGATCCAGCTTGCTCCCACGGTTGCGGGCAACCTAGAATTAGGGGCGCACCGGCTTCGCTGCGCTCTTTCTCGCTGCAAGAGGGTCTCCAGGAAGGCATGACCGATTACTATCAGATTCTGGGCGTGCGCCGTGACGCTACCCAGGAGGAAATCGAAAAGGCATACAAGGAGCTGGCGCGCAAGTACCACCCGGACCTTCATCCCGATGACAAGAACGCCAAGAAGAAGTTCCAGGAGGTGCAAGCGGCGTTCGACGTTCTGCACGATCCAGAAAAGCGGCGGCAATATGACGAGATGGGCAGCTTCTATCAGGCGTTTGGCGGTGCGGGCGGCCGCCGCGGCGCCCGCAGCCGCCGGACCGGCGGGATGCCGTTCGATTTAGAAGATATACTCTCGCAGTTGTTCCGGGGAGGAACGGCCACCGGATTTCCGCCGGAAATGGAAGATTTTGTTGGTCGCTTTGGCCGCGAACCGGGTGGGAGCCGCGCCCGCAATGCCGGCCGCGCCCGCGGCGCCGACGTGGAGTTCGAGCTGCGCGTGCCTTTCAAGACAGCCGTGATGGGCGGCACCGTTGATTTTGCGCTGCCACGGGCCGATGGCACGTTCGAAACGGTGTCTGTGCGCATTCCGGCCGGCATCGAAGAGGGGAAGCGCATCCGCCTGCGCGGCAAGGCTAGTAGCGGCATGGGACCGGCCGGAGATGTGCTGTTGCGGGTGTTGATCGAGCCTCACCCGCACATCAGCCGACGTGGGGATCATCTGTACGTACAAGTGCCGCTCACGTTGCGCGAGGCGATTGAGGGAACGAAGGTGGATGTGCCCACACCCAAGGGAGTGGTCACGCTGCGTGTGCCGCCGGGCACGTCTAGCGGCAAGAAGCTGCGTGTGAAGGGGCACGGCGTGCAGGCGGAGGGCCGTCCTGCGGGCGACCTGTTTGCCGAGGTGCTGATTGTGCTACCGCCTCAGCTCGACTCGGAGTGGGTGCGTCTGGCTCGAGACCTGGACCAGCGCCAACCGTTCTCGCCGCGGGATTCATGGCAGTGGTAGGTGCATTGGCAAAGCCGTTCAGCGGCGCGACTAACGGCTGGCAGAAGCTCCTGCGGTCGAGTGGTGCGGTGCTGTTGCAGGCGGCGCCTGTGTTGGTGTTCTGGGCCGAGCGTACGGGAACTCACCGTACTCTGCCGCAAACGACGTACGCACGCATGATGTTGGCCCTGATTGGGCTGGCCATCCTTGGCGCGGGCCTAATGGTTCTCACTTGGTTAGGTGGCCGCTACGTGCGTAAGCTGGCGCGGCATCAAGTGCCCACGCGTCGCCACGACGATGACACGTGGTACCAGAAGCCGCTTGTTCCCGCCGATCCCTTTGCCGCGACGTCAGATGAGGACCAACAGCCCATCTGACCGGGGGCGGGCCCACCAGGAGCCGCGTCCTGCCGCTGCGTCGCCTCGTGTTAAACGACAGGCCAGGCAGGGCCTGCCGCGGGAGTTGCGCTTGCGGCGGGAGTGCGATTTTCAGCGCGTCTATCGCCGCCGCTGCCGCGTGAGCGACCAATATCTGCTTGCTTATGGGTGCGAAAGCGATCTTCCACATCCCCGCCTTGGATTGGCGGTGGCCCGCCGCGTGGGCAAGGCCGTCGTTCGCAACCGCTGGAAGCGGCTGCTGCGCGAGGCATTCCGCCAACAGGCCGGCGCATTGCCGGCGGGGCTGGATCTGGTGCTCGCTCCCCATGCGGTATCGCCACCGACGCTCGATGTTCTCGGCCGCGCGCTGCGCAGGCTTGCCTTTCGACTGGCGAAACGGCTGGCCGACAGGCGTGCCGATGATCAGAATATGGCTTGAGGCTCCTGCGCAGCCGAGATGTCGCAAGGTGTTGGTTCATCGTTAGTTGCGAGGCTAGCGGCTTGGCTTGGCCTGGTGATGCGGGTCGCCGGCCTTGTGGCAGCGTGGGCGCTGGTGGGGGGTGTTAGGCTGTATCAGTGGGTGCTCAGCCCGCTTGTGGGCCGTCGTTGCCGTTTTACACCTTCGTGCAGCGAGTACATGGTGCAGGCGGTGAGGAAGTATGGCGCCCTGCGCGGCGCGTGGCGCGGGCTGCTGCGCATCTGCCGGTGCCATCCCTGGCACCCGGGCGGCTTCGATCCGCCTTAGCCAATCTGATGGCGAGGGTTGAGCGAAGGCTGGGGGGCTCATGCCCGCCTTTGCTCCAAACTGCTGAACCAGCCTCCTCTTTCCGCGGCATCATCGCAGAGTTACCATGCAAGTTGAAGCAGGCGCTCCGGTCTAGCCCAGGCAGTCTGCGGCGGCGGGGGCCTGGCTCGACTCGCCACATGACCAGGACGTTATTAGCTGCCCTTGCGCGCTTGATCAGCGGAGCCAGCACCCGCTGGATTGATTGCCAGCCCGATACCTGCCAGCGGGTCTACTTTGCCAATCACACCAGCCACCTGGATCCCCTGGTCGTTTGGTTCTCGCTTCCGCCGGAGGTTCGCGCGCTCACGCGGCCTGTGGCGGCCAAAGACTACTGGGAGCGGGGCTGGATCCGCCGCTATCTCGCCACCAAGGTGTTCGATGCCGTGCTCATCGACCGCACGGAGATCAAGGTCCACCAAAGCCCCGTGGACATGCTGATCCGAGCCATCGGCACCACACACTCGCTGATCCTGTTCCCCGAGGGTGGCCGTAACACGGGACCAGAGCTGAACGAGTTCAAAAGCGGCCTTTACTACCTGGCCAAGAAACGGCCCGACCTGGAACTCATCCCCGTGTATATCGACAATCTGAATCGCGTGCTGCCCCGGGGAGAGTTCCTGCCCGTGCCCCTGCTAAGCTGTATCACCTTCGGCCCGCCCATGTGGCTCGAGGCTAAAGAGCCCAAGGCCGAGTTCCTCCGTCGTGCCCGCGAGGCCGTACGCCGCCTGCGGGACCAGGACTGATGTACGATCTAACCCTCTCGCTACTGGTAGTGGCCGTACTCGCCATTCTGGGCGTAGCCACTTTAGTCGGCTGGCTGCTCAAACGGCAAACCGACACCGGGCTCAATCCGGCCGTGATCGAGCAGTTCAACCAGCGCATCCGGGCATGGTGGCTATTGTGCGCCGTGCTGGCCGCCGCCTTCTTCTTTCACCGCTGGGCAACCGTACTGTTGTTCTTCTTCTTGTCGTTTTGGGCGCTACGCGAGTTCATTACCCTCACCCCCACGCGCGCTGCCGACCATCGCGCGCTGTTCTGGGTTTTCTTTCTGTTCACCCCGCTGCAATACCTTCTGGTAGGGCTCAACCAATACGGCTTGTACAGCATTTTGATCCCGGTCTATGCCTTCTTGTTCATTCCGGCTCGGATCGCCCTGGCCGGAGACAGCAGGCGGTACCTGGAGCGGTGTGCCAAAATTCAGGCAGGGTTGATGATCTGCGTCTACTGCCTGAGCCATGCCCCTGCCGTGCTGTACTTGGACCTAAACGGCCCGTCCCAGGAGCTGGCGGACGCCGCTCGGAACGAACCCAACCCGACGCACAGCCGCACGGGCGACGCCAGCAATGCGCAAGGCCCCAGCGGGGCAAAAACGAGCAACAGCACCCAAGAGCCCACCGCGGCGGCCGAACCGCCGCCCGCTCGACGAGAACGGATCATGCGCGATCCGCCCGTCTTGCCTCTGCGGCCCCGCCAGGCGCCGGAAGAGAACGCACGCCTGCTCTTTTTTTTCCTGCTGGTGGTGACCATGGGAGAAGGCGCCCAGTACGTCTCCCACTGGTTGTGGGGCAAGACAGTGATCGCCCCGGCCATCAGCGTGCAGCGGACTTGGGAGGGCCTAGTCGGCGGCGTGCTCGGCGGAACCGCGCTGGGCACGGGCCTGTGGTGGGCAACCTCTTTCAACCCGCTGCAAGCAGCCGGGCTCTCGCTGGCCATTACGGTAATGGGGTTTGCCGGGGGCATGACCATGTCTGCCATCAAGCGAGACCGCGGGGTAAAGGACTATGGTACGCTGGTCGTCGGCCATGGGGGCGTGCTCGACCGCATCGACGCGATCTGTTTTGCGGCTCCGGTGTTTTTCCACTTGACCCGGCTGTTGATCGCGCAGTGATGTGTTGCCCAGCCCGGCTGCTCTGGTGATTCTCGCGTCGCCGAGCAGCGTTGGGGTACGAGCCGCCGGCTTTGCACCGACGGGGCACGCGCTTCCCGCAGGTTGCCGCAAGCGAGGACGCTTGCTCTACGTAGCATAAGCGTCCTCGCTTGTGCGGAAGTGCCGGAGCAGTTTGGCCTGCCCGAGCAAGCGGGGACGCTTGCTCTACGTAGCATAAGCGTCCTCGCTTGTGCGGATGTGCCGGAGCAGTTTGGCCTGCCTGAGCAAGCGGGGACGCTTGCTCTACGAATCCGTAGCATAAGCGTCCTCGCTTGTGCGGAAGTGCCGGAGCAGTTTGGCCTGCCTGAGC
>FWPU01011185.1_pt1 | contig 12732 bp, 12 predicted proteins | sample 2228361 | NCBI WGS metagenome assembly FWPU01 (sample SAMEA103939777, study PRJEB20133) | metagenome | reverse complement strand
ACGAGCAGCCCCGAAGGGGCTTTCGCTTTGAGCCCGACGGTTTAGCGTCGGGCGGAGCTGGAAAACCCGCAAGATGGTTTGCCGGAGTACCCTGTCCCAACTCAAGTCCGAACTTCAGAGGTTCGGCTCACACAAGGAGGGGAGGCGATGGGAGGCGCGGGCGCGCGTGGAGGGGTGCGGATGTTCTCCGCGTTTTCTCCGCGCCCTCCGTGCCTCCGCGGTGAAGAACTCAGGTCGCCCGATTCCCCACGCTGAGGATGTAGAGCGCCGCCTCCTGTTCGCCGTCCACCCCCAGGAGTTCGTGGACGGCGTTGTCCAGGAAGGCGCCCACTGCACAGGCGCCCATCCCCATAGCGGTGGCGGCCAGGTAGATGTTCTGCCCGATGTGCCCGGCCTCCAGCAGGATGTAGCGGTAGGCCCGCTCCCGATAGCGCCAGCGGGTGCGCTGGAAGATCGCCGTCAGCACCAGGCAGACCCCTGCCGTCCCCAGGAGGTCCTGCCCAACCCCCGCGGCCACCATCCGGGCGCGGAAATCCCCCAACCGCATCTGCTCCAGGTAGTGCCCCTGGGGGACGTAGTGGTAAACCCCCGCCTCCAGGCCGGCGACGCGGTGCACCACGACGTAGAGTTCTATCGGGTAGAGCGCGCCAGCGGAGGGCGCGGCGCGAAAACCGGCGCGGGGTTCGGTAACTCCCTGCGCGGCGTGGAGCAGGCGGGAGAGTTCCTCCAGGGTGAGGGGGATGTCGGTATAGTCCCGCACGGAACGGCGGGCCTCCAGGATTTCCTCCCAACTCCGCCCACGGGCGCCGCGCGGGTCCGGCAATGCTACCTCCGGCGCGGCGGGGTAGGTCTTGCGGGCGGGCGGCATCGGCCCCCAGTCGGCAAGCAGGCCGGGCAGGCCCGAATAGCCCGGCGTGCTCCAACGGTGGTAGAGGGCCCCCAGGTCGGCGGGTTGGGCCGGGAGTTCGGCCGGCCGCCGGAGCGGAATCCACCGCCCCAGCAGGAATCCCCCGATCCCCGCCAGCGCCGCGGCAAGGAAGGTGCGCCGTCCCCAGCGGACCCCCGCCTCCCGCGAGGGCGCCGGCGCTTCCCGCCTCCGGGGCCGCCCCAGCCGCCAGCGCAGGTAGGCCGTCACCCGATCCCACTGGAGGGCCAGGTGCAGAAGCACAAGGGCCGCGCAGAGGTAGCCCGCGTAGCGGTGGAGGGCGAACTGGTGCAGGCCAAAGAGGTCGGCCACGGCCCCGGTGACGGTCACGTAGAGGCCGCTGAGGAGCATCAGGGCGATGAGGAAATAGTGCAGGTCGCGCATGGGCACTTTTCGTAAAACGTAAGACGTAAAACGTAAAACGGGAAACGGGAAACGAGAAACGGAGTACGGGATGGCGCAGGCGCGGAAGGAGTGGGAAAAGGACGCGAGCGAGCGAAGGAGCGCGGGGTTTCTCTGCGCCTCTCGGGTTTATCCGGTGCGGGAAGAGGATTACTGGTCTATCCGGTTGCGGTCGCCGGTGACGATGACGCTGCCGGTGACGTTGCCGCCGATGGCGACGGCGCGCTCGCCCGCGGCGACGACGGTACGGACCTCCGCGGGGGCCTTCTCCCAGATTTGAGCCAGTTCCTGCGCCAGGGCGGGGTCTTCCGTCAGCAGTTTCTTGATTTGCAGGCGCAGAGCAGCCTGGGCGTCGGGGTCATCGGGCATCGCGGCCGCATCCCGCGCGGCCTTCTCCACGTCCGGATGGCCCCGCAGCCGGTCCCAGAGGTCGCGGGCCAGGTCCAGCGCCCCGCTTCCCAGCCGCTTCCCCACTTCCTCCGCCGCCTTCTCGCCCAATTTGAGCAAAAAGGAAGCGCAGGAGCCAGAAACTTCGCAATTTCACCAGCCAGGATAGAAATGTCTATCCTACGCCCCCTGTTTCCTTGTCTACCTGTCTACTTGTCTACTCGTCTACTTGTCTACTTCCTCCCCAAAAATCTCCCCCGCCGCCTCCAGCAGTTCCCGTCGGCGCTGGGGAGGGACGTCCTTCGCCTCCAGGTACCGCTCCAGTAGTTGCAACGGGGTCAACTCCTCCGGGCGCACTGTCCCCAGCCGCAGGCGCGCCTTCCGCTCCACCTCGCGGGTAATTGCGCCGACGAAGGCCGCGTCGGCCAGCAGAGGGCGGATGTCGGCGTCCCGCACCAGCCGCTCCTGCTCCGGGCGGAGGCGAATCTGCAGCCGGACGACGGCGTCGCGAATGTCGTGCCGGGCAACGGCCTCCCGCAGCGCGGCCAGCGGGTCGTTCTCCTCCCGCAGGTCGGCTGTGACGGTGACGAAGCGGCGGGCGTTGACCTCCATAAACCGCCAGGTCGTATCGCCACGCCGGAGTTCCACCCAGCAGAACCCCTTGGGGTCTTTCTCCTCCCCGAAGTCTATCCGCTCCAGACTTCCGGCGTAGACCACGGGCGGGTAACTGTTGTGGAGGCTCTGGTGCTTGTGGATGTGGCCCAGCGCAACGTAGTCCCAGGCCGGGTCGGCCAGGACGGAGAGGAGGATGACAGCATCGCGGCCGATCATCACGCTGCGCTCCGAACCGTAGACGGCGCCGGAGACGGTGAGGTGAGCAGCCAGGACGGCAGGGATAGCGGGGTCCAGTTGCTCCCGCATGGCCTGGATGTTCCGACTGACCACCGCCCGTAATGCCTCGTCTATCTGCTCCACCGACGCGTTGCGGTACTCCTCCTGAGTCAGCAGCCGCTGGCGCACCGGGAAGGGGACGACGCCGACCTGGACGGGGCCGCGGCGGGTGGGGATGCGGAGCACTCCTTCCTCCCGCCCCACGTAGACGTTGGGGACGGCAAGGGTGTGGAAGATGTCCACGCTGGACGCCCGCTGGGGCATCGCGGGCAGGTCGTGGTTTCCCACCAGCAGGAGCACCGGGATGCCAGCGTCGGTCAGGCGCTTGACGCGACGGGCGAAGGCCCGCTGGTAGGTGGGGTTGGGGTCGCGGGTCTTGTAGGCGTCCCCGGCGAAGAGCACCAGGTCGGCCTCGTGCTCCAGGGCGTACTCCACCACCTCATCCAGGCGGGCCAGGAAATCCAGCACCCGCCCGTTGACGCCGGTGGCAGGGTCCAGCCGGCCGTAGTTCTCTATGCCGATATGCAGGTCGGCGAAGTGGAGAAGACGGATCATGGCGAGTGTGCGAGTGTGCAAGTGTGCGAGTGTGCAAGTGTGCGAGTGTGCGAGTGTGCAAGTATGCAAGTATGCAAGTATGCAAGTATGCGGTTATGGGCGCTTGTAGTTTTTCTGGCGCTGGATGTTGGGGGCGAGCATAGCGATGATTTCATCCAGCAGGCGCAGGCGCTGTTCCAGAATGTCCGGCGGGAGGAGGTACCGAGCCCGGCAGTACCAGCCCCGACTTTCCCTGGCGGAACCGATAGAGATACGGAGAAATTGCGCGAACTCCTTCCCGTAGCCGCGCCCGTACCCTTCTTCAATGTTGGCGCAAATAGAACCCACGCTACGGATCAGTTGCTCCGCGATGGCCCGCCCTCGGACATCCCGGGTCAACACCTCACAATCGCCCCACGCGAGTTCAAAGAGACAGAGCCTTGGGATAGACCTGGAACCTCCAGAGGGCATCCTGCTTTATGCTCTGGGGCACCGTCCTGACCCACTCTTCAAACGTCATCTCCCCTCCCCACTTGCAAACTTGCAAACTTGCCCACTTGCCCACTTGCCCACTTGCCCACTTGCCCACTTGCAAACTTGCCCCCTTGCCTACCTGCTCTCTTCCCTCTGGAGTTTCCTCAATCCATTCTCCACAACCCGCAGGGTGCGTCGCAATTCCTCTTCCAACTGACAGAGAACGTTGAAGACGTACTCGTCGGCCTCTTTGCGGAGGGTAGCGGCTTCCTGCTCGGCCTGCTCCCGGATAGCCGCGGCGCGCGCTTCGGCGGCGCGGACGACCGAGTGATCGGCGGTCATCTCCCGCACCCGCTGTTCTGCCTCCCGGATCAACCGTTCGGCATCCTCCCGCGCCTGGGCCAGAATACGCTCCCGCTCCTGGTTGACCCGCTGGGCGCGGCGTACCTCCTCGGGCACCGAAATGCGCATCTGCTCTATCAGCGCCATCAGGCGGCGCTCATCCACCAGCCGGACGGCCGAAAACGGCAGCCGCCGGCCTTTTTTCACCGTCTCTTCCAGCCGGTCCACCAGGTGCAGAATGTCCATCACTCACCTCCGGGACGTCTTCCGGCGGGCGGGCCCGGTCAATCGCGCAGAGAGACCAGGGGCACTGCTGCCCGTTTCCCTTCCAGTTCCCGGCGTTTCTGCTCCAGTGCCGCGATGACATTGGGCGGGGCCATCTGGCTCACATCCCCGCCCAGCAAAGCCACCTCTTTCAGGATACTGGAACTGAGAAATGCGTGCTCCTGTCGGGTCATCAGGCAGACGAACTCTATTTCTGGGGCCAGTTGGCGGTTGGTCAGGGACATCTGGTATTCCCACTCAAAGTCGCTGCCCACCCGCAGGCCGCGGACGATGACCTTGGCGCCGATCTGGCGGGCAAACTCCGCCGTCAGCACCCCATAAGGGCGAACCACAATGTTGGGAACGTCCCTCACAGCCTCCGCGGCCAGTTGTACCCGTTCCTCCAACGTGAACAGGAGGTTCTTGGCCGGGCGATCGTACACGCCGATCACCACTTCGTCAAAGATGGCTGCCGCGCGGATGGCGATGTCCATGTGACCGAGATGGATGGGGTCAAACGTACCGGGGTAGAGGGCGCGACACATCAGGTTCCTCTCCTTTATGGATGAGATTTCGTTCATACAGGCTCCTCCCTTCGCACCAATCCCAGCCCCCACTAACCACTACCGACTCCCGACTACCCACTACCGACTCCCGACTACCCACTACCGACTAACTCACTTCTCCTTCCCCCGACGCCCATATCTCCGCGACCCGACGGGCCAGCAGACGGTGCTCCGGCCGTCCCAGCGACGGGTCCTCCTCCAGGAAGCGCTGCGCGGCCTCCCGCACTCGCTCCAGCAGGCGCAGGTCGGCCAGAGAGGCCATCTTCAGGTCGGGCATACCGGACTGGCGGGTGCCCAGGAACTCCCCTGGCCCGCGCAGTTCCAGGTCCTTCTGGGCCAGGACGAAGCCGTCGGTAGTGGCCTCCACCACCCTTAGCCGCTCCTCGGCCTCGGGCGACGCCGATTCGGCCACCAGCAGGCAGTACGACGGGTGCTCCCCCCGGCCCACCCGGCCGCGGAACTGATGGAGTTGCGCCAGCCCGAACCGCTCCGCCCCCTCCACCAGCATCACCGTGGCATTGGGGACGTCAATCCCCACCTCCACCACCGACGTCGCCACCAGGATGTCCAGTTCTCCGCGGGCAAACGCCGCCATCGTGGCCTCTTTCTCCTCCCCCTTCATCCGCCCGTGCAGCAACCCCAGGCGCAGGTCGGGGAAAACTTCTTTCCGCAACCGTTCGTACTCTTCCACCGCGGCCTTTGCCTCAATCTTGTCCGACTCCTCCACCAGCGGGCAGATGATGAAGGCCTGGCGGCCCTTCTCTATCTGGCTGCGAACGAAGGCGTAGGCCCGTTCCCGCTCCCGCGGCATCAGCACGCGCGTCGTCACCGGCTGACGGCCGGGCGGCATCTCGCCTATCACCGCCACGTCCAGGTGGCCCCAGAGGGTCAACTGGAGCGAGCGGGGGATCGGAGTAGCGGTCATCACCAGCAGGTGGGGGTTGTATCCTTTCTGCCGGAGCGCGGCGCGCTGACGCACCCCGAAGCGGTGTTGCTCGTCTATGACCACGAACGCCAGGTTGCAGAACTGGACCCCTTCCTGGATGAGCGCGTGGGTGCCCACCACGACGTCCACCGAACCGTCGGCGAGGCCAGCGTAGATGGCCTCCCGTTCCGCCCTGGGGGTACTGCCCGTGAGCAGCGCAACGCGGATGGGGCGGCCGGGGAAGCTGGCGAAGAGTCGGCTCAGCGTGTGATAGTGCTGTTCGGCCAGAATCTCCGTCGGGGCCATCATCGCGGCCTGAGCACCGGCCGCCACCGTCAGGGCCATTGCCAGCGCCGCCACCACCGTCTTGCCGGAGCCGACGTCGCCCTGGAGCAACCGGTTCATCGGGTGAGGCGAGGCAAGGTCGGCGACGATGTGCTCCAGCGCCCGCCGCTGGGCCGCGGTCAGCGCGAACGGCAGGCTGCGGACGAACTCCTCCAGTATCCCCGGGTCTATAGTCAGTTGCTGACCGGGCGCCGACCGCCAGAGATGCCGCTGGCGCAGGATGCCGATCTGGAAAACGAAAAGTTCGTCAAAGGCCAGACGGTACTGGGCCTGCTGGAGCGACTGCCGGTTGTCCGGGAAATGCACCTGCTGGAGCGCCGTCCCGATGTCCATCAGGTTATACGTCTCCCGGACGGACGGCGGCAGGGGGTCCGGCAGGCGCGGCGCCCAGTATTCCACCGTCCGGTGCACCATCTGGCGCAGCCAGCGGGCGCTGATCCCCTCGGTGAGCGGGTAGACCGGGACCAGTCGTCCGGTGTGGAGAAGTTCCTTCTGGAGCGGTTCCCACTCCGGGGAGGTGAAACAGAGATGTCCCAGATACTCCTCCACCTTCCCGCTGATGACGATCTGATCCCCGGGCCGGATCCGTTCGGCCAGGTAGGGCTGGTTGAACCAGGTCGCTTCAATGAAGCCGGTGCCGTCGCTGAGGACGGCTTTGAAGAGCGTGGCGCCATTGCGGGTCTGTCGGGTTCCGGCATCCCAAACGCGGGCGATGATCGTGACCTCCTCGCCGTACTCCAGCCGGTTGATGGGCTTCAGGTTGGAGTAGTCATCGTAGCGGCGGGGGAAGAAGTAGAGGACGTCGCGGATGGTGTTCAGCCCCAGCCGGGCCAGCCGTTCGGCCTGTTTGGCCCCTACGCCGCGGATGGCGGTGAGGGGGGCTTTCAGGCCGGGGGGTTCCTCGGCCGGGCGCGGCGGGATAGGGCGCGCGAGCCGGACGGCAGTAGGTCGGGGGGACGGGGCGACCGAGGGGGGCACTGGCGGCGCGGCCGGCGCGGCGGAGGGCGGCGTCGCTGGGGGAGATGAAGGGGCGACCTCCTCCGCGCCCCCTCCGGGCGTCTCCGGGGGCGGGGGAGAAGGCACCCCCTCTGCGGGCGCAGCCCCCGTCACTGCCTGCGGGCCGGCCTTTACCAGTTGGGCCAGTTCCCGCAGGGCCTGGGGGCGCTCCTGGGGAGAACTGGCGCTGTATGCCCGCAGTCGTCGGGCGATTTCCTCCACCCAGGGAAGCGCTTCGGGTCCGTATTCCCTGCTGGCCTGTTGAAGCCAGACATCCGCGAAACGGGCAAATCCGCCGATGACCGCACGGTCCCGGTACTCGTGGTCCTTCGCCTCCAGACGAAGCATGTTGAGGAGAGTGTCAGCCGGTTTGGACATATTTCATCGCACAATCACCGCTACCCCCAGCGCGCCGGGGCCGATGTGTGCCCCCACCACCGGCCCCACTTCGCTGATGGGGATCTCCATATTCGGGAAGAGGGCCTGGACATGCGCATAGAACGGTTTCAGGTCCGGCGCGCAGGAATGGATGACGGCCAGGCGCTCCAGCGGCCCCAGGGCGGGGATCATCTCCAGCACCCGTTCCATCGCTTTGCGACGGGTGCGCGCCTGCCCCACCAGAATCGCCTCCCCCCGCCGGAACTCAATGATCGGCTTGATCTGGAGCAGTTGGGCGGCCATCGCCCGCGCCCAACTCACCCGCCCGCTCTGGCGCAGGTATTCCACCGTATCCAGAAACGCCAGCAGGCGGATGCGGGGGCGGATATCCTCCAGCGTCGCCAGAATCTTTTCGGCGGATGCGCCGCGGGCGGCCGCCTCCGCGGCCAGAATGACCTGCCAGCCGATCCCCATCGCCAGTTGCTCGGAGTCCACAAAATGGACCTTCAGTTCCGGCACCTCCCGACTCCCCAGTTCGGCGACGGAGATCATCGCACTGAGCCGGGCAGCCAGCAGGATGGCGATCACCTCGTCGGCTTGACCGACCAGACGGCGGAACGCCGCGGCGAATTCATGGGCGGGTGGGACAGCCGTAGTCGGTACCTTCGTCAGCGAGGGCAACCGCTGGTAGAATTGCTCGCGCGTGATATGCTCTCCGTCCCGCAGACTCTGTCCTTCCATCTGCACGTACGCCGGGACGATGGTAATATTCAGCCGCTGAGCCAGGTCCGGGGGCACATCGGCCGTGCTATCGGTCAAAATGCGCACTCGCCCCATATGCCCCCGCTCACTCGTACTCCTCCATTCCCTCATAAACGACCAGTCCCAGTCCGTCGGGGCCAATATGGGACGCCAGCACAGGCCCGTAGGCCAGGATAGGGAACGGAGCAATCTTGGGGAACAACGCTCCCAACCGCTCTTGAAGGACGGCTGTCTCGTTGGTCGGGTAGGAGACTGATTGAAGGATGGTCATTTCCTGTACTCGCAGGAATTCCGCGGCGAACTCCACCAGTTTATCCAGCCCCTTTTCCCGACTGCGGACTTTCTCCATCGGGATGATCTCCCCTTCCTCTATCGCCAGGAAGGGCCGAATGCCCAGCATTGTTCCCAGGATGGATTGGGACTTACTGATCCGCCCGCTGCGCTCCAGATAGTCCAGCGACTCGGTGAACATCACGACATAGATACGTGTGATCATCCCCCGGATGTGTCGTACAATCTGCCCCAGCGAATGCCCCGCGCGGGCCATCCGGGCTGCTTCGCGCACCAGGATACCGAGCCCTACCGACGTGCATTGGGAATCCATCACCATGATGTCGCAACGGCCGAGGAACGCGGTAGCGGCTGCCTGAGCATTCTGGACAATCGGGCTGAGCGGACCGGAGGAGTGGATGGAGAGGATAGTATCCGTCGTGCGACTCAGTCTGGCGTATACTCGCCGCAATTCCTCCACCGTGGGCCCGACAACCATCGGACGGACTCGCTCCCGAGCTATCCAGTTCAGCAACTCTTCATTCCGGGTGCCCTCTTTATCCTGATAGACCTCGTCACCGACCTGAACTGTCAGCGGGACAACGGTGATGTCCAGATCGCGCGTCCAGGTAGGGTCCAGATAGGCATCCCCGTCGGTGACCACTCGTACTGGTGCCACAAGACCTCCTCAAGCGCAGAGTAGCAGGAAGCAGGAAGCCTGCCTACTCCACCGAGATAATGTAGAAATAATGCGGCTGTCCGCCGTAGACGACCTCAAAACTCTGGTCGGGGTACTGCTCCTGGAGGTGCGCCGTCAGCGCTTCGGCATCCCCCTGGGTGACCCCCGCGCCGTAGTAGAGGGTGACGATCTCCCGTTCGGCGGTCTCCATCCGTTCCAGCAGCGCCTCCACCACTCCCTCCACCGTGTCTCCGGAGACCACTAACTGGTCATCCATCAGGCCGATAATCTGCCCCTGCCGCACCTGCACCCCGTTCAGAGTCACATCCCGCGTAGCCGTGGTAACCTCCCCGGTGCAAACATCGCCCATCGCGCGGGACATGATTGCGGCGTTCTCCTCCAGGCCAGCCTGATGGTTGAAGACCAGGAGTGCCGCTACCCCCTGAGGGATACTCTGGGTGGGGACGACGGCCACCTCTTTCCGGCTCAGTTCCTGGGCCTGCTGGGCGGCCAGGATGATGTTCTTGTTGTTGGGCAGGATGATGACCTTGGGCGTGGGCACGCTTTCCACCACGCGCAGAATCTCTTCGGTGCTGGGATTCATCGTCTGACCGCCGGGGATGATCGCCGCAGCCCCCAGGCTGATGAAGACCTTCTCCAGGCCGTCCCCCACCGTCACCGCCACCACGCTCACTTCGCCCAGTGGCGCTCCGACGGTTGGGACGAGCGTCGCGGGCGCCTGGGCGCGCGCCCGGACGAATTCCCGGTACTGGGCCTGCATGTCCTCCACCACCACGTCCCGCAGGGAGCCCAGTTTGACCGCATAACTTAACGGGACGCCGGGGTCAGGGACGTGAACATGCACCTTGACGGTCTCCGCGTCCCCCACCACCAGCGCCGAGGTGCCCATAGCGTCTATATCCCGCCGGATGGCCTCCACATCCAGCCCATGCCCAACGATGAGGAACTGGACGTCATAGCCGTATTCCTCCTCGGCCGGGGGCGTGAGGGTGACAGCCGCACCGGGCGCGCCGGCGACGGCAGCCGGTTCGCCCAGCATCTCCCCCCGCAGGGCGCGCAACATCCCCTCCAGGATGACACACAGCCCTTGCCCGCCGGCGTCCACCACTCCTGCCTCCGCCAGCACCGGGAGCAGGTCGGGGGTTCGGGCCAGCGCGTCCCATGCCCGGCGCACCGTCCGCTCCAGAACGGACTGCGGGTCATTTGTCCGCGCGGCGGCCAGGCTGGCCTCCTCCGCCGCCTCCCGCACCACCGTCAGGATGGTGCCCTCTACGGGGCGGATGACGCCCTTGTAGGCCGTACGGGCGCCCTCCTCCAGCGCCGCGGCCAGGTCGGCGCCCGTCAGCCATTCCTTGTTGTCCAGGTAGCGGGCGATTCCGCGCCATACCTGGGAGAGGATGACCCCGGAGTTCCCCCGCGCGCCCATCAGTGCCCCGTGGGCCACCCGATGGGCCACCTTGCCCACGTTGTTCTCCTGCACCTCGGCTACCTCGTCCCAGGCCGATTGCATCGTCAGCACCATATTGGTACCCGTATCTCCATCGGGTACCGGGAAGACATTTAGGGCGTTGATCTCTTCCTGGTGCTGCCGCAGCCAGGCCAGGCTCGCGTATACCAGCCTCTTGAACCGTTCTCCGTCTACAACAATTGCATCGGTCACAGCGATCCTCACCTCAATCCAGGTCCGAAATACGAATCCTCTCCACGTGGACGTTCACTTCTGCCACCGGGATGCCCAGACTCTTCTCCACGGTGTACTTGACCAAATTCATCACGCTCCGGGCGACGGCGGCGATGCGCGTGCCGTATTCCACCACTACGTAAAGGTGGATGATGATTTTCCCGTCCCGCACCTGGACAACCACGCCCCGTCGGCCGCCGCCGGAGATGACGTCGGCGATGCCGGTAGCCAGGTCCTTCGGGACGGTGCCCACGATTCCGTACGAAGAGATGACGGCCTCGTGGACCAAACTGGCAATAGCATGAGGGGAAACCTCTATACGGCCCCTGGGTCGGATTTGCTCTTTCATCCCCACTCCTGTTTGCGAAAAAACGATTCCTGTGGTATGATTGCCCCGCATTCCACTGGACGAGGAAATGAGATGGCGAAATGCGAGATTTGTCAAAAGAGCGCCCAGTTCGGGCATAACGTGAGTCACTCCAATCGGGCGACGAAGCGCCGCTTTGATGCCAACGTGCATCGGGTGCGGGTAATGATGGGCGGGCAACCCCGCCGGATGTGGCTCTGCACCCGTTGCCTGCGCACGTTGAATAAATCCGCCTAACGTTTGCCGAACCCGATGCATCGGTGCCAGGCACTCCCGCAGTGCCTGGCATCTTTATTTATAGCAACGAATTTCACGAATTACACGAATTATTAAATTAATGTAACTATTCAGCCGCCTCCGCCCGACGCTAAACCGTCGGGCGCACAGCGGAAGCCCCCTTCGGGGGCTGTTACGTAGTGCGCTACTCCGCTTCGCTCCGTAGCGCACTACGAACAACCTCAAAAATTCCGTATGCTTCTGTGTGTTTCTGTGGCTGAATAGTTACAAATTAGCGAAATCCGTGGAATTCGTTGCAAATTCCCTGATCCCTCTCCGGTAGCGCCTCCTCCGCGGCCCGACGCAGGGCCTGAACGGCCGCCTGTACCCCCGACGGCGAGCCGTAGATCGCCTTCCCGGCCACCAGCACCCGCGCTCCCGCCCGTACGGCCAGCAGCGCCGTCTCCGGGTTGATCCCCCCATCCACCTCCAGTTCGGCCGAACTTCCGGCTCCATCCAGCATCCGCCGCACCTCGGCGATTTTGGGCACCATCGTCGGGATAAAGACCTGTCCCCCAAAGCCAGGGTTGACGGTCATCACCAGCACCAGGTCCAGGTCGGTCAGGACCTGGCTGATCATCACCGGCGGGGTAGCCGGATTCAGCGCCACCCCGGCCCGCATGCCCAGCGTGTGGATGGCTTGCAGCGTCCGGTGGAGATGGGGGCATGCTTCCACCTGGACGGTGAGGATACTGGCGCCGGCGTCGGCGAAGGCCCGCAGATACCGCTCCGGCTGGACCATCATCAGGTGGACGTCCAGCGGCAGGCGGGTGACCCGGCGGATGGCAGCCACCACGGGCGGCCCGACGGTGAGATTCGGTACAAACTGGCCGTCCATCACGTCCACGTGAATGTAGTCCGCTCCGGCCGCTTCCGCTTCGGCCACCGCCGCGGCCAGATGCGTGAAATCGGCTGAGAGGATGGACGGCGCGATTTTGATCGAGGGGCACTGCTCCATTAGGGTATTATGATACACCGGAACGGCCAGAAAATCAAGGCCACGCTCTGAAGTTCGGACTTGAGTTGGGACAAGGTATGCTCCGCCCGACGCTAAACCGTCGGGCTCAAAGCGGAAGCCCCTTCGGGGTTGCTCGTGGCGAGCCACGAAGCGCAGCGGGAGGGGCGACATATGCGTCGCCCGTACCAGCCTGCGAAGCAGGGTTATGCTGTAAGGGCGGCTTTGAAAGCCGCCCTTACCCGGAGGGTTCACCCTCCGGCGGGGAGGCTCTCGCCTTAAGTTAGCGCAT
>FWPU01011184.1_pt1 | contig 12732 bp, 9 predicted proteins | sample 2228361 | NCBI WGS metagenome assembly FWPU01 (sample SAMEA103939777, study PRJEB20133) | metagenome | reverse complement strand
GCTCTGCACCCACGCGCCAACCCGTATGGTGGGTGCTCTGCACCCACGCGCCAACCCGTATGGTGGGTGTTCTGCACCCACGCGCCAACCCGTATGGTGGGTGCTCCGCACCCACGCGCCAACCCGTATGGTGGATGCTCCGCACCCACGCGCCAACCCGTATGGTGGGTGCTCTGCACCCACGGGTACGAGCCATTGTGGCGTGCGGTCAAAACACGCACGCCTCCGGGAACACAACCCCACCATGGAATACGTAATCCCACGATGTACGCGGCGATGTGCGGCCACAGGCCGGCACCTGGCACCCGGCGAGGTCTATTACTCGGCCCTGGTGGAACAGAGCGGCTCGCCAAGGCGTTTGGATTACTCGGCCGAGGCATGGACCGGGCCTCCTGAGGGTGCCATCGGCTGGTGGCGGTCGCATTTGCCCGCTGTGGTCCCTGATCGGCCGCAACCCCCGTCTAACGAGCAGTTGCTGGAGGTGTTCGAGGACCTCCAGGAAAAGCCGGAGCGGGCGGACTTGCGGTATCTGTTGGCCTTATTGCTGGTGCGCCGGCGGTTGTTCCGTCTGGAGGAACAGCGGCGCGATCCGGAAGGTCACGAGGTTCTGGTGCTGTATTGTCCGCGCTGCGATACAAGGTACCAGGTGGCGGTCGTCCCTCCAGCTCCCTCGCGGACCGAGGCCTTGCAAGAGGAATTGGTCCGGTTGGTGGGCGGCCTGCGCCAGCTTGCTACCGCGCCGGTCTTCGGGGAAGCCAGGTCATGAATGGTGCGCGGCGGTGGGTGGCTTTGGGCCTTGTGGCGGGTTTGCTCGGTCTATCGGGGGCGCAATGTCCTTTTTTGCGGCCGCCGGGCGAAGACTACAGTTATCTGCCGCCCGCGTTGCCCCCTGCGCCCACGCTCCAGCAAGTGATCGAGGCGGTCAATGCCAACGCCGCCCAGATCCGCAGCTTTGCCACCAACGATGCCACGCTCAGCGGCACGGGTTTCCCCGCGCTGCGGGCCAGCGTGGCTTTTGAGCGGCCACGACGGTTCCGCCTGATCGCGGGAACGAGCGTGACCGGCCCGGAAGTCGATGTAGGCAGCAACGATCTGATGTTCTGGTTCTGGATCCGCCGCGGCGAACCGGCCGCCCTGTACTATTGCCGCCACGACGAGTTCGCGGCCAGTCCGGTCCGTCGGCAGTTGGCGATCGACCCGTACTGGCTGATCGAGGCTTTTGGCATAGCCTGGCTGGACCCGGCGCTGGCGCATTCGAACCCCATTGCGGTGCCCGGTGGCCGATACGAAATCCACACGCGTCTGGAAACGCCTCAGGGGCCGGCCACCAAGGTTACCGTGATCGACGGCGTGCGGGCCTGGGTACTGGAGCAGCGGGTTTACGACCAGCAAGGGCTTCTGATTGCCAGCGCGGCGACGAGCCGCTTCCGCCGCGACCCGCTTTCCGGGGCGTTTTTCCCCACGCGGGTCGAGGTCCGGCTACCGCCCCAGCAGTTCGCCATGCGGTTGGATTTGGCCTCGGTCAGCGTCAATCGCTCGCTGGCCGATCCCGAGCGGCTCTGGGCCGTGCCGCAGTATCCGGGCTGGCCGGCGGTCAACCTGTGCAGCGCGGCCCAGTAGCCTGCTGGCCGGCGCCGGCTATTGGGGGCGGAGATCCCCGCGGGCCTGGTACGGGCTGGCCGCTTACTCTCCGCTGGCGAAGGGCAGTCGCGGCGTGTACTGGCCCGGCGTGTCCTGGGTGGCGTGGTACATGGCCATGCCCAGATAGTTGCCCAGCGCTTCCCACAGCACGTCGCCCACCTGGCCGGGCGTGATCGCCACGTGGTGCGGGAAATGCCGCAGCAGCACATCGCGGTACAGGCGCTGGAGGTGCGGCACGCGGCACCACCCGTAGCTGCCGCACGTCTGGGCCGGGTCATCCTCGAAGGCCCCCTGGGCCAGCACAGCCTTCCAGGCGCCTTCCGGATCGAGGGTGATGCGGCACAAGGTGACGGGCATGGGGTCGGCCACGAGTTCCAAGACCCCCTCGGCCCGGTCGGCCGGGGCACCGCCCCCGGCCACCATCAACTCGTGCACCGCCATCCGCGCTCGGCGCGAGCTGAACGAGGCCGGGAACACCCCGCAGTGCCACAAATTGACCAGCTCGTCATCGGCGTGGTGCAGGTTATTCCAGTCGGCCAGGGCGGCGGGCCGGCCGCTGGCCAGCATCGCCGCGTGCATCGACATCGCCCCCAGGATGTCGGCCTCGCAGGCGCTGGGATAACCCTCGTCGCCCAGCCGGGCCATCGTCGTGCAACTGCACACGCCGAAGTTCCGCTCCAGCGAGATCCAGCACTGGATCGCCAGGGCATCCAAAGCGTTTTCCTGGCGCCAGCGGCGGAGGAACACTTCCAGCTTGGCGCTGCGCAGAAGGCTTTCGCGTCGCACGCCGGAAACATCGGCATACGCGGCAAGGGAGGACAGCGTTCGCTCTACTTCCGGGTCGGCATCGGAAAGGGCACTGGAGCCTGCAATGGCCTCCGACAAATCCAACACCACGGTCGTCGGCCCAAGGCGCTGCAACCGCTTCTCGTCGAAGCGGCACGTCCAGAAGACATCCGGCCGGGTCCCCACCTGCCCGTAGCGGGCACGGCGAATTCCGTGAACCACCCGGCAGACCCGAGCGAACCAGTCTACGGCCTGGGCGAAGGCCGGATCGCGGGGAAAGAGGATCGGCCGGGGGGCCACCGAATACCGTACCCCGATCTGCCGCATGACTTCGCCAAGCGACAACAGTCCGCAGAACGCATCGCGCCGGGCCATGCCCCGCCGCAATGCCCCCTCTTCCTGGCAACCGAAGAGCATCACGGGCACATCCAACCGGGCCTGGCGGACCGCCCAGGCGGCGGCTTGCTCCTCGCCGAAGTTGACCGCCCCCACCACGATTCCCTGGACGTCGGCCCGGCGGAACAGCTCGGCGCACCGCTCGGCCTCGCGAAGGTTCTCCACACATCCGACCTTGGTCTCTTGGGGCGAGGGGACCACCACCTCGACCCCGGCCTCCTGCATGGCTCCCACCGCCTCATCCCGCATCGCGGCCGCCAGGCTATCGCTGAAACCCGCCCGATTGGCCGGCACAAACCCCAGCCGGACCGGAGCAAACGCAAGCGCCATCGCACGACTCCCGCTTGAACGTGGATTCCAGGCAGAAGCCGGCATGATAAACCGGCTGCGATCCATTGTAAACCGAGCCGGGGCCGTGGCCCCGCCAAGTGCGCTTTCCTACAATGAGGGCCCCTGGCGCCATGAAGGGACAATTTGGGTTGCAGCCCGTTGGTGGGCCTGGCCCACGGAATGGCCAACACGCAAGGGTCTATGCAGAGCATGCTTGTCAAGGTCTTAGCTAGCGCGGCGATTGGCCTGGGGTTAGCGGTCGGCCCGGTGGGGGGCGCGGAGCCTGGCGGCGAGGCTCTGAAGCCTTCGCCTGGCCCCATTGCGCCGCGGCCACCCGCGTCAACTGCACTGGATCCGGCCGGCCCGACTCCCGTGCCATCGGCCGGTACATCTGCGGCACATCCGGCCGGCACACGTGCGGCACGTCCGGCGGGCCCGACTCCCGCGCCATCGGCCGGCGCACCTGCGGCACATCCGGCGGGCCCGACTCCCGTGCCATCGGCCGGCACACCTGCGGCACATCCGGCGGGCCCGACTCCCGTGCCATCGGCCGGCACACCTGGGGCACATCCGGCGGTCCCGACTCCCGTGCCATCGGCCGGCACACCTGCGGCACATCCGGCGGGCCCGACTCCCGCGCCATCGGCCGGCACACCTGCGGCACATCCGGCCGGCACACCGGGTGCAGAGGCTTATCAGAAGCTGCTGGCGGCCGAGCCGGACCTGGTGGCCTGGTGGCGCCTGGACGGCGATCTGCGCGATGCCAAAGGGGGCAGCCACGGCGTGTCGCGGGGCGGGCCAGCCCAGTTCATCCAGGGGCCCGGTGGCGGTCAGGCCTTGCTCCTTGCCGACGGCCGATATCTCACCATGGGCGAGACGCCCGAGTTGGACCTGCCCGAGACCACCGTCGAACTCTGGTTCCGCTCGGATTTCGCCCCGCACCCCGGCTACAACCCGTGCCTGATCGCCAAACGCGGGGACGGCGACCACACCCGCACCCGATTCAGCCTCCATGTGATGGGCGATTACTCGCAACTGGCCGTGTGGAACGGCCGGACGGTCATGCTCTTCCGCGTGGGCGATGGACCGATCGAGCGTGGCCGGTGGTACCACGTGGCCCTGAGCTACGCGGCCGGGCAGACGCGGCTATGGGTCGACGGGGTGCCCGCGGACCTGGAGGGGAGCGACGACGGTTTCAATCTCCAACAGCAGCGCCGGCCGCTGTGCCTCGGCTCGTCCCAGCCCCAGGGCGCCGAACGGATGGCCTGTGCGGTGGACGAGGTGGCGGTGTACCGCAAGGCCCTTTGCGAATGCGTGATCCAGGCCCACGTCGATGCCATGGGGTGGCGGGCCCGGCGCGAATCGCTGCAACAGGCCCGGGCTGTGCGGCTGGAGCGCCACGAGCGAAAGCGCCAGGAGCAAGAGGCCCGCCGCCAGCGCCGTCGCGAGGCCTTGCTGGCCGATCCCGCCTTGCTTGCCCGCGGCCAGCCCACGATCTATCGCGGAAAGCATCTCGAAGCCGTCCGCTTCGCGGTGGGGGGCATCGGCGCCGGATCGATCCAGCTCGATGGCAGCGCCCGGTTGGCCAACTGGCATATCTTCAACAACTTCCGGCAGGTGACGGTTCCCCACAGCTTTTTTGCCGTGCGTGTGGCTCCGCAAGAGGGCCCGGCGGTGGTGCGTGCCCTTCAGACCGAACCGGTCGGCCCGCTGGCCCCCATGCAGGAATTGAGCCTCCGCGGCGAGTATCCCTTTGCCTGGTACCGCTTCGATGACCCGGCCCTGCGCGTGAAGGTCTCGCTGGAAGCGTTCAATCCCTTGGTGCCGCTGTGCGCCCGCGACTCGGCGATGCCGTGTGCCATTTTCCAGCTCTCGGCCGAGAACCCCACGGATCAGCCCGTGGACGTGAGTTTCCTGGCGGCCGTGCAGAATGCCGTAGGGTTCTTGGGCGACCAGCCGATTCACGGCCGGCGCTATCCGGGCTACGGTGGCAACCGCAATACCGTGCTGCGCCAGGGCAAGAGCACGGTGCTGTGGATGACGGCCGAGCAGCCGAAGACCTTGCCCGGCCAGGGCGACATGGCGCTTGCCACTATGGCCGACCGCGTTACCGCCCACGCCGCCTGGGAGACGCTGGAGGCGTTAGCCGGGGACTTTGCCGATGGGGTGCTGGAAGGGGGGTCGGCGGCCGGCCCGTCGCTTGCCGGTTCCACCCTGGACGGGGCCCTCGGGGTGACGTTCTCGCTGGGCGCCGGCCAGCGGCGGACCATTCCCTTCGTGTTGGCCTGGTACTTTCCCAATGTGCGGCACGGGACGGACGCCTGGCATACGTCGGGCAACTGGTACCAGAACCACTGGCCCGATGCCCTGGCAGTGGTCCGCGAGGCGACCGATCGTTTAGAGGAGCTGGCCTGCGCCACCCGGCTGTTCCACGATTCGCTCTATGCCACCAATCTCCCCTGGTGGATGCTGGATCGGATCAGTTCCCAACTGGCGGTGCTCCGCAGCCCCACATGTTTTTGGGGCAAGGACGGCTATTTCGGGGGCTGGGAGGGGTGCGGGACCCAAGGGGGATGCTGCCACGGCAATTGCAATCACGTATGGCACTATGCCCAGGCCCATGCCCGGTTGTTCCCCGAGATCGCCCGCCAGATGCGGCTTCAGGAGTTCCGGCATCAAAAGCCAGACGGGGCGATCCCGCACCGCCAGTTCGAGTCGCATCCGGCGATGGACGGCCAGTGCGGGGCGGTCCTCAATGCGTATCGCGAGCACCTCATGTCGCCGGACGGCCAGTGGCTCCACGCCCACTGGCCCCAGATCCGCAAGGCCATGGATTACACCATCGCCACCTGGGACAAGGACGAGGACGGCGTGCTGGCCGGGCCCCAATGGAACACCCTCGACGGCGCGCTGGGCGGCAGCAGCTCGTGGTTGGGGTCGTTGTATCTGGCGGCGCTGGGGGCGGCCGAGAAAATGGCCCTGCTGGAAAACGACCGCCAGGCGGCGGAGCGTTACGCCGCCATTCGCCGTCTGGGAGCCGAAAAACAGGATCGCACGCTTTTCAATGGCGAGTACTACATCCAGATTCCCGACCCCGAGCCGCGTGAAGACTACGGCACGGGCTGCGCGATCGACCAGGTGCTGGGGCAGTGGTGGGCGCACCAGCTCGACCTGGGGTGGCTCTACCCGCCCGAGCACGTCCGAAGCGCATTGGGCGCGGTCTTCAAATACAATTTCCGCGGCACCATGGAGGGCCTGCGCCAAGCGCCGCGCAAGTTCGTGGACGACCAGGACCCGGCCACGCAGATGATTACCTGGCCCAAAGGTCGGCGGCCGGCCAAGGCCACCCGGTATGCCGACGAGGCGATGACGGGTTTCGAGTACGCGGCCGCTGCGGCCATGATCCAGGCCGGCCTCGTGCGCGAGGGGTTCCTCACCGCCCGCGCGGTCTGGCAGCGGTACGACGGCCGGCTCCGCAGCGGATTGACCCCCGGCGACTTCGCCTCGTGGGGCTATAGCGGCAATCCCTTTGGCGACGACGAGTGCGGCAAGTACTATGCCCGCGCAATGAGCGTGTGGTCGCTGCTGCTGGCGGCGCAGGGGTTCGTTTACGATGGGCCGGCCGGCCGCATCGGCTTCCGCCCCCTCTGGAAACCGGAAGCCCACGTCTCGTTCTTTTGCGGCGCCGAAGGCTGGGGGGTCTTCACCCAACGGCGCACTGCAAACAGCCAGCGCGAGGAGTTGGCCCTTCGCCACGGCCGGCTTGTGGTCCGCGCAATGCTCTTCGAATTGCCCCTAACGGCCACCGCGGTTCGATGCCGGGTGGAACTGCGCGGCCCGGAAGACGCCAAGCCAGCCGCCGTGCTGCTGCCGGCCGAGCTGGCATGGGACACCGGCCAGGCCAGCGTGTTGCTCCAGCGCCCGATCTCCCTCCAGGCCGGCAGCTCTCTTGCGGTCGTATTTGCCTGGTGAGCGCCGGCGGCTCGTGGCCCCTCGTTGGGCCGGGATATAATCAGGTTGGGGTGCGGCAGAAGAGGCGGAAGTGGCGCCACGGCCAGCCGGTGCGAGCGACTGCCATGTCGAAGCGGGTCATTGCCCCCATCGTGCTCACCAGTGCCCTGTGGATCGCGGTCAGCGTCCCCACCACGATCTACATCTCATGGCTCTCCGACGCCTATTCCCGCACGCTGGCGGAGAACGTCAGCACCATTCAGGCTGCTGGCGTGATGCAGGACCTCCTTTGGAGGATCCTGGAAGCCACCCTGGAGGCGCCCGAAGCGGACGAGGGGGAAGGCCGTGCGGCCATCGCCCAGTTGCAACGGGAGTTCGCCGAACATCTGGCCGAGGCCCAGGCCACCGCCTTCACCCCCGAGGAAAGGCTCCTTTTGGAGCGCATCGAAAAGGCGTTCGAGGCGTATGCCCGGCATGTGGCCCGGCGGCTGGACGCGGCGGAAAAGGGCGCGGAGCCGGCGGCGCGGCTGGACCGCACGATTCGCCTGGCAGCCCAGGTCCAAGAGCACTGCCGGCAGTTGGTGGAGCTGAACGAGCGGCTGGTGCTCGAGCGGGCCGAACAGAGCCAGCGCTACGCGGGTTGGGTCACCGTGGTGCGGGTGGCGTTTTTGGTAGCCGGGCCGCTTCTGGGCCTCGTCTTGGGGTTGTGGGTCGCCCAGTGGCTGCACCGCACGATTTCGCAGATCACCATTACGCTTCAGGATGCGGCCGGCGAGCTGGAGCACGAGGTGGGGCGCGTGACGATCACGCCGCGCGGGGGCCTGCCGGAACTCCAGGAACAGGTCCAGGCGGTTTCGTCGCGGATTCGGCAGGCCGCCGAGGAACTCCAGCGAACCCGGCGGGAAGCGATCCGGGCCGACCGGCTGGCCGCGGTGGGCCAACTGGCCGCCGGCGTGGCCCACGAACTCCGCAATCCGCTGACCTCGATCAAGCTTCTGGTGCAGGCCGCGGCCCAGCGCCGGCCGGTCCGCCCCTTGGATGAGCGCCAGTTGCACGTCCTCCAGCAAGAGATTAGCCGGATGGAGAACACCATCCAGGGGCTGTTGGATTTCGCCCGCCCCGCCCAGCTTTGCCGCGTGGTCCACGACCTCCGCCAGACGGTGGCGCGGGCGATGCACCTGGTCGAGGGCCGGGCCCGGCAACAACGGGTCGCTTTGGTCCGCCAGTTGGCCGATCGCCCCGTGCCGGTCGAGGGCGACCCGGAACAGCTCCATCAGGTGTTCGTCAACCTGGCGCTCAATGCGATCGAGGCCATGCCCCAGGGCGGCATGCTTTGCGTGCGCTTGGAGGAGGACCCGGCCGCTGGGCACTGCCGTGTCGCATTCTCGGACACCGGCACCGGAATCCCGGAGGCGGTCCTCCCCCGGCTGTTCGAGCCGTTCGTGACCAGCAAAGAGCGCGGCACGGGACTGGGCCTGGCCATCAGCCTGCGGATCGTTCAAGAGCACGGGGGCCGACTCCTCGGCTCCAACCGGCCGGAAGGCGGGGCCGAGTTCCTCGTGGAGCTGCCGCGCGCCGGCGGCCACGCCCTGGGCGGCCAGGCCAGCCCCGCGCCCCGAACTCCTGCCCGCAGCATTCCCGGAGAATAGGCACGAAGACGCACCGCATGTCCAAACTGCTGGTCATCGACGACGAACCGAACATCCACTACAGCATCGAACAGGTGCTGGCCGGGCAGGGGCTCGAGCTGCTCGGCGCCGAGTCGGCCGAGGAAGCATTGGCCCTCTGCGCCGAGCACAATCCGGACGTGATCTTGCTGGACATCAAGCTGGGCCAGCATTCGGGGCTGGAGTTGTTCGACCAGCTCCGCCGCCAAAGCCCCAAAAGCCTGGTGGTGTTCATCACCGGGCACGGGACGAGCGAGACGGCCATCGAGGCGATGAAACGCGGCGCCTACGAGTACCTGGTCAAGCCTTTGGATGCGGCCCAGCTCCAGCAGGTGGTGGCCCAGGCCCTGGAAATCCGGCGCCTGATGCATGTGCCCGCGATTGTCGAGGAGGCCGATCGGCCGGAAGATGCTCCCGACCGCCTCATCGGAAGCGGGCCCGCCATGCAGATGGTCTGCAAACAGATCGGCCGCGTCGCCCCCCAGGATGTCAATGTCCTGATTCTCGGCGAAAGCGGGACGGGCAAGGAACTGGTGGCCCGCGCCCTCTACCAGCACAGCCGCCGCAGCGGCGGGCCTTTTCTGGCCATCAATTGTGCGGCCATCCCCGAGTCGCTCTTGGAAAGCGAACTATTCGGCTACGAGCGGGGGGCGTTCACCGGCGCCGACCGCCGCCGCATCGGCAAGTTCGAACAGTGCCACGGCGGCACGTTGTTCCTGGACGAAGTGGGCGACATGGCCCCCGGCACCCAGGCCAAAATCCTCCGCCTGTTGCAGGAAGGCCACTTCCAGCGCCTGGGGGGCACCGAGTCGATATCGGCCGACGTGCGGGTGATCGCCGCCACCAACCAGAACCTCGATGCGCTGATCGAGCAAGGCCGCTTCCGCAAGGACTTGTACTATCGTCTCCGCGGGGTGACCATCCATCTCCCCCCGTTGCGCGAGCGGCGCGAAGATATCCCCGAGCTGGCCCATTACTTCCTCTTCCGCTACAACCGCCAACTGGGCACTTCGGTCCAGAGCATCTCGCCGGAAGCGCTGGAAGTGCTCCAGCGCTATGACTGGCCTGGCAACGTCCGCGAGCTGCAAAGCGTGATCCGCGAGGCGCTAATCGTCTCGGCCGGCGTAACGATCCTCCCCGAGTTCCTCTCCCCAGAACTCCATCGGGCGGCCGCCGCCGAGGCCGAACCCGACCTCCCCGAAACCGGCCTGCCCGACCCGCAATGGCAAGAGCTGGTCGATTCGGTTCAAGAGTGGCTGGCCTCGGGCCAGCGGGACATCTATCGCCGGGCCCGCGAGCAGTTCGACCGCCTCCTGATCCTCGGCGCCATGCGCAAGGCCGGCGGAAACCAGAACCGGGCAGCGGAAATTCTCGGGCTGAGCAAGGTCACCCTTCGGGCCAGGTTGCGGGCCATGAACCTGGGCGTGCAAAAGGTCATCGCCCCCCGCGAGCCACCGCCGTAGGGTGGCCCGCCCCGGTACGAGTTCGCCGCTTCCACCTCGTTCAGCGGAACGATCGACGCAAGCGTGCGGAGCCGCGGCTTCCGATTCCGTTTTCCCCTGGGTGTCGGCAACCTGGACCTGGACTTGTTCTGACATTCCGGGCCGTTCTTCGCGCCGGTTTCGCAACGGCCACGCTCGAAGGCAACGGCACGTGGCGACCCCTGGCTGGCATGAGGCTGCCATAATCCAACCGATGCGAGAAGAGGCAGCTTGCAAAATGACATTTCGGCGGGTGCACCCATGCTACCGCCTGCCGCAACCGTGCCAGCAATCAGTGCGGTCGGCAGGCGCCTGGGGACACTGCGTGAATGCGGCCAAAACGCACCTGCTGGGTCTTCCTCGCGCACCGCTCCAAAACCCCGGCATGCGCGGATGCTGTTGGAACCTGCCTCCTCGGTAGGCGACTGTCGAACGCCCGCGCTACCTGGACACATGCGAACGACCTCAAGGCGTTCTGCTTCTCAGGAGGTTCTTTATGTCCGTCAGCGTATCGTTGATCGAAAAAACCACAATCAGCAACTCACAGTAAATCCGAACACCGACCGGGCCCAGAAAAATTACCAACAATCCCGACGCCGCGTCCCCACGTTCGCCCGCCACCATCATGCCGAGGCCCACGACCACCGATATGACCACGCCGACCCAAAAAAGCACCTGGATGATGATGGGGGTGATCATTTTTTTAAACTTCAGAAAGTCGTCCATAGCTGGCACCCAAAAGCTCAGGGGATTTCTTGTTCCTCGGGGCCCCGTCCCCTATTCGTGATCCCGAGGGGGCAGGTTTAGTGCACTAACCTTTGCTCCAGTGCACCCGCCAGCCGGCTTTGCCCGGCAGCATGAAGCGCCCCTGGCCGCATGTCAAGCCCACCGAACCGGGCAGCCTGCCAGGCGGTCGCCCCCGCAGCCTGTTGCTTCGCCTCCGGCGTGTCCCGCGTCACGCCTGCCCCGGGCCTCCGGGGGGGTGCATCGGAAGGGTTCACGGTTAACCGGAACTTGGCGATGGGGGAAGGCCCATACCTCTGCTAGGCAGTGCGGTCGGCGCGCCCCAAAAAGGGCACTGCCAGCCGACGTGCCCGGGCATCCACTTGAATGCGGCCAGAACGCGCCTCTGGCGTTTGAACGAACGTCCGTTCGGGGGCAGTCAAGCGCTGGCAGACCGGCCACGTTCGAGCGGTGGCACACGCGGCTGGCCTCGGCGGTTGCCGGCTTTTCTTCGCGACCGGGTCACGTTACACTGGCTCGCCAGGGTACAAGGGTTTTCTGCAAGGGATCCGAGGAATGCGCGTATGAAGAAGCTGCTGGTTTTGGGAATCGTCATGGCGGGGGCCGGGTTGGTGCTGAGCCTTGCGGGAGCGGGCGAGGGCCAGGCACGCAGGAGCCGCAGCCTGGGCCGGCTGCGCCACGTGGTGCTGTTGAAGTTCAAAGACACGGCCGCCCCCGAAGACATCAAGAAGGTCGAGGACGCCTTCCGGGCGCTACCTGCCAGGATTCCGGCCATCGAACGGTTCGAATGGGGCACCAACGTCAGCCCGGAGAACCTCAACCAGGGCTTCACCCACTGCTTCTTGCTGACGTTCCGCAACGAGAAGGGCCGCGACGAATATCTGCCCCACCCGGCCCACAAGGAGTTCGGCCAGGCGTTGCGGCCCCACCTGGATAAGGTGTTGGTGGTGGATTACATCGTTCGGGAATGAGGGGCGGTGGTGCGGCTTTGCGGTGCTGGCCAACCCGTTTGCCAGCCTGGCGGGGGATAGCCGGTACCCGATAACGCGGAGTCGCGCTGCGCGGCGGCCGAGCCGGTCTCGCGGCACGGCCGGGCTGCGCGGTACAATACGATAGCGATCCACCGCCCGCCGCCGTGCGCGATGGTCAGGGGTTGGCCTTCCATGGAGCGTTGGGACTTCGTCTTGCTAGCCGTCGCGGGGTACGTGGCGGTACGCTCGCTGGTGAGGCTGATGATGGCGCGGCGGAACGAACTGGCCCAGGAACTGCTGGCCGAAGCGGAGCAGTCCCGGCGCGGCAAAGAGGGGGCGGGGAGGCCGGGGGCCTCAAAACGGGGGGCTGGGTAATCCGCGTTCCGATGTCCAGGCGTTTTTACATCGAGACCGTCGGCTGCCAGATGAACGTGCTCGATAGCGAGCTGGTGGCCGAAACGCTGTTGCAGGCAGGCTACACACGGGTGCACAGCCCGCGCGAGGCCGACACCATCCTCTTCAACACGTGCAGCGTGCGAAAGCACGCCGAGGACAAGGTCTATAGCGCCCTGGGGCGTTTGAAGCACCTCAAGCGGCACCGGCCCAGGACGATCATCGGCGTGCTGGGGTGCATGGCCCAGAAGGATCGCGAAACGGTATTCCGCCGCGCCCCGCACGTGGATGTCGTGGTCGGGCCGGGACAGCTCGGCCAGTTGCCCGAGCTGCTGCACCGGGTGGCGACAGGGGCCGGGCCACAACTGGAAG